>Ga0307994_1000207_pt1 | contig 46924 bp, 51 predicted proteins | sample EllFjometagen261_FD_203171 | JGI IMG/M metagenome (GOLD analysis project Ga0307994, IMG submission 203171) | Marine microbial communities from Ellis Fjord, Antarctic Ocean - #261 | ecosystem: Environmental > Aquatic > Marine > Unclassified | place: Southern Ocean | collected 2014-11-02
GCTCAACACATCTCCTGGGGCATGTTAGTGAATATATCTGGCTTATGTTGCATTAGTATAAAGTAAAAGCATATACATAACATAGATCAACAGCAGTAAGCTGCCCATGATCCGGGTAATGGTGCCGCCGTGGCGGGCCTTAAACCCAAGAGCAAGCATAAATAGGGTTAATAAAAGCATTAGTCCATAGTCACGCCACAAGGCGTCAGCTTCTATAATAACGGGGCTTATTAGGGCTGGAATAGCCATCACCCCTAGTAAATTAAAGATGTTAGAGCCGATAATGTTGCCTAAGGCAATACCATGCTGGCCTTTGCGAGCACTCATAATGGAGGCTGCAAGTTCTGGTAGGCTGGTACCAATGGCGATGATAGTGAGGCCAATAATCATCTCGCTAACGCCTAGGGATGTAGCAATATACACAGCACCGCCAACTAAGATCCTTGAGCCCAGTGCCAATACAACTAAACCGACGATTAGCCAAATGATACCTGCCTTTAAGGTCATGCTAGCCAATGGCGCAACTTGATCTTCTGGGTGTTCCTGCTGATACCGTTTAAACAGATACAAACACACGACCAAACCAAATAATAACAATGCGCTGTCTATTGCATCAAGGTAGTAATCTAGCAATATTATTCCTGCGCCAATGGTGGCGATGGTTAATATTGGCAATTCAATGCGTACCAAGTTGCCCCTGATAGGTATTGGGGAAACAAGTGCTGTAGCGCCTAATACTAACGCTATATTGGCGATATTGGAGCCGATGGCATTGCCGATGGCCAGGCCCGGTGCGCCATCTAATGCAGCCATTGTAGAAACCAACATTTCTGGAGCTGAGGTGCCAAAGGCCACGATGGTCAGGCCAATAAGCATAGGAGACATTCCTAAGTGGCCTGCGGTAGCAGAAGCGCCGTCGACAAAACGGTCAGCACTCCAAATGAGTAAGCCTAAGCCAACTAGAACGGCGGCAATTGCAATAAACATATAAAAGTCTAATAAGAGTGGTAATAAACAGTTAATGGACGCCCTGGATAGAGAGAGCCCAAACGAAGAGGGGCAATGAAAACAAGACTCGACGCAATTTGCAAGTTTCTTTGCACTTAAGCGCGTCAATGCTAAACTTGGGGTTAGATAACTTTAGCGCCTATTTAGGGAGTATTTAACACCTATTTAGCTACAAACCGGAACTTCATCTATGGCCACAGACGACATTATTAACATACAAAATGTTAGCTTTTATCGTGGCGACCGGGCGATATTTAAAAACCTTAACTGCACCATAGAAACCGGAAAAATCACTGCTATTATGGGCCCTAGTGGGTCTGGTAAAACCACACTCTTGCGCCTAATCGGTGGCCTGTTGCAGCCAGATGAAGGGCGAATACTTCTGTTTGGTCAGGACATTGCCCAGCTTAATCGCAAACAATTAAACCAACTCCGTGCACGTATGGGAGTGTTGTTTCAAAGTGGTGCTTTATTTACCGACTTATCGGTATTTGAAAATGTTGCCTTCCCATTAAGAGAGCATATGAATTTGTCGGCAGATGATTTGTATAACCGCGTGTTGTTGAAGCTAGAAGCAGTAGGTTTACGCGGCACGAGAGACCTTATGCCTTCACAGCTCTCTGGTGGCATGGCGAGGCGAGTTGCCCTAGCTCGAGCGGTGGCAATGGAGCCTGAGCTGATCCTTTACGACGAACCGTTTGCAGGGCAGGATCCTATTGCTATGGCAGTTCTACAAAGGTTAATTAAACACCTTAATGTTCAAATGCACCTAACTAGTGTGTTGGTATCCCATGATATTGCGGAAGCTTGCGCTATTTCCGACCAAGTGATACTGCTAGGTGATGGCCGAGTGTTGGCACAGGACAGTCCTGCTGCTTTGCAAGCCAGTGACGACCCAGCAGTAAAGCAATTTATCCACGGTGAGGCAGATGGTGTGATCCCGTTCCACTTTCCTGCACCGCCCCTGCAACAAGAACTGAGGGGGCAATCAGAATGATTGGCCCTATTGCTGATCTAGGTGCGGGTGTTTTGAGCAAGTTGGTGCGCATGGGCGAAGCACTGCTGATGCTGTTGCAGGCTATCGCTGTAAAACCTAAGACATCCAGCCTGCCTAGGCTTATTCAGCAACTCTATGTAGTGGGTGTTCAATCGCTCATCATCATGCTTGTCTCAGCATTATTTATTGGAATGGTGCTGGGTTTGCAAGGCTATACGTTGCTGGCAGCCTATGGCTCCGAACAGGCGGTGGGCCAAATGGTGGCTTTAACTTTAGTGAGAGAGCTTTCCCCCGTTGTTGCAGCCTTGCTTTTTGCTGGCCGAGCGGGTTCTGCGTTAACTGCAGAGATTGGCTTAATGAAGGCCACTGAACAGTTGTCGAGTTTAGAGATGTTTGGCATAGACCCTCTCCATCGCATTATTGCACCGCGTTTTTGGGCAGGTATAATTTCCCTACCATTATTGGTAGCCATTTTTAGCTTGGTAGGCATATATGGTGGGCACTTAGTTGCCGTAGATTGGCTTGGTGTTCATAGTGGCTCCTATTGGGGCAATATGCAGCAGGCAGTAGATTTTAATGAAGACGTGCTGAATGGCATGATTAAAGCGCTGGTGTTTGCTTTTTTGATTAGCTGGACTGCCTTGTATCAGGGGTATTCATGTGTTCCTACGTCCCAAGGAATCAGTGCAGCGACAACCCGAACTGTAGTCTATAGTTCCCTGGCTATTTTAGGGTTTGATTTTATTTTAACAGCGCTAATGTTTGGAGGCGCAGTATGAACAAGAGATGGTTAGAGCTGAGTGTAGGTATAATGATGGTTGCAGGGGTAGCTGCTTTAGTGGCTTTGGCTTTACAGGTAAGCGGCGGCAATATGTCTCGCAATGCCGAAAGTTATACGATTACTGCTTTGTTCGATAATGCTGCAGGGCTAGGTCCAAAAGCTAAAGTAACCATGGCTGGGGTTACAGTAGGAGAGGTTGTTGCGGTTGATATAGACCCCAATGCGTTAATGGCTGAAGTGCATATGGAGATCTACGGACAGGTGAATTATTTATCCATTGATTCCAGTGCCAGCATTCTTACAGCGGGTTTGCTGGGAGAGAAATATGTTGGGCTATCAGTAGGTGCTGAAGAGGATGTGTTAGTGGATGGTGATGTGATTGAAGACACTCAGTCGGCCCTAGTGTTAGAAGAACTCATTGGCCAGTTTTTACTCAACTTTGGCGACAATAAATAAGGATTAGTGAGCATGGCGATTTTTCATAGCCGCAGTACAAAGAGAGTGTTCGGGGCGTTGCTTCTTTTATGTGCCTTGGTGGTAAAGGCCGATGAATGGGGAGATGCTAGTCAGGTGGTTGAAAAAAGCACTCAAACTATGATTGGTTTGCTTGAGGAGGGTCGCTTAGAAGCCATTCGTAACAGCGAAATTGAGGGCGAAGACGTAGCGTTTAATGAACCTGAACTTCTAATAGGTATGGAAGTGGTGTTGGGTCCTGTGATTGACTTTGACAGTATTGCTAAAGGTGTTATGGCTAAATTTTATCGACAGGCATCGGCAAAACAAATAGAGGATTTTAGTGTCGCCTTTAAACACTCATTATTGAATACCTATTCACGAGCTTTGGTGGCTCTGAGGATCAATAACTTTGAAATCCAACCTAACCCCAGCAGCAGTAGTAAACCTGGGCGGCAAAAAGTGTGGGTAAAGGTCTATGCAAATGGGGCGGCTTATGACATTAATTACGCCATGAAAAAACGTCAGCAAGGTTGGATGGTGACTAATGTGACTCTTGACGGTATTAATTTAGGGCTAGCCTTTAGGCAGCAATTCGCCGGCGCCATGGCGCAAAATAAAGGTAATATGGATGACGTCATTGCGTTTTGGAATGACCCGTCTTGAAGCCGTTGAATTGGTAGCGATAACAGCGAGTATTTTGCTACAATTGCGCCCCTATTATACCCCTTTTATGTATGCCGCCATTATGTACGGCCCAATTTCATTAGCCCATGGAGAATATCGTGGACGCAGAACAAGTTAAACAAATTATTGAGCAGCAACTGGCTGGCACACAAGTGATCCCTAGCGGCGAAGGTTGTAGCTTTCAAGTAACGGTAATTGGAGACCTGTTTACAGGCTTATCACCCGTTAAAAAACAACAGCTGGTTTATGGTTGCCTTACGGATCAAATTGCAGATGGGTCCATTCACGCTTTAGGTATCAAAGCCTATACGGCAGATCAGTGGCAGCGTGTAAACGGCTAATTAAGCGGCTATACAGCCAAGACAACCAAGACATATATACATTGGGCGAACAAGATTATGGATAAATTAAGCATTACCGGTGGTAAGCGCCTAGACGGCGAGATTCGTATAGCGGGTGCAAAAAACGCAGCGCTGCCTATCTTAGCGGCAACCTTGCTAGCAGACGAACCTGTCACTATTCGTAATTTGCCTCACTTGCATGACGTCACCACGATGATTGAATTGTTGGGCCGCATGGGTGTGTCTTTGTTGGTGGGAGATAAGCTGAGCGTAGAGATAGACGCAAGTACGTTAGACCATTGTATTGCACCTTACGACTTGGTTAAAACCATGCGGGCCTCTATTCTTGTATTGGGTCCTTTGGTAGCGCGTTTTGGCGAAGCAGAAGTGTCTTTGCCAGGTGGTTGTGCCATTGGCAGTCGGCCGGTAGATTTACATATTCGTGGTTTAGAGGCTATGGGTGCCACTATTACCGTAGAAGATGGCTATATTCGCGCCAAAGCAGATCGCCTTAAAGGAGCGCATATCTTTTTTGACACAGTTACCGTTACAGGCACTGAAAACATTCTTATGGCCGCAACCTTAGCCGATGGGGAAACAGTGCTAGAGAACGCGGCGCGAGAACCTGAGGTGGTAGATTTGGCAGAATGTTTGATCGCTATGGGTGCAAAAATCACTGGCCATGGTACGGGTACCATTCGTATACAAGGTGTAGAGAAGCTACATGGTTGTCATTATGACGTAGTGCCAGACCGCATAGAAACGGGCACTTACTTGGTGGCGGCAGCGGTAACTGGTGGTCGTATTAAAGTAAAAGATACTCGCCCAGACACTATGGAAGCTGTACTGGCTAAGTTGGAAGAGGCTGGTGCAGAAATAGTAACAGGTGAAGATTGGATTACTTTAGATATGCACGGTAAGCGGCCTAAAGCGGTTAATTTAAAAACGGCTCCATATCCAGGCTTTCCTACAGACATGCAAGCGCAGTTCTCTGCTCTTAATGCCATTGCTATAGGCAGTGGACGGATTACCGAAACTATTTTTGAAAACCGCTTTATGCACGTTGATGAAATGGCGCGCATGGGTGCTCAAATGGTTGTAGAAGGTAATACCGTGATTCAACAAGGTGTTGAACGGCTGAAAGCGGCACCGGTGATGGCAACAGATCTTAGAGCCTCTGCCAGCTTAGTGATTGCGGCTCTAGTCGCCGACGGTGAAACAGTGATTGACCGTATTTATCATATCGATCGTGGTTATGACTGTATTGAAGAAAAAATGGGCGCTTTAGGCGCTACCATCAAGCGCGTTGCTTAACTGAGAAATTACACCATGCCCAATAGCCTAACCATTGCATTGTCTAAAGGCCGCATTTTAAAAGAGACTTTGCCTCTGTTTGCAAGTGCTGGCATCGAGCCTTTGGAAGATGTGTTTACCAGCAGAAAGCTGGTATTTGAAACCACCCAGCCTGGGGTGCGGTTTTTAGTCATTCGGGCGACAGACGTCCCCACTTATGTGTCATACGGCGCTGCAGACATGGGTGTCGCAGGTAAAGACGTATTGTTAGAACATGGTGGCGGCGGTTTATATGAGCCTTTAGATTTACAAATTTCTAAGTGCCGGTTGATGACTTGTGCACCCATTGGTGCTGCACCAGCGGGTAGACGTTTACGAGTGGCTTCTAAATTCGTCAACATTACTAAGGCCTACTTTGCCGAGCAAGGGCAGCAAGTTGATATCATCAAGCTATACGGTGCCATGGAGCTGGCCCCCATACTTGGTTTGGCTGATCAAATTGTGGATATCGTCGATACTGGCAACACCCTTAGGGCCAATGGCTTAGAGCCACTGGAAGAAATTGCAACTATAAGTAGTCGGTTAGTGGTTGGTGAAGCAGCTATGAAACTTAAGCATGGCCGCATAGGTCCACTTATTGAACAGCTTTCTGCGGCGGTCAACGCCATTCAGGGACGTTAACATGCAGTGGCTAAAAGTTAATAGACTAGATACTCAGCAAGTGAATTTTGAGGCTAAGCTTAGTAATTTGCTTGGTTGGGAAAGTGTGTCCGATCAACGGGTACAGAAAACCGTTGCAGACATTATTGAGCGAGTCAGGCTGCAAGGTGACACGGCTTTATTACAGTTGACTAATCAGCTAGACCGCACACCGTTTAAAACCGCTTCAGAACTTGAAATACCTCAGCACAAGCTCGAGCAAGCGCTGGCTCAGATTACCGACGAAGAACGTGAGGCCTTACAAATTGCTGCTGATCGCATTCGTGCCTATCATCAGCACCAAAAGCAAGATTCATGGCGCTACGTTGAAGCTGATGGCACCTTACTTGGTCAGCAAATTACTGCTATGGATCGGGTAGGTATATATGTACCAGGTGGTAAAGCGAGCTACCCCTCCTCAGTATTAATGAACGCTATCCCAGCTAAGGTGGCTGGGGTGAAAGAAATCATCATGACCGTACCGTTGCCCAACGGCAAGGTTAACCCTTTAGTGCTAGCTGCTGCTGCCATTGCAGGCGTAGACCGCGTATTTGCCATTGGTGGAGCCCAGGCGATTGCAGCCCTTGCTCACGGTACATCGATGGTGCCAAAAGTAGATAAGATTGTTGGCCCGGGTAATATTTATGTTGCCACGGCAAAGCGAGCGGTTTTTGGCACTTGTGGCATTGACATGATTGCTGGACCATCAGAAATTTTAGTCATTTGTGACGGTCAAACCAACCCAGACTGGGTGGCCATGGACTTGTTCTCCCAAGCAGAGCACGACGAGCAAGCTCAGTCTATTTTGTTGTGTCCAGACAACGACTACTTGGATCAGGTGGAAGCAAGCTTTAAAGCCCTACTTCCTACATTAGAACGTAGCAGCATTATCAAAGCTTCAATTGAAAACCGTGGTGCTCTTATTCATGTGGCAGATATGCAGGAAGCCATTGATATTGCCAACCGCATTGCACCGGAGCACTTGGAGCTATCCGTGGCAGATCCTGAAGCCATGTTGCCTAAAATACGCCATGCTGGTGCCATTTTTATGGGTCGGCATACGGCAGAAGCCTTAGGTGATTATTGTGCTGGTCCAAACCACGTATTGCCAACGTCTGGCACCGCACGTTTCTCATCACCTTTGGGGGTGTACGACTTTCAAAAGCGCTCTTCTTTGATTATGTTTTCAGAGCAAGGTGCCAGCAACATGGGTAAGGTGGCCTCAGTGTTGGCCCGAGGTGAAAGCCTAACTGCTCACGCCCGGTCTGCTGAATATCGCATCCTTGACTGATTTTATGGCTTGGTAGCAACCAGGGTGGCCCGCAAAGGTGCAGGATGGCCTTCAGCTGAAAGGGTGGGGTCGTTCGGGTCTAAAAAATCTGCTAACGAATGAAAGGTCATCCAGTCTGTGGCTCTTTGTTCTTTTGTGGTCGTTTGATTTACGTCCACCGTGCGCACATCTTTCAAGCCTAGTTTACGCAACATATTCTCCAAAGCCTTAGTGCTGGGTAAAAACCAAACGTTAGACATTTTCGCGTAACGCTCTGGTGGCACTAAGATGGTGTCGACGCCGCCTGGCACCACTAGAGTTTCCAATACCAATTCACCGCCTGGACGCAGGTAAGACATGAGTTCTTGAATGTGATCGATAGGCGAGCGCCGGTGGTACAGAACACCTAGACAAAATACCGTATCAAAACTGCCAAAGGCAGGTAAGTGCTCGCTGCGAAGGGGTAATAAGTGTGCCCCGTTGGCGGGTAATAATCGTTGTGCTGCGTGGAACTGATAAAGAAAAATTCGGGTAGGGTCTATGCCTAATGCAAGGCGAGCTCCAGCACCTAACATTCGGTACAAGAAGTAGCCGTTGCCAGTGCCAATGTCGAGCACTTTCCTGCCTTCTAGGGAGCTAATGTGGGGTGCAATACGCTGCCACTTCCAGTCGGAGTGCCACTCTGTTTCTATCTCCACGCCCAGCAAGTTCCAGGGACCTTTGCGCCAAGGCATAAAAGCTTTTAGTTGTTGAGTATAGACCGAGTGATCTAGCTCGAGAGTATCGGGTTTTGAAATGCTGACACTGTGATCGTTAAAGCAATAGTTGGCATTGTCTAATTGTGGCATGCCATTTAGCGCGGTGTCCCATTCTCCAGATCGACCATGGCTTTTCTGCTCATAGTGCTGCTGTAACGCTTGCCTTAGCTGTGGGTGGAACTGCTCTAAATCTGTGTTTCTGGTGTGCTCAAAAAAGGCCTCTAAGTTTATGCCCATGATGGTCTCGCAAGTGAAAATAAGTTGAATTGGGTGGCAGAGCGTTATTTAAATGCCAGAAGGGCACAAAAGTTAAAACATTGCATGCAGGTTTCAACGCGACTAAAGCCTGCATCAAGCAAGCGTTGGCGATGTTGTTCTAGGGTATTTGGTACCAAGACGTTCTCTAAGGCGGCACGTTTTTGTGCAATTTCAAGGTCGCTATAACCTTGATAGCGTTTGAAATCGTGGTAGAGGTCAACTTGTAAGTCTTGCTGCTGAGGGTCGTCGAAGCACACTTTTTCAGCCAGGAGTAATACACCACCCGGGAGCATGCCATCGGCGATATTTTTGAGAATGCTAGGCCTTTCAATGTCAGCAATAAACTGCAGGGTGAAATTGAGGATAACCATGGACGCATTTTCTATAGCGGTGTCTTGTAGGTTTTGATGACGAATTTCATAGCTGGCCTGGCTGTGGTCACGAGCCATGTTGTGTAAGCATCGGCTCACCATGGCGGCGGAGTTGTCTACCCCAATAACGTGGGCTTGGGCAGGAAGATTTTGGCGCAAGCGCAAGGTCATGGTGCCAAGGGAGCAGCCTAGGTCATAACAATGGCTATGGGGCTGGCCATATCGAGCAGCAAGCAGGCCGATTACATCTAGCAAAAAATGATAACCAGGCACCGAACGCTGAATCATATTTTCAAATACGTCAGCTACTTGAGCGTTAAATTCAAACGGCGCAAGTGTTTCAAGAGGTTGTGCAAAAATGGTGTCGTGTACGGGTGGCTTGGTATGGTGAGTCATAATCAGAAGTTTACTTAGCGGTTGGGCGAGTGCCAAGAATGGCTGTGACAGTTTGGGTGTTATCGCTTCGGAGATAAGTGATGCTTAATTCACTTCCTGGGCTTAGGCTGGTGACATAGTTTAACGATTCATTCCAATCTATAATTAGGTTGCCATCAAAGTGAGTGATTAAATCACCGGGTTTTAGCCCCGAGTTATGGGCTGGGCTGTTGGCGTAAACACCAGATAACATGATGCCAGTATCTTGCTCTGAGGCAAATGCGTTCTGACTGTATTGACGTTTAAAGACATTGAAGTCGATACCCAGCCACCCCCGTACTACTTGGCCTTGAGATACGAGACTGTGTAATACTTCTGAAGCGATATTAATGGGTATCGCCAGGCCTATGCCCTGACTTCGAGAACTAGTAGCCGAGCTGTAAAAGTGAGCTGTATTGATGCCCACTAGCTCTCCCTGAGTATTTATCAGAGCGCCGCCTGAGTTGCCAGCGTTGATAGCGGCATCGGTTTGAATGAAGCTTTCAAAGGTGTTGAGACCTAAACGGTTGCGTTCTTTGCCGCTAATAATACCCATAGACACCGATTGACCTAAACCATGGGGGTTGCCGATGGCAAATACGATGTCGCCTACCCGCGAATCTAGGCTGGTGGGTACTTTGGCTGGGGTTAGGTTATCCAGTTCAATTTTGATGACCGCCAAATCGGTAGCAGGGTCGGTACCTACTAATGTGGCTGGTGCAGAGCGGCCATCTGCTAAACCCACTTGAATGCGCTCGGCATTTGCAATAACGTGATTGTTAGTGAGTATATGACCTTCTGCACTGGCAATCACGCCAGATCCTAAATGTACTTCATTGGCACTGGTGTTAATTAACTGCCCTTCCAGTAAGCTGGCATAGTGGGGGTCTTGCAGTAGTGCGATACTGGCCGGCGGTGTAGCAGTCTGGCTGTATATGCGCACAACAGAGCTCATAGCGCCCTCAAGTAGTTCGGCATAGCTGTGTTGGGTATTGAGGTGGGTGCTTGGGGTGTTCTCGGACCAAAGAGGAATCCCCGTTTTTTGTGACAGCCACTGTGGGGCAGCGAAAATAAGGGCGGTCGCCAGCACTATGCCTGCAAGGGCAAAGCGTAATAAATACTTGATAAATGAGCGGGTCATGTCATGAATGCGTCGCTGATGGCATAAAAGGTTGGCAGATGTCTGTCTGTATTGCTTGGCTATAGTGTAAACTTTGGTGCAGTTAAAGGCAAAAAAACACTTGAGATATTTGGATGACTATTGAACGTCAGGAATTAATTACTTATTTAGATCGGTTGTTACAGCCTGATCAATTTAACGACTATGCACCCAACGGTCTACAGGTTGAAGGTGTGCAAAAAATACAACGAGTAGTAACTGGAGTCACTGCCAGCCAGGCGCTGATCGACCAAGCTATTTCCCGTGGAGCAGATGTCCTGTTGGTGCATCATGGATATTTTTGGCGCAACGAAGCCAGTCCGTTAGTCGGTATGAAGAAACACCGCATTAAGTCGCTTATGGATCATGATATTAACTTGATCGCCTACCACTTACCCTTAGACTGCCATCCTGAGTTAGGTAACAATGCCCAGTTGGGTAGGTTGATGGGTTGGGTTGCGGATGCACATATGCAGTCTAGTGGGGTGACAGGCCTTGGGTTGTATGCAACGTTACCAGAGCCATGCTCTGGTATTGATGTACAGCGACATCTGTCTGGGATATTAGGACGTGAAGCATTGCACATTGACATCCCATCCAAACCCATTAAGCGTATAGGTTGGTGTACAGGAGGTGCGCAAGGCATGATAGAGCAGGCGGTAGCCTTAGGGTTAGATGCTTATGTGTCTGGTGAAATATCTGAATCGACAGTGCATGTTGCGCGTGAAAATGGAGTGCATTACTTCGCTGCAGGGCATCACGCTACGGAGCGTTACGGGGCTATGGCTCTTGCTGCTCATTTACAGCAAGAGTTAGGGTTGGATTGTGAGTTTGTAGATCTACCTAACCCCGCATAATAGGGGGTTAAGCTATCTAGAGGAGGGTGTTACGGGGATATTGTAAGCTGACGGGGCTTCGGGTTCTGGCTTAGGTTTAAGACCGTAGCGTTCGTCTAGGGTGCCGTGTTCTTTGGTGGCGCTACTTGGTGCGTAGTCCATTGGAGGGCGAATTGTGGGTGCAGGCTCTGCCTGATGCTCTATAGCGCTTTCTGCTGGCCCAGAAATGGTTTCCAAGCTGCTAGCTGCATCTGGGTCGTCACATAAACTTTGGGCGCCTTTTGCCAGGTGCTCGTGCACGTTGCGGTAGCTGTCCGTGAGCTGGTTAACAGCTGCGGCAGTATCGGCAAAGTGCAGGTTAACCTGTTCTTTGTATTCGGCCATTTCAGTGTGGGCGTCTTGCAGTTGCTTGCTAAGTTGGTTCTGTCGTTTGAGGTCGCTATTGTTGTTGCGGCCCAATAAAAACCCCATACCTAAACCTAGTAGTAACAGTACTAACCAAAAAAACCAATCGTTGCTGAGTAAATCCACCAGCAGCTCCTTTCAATAAAGTGTCTCAGAAGCTAGTATTGTAATGGAATTAATTCATTAGTTCATCTCAGATATTACCTAACACGTTCATTTATTGACCATATCTACTATTTTGACTCATATATGCCTTCACCAATAGAGCAGTATCGTAACGACCAGCAACAGCTAGGGTTTTCAGTAGACCTCGCTCAAGTCAATGCTATTAAGCATTTGCAGCGACTTTACGAGGATCTGTGTGCCTCTGACAGGCCGAAAGTTAACTCTACTCAATGGTCGCAGCGGCTATCTGGGTGGGTGGGTGGAAAAGCTAAGAAAGAAGTCACTACTCAAGGTTTGTACTTTTGGGGTGGTGTAGGGCGCGGGAAAACTTACCTTATGGACGTGTTTTACCAATGCCTGCCGTTTGAAAATAAGCAACGCACTCACTTTCATCGTTTTATGCGCCATGTCCATAGTCGCTTGGCAGTTCATAAAGGAGTAAAGAACCCTTTGTTGCTGGTGGCGCAGGAACTGGCAGATGAGTCTAGGGTGATTTGTTTTGATGAGTTCTTTGTTACAGACATTACTGACGCCATGATTTTGGCGCAATTGTTGGATAGCTTGTTTGGCTTAGGTGTGGTGCTAGTGGCTACTTCTAATATTAAGCCTCAGGGGTTATATGAAAATGGCTTGCAGCGGCAGCGGTTTTTACCCGCCATCGCGTTATTGGAGCAGTATACCGATATCGTCAATGTGGACGGAGGTGTTGATTATCGTTTACGAACGCTGTCCCAGGCTGAACTGTACCACTGGCCCTTAGACGAATCGGCAGATGTGAGTCTGGCCGCAAGCTTTGCTGCCTTGGTGCCTATGCTGATGGAGCCTAAATCGACATTCAGCAGAAGCCAAGATGGCATTGTGAGTATCAATGGACGCGACTTCACCTATATTAAACAGAGTGATGGCATTATTTGGTTCACCTTCGATCAGTTATGTGTGAAACCTCGTTCGCAGAATGACTATCTAGAGCTGGCGTATGAGTTTCATGGCTTAATCATCAGTAACGTGCCGTGTTTGAGGGCGGGGATGGATGATCAGGCGCGGCGATTTGTGAACTTGGTGGATGTTTGTTACGACGCCAATTTAAAGGTGATTATTTCTGCCGAAGTGCCTTTGTTAGAGCTATATTCTGGCGGCCAGTTAGATTTTGTATTTCGACGTACATTAAGCCGATTACAGGAGATGCAGTCTTATGAATACTTGTCTCGAGGCCATGTGATGGGCTAGTTAGCGTAAAGGATGCAAAAAGACTTAAAAACATTTGCTTTAAGGCTTAACAAAGGGCTTGTTTGTCCTGTATAATCTGGCCTCGCAGTTTCTGTGTTGGCTTTGAGTGTTTACATTTAAAGTTGTTAGGGGCATAGGCTGCTAGGCACGTTATTGGCAGCACTTGTGTGTTTGTGTATGTTTTTTCTATACATTTTCTATGCATTGCAGCGCAATAACTCAATAATTATAGGTAGGCCTAATAAACTGGGCCATGAAATAGGTTATTTACATGAAAACCGTAAGTACTAAACCCGCTGACGTCACACGTGACTGGTTTGTTGTCGATGCTGAAGGTAAAACTTTGGGTCGTATGGCATCTGAGATCGCTCGTCTACTACGCGGCAAGCATAAGCCAGAATATACACCTCACGTTGATACTGGCGATTACATCATTGTTGTTAACGCTGAGAAAGTTCGCGTAACTGGCAACAAAGCAAGAGACAAAATGTACTACCGTCACACTGGTTACCCAGGTGGTTTGCGTTCTATGTCTTTCGAAAAAATGGTTGCACATGCTCCTGAGCGCACCGTTGAATTCGCTGTTAAAGGTATGTTGCCAAAAGGTCCTTTGGGCCGTGCTATGTACTCCAAGCTTAAAGTGTATGCCGGTACTGAGCATCCACATCAAGCGCAACAACCACAAGCATTGACCCTGTAAGGAGACGATCATGGCAGTTACTCAATATTATGGTACTGGTCGTCGTAAGACCTCTACCGCTCGTGTGTTCATGACTCCTGGCACTGGTGCCATCACTGTAAACAGCCAAACATTGGAAGTTTACTTTGGTCGTGAAACGGCTCGTATGATTGTTCGCCAGCCACTAGAGCTGACAGAAACAGTTGAAAAATTCGACCTATACATTACCGTAGAAGGCGGTGGTGGTTTTGGTCAAGCTGGTGCGATTCGCCACGGCATTACCCGTGCACTGATGAACTTTGACGAAACTTTACGTCCTAGTTTGCGTGCGGCCGGTTTTGTTACCCGCGACGCCCGTGAAGTTGAACGTAAGAAGGTTGGTCTACGCAAAGCGCGTAAGCGTCCTCAGTTCTCTAAGCGTTAAGCTTATTGCATCATTTTGGTGCATATCGAAAAACCCAGCCATGTTGCTGGGTTTTTTTATGCTCGGTTTAAAAGGAAAGGTTTTGTTAGGGTCGTTTTGAGGCATTAACCTTGCCTATTTAGCGGCTTTTAACCTTGTCTATTTAGTGCCTTTCCTTTAAAATGCGAACAGAAATTTTACAGCCTAGCTGGAGACCAATTAAATGAGTAATGAAGGCGTGAATAACACTCGACGTCGAGTACTAGTAGGTGCATCCCTAGTTGTGGGTGGCACTGGTACTGTCGCTGCACTAGTCCCTTTTGTAGCCTCCTGGAACCCAAGTGCCAGAGCCAGAGCAGCTGGTGCGCCGGTTAAGGCGGATATCAGCAAGTTAGAGCCAGGTCAGCAAATGATTGTTGAATGGCGTGGCAAACCAGTGTGGATTGTACGTCGTAGTGCAGAGGCCTTGGCAAACTTAGCAGCGTTGGATGACAGCCTAGCTGACCCAACCTCTGCTAATGCCAAACAGCCAGCCTATGTGCCAGGCACTTCAGCACGTTCGTTACGTGATGAAATAATGGTTATGGTTGGTATTTGTACTCATTTGGGTTGCTCTCCAACCTACCGCCCTGAAGTGGCTCCAGCTGATTTAGGCCCTGACTGGAAGGGTGGTTTTTATTGCCCTTGTCACGGTTCTACCTTTGATCTATCTGGCCGTGTTTACAAGAGTAAGCCAGCCCCTACAAACTTAGACATTCCGCCACATTTTTACGAGAGTGATTCAATCATTCGAATTGGCGAAGACGGAGGTAATGCGTAATGGCTGTTGGTAATCCTAATCGTGCTAAAGCAGAAAGTGGAATAATCCGTTGGATTGATGACCGTTTTCCCCTTACTCAAATGTGGCAAGACCACATGTCCAAATATTATGCTGCCAAGAACTTTAACGTTTGGTATGTGTTTGGTGTACTTTCTTTACTTGTTTTAGTTAACCAAATACTTACAGGTGTTTGGTTAACAATGTCTTACGAACCTACTGCTGAAGGTGCATTTGCTTCTGTAGAATATATTATGCGTGATGTGGAGATGGGCTGGATTATCCGCTACATGCACTCTACTGGCGCATCGGCCTTCTTTGTTGTGGTTTATTTACACATGTTCAGGGGCTTAATGTACGGCTCTTACCAAAAGCCGCGTGAACTCATTTGGCTGTTTGGTATGGCCATCTACCTTGCGCTTATGGCTGAAGGGTTCTTTGGTTATCTTCTTCCGTGGGGCCAAATGTCCTACTGGGGTGCGCAGGTTATCTTATCTCTAGCCGGTGCTATTCCAATTGTAGGTGAAGACCTTGTGCAATGGATTCGTGGTGACTACTTAATATCGGGCATTACCTTAAACCGTTTCTTCTCACTGCATGTCATTGCCTTGCCAATCGTTATCCTAGGTTTGGTTGTGTTGCACATTTTGGCACTACACGATGTGGGTTCTAGCAACCCAGACGGTATTGAGATTGACCAAGATAAAGATGAAAATGGAGTGCCTGTTGATGGCGTAGCTTTCTGGCCATACCATGTTATTAAAGACTTGGTCGCTATCGGCGTATTCTTGACGGTGTTCTGTTTAGTAATATTCTTCTTCCCAGAAGGGGGCGGTTACTTTATTGAAAAACCTAACTATGAGCCGGCTAACTCACTGAAGACGCCAGAACATATTGCACCAGTGTGGTATTTCACACCTTACTACTCTATGTTGCGAGCTATTACCTTCCCTCTATTTGGTTTAGACGCTAAGTTCCTAGGTGTTATTACCATGGGTGGCGCTATTGCCATTCTATTTGTAATGCCTTGGCTAGACCGTAGTCCGGTGAAGTCTATGCGTTACAAAGGTTGGTTGAGCCGTGTTTGGTTAGCTATTTTTGTAGTGAGCTTCGTGATCTTGGGCTACCTGGGTACTGTTGCAGCTACTGAAGGCCGTACCCAAGTGGCTCAGCTATGTACCGCTTTGTATTTTCTGTACTTCATACTGATGCCGTTTTACACGCGTATGGAAGCGACGAAACCTGTTCCAGCAAGGGTAGTATAGTCATGAAAAAGTTATTCTTGTTAAGCTTAATGTTGATGATGCCAGCATTTGCTCAAGCTGCTGTCACTGGCGTCCAGTTGGATTCTATCGAAACTGACGCAAGCGACCACGCTTCTTTGCAACGTGGCATGAAGACATATGTTAACTACTGTTTGGGCTGTCATACAGCACAATATCAGCGTTATATTCGTGCAGCTGAAGACCTGCACATGCCGTTAGATCTAGTGACTGAGCATTTGATTTTTGGAGACCAAAAAATTGGTGAACAAATGACCAGTGCTATGGACTCAAAAGTTTCTGCTAAGTGGTTTGGCGCAGCTCCCCCAGATTTAACTAACGAAGTGAACTTGCGTGGTGCCGATTGGGTGTACACTTATTTGCGTACTTTTTATGCAGATGACAGTCGCCCCTACGGCGTAAATAACGTTGTTTTCCCAAGTGTGGGAATGCCTAACGTTATGGCCGAGTTACAAGGTATACAATCTAAATCTTGTGGCCAAGTGACCAAGTATGATGTCCATGGTGTTCCAGTGATTGATAGCCTAACAGGCAAAGCAATGACTGAACAAAGTTGTGAAATCCTTTCTGTTGCGGAAGGTTCAGGTAGCATGACACCGGCTCAGTTTGATGCCACGGTGTATGACTTAACCAACTTTATGACATATATGGCTAAGCCTTACAAAACTGACAGCCAGCGCATTGGCTTATGGGCTATTTTGTTCTGCTTAATGATGACCGTACTGTTTTATTTCTTGAAGAAGGAATTCTGGCGCGACGTCCATTAATACTCGGCTTTGAGGTATACTGCCTCAATCTAGTCTATTAAAGCGCGACCGCTGTTGTTCATCGATGATGCACGCAGCTGGTCGCGTATTCGTTTTCGGCGCCTAGCGCTATCGTTTACTATTGAGGTATACCTAAATGGGTGTAGTCGCTAAACGCTCCTCCATGACGTTCTTTTCTGACGGTGCAAATCATTACAGCCACCGCGTGCGTATTGTCCTAGCAGAAAAGGGTGTTACCGTTGACATTATTGATGTTGATGCTGAACATAAGCCAGAAGATCTGGCTGACCTTAATCCTTACAACAGCTTGCCAACATTGGTAGACCGTGATCTTGTGCTTTACGAAGCTAATGTGATGATGGAATATTTGGATGAGCGTTTCCCGCATCCACCTTTGTTACCGGTATATCCTGTTGCTCGTGCCGAGAGCCGTTTGTACATGTACCGTATTGAACGTGATTGGTGCCGCCTTGCCGACGTGATTATGACGTCTGACGACGAAGCAGCAATTGTAGAAGCACAGAAAGAATTGCGTGAAAGTCTCATCTCTACAGCGCCTATCTTTACCGAAAAAGACTTCTTCATGAGTGAAGAATTTACTTTGGTAGATTGTTGTATTGCACCTATATTGTGGCGTTTACCGCAATTGGGTATTGACCTTCCAGAGCTACAAGCTGCGCCTATGCTTGAATATATGGAACGTATCTTTGCTCGTGAAGGGTTCCAGGAAAGTTTATCTGAGCTTGAGCATGAAATTCGGCTGTAATTGAGGCCATTAAGATGATGACTCCAAGCCGGTCCTATTTGTTGCGTGCACTCCATGAGTGGATTTTGGATAACGACTCCACACCCCATATGGTTGTTGATGCAACGCTCAATGATGTTATGGTTCCAGAGCGCTTTATCAGTGATGGTCAAATAGTTCTTAATATTGCGCCTGGAGCTGTTGAAGGGTTAAGTCTGGGTGACGATGCAGTCGAGTTTAACGCTCGTTTTGGTGGCGTGCCGATGCACGTCTATGTGCCAATATTGGCTGTGATGGCAATCTATGCCAAAGAAAGTGGCGAGGGTATGGGATTTGGTTTTGAGCCAGGTATACCTGACCCAGACGGACCACCAAGCACGCCTACAGCTGTTGTAGACAAGCCTAAATCGCCTGGAACTGTGTCGTCTATCGCTAGCCGAACTAAGCGGCCTACGCTCAAAGTGGTTAAGTAATCTACAAGACAATAAAAAAGGGCCACCAGGCCCTTTTTTATTGTCTTGTAGAAGCCCTCTAAAGGCTAGTCAATGTATTCAAATACCTTAACGATGCGCTGTATACCGCTAGCATTAGAAGCGATTCTTACAGACCAGTCTGCCTCGGTACGGGTGACAAGTCCCATAAGGTAGACTACGCCATTTTCAGTGATCACTTTAATACGGGTAGCTGGAAAAGTAGTTTCACCCACCATGCGAGCCTTTACCTTGGCGGTGATGAGGGTGTCATTTGTTCTAACAATATATGACGCTGGGCCACTGACTAAAAGTTCATTGTGTACTTTGCGAGCATTGCTGATGCCGCGGGCTTTTGCACCTGCAATAATTTTAGTGTCTTCGCTTGGCACTTGACCGATTAACAACACAATACCGTTCACACTGACAGCGCTCACGTTGGCGTTTGCGAGTAAAGGGGATGCGCGTAAAATAGCGTCAACCGCAGAGGTCTCTATGAGCTGGTCGTTGTACAGGGTGCCTAAGGTGCGAGAGCCTTTGTCGTCTGTGATTGGTTTACTGTTAAGCACGGATGTGCAGGCACTCACGAAAGCGATACAGCTGACTAAAGTGATGAGTTGGATGCCTCTTTTTAGCATTTATTCATTGCTCCCAAATAATTGAAAATCGATTAAATCACAAAGGCAATGGATGGTTACCAGCTGCAGTTGTAATATGTTCACGTTGTTGTCACTAGGGATCCGAATGGCAACATCGTCTGGATCCAGAATTGTGGCCATATCACCACCGCTTTGGCCGGTAATGGAAATGACTTGTAAGTTACGATTGTGAGCCGCTTGTATGGCCTGAATTAAATTACCACAATTACCTTGTTCGGACATGACAATAACGACGTCACCTTGCTGCCCCAGCGCTGTGATTTGCTTAGCAAATACATCTTGGAAGCTGGAGTCACGAATGACCGCACTCATTGTTGTACTATCAGCGGCCAAATTAAATGCCGGTAGGCTTGGGCGTTCATGTCTAAAGCGACTTAATAATGCAGCGGTAAAATGGTGGCCATTGGCCGCGTTAGCTCCATTGCCACAAATCAGCACTTTGCCTTCTTGAATAAAGCATTGGTGCAGCATTTGAGCTGCAATAGCGATGTCTTGAGGGAGATGTTCTGCACTATATGCAGCACAGCCCATATGCTCATGGAATTGATTAATAACCCTTTCTTGCAGTTCCATTAATGAGCTCTAGCCTTAGCCTGAAGTGATAAATGCATTATCCAACCATTGTATCTGAACTTGGCTATGGGGGCCATCGGAACCACTAATAGCGACAAGATCAAAGCGGCAGTCCAGATTACTTAGTGACGGGTAGCGTTGCAAAAATACCTTAGCGCTATGAATAAGGTGGCGCTGTTTGGTATAACTTAGGCTGGCTATTGCTCCGCCCATAGTGTGGTGCTTACGATACTTTACTTCGACAAATGCTAGCACATTGCCTTTACGGATAATGATATCAAGTTCGCCACCTTTGCAAAAAAAGTTACGCTCAATTAGTTGCCAACCCTGCTGGTGTATATGTTGCCATGCGATTTCTTCGGCCCAAGCGCCCACTTGAGTGGTATTCATAGCCATTATTTTGGGTCTACAACCACTTTACCAGCTCTAAATTGTCCCCAAGAGCTGTGCGTCACGATTCGGCCTTGGCTATTCATTTGCAAAACACCAGTCACTCCATCTACGCTGCTACCAGTAAGGTTTTGTAACTGCTCAAGTCTAGGGAAAAGTCGGTATGCATCAACGCCGATGGCAAATAGGCGAGTGTATCTTTCTCTATCGGGCCATTGTTGGCTAATTTGTTGTTGGATGCTAGGCTGCTCGATTAACCAAGGTAGTTCGGTAAAAATTACTTTTTCTAAATCTCGGTCACGGGTCGTATTAGTAGGGCCTTGGTAGATGTGGTGGCTAGCATATACTGGAAGGTCAGCAGCATAGTGGAACGCCAATGTTGGGATAATTTGACGCCCATCCGTAGGTAAGGCAAACAGAATAATTGCGTCGACATCCTGACGTCGCCGAGGCTCGAACTTAATCCTATTGCCACTGCCCGCTAGGTGCGTTTTAAGAATTTTTACGCGTTCATGGCTTTGGTTGATGAGCAAGGCTTGAGTAATAGTCTTGGAATGGTCGCCATCACCAGAAAAGCTCACCTGGCCTGCAATTTCACCACCTAACTCAATCCAGGAGGAGCTAAAATATTGTGCAGCTCTGATAGCCCATGGCTGGTCTTGGTGCAAAATAATGATACGCTTGTGGCCTGCTTCTAAGCTGCGCCTAGCTAACTGTGACGCTTCGTCCTCTACCGCCAAGCCAAATTGAATTAAGTTAGCGGTGCTGCTGTAATTACTGCCTATTGGGATGTAATTGAGGGCAAGTGTGGGGATAGTCAGCTCGTTTTTTTGACTAAGTTCAATCACTCTATCCTTGTCGAGAGGGCCTATGACCATTTCCATACTATCGGCTGAAGCCTGAAGGTAAAGCGCATCTAGGCTACTTAGTTCGGTAGTGTCATAGACTTTGATATAGGGAATCGTAGCTGAGTCTACTTTGGACTCAAATCGTGCGGCCATAAAACCGTCCACTACTGCTTGTCCTGCCTTACCTAGCTTGCCGTGCAAAGGCATGGCTAAGGCAATGCGTTTAGGTGGGTGTGCGCTAACTTTGGCTATGTGCTTAGGGGTTGTCTGAGGTTCTGTAATGGGCGTCAATAACAGCGCTTGGTCTACATCACTTTTTTCGATAATGCCTTCGCCAACGGGTGCTGGGAGTTCCGTGCTAACGGTTTCTGGCGTTGCTGCAAGCAGTGTTATTAAGTCTTGGTTGATTTGGCTGTTGAGTGCGCTGATAGGCGGCTGTTTAGTTTCAGTAATAACGTTATACAGCGTAGCTAAGTCAGGGTCTGTTGTGTCTGTAGAAACAGTGTTTTTTTGTATGGATATTAGTACCGGTGCTGGTTCTGGCTTTTGGATGGGTTTTAGTACTGGTACTGGTACTGGTACTGGTACTGACTGTTGTATGGGTATTAGTATTGGTGCTAGTTCTGGCTTTTGTATGGATATTAGTACCGGCGTTGGTTCTGGCTTTTTTATGGGGATTAGTTGTAGTGCTGGTTTTGGTGCTTTCTTCTGAGTTAAGTCCAAATTGATTACAATTGTATCTGCAGTTGTTCTATTTACTGTTTGTGCTTGCGCCGGTGTCAGTACAGGTGTCGGCACCGGTGGCGTTGGGATCACATTTTTCTGCTCACAGGCGCTAAGAAGTACTAACCCACATATAAGACTAGTGAAGCGCAAGCAATGGCGTCGGATTAAGATCATAAAGCATTCTTAGTGGGTATGGTTTAGGCGGTTTAGGTTACAATACGCTTAACTCAGACCACCTTAGTGATCCGAGCTAAGTAAGCCTAGCATAAAAGCTCGGTCAATCAAGTCCAAAAGGCTCAAAGGCATGACAACAGCAATTCTTTACGTGGTTTCCACCCCTATCGGTAACCTAGAAGATCTAAGCCCACGGGCTGTAGAAACGCTAAAAAAGGTAGATCTCATTGCCGCGGAAGATACACGTCATAGTGGGCGGTTAATGCAGCATTTTGCTATTTCTACGCCAATGTTAGCTGTACACGATCATAATGAACGCCAAAGGGCACAAACACTGGTACAAAAGTTGGCAGAAGGTCAGTCTATCGCTTTGATTTCAGATGCCGGGACACCGCTTATTTCTGACCCAGGATATCACCTTGTGAGTGCGGTCCGGGATGCAGGGTACAGGGTTGTGCCTATAGTGGGTCCCTGTGCATTAATCGCTGGGCTTAGTGTGTCGGGATTAGCCACTGATCGATTTAGCTTTTACGGGTTCCTTCCCGCCAAGAGTAGTGGTCGCAAGCAACAGCTGGAACAGCTAGCTAAAGTGACTCATACTCAAGTGTTCTATGAATCCCCCCACCGTATTGTCGCTATGGTTGACGACATTGTGTCAGTTATAGGCCCAGACAGGCAATTGGTCTTGGCTCGAGAGCTGACCAAAACCTTTGAAACCGTTTACGGTGCGCCAGCGAGTGAAGTGCAAGCTTGGTTGGCGGCTGATCACAACCAACAAAAGGGTGAGTTTGTAGTGCTGATTGAAGGTGCACAACCAGAGCAGTTGCAAGATATTGGTCCAGAAGAGGAGCGCATGCTCACTTTATTGCTGGCAGAGTTGCCCATTAAAAAGGCAGCAGCTATTACGGCAGCTATTACGGGGCACAAGAAAAAGGCATTGTATGACCGGGCCTTGGAGCTACAGGGTAAGTAACTGCACCTTAGTCTATATTTAACCTTGCCAGCGCTAGGTAAACTCGGTATCCTGCGCGCGAGAAAGTCCGTCAGACAGTCGCTGCTACTTTACATTTCGGTGTTTTAGTAGGGGAGGAAAGTCCGGGCTCCATAGGGCAAGGTGCCAGGTAACTCCTGGGCGGCGTGAGCCGACGGCCAGTGCAGCAGAGAGTAAACCGCCAACCCCGATTTATCGGGCGGTAAGGGTGAAAGGGTGCGGTAAGAGCGCACCGCGTACGTGGTAACACGTTACGGCATGGTAAACCCCACCTGGAGCAAGACCAAATAGGAACCCATTAGGTGCGGCCCGCACTGGGTTCGGGTAGGTCGCAAGAGGCCTGCGGCGACGCAGGCCCTAGATGAATGACTGTCCACGACAGAACCCGGCTTATGGTGCGGGCTTTCTCACCTCATTAACACTTCTAAATACTTTTTTTTAAGAATTTAGAGGTATTTTAGCGAAGCGATAAGCGCTTAATTCGCCTGCTTATCCTGCCTTTTCTATGCGTTACTCTTATCGACAATCTGATTTATTAGGTCCATATAACTGCCTATCATCTCGTCGAGTTCCTCTTCTGACTCTGAATATGTCTTAGCGATTACTACCAGAGATTCCATCAAACTATATATACCTCGGTCAACGATATGTAGGTCATTGGTGTGAGCAGTGTTACTGATGAGTCTGCTCGTTAATGTGAGGATATCCCTATGGAGATCGTCGGACAGGGACTGAGACAACACTGAGTCAAAACCATCTTCTGTCAGTTCTTCAGTTGTGTCTGGTTCAGCTGCGTCTATAGGATTCATATCTGCTAAGAAATCTTCAGCCATAGCGGCCTTATCAATCTTCTTCATTCTCTTCTTCCTCTGCTGCTAGAGCCGATACTGCGCTGTGACCAAAAAGTAGGTCATGAATGCTGAGGTCTTCTGTGTACTCCCACTTATACATCTCCACCTTTCCATCCATTACAAACGCCTTAACAAACTGCTCATCTGTTAGCGAGTTAACGTTGTAGCAGTAATCGAGACACTCCTGAATATGTCCTTTGTCCAGTCCATCCGGGTCGAGCAGGTGTTCGCCTATCTCCATTAACTCCCACGCAATCAAATCGAGCTTATGTTGCTCTATAGACTGCTCTGATTGACCTTTTTTGTACATACGGTCTGCTGCTGCATCTGTCATCTTACTTTACTTACCCTCTATTTGTGTGAATGTTAAAATAACTTAAGCACTCTACCACATGCCTTCACAATTCATAGGCGCTCTATACACTCAGTGGACCTATAAACGCTTTCCCCATCCATGTAATTGGGTAGTGGGTTTGCAGTTGATTTTGCTAAGGGACTTAAGGCTGCGAAAGCGGATGGCTATAAAACTACACTAGACAGGGTCTAGGCGCGGAGAGTAATCTGTATAAGCACCCTATGTAACAAAAATAATAGTGCGAAGTAACCCTTATTGAATCTACTCATCGATTTCAGTCGATGCACGGGTTCTACCAATTGCCCTAGAGGCACAGGAGAGTAGCAATGTTTAATGCAATTGAATCAAACCTAACCAAAGCTTGTTTGGGTATATTTATCCTCATTGGATTAACCTATACGTTCAAACTTACCATTGATCCTGCCCTTTTTGTGGCGGAAACTGGCTTGCATGAAGCCACCACTACTCTCGTTCGTAATCTGGGGTTTGTTTATCTAAGTCTAACCATTGGTACCATAATGTTGCTGCTCAGGGGGCTTAAAAACCAACTGCCTTTAATTACTGTACTAGTGGTCTTTTTGATTCTGGATGTGGGCCATGGCTGGATGAATTTACTCGACTTTCCTGAATTTGATCGTACCGGCAGAATCGTTGAAACTATTGGTGGCGCCTTAATGTTGTTTGGGTTTTATAACTCAAGACACGAAATCTAGCAGGCCCACTAGGGCAAGGATGCCCTTATTCCTGTGAGTATTTCAGTAATTCTGACAGAATATAGGCGGCATCTTCTGTACCTTCTGCAACTTCTGCGTATTCCGTCGTTCATGAGACCATGTGGCAGCATATATGGACGTTTTGGCATTATCGTGGCCTACCCAAAGGGTACTGGTGCTTATATTGAACTCATTTAATAAATCCTTTACCAAGCAGGTGGATAACTATATTCCTACCTATTCGTAATACGGGGTAAAGGATGCGTGATATTAATGGTGTTTTGAAAATATAGTAATTAAGCTTATTAACTAACCCAATGGGTGACGATAAAAGAGCTAATCTATTGATGCAATCTGCACCAAAATACAATTGGCCATTAAAAAAGATTGCCATGCCGCTATTTATATCAAGATTTTTTTCTTTGAGTAGGTTGAGTTCAGGTGGATTTTTTCTCGCATCAATTAATCGTATATTACCAATCGTCTGTTCAAGGCGGATTAATTTTACATATCGTGAACAGAAAGGGCATTCGCCATCATAGATAATCCAATTGTCTATTTGTTTAGTCATACATATTAACTTCGTTGTTATTGTCTATCTGACTGTAAATTAACTGCGCCCAAAATTAAGTACAGTTTCACTTAGATGTGCTTAGTTAGTCCTTAGGGGTTAGGCCAGTTTATAGTGTCTCATTGGTATTTTCTTCAGATTATTTGGAAGGTATAACGTTGGCTATGTAAATCTGCGTTTTCTTTCAACTGCACTGTTTTAATTCTTTGTATAGCAATAGCACATATTATGAGCCTGTTTAGGTTGTAAATGCACCCTGCCTGCTTATACTGGCGAAACATCCAAAGTGACGGGTCTAAGCTAACCTGATTTTTTATCCTGTAAGGGGAAATCTATGCGGCATCGTATTCGAGCAGCTGGTCTATTAATTGATCAAGATCGTATATTAATGGTCCATGAAAATGAGGGCGGGCAGTCTTATTGGGTGCCTCCTGGAGGTGGCTTTGAGGCAATAGATGGTAATACACGTAACACGGTGAAGCGTGAAGTGTGGGAAGAGACAGGGCTATCTGTCAGTGTGGGCGAGCTGCTGTTTGTGCGTGAGTTTTGCGAGGCCTCTAGGGATATTTATCATCTTGAGCAGTTTTATATCGTAGATCAGTGGCAAGGTGAAATTTCGTTAAAGAACCTAGAGCCCCTTAGTGAGGAGGCGAGATCTATTTCAGAAGTTCGTTGGTTAACCAAGCAGGAACTAAAGGAAGTAGAGGTGTTTCCACCTCAGTTGAAAGACGTGTTATGGCATAAGTTAGATCAAAATGACCTGTCTATCGTACATTTGGGCTATTCGTAACATCATATGACTTCCAAGGTTTTAGAAACAATAGCTATAAATGGTTTTGTGGCCACTATTAAGCGTACTCGACGCAAAGGTAGTGTGGGGTTTAGGCTATCATCAGGGCAGGTAGTTGTACTGGCGCCCAGTGCTATTTCAATCGCTGAGCTTCGGCTTCTGTTAGAGTCTAAGAGTGCTTGGATATTGGCGAAACTAGCGGCGCAAGGTCAAGTAACGTCTCAGGCTAAGCGGTATTATGCGGGTGGTGAGCAGTTAGCCTTTTTGGATCAAGAGCTAGTCTTGCAGGTATGTCAGGGAGCGTTTGGTACGAGGCTCAATGGTGCCGCTGAACTGGTGGTGAGTATGCCTGAGGCTAAGCCTGACTGGGTACGCAATGCCCTTGTGCGTTGGTATAAGCTGCAAGCTCAACTGCATATAGAACAGCGAGTCAGCTATTTTGCGCCCTTGGTAGGCGCTTGCCCCAAGTCTATTGAAATAAAAACCTACCGAGCCCGCTGGGGCAGTTGTAATAGTCGCGGCCAGGTGCAATTTAACTGGAAGTTGATGATGGCTCCCAGTGCGGTAGTTGACAGTGTTGTGGTTCACGAACTATGCCATTTGTTACATATGCATCATGGGCCGGAGTTTTGGGCGCAAGTGAAACGGGTATTACCAAGTTATCAAGATGCAAGGCAATGGCTAAAGGATGAGGGCCATGGTTTAGGGTTGGATTGATATTAGTAGCCTTTAGGTATTAAAATGTCGACATTAGCCTAAAAGATATCAATTTATCCCATGCCACAAGAAAATTCAGCCGCCAAGGTGTTACACCATTTGAAGCAAGATATTTTGACTGGGTTCTTTGTGGCGGGCTATAAGCTCAAAATGAGCGCATTAAAAGAACGTTATCAAGTGGGTGTGAATCCATTACGTGAGGCATTATCCCAGCTTGTGGTAATGCAGTTGGTGCAAGTGCAAGACCAGCGTGGTTATCGAGTATGCCCTGTGACGCAGACAGAGCTGGTGGATATTTATGACACTCGGGCACATATTGAGTCTTTGTGTGTGGGGTTGGCTATTGAGCGTGGTGATGAGGCCTGGGAAGCGGGTATCGTTGCCGCTGCTTATCGACTTCAATCCAACGCTGGTCTATTAAAGGCCGATGGCGACCTGCAAGCCTGGGAGAAATTACATCAACAGTTCCATTATGCCATTGTAAAAGGTTGTGGCTCTGAGGAATTGCTTAGAGTGCGTTTAGATCTTTATGAAAAAGCATCGCGGTATCGTAACTTGTGGTTGCAGCACAACGCTGGCCATGGCGCTTTCGATGTGAATCAAATGGAACATGAACAGCTCGTCACCGCCGTTCTGGCGAGAGATCTTGACTCAGCAAAAAAACTTATATCTAAGCATATACTGGTGCCTAGCCAGGTCTTACAAGGCTTATTATAAAGCCTGCTATTTTTCTAATTTAGCAGCATCAAGTAACTTTATCTTTTCACTTGCAATATAGCCATGATCTACCTACACTTGTAAGGTGGGTAAAGGTGGGGAAAAGTGGTATTTTCTCCCGAAATAGGTTGAATTTCAGGGAATAAGTGATGTTTCGTGGTGCTGCAACAATCAATATAGATGTCAAAGGACGAATGGCTATGCCTGTGCGTTTTCGCGACCTATTTATTGGTGAAACAGATCCTAGCATCAATCCCCAGCTTGTAGTCACCATCGATACCGAAGAACCTTGTCTACTGATTTACCCGTTAATTGAATGGGATCTGATCCAGAAAAAATTAGAGCAACTACCTAGCTTTAATCCTACCGCCAGACGTATTCAGCGCTTGTTGATTGGCCATGCCACAGACCTTGAGCTTGATGCTAATGGACGTATTTTGTTACCGGCACTGCTGAGAGAATACGCTCAATTGGATAAAAAAATTATTCTTTTAGGCCAAGGCAAAAAAATTGAATTGTGGAGCGAATCCTTATGGAATGCGCGCCGAGAAACGTATTTGCAAGCCAACAGCAACACTGAAGAGCTGCCGGAACTCTTACATCAGTTGTCCTTGTAGTCAGTGAATGACTGGCCTTATTAATGGAACTGAAATGACCCAAGAATTTAACCACAAATCCGTCCTGCTTGATGAAGCCGTAGAATTATTGGTGCATGATGCCGATGGCATGTATATGGACGGAACGTTTGGCCGCGGCGGACACAGTGGCCTTATTCTGCAACACCTGAGCCCCCAAGGAAAATTACAGGCCTTTGATAAAGACCCCTTGGCTATTGCACACGCGCAGTTGATGATTGCCGAAGACTCACGCTTAGCTATCTCCCAAACCTCGTTTGCCAACATGGGCCAGATTGCTGAGCAGAATGATTGTTTTGGTAAGGTGCATGGCATTTTGTTGGATTTAGGTGTTTCATCACCGCAGATAGATGACGCTAGCAGAGGCTTTAGTTTTCAGCATGATGGCCCATTAGATATGCGTATGAATCCAGACGAAGGCGAATCTGCGGCACAATGGTTGGCGCGAGCTGGGGCGGAAGAAATAGCTGACGTACTTTACCATTATGGTGAAGAACGGTTCTCTAGAAGAATGGCGCGGGCTGTAGTAGAACATCGTAAGCAGCAACCTATCACCACCACCAAGCAGCTGGCTAACATTATTGCTGTTGCTAATCCTAAGTGGGAAAAGGGTAAAAATCCTGCAACTCGAGCGTTTCAGGGCATACGCATACACATCAACCAGGAGCTAAAAGATTTAGAAGTGGGCTTGCAAACTGCACTTGAAACATTGGCCCCTGGTGGCCGCTTAGTCGTAATAAGTTTCCACTCCTTAGAAGACCGTATTGTTAAGCGGTTTATGCGCGAGCAGGCAAAGGGTGATTCCCATATTCCCCGCGGTTTGCCTGTGACTGAAGATCAGCTTAACCGGCGCTTAACGCTATTGGGTAAGGCTCGTAAGCCAACTCCTCATGAAATCGATATCAACCCTCGGTCACGCAGTGCGGTAATGCGTGTGGCAGAAAAAATTGCATGAAAGATATGAGCCAAAACCTCAATATGTGGTTAAAACGCGCGAGCCTACAGGCCGAGCGTTACGCCATGTTGTTGGGGTTTTTGCTGCTGTTGTTATTAGTGATTAGCGCTCAATTTGTTATTTATAGCTCATTTGAAGCGAGGGGGCATATCAACCACCTCCACCAGTTAGAAAGAGAACGTAACGACATGCAAGTGGAATGGGGCCAGCTATTGCTGGAGCAAAGTGCTTGGGCTTCCCATAGCCGTGTTGAATCGATAGTAACTGAGCAGCTAGACATGGGCGTGCCACTTGCCCAGGAAATCATTTTGGTACGCCAACCGTGAATGCTATGGAATACCCATGGCGTATGCGCTGGGTATGGTTAATTTTATTTATTGCCGCATCGGCTGTGGCTTGGCGCTTAGTGCAGCTCAATGTCACTGAGCGTTCTTTTTTAATGCGTCAAGGTGACGCCCGAATGGTACGTGAAGTGCCTATTCCGGCACACAGGGGTATGATTTTAGACCGCCGGGGTGAGCCCTTAGCTGTAAGTGCTCCGGTAGTTAGTTTGTGGGCTAACCCACAGGTATTAGGTGAAGACATAGAACAAGCCAAACAAGTGGCTCAAAGCTTAGGTTTGCGTGAGGTTGAGTTTTTAGAGCGCTTAGCCCGCCTCAAAAACAAAGAGTTTATGTACCTCAAGCGCAGTGTCAATCCAGTTGAGGCAGAAGCAGTATTAAGCAACAAATGGAATGGTGTACATGGTGTGCAGGAGTTTCAGCGTTATTACCCTGCAGCCGAAGTTGCCACTCATTTGGTGGGGTTTAATAATATTGATGACCAGGGCCAAGAGGGTATGGAGTTGGCTTATGAGCCATGGTTGCAGGGAACCTCTGGCAAGAAGGTGGTGCAAAAAGACCGTACAGGGCGAACCGTTAAAGACCTGCAGCTATTGTCTAGCGCACAGCCTGGAAAAGATCTAACTTTAAGCATCGATTTACGTATGCAGTATGTGGCTTACCGGGAACTAAAAGCCGTAGTACAGCAGCATAATGCCTCTTCTGGTTCAGCGGTGGTTTTAGACGTGCAGACGGGTGAAATATTGGCGATGGTGAATCAGCCGGCTTACAACCCGAATAACCGTTCAGTTATGAGTATCGACAGTTTACGTAATCGGGCTTTAACTGATGTATTAGAACCTGGTTCCACAATGAAGCCTGTTACCATTGCGGCGGCCTTGATGAGTGGGCAGTACGACCCAGACAGTGAGATTGATACCAACCCCGGTTTTGTAAAGGTTAAGCGTAAGACTATACGTGACCATCGTAACTATGGTGTGTTAGATCTCACAGGCATCATCACTAAATCAAGCAATGTTGGAGTCACTAAGCTGGCCTTATCGCTACCTGAAAATAGCGTAAGAGAAACCTTTTATAGCTTTGGATTAGGTCAGGCAACTGCGAGTGGTTTTCCTGGTGAAAGCACAGGAGTTTTACCTAATTACGCTAAGTGGAATCCAATTAACTTAGCGACTATGGCTTATGGTTATGGTATCGCGGTAACGCCAGTGCAATTGGCTCAGGCCTACGCAGTATTTGCCAGCTATGGACTTAAACGCCCCATATCGCTTTTGAAACAAGAACAGGTGCCAGAAGCCGAGCGAGTGATGCCAGAACGTGTGGCTAAACAGGTGATTGCTATGTTAGAAACTGTGACTCAACCAGGCGGTACGGGAACTCGCGCTAGAGTGCCGTCTTATCGAGTGGCTGGTAAAACCGGCACGGTACATAAGCCTTCAAAGGATGGTGGTTATGCAGATGATGTGTATGCTGCAGTGTTTGCAGGCATGGCGCCAGCGTCTAAGCCGCGCTTAGTTTGCGTAGTAATTATTGATAACCCTAAGGGTGAACAATATTATGGCGGCGAAGTTGCTGCCCCCGTATTTTCTCGCATTATGGCTGAGAGTTTACGGCTTTTAAATGTGGCACCAGATAATCTGATGCCATTAAAAGGTTAACAGTGAGGTTGGATGTGGATACCAAACGCTTACATGAACTGATGCCCCTGCCAGGGCAAGCCCAACAATGGGCAGATGTTTGTGTGTATGGGGTGTCATCGGATAGCCGGCAGGTAAAACAAGGTGACTTGTTTATAACCTGTTTAGGGGAGCCAAAGCGGCAGCGCAGCTATATAGAGCAAGCGCAGGCAAGTGGAGCCGTGGCGGTAGCTATCGATGCACAACAGGCATTGAAATTGGACTCATCTAACCTCACTGTTCCCATTGTGGGGATACCCAATCTTGCAGCTATACAGGGTTCAATTGCTGCTCGTACCAACAATGAGCCCAGTCAACAGATGTCACTGATAGGCATTACCGGTACCAATGGTAAAACAAGCTGTAGCCACTTTATCGCCCAGTGTCTCTCGGACCTTGGGCGAACCTGCGGTGTGATGGGTACCTTGGGCTATGGTTTACTTGATGCGCTAGAGCAAGGACCAAATACTACGCCAGATGAAGTCACCATGCAGGGGCAGTTAGGCGCAATGGTGCAGGCTGGGGCTAAGGCATGCGCTGTAGAGGTCTCTTCCCATGGTTTAGATCAAGGGCGTTTAAACGGCTGTCGATTTGAAACCGTTGTGTTTACCAACCTCACCCAAGATCACCTTGATTATCATGGAACTATGCAAGCCTATGGTGAAGTGAAGGCCAAGTTATTTAATTGGCCAAGTTTGCGGCATGCAGTCATTAACTTCGACGATGATTTTGGCCGTGGATTACTTAACGAAATTGCACCCTCGGTGCAAACCTACACCTATAGTGCCCAAATCTCAGAAGTTGACTATGTAGACATAGGCGTGTCCTCCATTATCCAACACGAGCATGGCATAGAAGCCATGGTGAATACACCTAAAGGCCAAACGTTATTGCAAGTGGGGCTAATTGGACGATTTAACCTAAGTAATTTATTGGCCACTTTGGCGGTGCTCCTGTTACACAAAGTTGATCTGTCATCTGCAATGTTTGTAATAAACAAACTCACTACAGTATGCGGCAGGATGCAGTTAATAAGTGGCAACCAGGACTCAAAAAATATGCCACAGGCTATTGTCGATTATGCCCATACCCCTGATGCTTTAGAGCAAGCGTTAATGGCAGCCAAAGAGCACGTGGCTCGTGGCCAGTTATGGGTGGTATTTGGGTGTGGTGGTGGAAGGGATGTAGGTAAACGCCCAAAGATGGCAAGCATCGCAGAAGAGTGGGCTGATCACGTGGTAGTGACAGATGACAATCCTCGAACAGAATCTAGTGAGAAAATTCTAGCAGACATTGTTAAGGGTTTTAAACGACGAGAAAAAGTAGTGGTAGAAGGTGATCGAAGCCTAGCTATTGCCTTAACGATGAGACGCGCCAAACCGGGTGATATTGTACTTATTGCTGGTAAAGGCCATGAAACCTATCAAGATATCCAAGGCCATAAACATCATTTTAGCGATCACGAGCAAGTATTAACTGCACTTGCGGGAGGGTTGAGTTAATGACGTCCTTTAGCTTAACTGAGCTGGCTAAAAAAGTACCAGGCAGCCATGTCATTGGCGAAGCTGCTTTTAGTGAGTTGTCCACGGATACCCGCAGTTTGGTTGCTGGAGATCTATTTGTAGCTTTAGTCGGCCCCAACTTTGATGGTCACGAATTCATTGCTCAAGCGCAAAGCCAGGGTGCATGTGCAGCGCTTGTTAGTACTGAAATAGACACTGACTTGCCTCTGTTGGTAGTTCCAGATACTCGTATTGCACTTGGGCAGTTGGCTGTACTTAAACGTCAAAGCCTAAATGGCCAGTTTGTAGCAGTGACCGGTAGTAGCGGAAAAACTACCGTTAAGGAAATATTACAGAAGGTATTATTTCAAGCGGGTCAGGTTGAGGTAACGCACGGCAACTATAACAATGATATTGGCGTGCCATTGACCCTTTGGGGTATGCACGATGACGTTGATTATCGTGTATTAGAACTTGGGGCCAATCATATTGGAGAAATCGCTTATACCAGCCGTATTGCGATGGCAGATGTAGCTATTTTGAACAATGCCCAAGAAGCCCATTTATCTGGTTTTGGTAGTTTGGCAAACGTGGTTAAAGCTAAGGGTGAAATAATATCGGGGCTTTCCGAACAGGGTCAGGTAGTACTTAACTTAGATGATCCGCATGTTCAGGAGTGGCAAGTGTTGGCGCATCCCCGACGTGTATGGAGCTTCAGTTTAACTAATGAAGACGCAAGTGTGTATGCCAGTGATGTACAGCGCACGTCGAGGGGAAGCCGTTTTGTTCTGCACCTAGGCCAGCAACAGCGGCAAGTAGATCTGCAATTGCTAGGGCAGCACAACGTTGCCAATGCCTTAGCATCAGCCGCCGCCGCTTTAGCTCTGGGATTATCCTTAGATCAAATTGTCGTAGGTTTAGGCCAAGTTAGACCTTATCAAGGGCGTCTGGTGAGTCATGCATTAAGCCACAATCGTTGTGTTATCGACGATACCTACAATGCTAATCCAGGATCAGTGAAAGCAGCCATTGATGTACTACAGCAGTGCGATGGGAAACGGTGTTTTATGCTGGGTGATTTAGGCGAATTAGGTCAACAAGAGCGGCAGTTGCATCAGCGTATTGGCGCACAAGTTGCAGCAGCCGGTATTGAACAGTTTTATGGTTTTGGCCCGTTAGCAGCTGTGGCTGTTGAGAGTTATCTGCAACAAGGGGGGCTTTATGGGAAGGCCTGTGTTGATAAAAAAGATTTATCTAGCTGTTTTCAACAGCTACCAAAATTTGACTTGAGTTGTTTGGTTAAGGGGTCTCGATCCAGCCAAATGGAGCAAGTTGTAGAAACATTAATTAACCGTGGAAACTAGCTCATGTTGTTATGGTTAGCAGATTATTTGGCCCAGTATTACAGCGTCTTTGGCGTTTTTCATTACCTCACCATGCGCGGTATTATGGGGGTGCTGACGGCCTTGTTTATTGCCTTGGCCATTGGTCCGTATATGATCGAACACTTAAAGGTTAAACAAATCGGACAATCAATTCGTGAAGATGGCCCTCCAACTCATTTGGTTAAGGCCGGCACTCCAACCATGGGCGGAGCCCTCATACTAGTGGCTATTCTCATCAGTGCTTTGTTGTGGGGTGACTTAACCAATCGTTATATTTGGGTCACGATTGCTGTAACTGCAGTGTTTGGTGCCGTAGGTTGGGTAGATGATTACCGTAAGGTAGTAGAAAAAAATTCCCGTGGGCTTTCTGCGCGCTGGAAGTATTTTTGGCAATCAGTGGGAGGCCTAGGAGCAGCTTTATTCTTGTACTATAGTGCCCAAACCCCTCAAGAATTAGAACTCATTGTGCCGTTTTTCAAAACCGTTGGCATAAACATTGGTGTGCTCTATATTCTGCTCACTTATTTTGTCATCGTGGGAACTTCAAACGCCGTCAACCTAACCGACGGTTTGGATGGTTTAGCTATATTGCCTACGGTATTGATTGCTGGAGCATTGGCCGTGTTTGCCTATTTGACGGGTCACTCGGTATTTTCTGAATACCTTAATATTCCCTACATTAGGGGTGCAGGAGAGCTGGTGGTATTTTGTGCCGCCATTGTTGGTGCTGGCATGGGTTTTTTGTGGTTTAACACCTACCCTGCCCAGGTGTTTATGGGTGACGTTGGTGCATTGGCTTTAGGAGCTGCCTTGGGCGTTGTGGCGGTCATTGTACGACAAGAACTAGTGCTGTTTATTATGGGTGGTGTGTTTGTGATGGAAACGGTATCGGTTATCTTGCAGGTGGCTTCGTTTAAATTGACCGGGAAGCGTATCTTCCGTATGGCACCAATACACCATCACTTCGAGCTTAAAGGCTGGCCAGAACCACGAATTATCGTACGTTTTTGGATTATTACCGTGGTATTAGTGCTGATCGGTTTGGCCACTCTTAAGTTGCGATAGGTTGCGATAAATATTGAACATTTAGGAGGCTTAGTTGCCCCATGTCGTTGATAGTTAGTGATCGCTTTAGTCTGATTATTGGTTTGGGAAAAACCGGGCTAGCCTGTGCTCAGTATTTGGCGCTTCAAGGTGAGCGATTTCAAGTAGCTGATTCGAGACAGTATCCTCCATTTCTAGATCAGCTAACTTCAGAACAGCCAGATACGCCAATACATTTAGGCGAATTTGCTCACGACTTATGCCTCAGTGCCAGTCAAATTATTTTAAGCCCTGGCGTGTCCATGCGAGAACCTGCTTTAGTCGCAGCGGCCAAAGCAGGCATTCCTATACGCAGTGATGTGGACGTCTTTGCTCAAGCTGCTCGTTCTGCTGGCGTCCCTATTGTTGCTATTACAGGGTCAAATGCTAAGAGCACCGTGACCAGTTTAGTGGGTCAAATGGCCAAAACGGCAGGTTTAAACGTTGCAATTGGCGGTAATCTTGGCGAGCCTTCGGTGTCTTTATTAGCTAACGACGTAGATTTGTATGTCATGGAATTGTCTAGCTTTCAGTTAGAGTCCACTACTGCCTTAGGTGCTACCGTGGCCTGTGTGCTCAATGTAAGCCCTGATCACATGGACAGGTATGACAATTTAATGGCATATCACCAAGCAAAACACCGTGTTTTTCAAGCGTGTAAAGCTGTGGTAATCAATGGTGATGACGCTCTAACTAATCCCCTAGTGCCAGACACTGTAACTCAAACACGGTTTAGTTTAGGTGATCCCGATGTAGGTCAATTTGGCGTACGCAAAGAGGGTGGTGAGGAGTGGTTGGTAAAGGGGTTACAGCCCATTATATCGGTAGCGAAAATGGCAATGTCTGGTCGTCATAACGTTGCGAATGCGCTCGCTGCGCTGGCCCTAGGCCAGGCTGTTGGTTTGCCAATGGCTGCGATGATTGACACCCTAACAAGCTTCACAGGTTTACCGCATCGATGCGAACGAGTAGCCAGCATCGGTGGTGTTGATTATATTAACGACTCTAAAGGAACGAATGTTGGTGCAACCGTAGCCGCATTGGAGGGCCTAGGCCCAGACCTTGCTGGAAAGATCATTCTAATTGCAGGTGGAGTAGGTAAGGGAGCAGATTTCTCTGACCTTGTAGAGCCATTATCCCGATACGGAAAACAAACCCTATTGATCGGTGAGGACGCGAAACATATTGAGCAGGTGTTGGCTGGAAAGGTGGAATTTAGCCATGCAACCGGCATGCAAGAAGCCATAAGTATGGCGCATCGACAAGCTGTTAGTGGTGATTTGGTGCTGCTATCTCCAGCGTGTGCTAGTTTTGATGCTTACATTGGATTTGAAGCAAGAGGCGATCACTTCGCAGAATTGGTAAGGGCTTTAGTATGATTTCGATCTCGGAGCAGTGGCGTGCGGTAGTTAGTCAAAGGTTAGATTTAGCCTTGTTTTTGCCTGCGTTGGCATTGGCGCTTATTGGTTACATAATGATTACATCGGCGTCTATGGATGTAGTGGCAATTACGTTTAACGACCCTTTTTACCAAAGTAAGCGTCAGCTTTTATTTATCATTCTAGGTAGCGTTAGTCTAATAGTATGCCTATTAACGCCCGTACACGTATGGCAAAAGCAAAGCCCATACTTGTTGCTACTTGCAGTGTTGTTATTGGTTGCCGTATTGATTCCTGGGTTAGGCCGAAATGTGAATGGCAGTACACGATGGATTCCCATAGGTCCATTGAGTTTGCAGCCTTCAGAATTTGCTAAAATAGCCGTTGTAGCCTTTATGGCCGGTTACTTAGTTCGCCAGCAGGAAGAGATTCGAAACCATTTTTCAGGGTTCTCCAAATCCTTAGTTGTTTTAGGTGCGTTTATCGTGCTGTTTTTGTTAGAGCCAGATTTTGGTGCGGTAGTTGTGATGATGTGTGCCGTGTTGGGTATGTTTTTTTTAGGAGGTATGCGTAAACGTCATATTTCCATCGTACTTGTGGCCGCTGCCGCCCTGGGTGCAATGACTATTTTTGCTGCAGAGTACCGGGTTAAACGATTAATGACCTACTTAGACCCTTGGGGTGATCCATTTGGCAGTGGTTATCAATTAACCCAGGCGCAAATTGCGTTTGGCCGAGGCGGCTGGTTTGGTGAAGGCTTAGGCCAAAGCATGCAAAAGTTATTTTACTTGCCCGAAGCCCATACAGACTTTGTGTATTCAGTGCTGGCAGAAGAGTGGGGTGCGTTTGGTGCTTTGATTGTTGTGGCTTTGTATGGCGTGCTGATAGTACGCGGCCTAAAGGTGGGTCAAAAAGCCGAGCGTTTAGGGCGTCATTTTTCTGCCTACTTAGCGTATGGTTTGGTATTGCTGATTGCCGCTCAAGCTATGATTAACATTGGCGTAAATTTGGGGCTATTACCTACCAAAGGGTTAACGCTTCCGTTTGTTAGCTACGGTGGTAGTAGTATGCTGGCCTGTGCCAGTAGTTTGGGTATTTTGTTGCGTATTTCGTTGGAAAATAACGCTGACTATGTTGGCTCGTCTAGTGAATATACTATTCATGGTGAGGTTCGTCAGCGAGCATCAGAACCCTTAAGCGTTTCAGGTGGGTTAGATGCCAAACCGACCCCAGGACTTGATGATGTTGATCAATGGTTTGATGTAGACACTAAACGCCAGGGTAAGTCTCATGAATAGGCCCAATGATCCAGCTGATACCAAGCGTGTTCTGATTATGGCGGCAGGCACCGGTGGTCATGTTTACCCAGCTTTAGCTACCGCTGAGATCTTGCAGAAAGGTGATTGGCAGGTAGAATGGTTAGGTACTGGCAGAGGTATAGAAGCCCGTCTGGTCCCAGAGGCCGGATATAAATTAAATTGTATCGATGTAGTGGGATTGCGAGGCAAAGGTATATCGTCGTTGGTGCTTGCCCCTTGGCGTTTATGTAAGTCTTTGTTGCAGTCCGTTAGGGTTATCCGCCGCTTTAAGCCCCACTGTGTTTTGGGCATGGGTGGTTTTGTGGCGGGCCCAGGCGGTTTGGCGACCAAGCTGTTAGGAGTGCCGCTTATCCTGCATGAACAAAATGCAATTCCTGGGCTCACAAATCGTTTATTGCGCCCGTTTGCCAATAGAACCTTACAAGCATTTGCTGGCAGCTTTTCTGATGGACAAGCGACCACTGTGGGTAACCCATTACGATCTAATATTACAGAGCATAAGTCAGAGCATGATGGACTTAGGGTGCTGATTGTAGGCGGCAGCCTAGGGGCCCTCGCTCTTAACAAATTGGTGCCTTTAGCGATGGCGTCAATAGCGGCCAATGAAAGGCCACAAATATGGCATCAAACAGGACCAAAGCATCACCAAGTGACTCAGGCTGGGTATGATAAAGCTAACGTGGTCGCTAAGGTAGAAGCCTATATTGACGACATGGGGCTGGCTTATGCTTGGGCCGATCTAGTTATTTGTCGTGCTGGAGCGTTAACTGTAAGCGAGTTGGCTGGCGCCGGAGTGGCGTCAATATTAGTGCCTTATCCTCACGCTGTAGACGATCATCAAACGGCTAATGCCACTGTTTTAGTCAACGCTGGTGCGGCTATCTTATTGCCACAAGCGAAGCTTTCACCAGCCACTTTAAGTGAAAATATTAAGGCTTTACAAAGCCACCCAACAACGCTAGATAAGATGGCCACAGCAGCCTTAACCTGCGCTGCACCAAAGGCCGCTTACACTGTAGCACAGCACTGCATGGAGATTGCCCGTGGTTAAAATCATCCCACCAAATCAATATACAATTCCAGAAATGCGACGTATCAAACGTATTCATTTTGTAGGTATTGGCGGTGTTGGAATGTGCGGTATCGCTGAGGTGTTGCTCAACCAAGGATATGAGATTAGTGGCTCGGACATAAGAGTAAGCCCTGTAACTCAACGATTGGCAAGTCATGGAGCACAGATTTTTATTGGGCATCAAGAAGCAAACGTCCGTGGTGCTCACGTGGTGGTGGTGTCTACAGCAGTGACTGAAGAAAACCCAGAACTAGTGGCGGCGCGCGCACATCGTATTCCTATCGTACAACGGGCGCAAATGTTGGCCGAGCTAATGCGTTATCGCCATGGTATTGCCGTTGCAGGAACCCATGGGAAAACCACCACCACTTCTTTGGTCGCTTCAGTTTTGGCTGCTGGTGGCCTAGATCCAACCTTTGTTATTGGCGGTAAACTGACAAGTTCTGGAACTAATGCAAAGCTAGGGGCGAGTTCTTATCTGGTCGCCGAAGCCGACGAAAGTGATGCATCCTTTTTGCACTTACAGCCGTTAACCTCTATTGTCACCAACATTGATGCAGATCATATGTCCACCTACGAAGGAGACTTTAACCGGTTAAAGAAAACCTTTGTAGAATTCCTCCACAACCTACCATTTTATGGCTTGGCTATTGTGTGTGTAGACGACCCAGTGGTTTGGGAAATATTGCCCCAGGTGAGTCGGCCGTTAATGACCTATGGTTTCGACGAAAGCGCCGATGTAAAGGCCATAAATCTTGTTCAAAATGGCATGATCACTTCGTTTACCGTGTGTAGGCAAGGTCACAAAGACTTAGACATTGCCCTTACTATGCCGGGCAAACATAATGTACAAAACGCCCTAGCAGCTATTGCTGTTGCGACAGATTTGGAAGTAGCAGATGAGCATATTGTCACCGGTTTAAATGAATTTTCAGGGGTTGGTCGACGTTTCCAAGTATTGGGCGATTACCCTGCTCAGCAAGGCACTGCCACCTTAGTGGACGATTATGGGCACCATCCACGGGAAGTCTCGGCAACCATTGATGCCATTCGTGCTGGCTGGCCAGGCCGTCGCTTAGTAATGGTCTATCAGCCCCATCGATACTCCCGGACGCGAGACTTATATGAAGACTTCGTGGATGTGTTATCACGAGTAGATGTGTTGGTGTTATTGGATATTTATCCTGCTGGAGAAGAGCCAATTAACGGCGCTGATGGCCGTAGCTTATGTCGCAGTATTCGGTCAAGAGGCCAAGTAGACCCAATATTTGTAGAGCGTGGAGCCGCTGTTGCTCCAGTGTTGGAGAATATTTTGCTCGATGGGGACCTCTTGTTAACTCAAGGTGCAGGCGACATAGGGCAGATTTCCCGAGCGTTACTTGACAAAATGCAACAAGAAGACACTTAGATGAATAATATGAACCTGTCTCAAAATTGGACGCACTTGCTCACAGTACCCAAAGCACGCGTTGCTGTTATTTATGGTGGCACTTCAGCAGAACGTGAAATTTCGCTGATGAGTGGTAAGCAAGTGTTGGCCCACCTGCAAAGTGCTGGTGTGAATGCCTTTGGTCTAGATTTAGGGGCTGATGGTCAAGATCAGGTCACTCAGTTGCAACAAGCTGGCATGGATGCGGCATTTATAATCCTCCATGGCCGTGGTGGTGAGGATGGAACGCTTCAAGGCGTGCTTGAATTCATGCAAGTGCCTTACACTGGTTGTGGCGTCTTAGCCTCTAGTTTGGGCATGAATAAACTCATGACTAAGCTGGTGTGGTTGGCCCAAGGCGTGAGAACACCGGCTTATGAAGTTCTCAATGATTCTAGTAATTGGGCCGAGGTTGCTAAGCGCCTTGGCTTACCGCTGGTGGTAAAGCCAGTTCACGAAGGGTCAAGTTTAGGCATTAATATTGTTGATTCTGCCGCAACCTTAGAGCGGGCTTACCGAGATGCGGCAGAATATGATCGTGAAGTAATGGCGGAGCAATTTATCGATGGCGATGAATACACAGTGCCTATACTCAACGACCTCTCTTTGCCGGCTATTAGGTTAGAAACTGATAATGTTTTTTACGACCTGCAAGCCAAATATTACTCCGAGAAAACGCGATATTTATTTGATAATCCTATGACGAAAACGCAACAGCAAGGTATGCAGGATGAGTGCCGCTATGCGTTTCAGGTGTTAGGTTGTCGAGATTGGGGGCGCATCGATGTGATGCGCGATAAACAGGGACGAAATTGGTTGTTAGAGGTGAATACCACGCCAGGTATGACGAGTCACAGTCTGGTGCCTATGGCCGCTGAAGCCGCTGGTCTTAGTTTTGCTCAATTAACCTTGGTAATTTTGAATTTAGCATTGGCTCGAGATACGGATGGATAATAACCATGGGTAACGGAGTGCAAGTAGGTCACTGGAGTTGGGGTGCTAAGTTGCTGCTGGTGCTAGTGTTGTTAACGGCGGGGGTGCTCACCTGGCAGGCTATCCAGCCTTGGTTACAGCGGCCATTACAGCAAATTATTTTACAAACAGATATACCCGCTGCAGAAAAAGTGGCATTGCAAGCTCAATTAAATGGCCACTTATCGGATTCTTTTTTTGGAGCAGATTTGCAAGAGCTTCGACAGGAGGTGGAAAGCCATCCATGGGTAAGTGATGCCAAGGTGAGTCGTGTGTGGCCCAATCGATTGATGGTTGAGGCGTCGCAGGAAATTTTTATGGCCCGCTGGCAGGGTGGTGGCTTCATTAACCATGAGGGTGAACTAGTGTTAGTGGCGCCTAACCAGGTAGTGGGATTTGAACGATTGCCGATACTGGCAGGTCCGGCAGGTAGTGCATGGGCTATGAGTCAGCTGTTTCGGCAAATGAGTTGGATGGTGGGCCGAGATAATTTGACGATTGATCAGCTGTCTATGGCCCGTCGTGGAGCGGTTGAGGTTCGGCTGGATAACAGTATTGTGTTGGTGCTTGGGCGAGACCAAGTGTTGTCTCGATTGCAGCGTTTGATGAAGGTCTACCATAGTCACTTTGTTACTAAAGCTAACACCATTAAACGGATAGATGGCCGTTACGCGCACGGTGTATCTGTGGCGTGGAAAGAGGCAGGTTAAGGCACATTATTTGGCTGCCAAATTGGTGCTAATTTGCTCGATAAATCCACCACTTAGAAGCCGAAGTGTGGGATAATAATGCAATCTGTAAGTGGTCTATTTTGACCGCTTGAAAAACGCATAAATAAGGGAAGATTTGGGTGGCAGACACAGCAATAAAACCCATGGTAGTTGGGTTGGATATCGGTACCTCTAAAGTGGTCGCTATGGTGGCGGAGCTTGGTGACGATGGTCAACTTCAAGTTGTGGGCATTGGCGCTCAAGAGTCTCGTGGTTTAAAACGAGGCATTGTTGCTAATATCGAATCTACCGTGTTGTCGGTAAAGCGTGCCATCGAAGAAGCTGAACTGATGGCAGATTGTAAAATTAATACGGTCACCGTAGGCATTGGTGGCAATCACATTAGCAGTATGAATTCCCATGGCATTGTGGCCATACAAGCTGGTGAAGTGTCCGAGCTTGATTTGGAACGGGTGATCGAGGCAGCTAGGGCGGTGGCCATTCCGTCTGATCAAAAGATTTTACATATATTGCCGCAAGAGTATGTCATTGACGGCCAGGAAGGTATTCAAGATCCTCTAGGCATGGCGGGCGTGCGGCTAGAAGTAAAAGTGCATATTGTCACTTGTGCACTTAACGTAGCACAAAATATTGAAAAGTGCGTGAGTCGTTGTGACTTGGCACTGGATGACATTGTTCTTAACGCTCTGGCATCTAGCTATGCCGTGCTCACAGATGATGAAAAAGAATTGGGTGTGTGCTTAGTAGACATGGGTGGCGGTACCATTGATGTGGCCGTATTCACCGCAGGAGCTATTCGACACACAGCGGTGATACCCGTTGCTGGTGACCAAGTGACAAACGATATTGCTATGGCATTGCGTACACCCACTGTTCACGCCGAAGATGTAAAAGTAAGGTATGCCTGCGCGTTGGCGCAGCTAACAGATTTGTCGGAAAGTATTAAAGTGCCTAGCGTAGGTGATCGACCTGCTAGAGACTTGTCTCGCCAAGCCTTGGCCGAAGTAGTCGAGCCGCGTTATGAAGAGTTATACACCTTAGTTCAATCCGAGTTGAGGCGCAGTGGCTACGAAGACTTGATTGCAGCTGGCATGGTGTTAACTGGCGGTACAGCCCAGATGGAAGGCGCCGTAGAGTTGGCAGAAGAGATTTTTCATATGCCAGTTCGCTTGGCCAAACCACACAAGGCCCAGGGGCCTGGTGGCTTGTTGGATAATCCAACCTATTCCACTTGTGTGGGGTTGTTAAACTACGCTCAACAAGCAGGGCCATCTACTCAGGTAGTGCCGACTAGTCGGATGAGCTTTGGGTTTGATACGAACCAATGGCTGCTTAAATTTAAAGCTTGGGTCAAGGTAAATTTTTAACGATAAATCACTCAGGTGAATGTCGGAAGTGAAGTCTGATGTACGATGGGATTCGTGATCAGAAAAATAATAAATTAGACTAGGAGCAAGGCGATGTACGAATTAGTTGATAACGTGCCGCAAAATGCAGTCATTAAAGTGATTGGTATAGGCGGTGGCGGTGGTAATGCTGTAAGCCATATGTTGTCTAGCGAAATAGACGGCGTAGAATTTGTGTGTGCCAACACCGATGCTCAAGCCCTTAGAGGTATGGAAGCTCGTTCGGTGATTCAATTAGGCGCTCAAATTACTAAAGGCCTAGGCGCTGGCGCTAATCCTAATGTTGGCCGTGAAGCAGCTATTGAAGATCGGGCGCAGATTGAAAGTATTCTGCAAGGTGCCGACATGGTCTTTATTACTGCAGGCATGGGTGGCGGAACAGGCACTGGTGCTGCACCTATTGTGGCTGAAGTCGCCCGTGAAATGGGCATTCTAACGGTGGCTGTTGTGACTAAGCCATTCCCTTTTGAGGGACGTAAGCGTATGGCTATCGCAGAGCAGGGTCTTAAGGAATTGGCAGAGCATGTCGATTCATTGATTACTATTCCAAATGAAAAACTACTGCCTGTGTTGGGTAAAAACTGTAGTTTGCTAACGGCGTTTAGTACTGCAAACGATGTGCTTTTAGGTGCTGTACAAGGTATTGCTGACCTAATTACTCGCCCCGGCATGATCAACGTCGATTTTGCAGACGTACGCACTGTAATGTCTGAAATGGGCATGGCGATGATGGGCACTGGTGTTGCCCGAGGTGAAGACCGGGCCCGTGAAGCCGCAGAAGCCGCAGTCCGCAGCCCGCTACTAGAAGATGTTGATTTACGAGGTGCTAAGGGCATTTTGGTCAATATTACTGCTGGGTTAGACATGAATTTGGGTGAGTTCTCTGAAGTAGGTAATACGATAGAGGAATTCGCTTCAGACAATGCTACCGTGGTTATTGGTACTGTTATTGACCCAGAAATGTCGGATGAATTAAAAGTAACGGTTGTTGCTACAGGTTTAGGTCACGGTTATGCACAACAGATTGAACCAACTGTGAAAGCTGTGGTCAATAATACTATGAGACGGCCTACGGTCGATCAAATGGAATTACCTACTGTCAAAGATACATTGGCAGGCGATGCACGTTTGAGTGGTCTAGACATGGATGCTGCTAGTAGTTCAGAAGGTGATATTGATTATTTAGATATCCCTGCGTTTTTGCGGCGTCAAGCTGATTAAGATTTAGGTCTTAGGTGCTGGCGCTTTTTACCTGTCATGAGGGGCTTGTTGCCCTCAGAGGCAGATTTATTGTGCTACAATTCTCGGCTATCCCCGGGTGTAGGGTCTAGGACATAATGGTCAAACAGCGTACATTAAAAAATATTATTAGAGCCACTGGTATTGGTATTCATACGGGTAAAAAAGTTTACCTAACATTGAAACCTGCCCTGGCTAATGTCGGTATAGTTTTTTGCCGAACGGATCTCGATCCTGTGGTCTCCATCCCTGCTACGGCAGATAACGTGGGTGACACAACGCTATCTACAAATTTAGTGCAAGACGGTGTGCGGGTATGTACCGTTGAGCATCTTCTATCGGCCTTTGCTGGGCTTGGTATAGACAATGCTTACGTAGAGTTAAGTAGCGAAGAAGTGCCAATTATGGATGGTAGTGCGGCACCATTTATCTTCTTGTTGCAGTCAGCTGGTGTTGAAGAGCAAGATGCAGCTAAAAAATTCATTCGAATTAAAAAGACCGTCAGCGTTAGTCAAGATGACAAAATAGCTTCATTAGAGCCACATAATGGTTTTCATGTGGGCTTTACGATTGACTTTGATCACCCACTTTTTGAAAGTCGAAACTGCACCACCCAGTTGGATTTTTCGAGTACTTCTTATGTGAAAGAAGTGAGTCGTGCACGTACCTTTGGGTTTATGAAAGACTTTGAATACCTACGCTCCAAAAATTTGGCGTTAGGTGGCAGTTTAGATAACGCTATCGCAGTAGATGATTACCGTGTACTTAACGAAGATGGTCTGCGTTATCAAGACGAGTTTGTTAAGCATAAGGTATTAGATGCGGTAGGTGATTTGTATTTATTGGGCCGTAGTCTGATAGGTAAGTTTGAAGGCTATAAATCTGGCCATGGTTTAAATCATATGTTGCTGCGTGAATTATTAGCGCAACAGGATGCCTGGGAAGTGGTTACGTTCGACGATGAAGCCGACTCTCCTATAGCTTATATGAGCCAAACTGCCGCTGCAGTCTAATAAACAATAACGAAAGAGCTGGTGTTCCCAAAGAACTCCGGCTTTTTTACGTTTGAGGCCTTTGAAAACACGCCTAAGGCCCCATAGTAATAGAAGAGATCATAAACGTCTCATTTATCCCTAACAAGCGCGCCAGCGCATATAAAAAGACAAGATAATGGTACAAATATTTAAATCACTTTTTGGTAGCAAAAACGATCGTGAAGTGAAGCGATATAATAAAATTGTAAACAAGATCAACGAATTAGAAAGCGGTGTTCAGCCATTGACTGATGCCGACCTTGCAGCTAAACGCGCAGAATTTAACCAGCGTTTTGAGGCTGGTGAAACGTTAGACCAGTTATTACCTGAAGCATTTGCCGTATGCCGAGAAGTTTCAATCCGGTTTATGCAATTACGTCACTTTGACGTACAAATGATTGGCGGTATTGCCTTACATCAAGGAAAGGTATCGGAAATGCGCACAGGTGAGGGTAAAACCTTAGTTGCTACGCTGGCCGTATACCTTAATGCTATTCCAGCTATTGGCGTGCATGTAGTTACGGTGAACGATTACTTAGCCCAGCGAGATGCTGAGTGGATGCGACCTTTGTATGAAGCCCTTGGTTTATCTGTGGGTATCATTTTGTCTGGCCAAGACAGCACTATTAAGCGTGATGCTTATGCCTGCGACGTAACTTATGGCACTAATAACGAATTCGGGTTTGATTACCTGCGTGACAACATGGCCTTTAGTGCTGTAGATAAGGTTCAACGGGTACTAAATTTTGCCATTGTCGACGAAGTTGACTCCATACTGATCGACGAAGCACGTACACCCTTGATTATTTCGGGCCCCGTTGAAGATAATACTAAAATGTATATCGCCATCAACGGCTTGGTGCCTCGGCTGGAACTTCAGCCAAAAGTAGAAGGGGATGAAGAGCCCACTGGTCATTACACCTACGATGAGTCCCACAAGACCATAGAGCTTACAGAAGCAGGCCACCAGTTTGTTGAAGAGTTACTAGTTGGCGCTGGGCTACTTGCAGAGGGTGAAAGCCTGTATGCAGCAGCTAATCTAACACTGCTTCACCATGTACATGCTGGACTTAAAGCCTTGGTTGTCTTCTCTCGTAATATCGATTACATCGTTCAAGATGACGAAATTGTCATTGTTGACGAACATACCGGCCGTACTATGCCTGGTCGCCGTTGGTCAGAAGGCATTCACCAAGCCATAGAAGCTAAAGAAGGCGTGACGATTCAAAAAGAAAGCCAAACCATGGCTTCAACTACCTTCCAAAACTACTTCCGTTTGTACGACAAACTTGCCGGTATGACGGGCACTGCAGATACAGAAGCATTTGAATTACATCAAATATACGATCTAGATGTCTTGGTTATCCCAACCAACGTTGATGTTAAACGTAAAGATATGAACGAC
>Ga0307994_1000209_pt1 | contig 46777 bp, 40 predicted proteins | sample EllFjometagen261_FD_203171 | JGI IMG/M metagenome (GOLD analysis project Ga0307994, IMG submission 203171) | Marine microbial communities from Ellis Fjord, Antarctic Ocean - #261 | ecosystem: Environmental > Aquatic > Marine > Unclassified | place: Southern Ocean | collected 2014-11-02
ATAAACACTCGTCAAATTTGAGGCCACTGACCTCAGCAAAAAGTAAGCCTTGCATTATATACTAGACACGACTCATTTTGCGACTTAGAAAAGGCTTATTAATGATTGATATTTCGACCTATTTCGGACCCTGCAAATGCCGCCACCGAAGGCCCGTTAACACCAGTCCAACTCCATATGCCAAAGTACCCAGAACTACAACCATTGCTAACTGCGCTACCCTCTGCCATAAGTCCCATGCGAGCCATACGTTAATGGGCTGATAAGTGAGATAAATCACGCCAAATAACGCCAAACTAGCTAGCAATACGCGCAATGAAAAGACGCCCCAGCCCACACCAGGCTGCCATATTTTTTGACGATACAATCCAAAACCCAAAAGAGCCGCATTTAACAAGGCAGACAATGATGTGGCCATCGCTAACCCGACATGATCAAACTGCCACACCAGCAGCAAATTAAACAACATGTTACTGGCCATCGCCCAAATGCCAATACGCACAGGGGTTTTCATATCTTGGCGTGCAAAATAACCTGGAGCCAATACTTTGATCAACATGAAAAACAGCAACCCCAGAGAATAAGCGCGCAAACTGGCGGCGCTAAACAACACGTCCTGATCGCCCATAGCACCATAGTGAAACAGTGTTGTTATGAGCGGCTCAGCTAACAGCGCCAAAGCCATTGCCGCAGGCACGCCCACTAACAAAACCATACGCAGGGCCCAATCTAGCGTGTCACTAAATGCTTGGGGAGATTTAGAGGCATGCCTTTGAGATAACCCAGGCAAGATCACTGTAGCAATAGCGATACCAAACACACCAAGAGGCAACTCCATTAGCCTGTCCGAATAATATAACCAAGACACACTGCCACTTTGCAACAAAGACGCCAGCACCGTATCTAATAACAAATTAATTTGCGCCACTGACACACCAAACATAGCAGGCAGCATCAGCTTCATCACCTGTTTTACCCGTGCATCGCTAAACCCAAGGCGCGGGCGCACCAAGAGGCCTAGCTGAGCCACAAAGGGTAGCTGTAAGGCCAATTGCAAAATACCCGCAGCCAACACACCCCAAGCCAATGCCATCACAGGCACGGTCATTTGTGGAGCCAACCAAAGGGCTGCAGTTATTAAACTAATATTGAGTAAAACCGGGGTGAGCGCTGGAATGGCAAATCGTTTAGCATGATTCAATAAGCTCCCCAGAAAACCAGTCATGGATATTAGCAATAGGTAAGGGAAGGTAATACGTAACATATCGGCCGTTAGGCCTAATTTATCACCTTCTCCTGCAAACCCTGGAGCAAATACCAAAGCCAGTACAGGAGCGGCAACCAAAGCGATCACGGTAATCACGCTCAATACCAACAATAGGCTTCCAGCCACTTTACTAACCATCGCTTTAAGGAGCTGTTGACTACCCTGCTGACTCATTTCTGCCAGCACCGGCACAAAGGCCTGATTAAACGCACCTTCGGCAAACAGTCTACGTAAGAAGTTGGGGATTTTAAAAGCTACAAAAAATGCATCAGCATGGGAACCCGCACCAAATAAAGTAGCTATGACCACATCACGGGCGAGACCCAAGACCCGAGATAACATCGTCATACTGGCAACTATCAGGCTAGAACCCAGCAAGCCTTTTGTACCCTTAGATGGGCTAGGTGAAGACAAATTAGGTGACGAAGAAGAACTCATAGATCCCTATAATGTATTAATCACAGAACAAAAAACTCATCATTTTTGCCTACTTACGGACGATTTAACCCATGTTAACGCAAAAACCTTAAAATGAACTGATATTTATAACAAAAACACGCAATCTAAGTTGACAAGAGACGCCCAAACGGGAATAATTTCGCACCTCAGAAACACCCTGCTATAAATCTTGTGTTTAACACTACATTTAAAGCTTTTTATTATATTTATATAGGAGTCAGATCGTGGCCAATTCAGCTGGATCAAAGAAACGCGCTCGCCAGTCAGAAAAACGTCGCAGTCATAACGCAAGTCTGCGCTCCATGGCACGCACATACTTAAAGAAAGTTATCGCTGCTATTGAAGCAGGCGATAAAGAAGCTGCCCAAGCTGCGTACACAACTGCCGTATCTATCATGGACAAGAGTGTCTCTAAAGGCATTTACACCATGAACAAAGCTGCTCGTCATAAGAGCCGTTTAAGTGCAAAAATCAAAGCTCTATAATTTATTATAGGGTTTATGAAAGACCGGCTAAGGCCGGTTTTTTTGTACCTAAATTTAGCATACAAGATAGAATTTACTATAAACCGTCATGCAACCCTTGGCTTCTATTAGCCCAAGATTTATCGGAAGTAGGTAAGTTTATGGACTAAAGAAGAACGAGGTTATCGCGGTGTATAAGTTCGGGCTCTGCCACATAACCCAGAGTAGACTCAATTGAACCACTGGCTAAACCAACGATTTTAAAGGCTTCTGAGGAGGAGTAATTAACCAGTCCACGGGCAATTGTTTGGCCATGGGAATCGAAGATTAGAACCATATCACCCCGGGTAAAGTTTCCTTTAACTAGGCTTACACCCACGGACAATAAACTCTTCCCTTGCTGGGTAAGCACTCGCGCTGCACCTGCATCCAAATGCAACTCCCCTTTAGCCTTAAGGTGGCCAGCAAGCCACTGCTTACGAGCTAACAGAGGCTCTTGGTCTGGGACAAATAACGTCCCAAGGGTTTCACCTTCACGTAAGCGCCGCAATACATCAATCGTGCGTCCGTTGGCTATAATAGTGTTGGCACCAGAGCGAGCCGCAAGCTTAGCAGCCTGTATTTTAGTCAACATTCCACCGCTACCTAAACTACCTGCAGACCCACTAGCCATAGGAATGAGCGCAGGGTCTCCAGCGTGCACTTGTGACAGCAATTTAGCATCTGCATGATGCCGAGGGTCTTTGTCGCACAAGCCATCTTGATCCGTGAGAATGACCAGTAGATCTGCTTCAACTAAATTAGCTACCAAAGCCCCCAAGGTATCGTTATCACCAAAACGAATTTCGTCCGTAACAACCGTATCATTCTCATTGACCACAGGGATAACATCATGACTGACCAAGGCACGCAAAGTACCACGAGCATTAAGGTAACGCTCGCGGTGAGTTAAGTCATCATGGGTAAGAAGGATTTGGGCGGTGCGCATACCATGGCGCGAAAAGCTTTCTTCATAGCATTGCACCAAGCCCATCTGGCCTACAGCTGCCGCAGCCTGTAGGTTATGAATCTCTTTTGGTCGCTGGGTCCAACCCAAACGCACCATACCTTCAGCAATAGAGCCTGAAGATACTAATACAATTTCTACACCTTGTTGACGCAATTGCGCTAACTGATCAACCCAACCAGAAATAGCCTGTTTATCCAGGCCCTTGCCGTCGTCGGTCAGTAGAGCACTGCCGATTTTAACCACCCAACGTTGGCCACTAACAGCGGCCACACGACTAGTCATAGGTGTACTCGACTTCTACGTCATAATCGTCATCATCATAATCGTCATCATCTAGATCGTCATTACCTTTCGCTGCTAGGCGCTGTTGATGACGAGCTAGCTTAAACTGCTGCACCCGCTCACGCGCTTCTTGCTCTAGACGTAATTTCAACTCTTCTTCTTGAGCAGCGTACTCTGGATCTGCAAGGGCACGCTCATTACGATCTTCGATGAAGTCCATGATATCGCCAGCAAGCTTAAGTGTTCCTTGCTTATTAATGGCCGCTATCTCGTAAACTGGACCTTTCCAATTCAGCCCATCAACAACAGATTGACAGCGCTCTTTACGCTCGTCCTCTGGCACTAAGTCCAGTTTATTAAGCACTAACCAACGCTCACGCTCTGCTAACGCAGGGCTAAACTTCTCTAATTCACGTACTATAATTTTAGCTGAGTCTGCTGGCGTAACGTCATCCCAAGGTGCCATGTCTACCAAATGCAACAACACACTGGTGCGCGACAAATGCTTAAGAAATTGAATCCCTAGCCCAGCACCTTCCGCTGCCCCTTCGATAAGGCCTGGAATATCAGCAATCACAAAACTACGATGACGCTGCATACTCACAACACCAAGATTAGGCGTAAGCGTAGTAAACGGATAGTTAGCAACTTTGGGCTTCGCTGCAGATACTGCCCGGATAAAGGTCGATTTTCCCGCATTAGGTAAACCCAACAAACCCACATCCGCCAATACTTTTAGCTCAAAACGCAGATTGCGCTTTTCACCTGGGGAGCCGTTAGAGGTTTGTCGAGGGGCGCGGTTAACACTAGACTTAAAACGCGTGTTGCCTAAACCGTGGAAACCACCTTGAGCTACTTTTACAACTTGACCCGCTTCAGCCAAGTCGGCCAGCACTTCATCTGTATCACGATCGACAATAGTGGTGCCCACAGGAACGGTTAAGGTCATGTCTTCGCCAGAACCGCCAGTACAATCAGCGCCCTTGCCCGACTCACCAGACTGAGCTTGGTAGCGAGGCTGGAACCGATAATCAACCAAGGTGTTTAGAGTTTCATCCGCTTCTACGTAGATACTCCCGCCGTCTCCGCCATCACCACCATCAGGACCACCACGAGGAATGTACTTCTCACGTCGAAAGCTCAAGCAACCGTTGCCGCCTTTACCTGCTTCCACAATGACGTTACTTTCGTCAACAAATTTCATACATTCTCCGTGCAGCCCGAGCTGCAAGATAAAGGCTCCGCGCCTTGATCAGTAATATTTAAACCGCCACGTATAGAGCGTCTTGCGCTGTGGCGTATCGCTCTTGTTGAGCACAAAAAAGCCCCGCTAGGCGGGGCTCTTTTTAAAGACCCCTAAGGCCTTTTTAGGTTCTTAGCCTTAAGCCGGTACGACAGTAACGAACTTGCGGTTTTTAGGACCTTTAACAACAAATTTAACGGTACCAGCTGCCGTAGCAAACAAGGTGTGATCTTTACCACAACCTACGTTTGCACCTGCATGGAAGTGAGTTCCACGCTGGCGAACTATGATGTTACCCGCTAAAACGGCCTGACTACCAAAGCGCTTCACGCCTAAGCGTTTAGACTCTGAATCGCGACCGTTATTAGTACTACCACCTGCTTTCTTATGAGCCATGGGTTATCTCCTTACGATTAGGCACTAATGCCAGTAATCTTAACTTCGGTAAACCACTGACGATGACCCATCTGCTTCATGTGGTGCTTACGACGCTTGAACTTCATGATGCGAACTTTCTTGCCGCGACCGTGAGACACGATCTCTGCAGAAACCTGAGCACCTTCAACAACAGGAGCACCAATCTTCACATCTTCACCGTTAACAACTAAAAGTACACGATCAAAATCAACGCTAGCGCCAACTTCAAGGTTCAGTTTTTCTAGCTTAAGGGTTTCACCCTCTTCTACACGGTGCTGCTTGCCACCGCTTACAATTACTGCGTACATACACTTCTCCAATATGTGCTGATCCGGCTACTAAAAAAAGGCCTGCTGCTAATAGCATTTTAAGGTCCACAAGTGGTTCTTAAAAGTGCCATATGACAGGGAGCAAGTTGGACCAGTCACAGGGGGCGTAATTTTACGCTAAGTTACACCCGTTCACAAGTACATAGGGGCAGTATCTTAAGGGTTTTTAGCGGAGGCTCGTAGATGATTAAAAACATGAAAAAAGTAGGCGGAATACTGCACCTACCCTTGGCGCTTTCCTTGACACTTGCGCTCTAGCTCACTAGCATTGCGCACTTAACTTCCTAACATTCGATTCCGCATAACCTATGCAGTCTACCGACCTATACTCTTCAGTCAAAGACGACTTCACTGCCGTTGACGCTGCCATTATTGAGCACCTTAGCTCACAAGTTCCCTTAGTGGAAAAAATTGGCCAGCACATCATAGAAAGCGGTGGCAAGCGTCTACGACCACTATTGGTATTATTAGCCGCACGGGCGTGTGGTTACCAACAAGACCAGCACATTACCCTTGCAGCAGTCATTGAATTCATCCACACGGCTACATTGTTGCACGATGACGTAGTGGATACTTCAGACCTACGGCGCGGCAAACCCACCGCAAATAATAAGTGGGGTAATTCTTCCAGCGTACTTGTGGGTGATTTTTTATATTCTCGCGCCTTTCAAATGCTAGTCGCCATTGGTCAATTGGATGTCATGGGCACCATATCTAAAGCCACTAATGTGATCGCAGAAGGTGAAGTACTGCAATTACTTAACGCCAAAAACCCAGACGTAAGTGAAGCCGATTATCTGCACGTTATTCTTGGCAAAACAGCCATGTTATTTGAGGCCGCAAGTCAGACTGGTGCTCAATTAGCCCAAGCCAGCACCGAAGAAGTTGATGCCTTGAGACGTTTTGGCCGCCACCTAGGCATTGCATTCCAGCTCATAGACGACCTTATGGATTACACGGGCGATCAGGAAATCATGGGGAAAAATGTTGGTGACGACTTAGCTGAAGGCAAACCCACTCTACCCCTTATTCATGCTATGGCCCATGCGACAGATGATGAGCGCAAACTCATTCGCACATCTATTAGACAAGGCAGCTGTGAACACATAAGTGAAATTCGAGCCATTCTCATCCGCTGCGGCTCTTTGGAGTACACCCGCGCAAGAGCCGCGCAAGAGACACAAGATGCCTTAGCCTGCCTTAAAATACTTAATGACTCACCTTATAAAACATCCTTAGTTGATTTATGCACCCTAGCCTTAGCCCGACAAAACTAATAATGCTATAATGCTAAACTAATCAGTTATTATCCTTATTTACCTCATTAGTTAGTACCTACACAGTTACCATACGGAAATATAATCATGAGCAGACCTTCTTCCTTTAACCGTGACGAGCTCTTGTCCTGCGGCAATGGCGACATGTTCGGCCTAGGCAATGCGCGCCTACCTGTGGGCAACATGCTTATGATGGATCGCATTACGCACATTTCTGAAACTGGCGGCAGCAACGATAAAGGTCAAATTATTGCAGAATTGGATATTCATCCAGGCCTATGGTTCTTTGACTGCCATTTCCCAACCGACCCAGTAATGCCTGGCTGCCTCGGCGTAGATGCCATGTGGCAGATCGTTGGCTTTTATCTTGGCTGGAAAGGCAACAAAGGGCGCGGCCGTGCTTTAGGCTGTGGCGAAGTTAAGTTTTTTGGGCAAGTATTGCCTACTGCTAAAAAAGTAACCTACAAAATTGATATCACCCGCTGTATTGAGCGAAAACTGGTGATGGGCATTGCCAACGCCAGCATGGAAGTAGATGGCAAAGAAATCTACACCGCCAAAGACTTACGCGTAGGACTGTTTACCAGCACAGACGACTTTTAAGCTATTAATGACGCCTGCTTATGAAGCTTAAGGCCAATTATCTAACTGCATATTAACGAGGTATATTATGCGACGTGTTGTCGTTACCGGATTAGGAATTGTATCTTGCATTGGACACAATCAAGACGAAGTTTTAGCATCCCTACAAGCAGGTAAATCAGGCATCAGTTTTCAGCCTGAATACCAAGAAATGGGATTCAAAAGCCACATTGCAGGCAGTGTCGAAATAGACTTTGCTAGCTTAATTGACCGCAAATTAATGCGCTTTATGGGCGATGCCGCGGCTTACGCTTATTTATCCATGCAGCAGGCCATTGCCGATTCCGGCTTAACAGAAGAACAAGTATCTAACCCACGTACAGGGTTAATCGCCGGTTCTGGCGGCGCATCTAACGGCAACGTTGTAGAAGCTGCTGATGGAATGCGTGAAAAAGGCCTACGCCGTGTAGGCCCTTACCGTGTCACCCGCACCATGGCGAGCACTGTATCTGCCTGTTTAGCCACTCCTTTTAAAATCAAAGGCTGCAACTACTCTATCACTTCTGCTTGCTCCACCAGCGCCCACTGTATTGGCAACGCTATGGAACAGATCCAACTTAACAAACAAGACGTTGTGTTTGCTGGTGGCGGTGAAGAACTACACTGGAGCCAAAGCGTGTTATTTGATGCCATGGGTGCATTATCCAGCAAATATAACGAAACACCCACTAAAGCTTCCCGTGCTTACGACGCCAACCGTGATGGGTTTGTTATCGCCGGCGGCGGCGGCATGTTAGTACTTGAAGAACTAGAACACGCCAAGGCTCGCGGTGCAAAAATCTATGCTGAATTAGTTGGCTACGGCGCCACTTCAGATGGTTATGATATGGTTTCACCTTCTGGCGAAGGCGCTATGCGCTGCATGCAACAAGCAATGAGCACCATCGACAAGCCTATTGATTACATCAATGCCCACGGTACCAGCACACCGGCTGGTGACATACAGGAACTCAAGGCTGTTAAATCTGTATTTGGCGACCAATGTCCACCAATCACTTCTACCAAATCACTTACAGGCCACTCTTTAGGTGCTGCAGGTGTGCAAGAAGCCATATACAGCCTATTAATGCAGGCCAATAACTTTATTGCTGCCTCTGCAAATATAGACCAATTGGATGAAGGTGCCGATGGCATGCCTGTTGTCACCAAAAAGCGGGACAACGTTGAACTAACCACTGTGATGTCTAACAGCTTTGGTTTTGGTGGCACTAACGCTAGCTTGGTATTTACTAAGTACGTGGCCTAACCGCTTAGATTGCCACGCTGCGCTCCCTAACCCCCTAAGCTAAGACTGATTGGATTACCCGCGCTGCGTGGTAATCCAATCCTATAAACCTAGCCTGAGACCTAGCATTTAGGCCTAGGAAATCTCTGCTAAATTTTCTGTCATCCAGCCAACCATCTGTGCGTGCATCTCTTTTGTAGGTACATCCGCGCCTATCGGCGGGCCAATCCTGACATCCACCTTTCCAGCATGTTTCAGCCACTTATGGGGCGGGGACAAATGGCCACTATTTTGTACTATAGGCAATATTGGCACGCCTGCTTGGTGAGCTAGCATGGCAGCTCCTTTAGTGCAGGGGCCTAATTTCCCAGGAGCACAACGAGTGCCTTCAGGAAAAATGAGCACGGAAATACCTGCTTTCAAACGTTCACAGCCCTGCTGAGAAAGCTGCTTCAGTGCATTCATTTTGCGTTTACGATCTATGGCAATAGGGTTGAGCATAGCTAAGGCCCAGCCAAAAAACGGAATATACAAGAGTTCTTTCTTAAGTACTGTACTGACCGGCAAACCCATAGTCAGAAGATAAAATGTTTCCCAATCTCCTTGATGGTTGCACGCCACAACCAAAGGCTGATCTTTAGGTATATGGTGTAAACCTTTTATTTCAAAGGTCACACCACACGTTATTTTCATCCATTGCAGCACTGTGCGATTACAGTAACCAACGAACTTGAATCTAAAATGACGTTTTACTACAGGCGAAGTGACTACTAACAGGGTTGAAGCCACAATGGAAATAACACCTAAACCAATATAAAACAGTGCCGCTCTAAAAACTAAAATAGGCTTAGCCTCCCGTTACTGGTGGGAAAAAAGCTACTTCTGAAGACTCTGATACCAACGCGTCTAGCTTAGCCATCACCTGATCCACCGCCACCAGCAAACTTTCATTATTCAGATCTTGAGCCCACTGGGGGTGGGTTTTTATCATGCGCTCTAGAAGCTGTGACACAGTCACACTATGTTCTATATAAACCTCAGTGCCAGCAACACCTAGTTGCTCCTTAAGCTGTCCAAAAAACAGCACCTTAATCATGCTCCAGCTCCCGCTGATGCATCTACTACCCAATGACCACTTTTACCACCTTGCTTTTCCATCACTCGTATTCCGGTAATCGTCATGCCACGGTCCACGGCTTTACACATGTCATAGAGGGTGAGCGCAGCAGTGGAAGCAGCACATAAAGCCTCCATTTCCACACCTGTACGGCCATTAAGCTTACACATGGTATCAATACGAACACGGTTCAATTCTATTTCTGGTGTCAACTCCACACTTACCTTTGACAGCATAAGAGGATGACACAAGGGGATCAAGTCACTGCATTTTTTTGCTGCTTGAATACCCGCTATCCGCGCTACGGCCAGCACGTCGCCTTTTTTATGCTTGCCTTGCGTAATCAAGGCCAAGGTTGCTGGCAACATTTCCACAAAGGCTTCTGCTCGAGCTACACGGGTGGTGATGTCTTTTTCAGACACATCCACCATATGAGCATGACCTTGGCTGTCTAAATGAGTTAATTCTGACATAACTTGAATGATTCCTTAGTCTACAGAAGCAGCATTAAATTGCTGTTGGCGCAGCACTGGGTTGGCATACATAGCCAATGCGTATTTTTTCTGCTCAGGGGTAAGGTCAGCAAAACGCTGCTGTAATATGTCTTCAGATGGGTGAGATTGCCCAACGCCCATTGCATGAGCTGCCATGTTAGTGCCGTGTAATTGGTAGTTCTTAGCAATACTTGAATCTATGGCGATGGCAATTTCTTCTGGCGTATTAAACTGACCTTCCAAAGGCTCACCGAAGGCAACATGAACCTTACCTTTGTGGCCTACAATGCCTTTAACAATACTTGTCATATCTTCAAATTTAGCTTTGACGTATTCACCACTACTCTCCAAAGAAGCCAACTCAGACGCTTTAGCTTTGTCGCAAGGATCAAACTCATAGGCAATTGACACTGGAACTATGTGCAAACTGTTAATATAGTCGGCGTAACTTTGACCTGATTTTTTCTTACTCATATAGAGCATTTTCATCACTGCTGCGTCAGTGGCGTCAATACCATCTTTGGCACGACCTTCTCTTTGAGCGATCCATATATTGTGTCCCGTATGAACCGACTGGTCGATATAAGTAGACAAATCCATATAGGCTTTCATTTTTTCACGCACGCCAGTGGCAGAGCGCTTTACCACAAAGCTTTTATTCAAGCGCATAATGTCGCTGACATAAGGTTTTTGCAGCAGGTTGTCACCAATAGCCACACGAGCCGTTTCCAAGCCTTGTTGATCTAAACCATAGCTCACCAAAGCTGGGTCCATAGTGATATCGCGGTGGTTAGAAATAAATAGATAGCCTCTACCTGGCTGTAATTTATCCAGCCCGCTGTAGGTCAGTTCAGACACACTACGCTTGAGCATTTTCCCCATATATTTGGAAATCATCTTTTGCCATGAAGCGACATCGGTAACGTGGCCAAATTCTCGCTTTAGCGCCCATTGTATCAGCGGGTTTAAAGCCGGGCCCAAAAATGCCTTTGAACGAGGAAATTTAAAGCGCCCCAAAACGTCCAGCAGCTCTTTGTTGTTCACAAGAGCGTCTATTACTGGCCTAACCTCTTCATCGTTATAGGGTCTAATATCGTGAAACGGATCAATGTCGTTAGTCATTTTATGTAATTCTTATTATCCGCCAGTGGCGTTCATAAATCGGAGGATTTGCGGTTTCTCGTGCAAATCAAAATGATGTTTTTCCGGCTTTAATGCCATCGATTCAATAATGGCTTGCTTTAAATGCTCCACCTCTCCTGGATGGCCACGCAATATGGGCATAAGATCAACGCTGTGCTCGTTACCTAAACATAACAACAATCGCCCCTCTACGGTCACCCTTACACGATTACAGTCACCACAGAAATTATGGCTGTGGGGTGAAATGAAACCAATCCGAGTGTCATGATTCGGCATACTGTAGTAGCGTGAAGGCCCAGCAGTCTTTTTAGGGTTGTGGGTTAATGGGTAACGTTGTTCAATGATTTCACGTACATCATCACTAGAACAATATGTAAGAGCGCGGTCGTGGCTTTCAATGGTGCCTAGGGGCATTTCCTCGATAAAGGCAATATCAATACCTTTATCTCGAGCAAACTCCACTAAATCGAGCACTTCATCATCATTACTACCACGCATCACCACAGCATTAATCTTTATACGTTCAAAACCTTCTTCAATCGCTGCATTAATGCCCTGCAATACCTGTGGCAATTTTCCGGTGCGAGTCATCGCTTTAAACTTAGCTTCGTCTAATGAGTCCAAACTTACATTTAAACGCTTAACGCCCGCCTCTTTAAGAGCTTTTGCATGACGAACTAATTGAGAACCATTGGTGGTAATCAGCAGCTCATCCAGGCCTTTGAGGCGGCCAATGTGATGTAAATTATCGACTAGGCCTCTACGAACTAAAGGTTCACCACCAGTTAGGCGTATGCGACTCACCCCTAACTCCACAAACGCACGGGCGACAAGCGCAATCTCTTCAAGGCTCATAATGCTTTCGCGAGGCAAAAAAGTCATTTCTTCTGCCATACAATACACACAACGAAAGTCACAGCGATCGGTAACGGAAATACGCACGTAATCGACTTGGCGTCCAAAATCGTCTATTAGCTGATGTTGCATAAACTCACTCATGGTCATACTGACTGACCGTTTCAAAAATTAATTACGAGCTATTATACCCGCCCTTGCCCATCTCTTCTAACTTAGCGTCAGGTCTTTTTGGTTTGTCACTCACTTAGGTCGTGATTGGTGGCTTTTAGAAGGTCTATTTACTCTATTCTGCAGGTTTAAACACCTGATCGATTACTTTAACGAGCCCGGAACGCCAAGGTCTTTGACGTATACCAAAGGTGGACAGTATTTTCGTACAGTCCAGCACGCTGTAGGCAGGCCGGGGAGCATTCGCTGGCCACTCCAGACTGGTGACTGCATCAATAGTTTGCGCTTGTGTAACACCATGTTTTTTTGCTGCAGCAAGTATGGCTTCAGCAAAACCCTTCCAGCTAGTCACTTCCGCACCACTGTAATGGTAGGTACCCCAAACATTAATATCACATTCTAACTGCTGAATTATTGCAATCAATACGCGAGCCACATCATTGGCGTAGGTGGGGCATCCTTGTTGGTCCGAAACAGCCTTTACATGATGATGTTCTTGCAACTGTCTCAAAGTCCTTAAGACAAAGTTATTACCGTAGGCACTGAATATCCAACCCACACGAAGAATAATATGCTTGGCACAATGTTGCTTGATCGCTTTCTCTGCTGCAAGTTTGGCTTCGCCAAAGCGATTCACTGGAGCCGTATATGCGTCTTCTTTGTAAGGTACCCGTTGCAGACCATCAAACACATAGTCACTCGACAGGTGTAACAATGGCAAGCCCAACCCATCACAAGCTTGGGCCAACACTAAGGCCACATCGTGATTATCAACGTGAGTTTTGTGGGGGTTGTCCTGAGCTAAATCTACCACAGAATAACTTACGGTGTTTACCACGTAGTCTGGCTTGGAACTGGAAATAACCGCTTGAATAGGTTCTAGTTGCATACTGTTGAGTACAGCGTCATCAAACCCAACCACAGTCATCCCTGCATTCGATGCTCTTATGCACAAGGCAGAACCCACTTGGCTGGATGCACCTGTGACCAGAAGTTTTATAGTCTTCATAGTCTATTGGCTATCCACATATGCGTGAAGTTGTTGATGCAATTCCCGTTTGCGCTCGATGCTACAAAAACTAGCATCAATTGCATTGGATGTGAACTGAGCTAATTCTTCGTGACTGAGAGTATGAGCGGCGGCTACTGCATTAAAATTGTCGTTCATATAGCCACCAAAATAAGCTGGGTCATCAGCATTAATTCCCACACTAACGCCTTGGCGCAGCAAATCAACAATAGTGTGCTGCTCCATAGACTGAAATACTTTTAGTTTGGTATTTGATAACGGGCAAACGGTTAAGTGCACTTTTTGCTCAACGAGTCTAGACACCAATTGTGGGTCATCGACACAACGCACTCCGTGATCAATCCGGCTCACTTGGAGAATATCTAAAGCGTCTATGATATTGCTTGACGGCCCTTCTTCTCCAGCATGGGCAACCGTAAGGTAGCCTTGCTCGCGAGCAGCAGCAAATACTCTGGCAAACTTTTCTGGTGGGTGTCCCACTTCAGATGAATCTAGCCCTACCGCCACAATAGCTTCTTTCCACACTTTAGCTTGTTGTAGAGTCTCAAAGGCACTTGCTTCATCTAAGTGACGTAAAAAGCACAGAATAAGCTGACTGGTGATACCCAACTCGCTCTTAGCCTTGGCCAATGCTCCAGTGAGACCCGTCATCACCGTGTCAAAACTTATGCCTCTATCGGTGTGGGTTTGTGGATCAAAAAACAACTCTGCATGAAGCACGTTATCGGCTTTACAGCGCAGCATATAGGCCCAGGTTAAATCGTAAAAATCCCGTTCTGTAATGAGTACTTGCGCACCCTGATAGTAGATGTCCAAAAACGACTGCAAGTTAGAAAAGTTGTAAGCTGCACGAACTTCATCTGGGTTAGCAAATGGAATATCTATGTTATTACGCTGCGCTAGTTCGAACATAAGTTCAGGCTCTAGACTACCTTCAATGTGTAAGTGCAACTCCACTTTAGGTAAACCAGCAATATATTGATACAAAATAGGATTCCCATTAGACCGAGATAGTATTAGCGCAATTCTATCATTAATTACTCACTTCAAGGAGCTTCACTACACATATGGCCGCTTTTCAGCTGCACTTAGATTGGTTAAACTAGCCCCACATAATAAGTGCCCACAACCATAATAATAACCTACAAGAAGTCACCTATGAGCTCAACTAAATCGCACCCAACCAGCTACCCAAAAAATGGTGGTTGGAACAGAATGTATACTGCCGCAATTTTTTCCCTCAAAGGCATGGTCTATTGCTTTAAACATGAAGCCGGCATGCGCGAATACACTGTTATTTTCTTAATAAGCATCCCCTTCGCCATCTACCTAGGAGAATCTCCAGTAGAACGCATCCTCTTGCTAGGTGCGGGTTTATTAGTCATTTTGATGGAGTACCTTAACTCCGCCATAGAAGCCACACTAGACCGCATTAGTACGGAACACCACGACCTTACTGGTGCCGCAAAGGACATGGGATCAGCTGCTGTATTTGTAGCAGGGTTGTTTTATCTTTATGTTTGGGGCGAGTTTATTTATCGTAGCTTTGGTTAATCGCTTATAGCGACGCATAAAAAAGCCCGCTTGTACGCGGGCTTTTTTACTAGCTGTGATACTCAGAAACTAGAACACAAAGTGTTCTTCATCTAAATCTTGCAAAGTGCCTGCCCCTGCTAGCATCGTCGTGGCGTGAGTTTGAGTGCGAGGCAACAGACGCGCAAAGAAGAAACGTGCGGTAAACAGTTTGGCGCTGTAGAAATCTGCTTCAGAAGTGTCCCCAGCCAAAGCATTTTGCGCAACCTTTGCTGCACGGGCGAAAAAGTATGCTTGAGTGACGTAGCCTGAGTACATTAAGTAATCTACCGACGCTGCGCCTACTTCATTACGATCTTTCATGGCTGCCATGCCCACTTTCATGGTCAGGTCGCCCCATTCTTTGTTGGCTGCCATCAGTGGTTTGATAAATTCAGCCATCGCCTCATTGTCAGCTTCAGCCTTACAGAACTGGTGAATTTTCTTGGTGAAGGCTTTCAGGCTTTCACCTTGAGTCATCAGTACTTTGCGCCCTAAAAGGTCTAGCGCTTGGATACCGGTAGTGCCTTCGTAAATAGTTGAAATTCGCGCATCACGCACAATTTGCTCCATGCCGTGTTCACGAATATATCCATGGCCACCAAAACACTGCATTCCTAAGTTAGCCGACTCTAAACCTGTTTCGGTCATAAATGCCTTAGCAATAGGAGTCAATAAAGACAGCAGCACCTCTGCTTCTTTGGCCTCATCGCTGCCACTATGACGTGTAACCGTGTCATTTAACTGCGACAAATAATAAACCAACATGCGGCCACCTTCCGCAAAGGATTTGGCGGTTAGCAGCATTCTACGTACGTCTGGGTGCACTATGATCGGGTCTGCAGACTTTTCTGGGGCAACCGGACCAGTAAGAGAGCGCATCTGTAAACGCTCTTTAGAGTATTCTAAAGCGCCTTGAAATGCTCCCTCAGCGGAACATAATCCTTGTGTCGCCGTACCAATACGGGCTGTGTTCATAAAGGTGAACATGCAGTTCAAACCTTTGTTAGCCGGGCCAATAAGGTAGCCTTTAGCGCTGTCAAAGTTCATCAAACAAGTAGCATTACCATGAATACCCATTTTGTGCTCTAACGAACCACACTTCACTGGATTTCGGTCGCCAAGGCTGCCATCTTCATTAACAGCGAACTTAGGTACGATAAATAATGAAATACCTTTCGTGCCCATAGGCGCATCTGGTAGGCGAGCAAGTACAATATGCACAATATTATCCACCATGTCGTGCTCACCAGCAGATATAAATATTTTAGTGCCACTAATAGCATAACTGCCATCGGCTTGAGGCACTGCTTTTGTGCGTAACAAACCTAAGTCTGTACCACAATGAGACTCAGTCAAACACATGGTGCCGGTCCAGCGTCCTTCTACTAGAGGCAATAGGTATTGCTGCTTCTGCTCTTCGGTACCATGGGCCTCAATGGTGTTCATAGCGCCGTGACTTAGTCCTGGGTACATACTCCAAGACCAGTTAGACGTACCACTGAGTTCGTTAATCATAGTACCTAAAGATTCTGGCAAGCCTTGACCACCAAGATCTGGACTATGAGATATCGATGGCCAACCACCTTCTACGTATTGTGCATAGGCTTCTTTAAAGCCAGAAGGCGTAGTCACTACGCCGTCATTCCAGCTACACCCTTCTTCGTCACCAGAGGCATTAATTGGTGCAAGTACATTTTCGGAAAACTTAGCAGCTTCTTCAAGAATCGCATCAATCATTTCTGCATCGACGTCTTCACCACCTGGCAAAGTTTGGTAGTGATCAGCCATAGCTAATACTTCGTGCATGACAAATTGAATGTCGCGACGTGGGGCTCGATAATTAGGCATGATGACTCCGTTGTTTTATAGCATGATAATGTTTATTTCAAACGCTTGTTTGAAAAATACTCTGTTTCATAGCCTCAGGTCAATTCCGAGACTTTATAGTCATCAAATAAAGCGAATGAAAAAAGCTTCCAGAAGGCCTGCTGATAGGCGCATTAACACGTTACCTAAGCAGTGCATCAAGGTCTAAAAAAGTTTGGCAAGCTTCAACCCGCTCAGAGGCTTCGTTGATGTCACTAAGGTGAGGCACCAAGCCTAACATGGGAGCCTGAATACGATGCTGAAGAGTAGCCACATTCGCAGCTTGCTCTGCCATCTGAGGATCAATACAGTTAGCAACCCAACCCGCAAGCTCTAACCCGTCTCTGGCAATCGCCTCAACAGTTAGCAAGGCATGATTGATACAACCCAAACGCATGCCTACAACCAATATCACTGGTATAGATAGGTCTATGGCAAGGTCTGCCAAAGTTTCACGCTCATTAACTGGCACCCGCCAACCACCTGCTCCTTCCACAAGAGTGAAATTTGCGCCTTGCATCAATACACCACTAGTGAAGCCAGTGAGGCGATCCACCTGCATGCGCTGTCCCTGTTTCTGAGCAGCAATATGGGGTGCTATAGGCTCCATGAAGGCCACTGGATTCACCTGTTCGTAATACAAAGGCAAGGTGCACTGAGCCAATAATTGCTCGGCATCATCATTTCTTAAACCTTCTTTGGTATCAATACACCCAGCTGCCACAGGTTTAACAGCTGCGGTAGTCAAACCCTGACTTCGAGCTTTTGCTAACAAAGCGCAAGCTACCATGGTTTTTCCGGCATCTGTGTCTGTACCTGCTATAAAGTAACGTTTTTTGATTTGCCTCATATCGCCACCCTGGTTTTAGCCTTTATATAGTAAACTTCATAGGTGACTGGCAATTGGCCCTCGTCATCACGCAAGGATTCGTAGGCCTGCACCATCTTACGCAAACGTCCCACTCCCATCAGCCCTTGCGCCGCATGAGCATTGTGATTGCTGGCACCAAGCTGCTTCAAATCCTTTGTGAGATGGTGCACTGAAAGATACTTGAGTTCAATAAGCTCACACACAACTTCCACTTCTACAAAGTAGTTTTCAAGAGTATTTCGTAGGAGTTCTAACGCCACAAACTCATTAACGTGTTGATATTCATCTACTTGGCTCCATGCCCATTTAAGCTGATGCAAGGTTTTCGGGCCAAGAGTGGCGCAATGAAAAACCCCATCTTCGGTAAGGCAGTGAGCCACACCAGAAAACACTGCATCTAGGTTTTTACACCATTGAATGGCTAACGAAGAGATGATTAAATCATAGCCCTTAGCGCTATCTAACAAGGTGAGAGGTAATTGTTGTGCATCACCTAAGTGCCAGTTTAACTTACGGTTATGATGACGAGACTTAGCATAGGTAAGCATACCTTCGGCGATATCTAACCCAGTCACCGAAGTGACAGCTTCAACATCTGCTAACTGAGCACTCACATAACCCGTGCCACTACCTATATCTAATACTTTTCCCTGGTGCAGATCGGCACCTTTTCTCAATAGCAGGTCGGCGGCAATTCGCTGTAAGCCTGCAACTTTGTCATATGTTGCCGCTGCTTGGCTAAAGGCTTGGGCCACTTGTTGTACATCGGGTAAAAAGTTCGAGCTAGGCATCATTACCTACTCCGACATCAATAAATTTGGCCATCGTTGTGTTTATACCGTCTTGTTCGAGCAGGTAGCCATGGCCACCTGCTATATAGTGGATCTGCATATTATTAGGCAGCAGCATGTGATCAACCCAATCACTTGGTACTAATTCGTCGCCCTGAGCCAACTCAATATAACAAGGCTGGTGAAGTTGGCGAAGGTGTGTTCGTTCGTCCAACTCTTGTAGTAGCTGAAGGCCAAATATTTTTTGAGGTTGAATGGGCATTAGTTGGATCATTTGGGCCGCCAAAAACTTAGGGTTTTCGGAGCCCTGGGCCTGTAGGCTAGCAAATCGACGTAATGTTTTGCTGGTTTGTGTCTCATATCCTTGCTCAAACCTAGACAATAGTTCTGGTGACATTGCTGATGGCCACTCATCACTACTCATGAATTTAGGATTAACTGCCATTAACATTACGCGCTGTATGCTGCGGTCATTATGGGCCATTCGAATGGCTATTTGCGCCCCTAAAGACCAACCCATGAGATGATACTGACTAGGAAGTAATCGTTTTGTGGCAGTTATCCACTCATCAAGCTGTTCTATACTGTTACGATTATCTACCGCATAAGTGTCTTGCCCGTGTCCGGGCAAATCTAACAGAACTAGGTCATAGCTCACTTGTAGCTGTTGCAGCATTGCTTTAGGCCAGCATGTATTGTCATAACCCCAGCCATGAAGCAGTACTAACGTAGGTTTAGGCGTACTTGGCTTCGTGCCCGCAGGAACATCATCTGAAGGCGCCATTTACGCCTCCACCGAAGTTAACAAACCTTGTTGCTGCAACTGAGCTAAGGCCTGTAAAAGCTGCTGTAGGTGGCTTTCAGTATGGGCGGAAGATAAGGTGATTCTTAAACGAGCAGTGTCTTTTGGCACAGTTGGAGGACGAATAGCAGTAACCAACAAGCCCATATCTTTAAGTGCCTCACTTAACTGTAGTGCCACTGCCGATGAGCCAACCATAAGCGGCTGAATTGCGGTATCACTGGGCATCAATGGCAAACCCAAGTTTTTAGCCTGCTGTTTAAATAGTTTAATCAAGTGATTGAGGTGCTGCTGCCGCCAAGCCTCATCCTTTAACAGCTTTACTGCGGCAAGGCTTGCTGCGGCTATGGATGGAGGCAAGGCGGTAGTGTAAATATAATTTCGGGAGAATTGGATCAGGCTTTCGATCAATGCATCACTACCAGCTACAAAAGCGCCGTAGCTGCCTAAAGCCTTACCTAGAGTTGCCATATAAATCGGGCACTCTTGCATGCTTAAACCTTGCTCTAGAGCGCTACCGCCGCCGTTAGGGCCAAGCACACCAAAACCATGGGCATCGTCGATCATCAGCCATGCCTGTTGCTCATTGCATAGCTGGCTTAGGGATTTTAGCGGCGCACTATCACCATCCATACTAAATACTGCATCTGTAGCAACCAAATGTCGCCTGGCTTGAGTTTTATTTAATTGACGCTGTAAATCGAGGGGATCATTATGGCGATAACGCTGGAACTTAGCCGCGCTCAACAGGCCGCCATCCAGCAGTGAGGCATGATTAAGGCGATCTTGATACACCGCATCTTGGCGATCTAAGAGGCCATTCATCACCCCCATATTAGCCATATAGCCGCTACCGAACAATAAGGCTCTAGGACGCTGGGTGGCTTTGGCTAAGGCTTCTTCTAGCTCATGATGAAGGTTTGTATGCCCCACCACCAAATGGGAGGCACCGCTGCCTACGCCGTAATCTATACACGCTTTTTGTGCAGCACTAATCAGTTGGGGGTGATTGGCTAAACCTAAATAGTCATTACTACAAAAAGCCAACAGCGCTTGGCCATTTACCTTGAGCTCTGGGGTTTGTGGCCCTGTATGTGAACTTCGACTGCGGTAAAGGTGATCTAGTCGGCGCTGATGAAGATCAGCACCTAAAGTATGTTCTAAACTATTATCTAAACTATTTTTCAAACTGGGCATTAGAGGCTAGCGTCAACAAACAGGTGCTCCGTCTTAGCGTTATCAATAGCCTGTTCAATAGCGCCACGGTGGGCTTCGTCGGAAACGTCTTGACGTTTTTCTGGGCGAATGCCTAACTTCACAAATAATGCTCTGTCTTTTTCTGCAGCTGGATTGTCTGTGGTGAGCAGGCGCTCCCCGTAAAAGATTGAATTAGCTCCAGCAAAGAAACACATGGCCTGCATTTGCTCGTTCATTTGTTCCCGACCAGCCGACAGTCGCACATGGGACTGAGGCATTAATATACGGGCTACTGCAATGGTGCGGATAAAATCAAACGACTCAAGGTCTTCAACTTGCTCTAGAGGAGTGCCCTCCACTTTTACCAGCATATTGATAGGGACACTTTCTGGGTGCTGCGGCATATTGGCTAGTTGCTGTAATAAGCCAACACGGTCCCGCAAGTTTTCGCCCATACCCACAATGCCACCTGAACATACTTTCATGCCCGCACCACGTACGTTACTTAACGTATCTAAGCGGTCTTGGTAGGTTCTGGTAGTGATAATAGAACCGTAGAATTCTGGAGACGTGTCAAGGTTATGGTTGTAGTAATCTAATCCAGCCTCGGACAATTGTTGTGCTTGATCAGGTGCCAACATACCCAAAGTCATGCAGGTTTCAAGGCCCATGGCCTTTACTTCCTTAACCATCTCTAATACGTAGGGCATATCTTTAGCGCGAGGATTTTTCCATGCTGCACCCATGCAAAAACGGGTGGCCCCTGCTGCTTTGGCAGCCACTGCTTCTACAATAACTTCTTTTACCTTCATTAAGCGTTCGATTTCTAAGCCCGTATCATTATGTACGCTTTGAGGACAATACTTACAGTCTTCAGGGCAAGCCCCTGTCTTAATCGAAAGTAATGTACTTACCTGCACTTCATTGGGGTCGAAGTGGGCACGGTGGGCAGTTTGAGCCTTAAAGAGAAGGTCGTTCATCGGCAAAGAAAATAGCTGGGTAATTTCTTCAACGCTCCAGTTATAGCGCTGGCCGTTATCGAAGTTTGGACTAAACTTAGTATCTGTGTTCATGGAAGAAGTCGCGGCGGTGGTTGATGTCATGGGATATCCAGCTTGAAAGTTCAGCAAGCATATTAAAAGCTAGGTGATTTTAGTCAACCAATTAACCCAAGGAGGTTTACATCTGGTTAATTATTAAACAAATTAGGCGTATTATAGAGCCCCCATGTATGATTTGCGGTGCACACCCCCATCAACATGACAATTTATGTGCCTCGTGCCTTATTGACATTCCATGGAGTAAAAGTGCTTGCAGCCGATGCGCTGAATTTATCGAGACTATAGGACTAGATGGGGATCATGTATGCGTTAACTGTCTGAAAGAACCACCGCCTTATACCAAAACCGTATGCGCTTTTGATTACCTGGTGCCCATCAACGGCTTAGTCAACCAATTCAAACATCAGCGTAACCTTGCTGCCGGCCGTCTATTAACTGCATGTCTAAGCCAAACTGTTTGCGCACAAATAACACAAGGAAAAATCACTATCCCCCAGTTAATCCTCCCTGTGCCGCTGCATAAACGAAGATTAAGGCAAAGGGGGTTCAACCAAGCGCAGTTTATTGCCACTGGGATCAGCCACTCATTGAATTTAGCAATTAATACTAGCTTATGTCATCGCGTTGCATATCAAGCAGCCCAACAAGGACAAACTCGTCAGCAACGGCTAGAGCAAATGGAAGGGATTTTTAATATAAGGCAAACAGAAGTGGATCAGAGGATCAATAGCATCGCCATTGTTGACGATGTTATGACAACAGGTGCCACGGTCCAAGCGTTAAGCACAGCACTGATTAACGCTTGGGATGGCCCCTTAGACATTCAAGTTTGGTGTATTGCTAGAGCGCAACCACCTAATGCCTGGCTTGAGTGGTAACAATACTACTCTTCTTCAGTGGGCCCTTCTTCACTGGGTTCGTCAGAAGAGGATTTTTCGTCTTGAATGCGTTGGTAGATCTCTTCACGATGAACTGCTACATCACGGGGAGCATTTACACCAATACGAACTTGATTACCTTTTACACCTAATACAGTGACTGTAACTTCATCACCAACCATCAAAGTTTCACCGACACGGCGAGTTAAAATTAGCATATTAAAGCTCCATTTTATTGGGCCGATAAATCAACCGAGACTGATTTTCGAGCACCTTTATTATTCCTACCCAACTTGCTTTCTAGCGATGTAAATAAAACACTGATCAACACCAATACCTCACCTACCCATTGATCATAAATGTAAATATATTATTCTTCAACAGTTTGTGGCTTATCCATCTCAAAAGTTGAATGTAAAGCACGCACAGCCAGCTCTAAATATTTTTCATCAATAACGACAGACACCTTAATTTCTGATGTGGATATCATTTGGATGTTAATGTTCTCTTTAGCCAAACATTCAAACATGCGGCTTGCAACACCCGCATGAGAGCGCATACCCACTCCAACAATAGAAACCTTGGCAATTTTCTCACTACCGATGGCACCTGTTGCATTAAGGTTTTCTGCTACGCCTTTTAACGTAATCAGTGCTAGGTCATAATCGTTACGATGAACAGTGAATGTAAAGTCTGTTAGACCTTCAGCACTGACGTTTTGCAAGATCATGTCTACCTCTACATTGGCATCACTAATAGGGCCCAGAATTTTATACGCTACGCCTGGTACATCGGGCACACCAGTAACAGTAAGCTTAGCTTCATCGCGGTTAAAGGCTATGCCAGAAATAACGGGTTGTTCCATGGTATTTTCACTCTCAGTTGTAATCAGTGTTCCTGGGCCTTCTTGAAAACTATGCAGTACACGAAGCGGAACATTGTATTTGCCGGCGAATTCTACGGCTCGTATTTGTAAAACCTTCGACCCTAGGCTGGCCATTTCCAGCATTTCTTCAAAGGTAATTTCTGTAAGGCGCTGGGCGTTATCTACCACCCTTGGATCAGTAGTATAAACGCCGTCGACATCTGTGTAGATTTGACATTCATCAGCCTTAAGAGCAGCCGCTAGAGCTACACCAGTGGTATCTGAACCGCCGCGGCCAAGGGTAGTAATGTTACCCTCGTCATCGACTCCTTGGAATCCTGCGACCACCACCACGCGACCATTATTCAAGTCGCTACGTATATTGTCTACGTCTATATTTTGAATACGGGCTTTAGTGTGTGAGGAATCTGTCTGAATTTTGACCTGACCACCGGTATATGAGCGCGCAGGGCAACCTTTGGCTGATAAAGCCATACACAGCAGAGCGATAGTGACCTGTTCTCCAGTAGAGACCAGTACATCCATTTCGCGAGGTAATGGCTTATCCTGTATTTCATTAGCCATCCCAATCAAACGATTGGTCTCTCCACTCATAGCAGATACGACCACTACGATATCATGGCCCTTATCCCGAAAACCTTTTACTTTATCTGCTACTTGCTGGATGCGCTCTACTGAGCCAACAGAAGTTCCACCAAATTTTTGTACGTACAACGCCATCTTAATTTCCTAATCGCAAGCTAAATAGTTTGCTGTTTTACCCTGTGTTTAAACGTAACAACCTTATGCTAGCCCAGTAACTCTTGCAACCACACCTCAGCGCTTTTTAAGGCCTCAGATAGTTGGTCTGCTTGACCACCACCTTGAGCCATGTCGGGACGACCTCCACCTTTACCGGACATATTAGACGCAGTGTGACGGATTAGATCTCCAGCCTTTACCTTACTTGTAAGATCCTGTGTCACGCTCGCTACAATACTGGCTTTGCCGTCCTGTGTAACTGCTAGCATAACCACACCAGACCCTAACTCGCTGCTCAATTGGCCGATGGCATCACGTAAAGACTTAGGCTCAACGCCCTCAAGCTGACTAATGATGACTTTAACGCCATTTATATCTTTCGCTTGGGAGATGAGATTGGCGCCTTGTGACGCTGCCATCTTAGCTTTTAGCTGATCAAGCTCCCGCTCTAGTTGGCGATTCTTTTCAATTAAGGCCTGCACTTTATCAGTGACTTGCTCTCTACTTGCTTTAACAAGGCCCGATACTGCCGACAGTGTGTGGCCTGTATTCGCCAACCATTCACTTGCCGCTGCTCCAGTTAAGGCCTCCACCCGCCTTACACCAGCGGCTACGCCGGCTTCTGACGTGATCACAAAGGCGCCTATGTCTCCCGTACGGTCAACGTGGGTGCCACCGCAAAGCTCTAGGGAATATACTTGCTCATCCTGCTGAGCGTCGTCGGCTTCTCTGTGCATAGTTCCCATGGTGATGACACGCACCTCATCACCATATTTTTCACCGAATAAAGCCATGGCACCTGCGGCTTTAGCAGCATCAATGGCCATAGTTTCTGAGGCTACAGCTGTATTATCTCGAATTTCTTGGTTAACCATCGCTTCAATCCCAGCCAACTGAGCTGCTGCAACGGGCTCAGGGTGAGAAAAGTCGAATCTGAGCCGGTCTGGATCAACTAAGGACCCCTTTTGCGTGACATGATCGCCTAGTACTCGGCGCATCGCCTCGTGGAGAAGATGGGTAGCAGAATGGTTTTTCGCAGAATCGGCACGGAAACGACTATCTACCGAAGTTTTTACCGTGTCACCAATATTGAGCTGACCCCTAATGAGTTCGCCATGGTGAATAAAGTGCTGGCCTTGTTTTTGCGTGTCTGTAACTTGAATACAGCCACCTGCCCACTCAATAACACCGTGATCTCCTGTCTGACCGCCTGACTCAGCATAAAAAGATGTCGTATCCAAAACGATTTGGATTGAGCCTGACTGGGCCACACTTTGACTGAGTTCACCTTCAACGATTAAGGCCATAACCTTGCCGCTATGAGTTAAATTATCATAGCCTTGGAAATCAGTCTGACCCGCCAACTCTAGCTTTTGAGTATAGTCCACTGCAAAATTGCTGGCTGAACGGGCACGAGCCCGCTGCTGCTCCATAGCAGTTTCAAAGCCATCAAGGTCCATCTTCATATTCTGTTCACGAGCAATATCAGCGGTAAGGTCAACTGGAAAGCCATAAGTATCATAGAGCTTAAAAATTGTGTCGCCCGGAATGGTGTCGCCACTGAGCTTGGCTAGATCTTGCTCAAGAATACGCATTCCCTGATCCAAAGTTTTAACAAATTGCTTCTCTTCTTTGGCTATCACTTTTTCAATATTGGCCTGCGCGGCTCTTAGGTCTGGGTAAGCTTCGCCCATCTCTGTGACCAAAGGAGCTACTAACTGGTTAAAAAAGCTGCCTTTGGCTCCTAGCTTATTGCCGTGACGAATTGCACGCCGCATGATCCGACGTAATACGTATCCACGACCTTCATTTGAAGGCGTAACTCCGTCTAAAATAAGAAAGGATACGGAACGAATATGGTCTGCAATAACGCGTAAAGACTTGCTTTCCATATCGTCAGTGCCAATAACTTCTGCTGTGGCCTTCAAAAGGTGTTGAAACAAGTCAATTTCGTAGTTTGAGTGGACATTTTGCAGAATCGCAGCAATACGTTCCAAGCCCATGCCCGTGTCGATTGATTGTTTTGGCAAGGGTGCCATTGCACCGCTCGCATCGCGGTTAAACTGCATGAACACCATGTTCCAAATTTCTATATAGCGGTCACCATCTTCTTCTGGAGTGCCTGGAGGACCACCCCAAATATCTTCGCCATGATCATAAAATATTTCGGAACAGGGACCGCAAGGGCCGGTGTCACCCATAGACCAAAAGTTATCTTCGTCTAGACGTGAAAAGCGTTGTTGATTGATACCGATTTCTTCGAACCAAATTTTTTCGGCTTCAGCATCACTGTGGTGAACTGTAACCCACAACTTATCTTCAGGAAGACCTAGCTCTACAGTTAAAAAATTCCAAGCAAACTTGATTGCGTCTTGCTTAAAGTAATCACCGAAGCTGAAGTTTCCCAACATTTCAAAAAAAGTATGATGACGAGCTGTGTAGCCCACGTTTTCTAAATCATTGTGCTTGCCACCAGCGCGAACACAGCGCTGAGAGGAAACAGCACGTTTATAGGATCGCTCGTCGTCGCCTAGGAAAACATCTTTAAACTGAACCATGCCCGCATTAGTGAATAACAAGGTAGCGTCATTACCAGGTACTAGAGAACTACTAGGCACGACTTCGTGTCCTAAGTTTTGATAATAATTAAGGAACGCCTGACGGATAGCCGCTATTTTCATGGTCAGTCTCACTGTTAAGACAAAAGCGTAATTATATACTGAACCACTAATATCTTTCGACCATTGCAGGCGATTTACGCTCTAAATAACCTTTTTATTGAACATTTTATATATAAATGAGCAGACTCACGGTTGCTCGTCTGGCTGAGTATCTAAAGCGTGGTGAATATGCTCTTGGGCAAAACCACGTTGGTATAGATATCTTGCTTGTTTGGATCTTTCTTTAAGGCTGCCCGCCAGCGCCCAACCACAGTGTTTGCGCTTTTGCTGCAATGCCTTTTCAAACCAGTCAAACTGCTGTTCCTGCATCTGCCTGAACACCAGGTCACGATCCAAGCCATATCGCACAGCCCATTGGTAGAGCCGTGATGGGCCATAACCAGCATTGACCTTTGACCGAACTAGCACTTCCGAAAAGCGCAAATCTGATTGCAGACCTAAGCGCTGAAGATCATCGAGCAAACCTTCTAAGTCAACCCTCCAGCCATTTTCTACTGCCTTAATATGCAGTTTGCGCTGCAACTCATTGCGAGATTGCTCACGACGAGCCAACAAACCTATCGCCTTATAACGCAAGGCAAAGGTTTGTTTTTCAATATCTGACACCATAATCTGGTTTTGCATAATCTACAAAACTTAAAATGGCAATTTAAAAGGTCAGTGGCGTGACTACATCATCAGATGAATCTTTGGCTTTAGGAATGCTCAAAAGAGCTTCCCTAATTTGCAGTTCAATTTCTTCTCCAATCTCAGGATGATCTAATAAGTATTGCGCAGAATTAGCTTTACCTTGCCCAATCTTATCGCCTTTATACGCATACCAGGCACCAGCTTTGTCAACCAAACCTTGCTTAACGCCTAGATCAATAATTTCACCCATACGATAAATGCCTTTACCGTACATAATTTGGAATTCTGCTTGTTTAAATGGCGATGCTACTTTATTTTTAACAACTTTGACTCTAGTTTCGTTGCCTATAATCTCATCGCCATTCTTTACCGCACCAATACGCCGAATATCCAAACGTACAGAAGAATAGAATTTTAATGCGTTACCGCCTGTAGTGGTTTCTGGACTGCCAAACATCACACCAATTTTCATACGAATTTGGTTAATGAATATCACCAAACAATTGGCGTTTTTAATGTTTCCTGTCATTTTACGCATCGCTTGAGACAGTAAACGCGCCTGAAGTCCCACGTGGTGATCACCCATGTCTCCTTCAATTTCTGCCTTGGGAGTTAACGCAGCTACAGAGTCTATAATAATCACATCGACGGCATTTGAACGCACTAGCATGTCGGTGATTTCAAGAGCCTGTTCGCCTGTGTCTGGCTGACTAACCAATAAGTCGTCCACATTAACGCCCAACTTTTCAGCATAACTTGGGTCTAATGCGTGCTCCGCATCTACAAAAGCGCAGGTCTTGCCAATTTTTTGAGCTTCTGCAATCACCTGTAGCGTAAGGGTCGTTTTACCAGAGGACTCAGGACCATAGATCTCACAAATTCGTCCAAATGGCAATCCACCTATACCTAAAGCAATATCTAACCCAAGAGAACCTGTAGATACCGATGGGATAGCTTCTATGGGTTGGTCGCCCATACGCATTACTGCCCCCTTACCAAATTGACGTTCGATTTGACCTAGCGCTGCATCGAGGGCTTTTTGTTTGTTTGCATCCATGGGGTTCACCTTGTTTTTTTGAAGCTTAAAGCCTCAGTCTTAGATCTTTTTAATACTGTAATTACATACAGTACCTGTTTGTATGTACAGTATTAAACCATACCTGAGAAAAAGTGCAAGGCTTAATACGTAAATAGACATCAGGACTGACTAATTATACCCTTCAAAGCCATTCGCACTGCGGCGTTTTGGATTTCTATTCGGCTGCCCTCAAAATGATATAGTCGGCTACTAACCACCGGCCCATTACCAAACCATGCAATCCAAACACTTCCCACAGGTTTTTCTGCAGTACCTCCACCAGGCCCTGCAATGCCACTCACTGCCACACACACGCTTGCCGCCATCGCCTTACAGCCGCCTATAGCCATGGCCTCAACAACCTCTTGGCTAACAGCCCCATATACTTCAATGGACTCAGATTCAACATCAAGTAAGTTGATTTTGGCGCTATTACTATAACTTATGATGCCTCCATTAAACCAAATCGAACTACCTGGAAGAGAGGTCAATACAGCCCCAATGCCACCCCCCGTACATGACTCTGCCGTGGCCAATGTGAGGCCTTTATCCACGAATATGCGCGCTATTTCGGCGGCAAGTTCTTGGTCCTGAGTGAGGTCTGAAATTAAGTTATTCTGCATGATTACAATCACCATTATTACAGCGGTAGTATTGGCTGTTGCCAATGAGGGGAGAACTATGGACTCAGATTGCGCTTGAGAGCAAGTTTAAATTGCTCGAATCGGTGTGCTTCTAGTAACATGCACTCTTAACTTCAGTTTTTTTACCCGCGGAACCTTCTCCATGGTAGTCACTAGTCAATTTAGCAACCACACTCCCATGATGCAGCAGTATTTAGGCATTAAGCAAGACCATCCTAATGACCTTGTATTTTATCGCATGGGTGACTTTTACGAAATGTTTTATGACGATGCCAAAGATGCCTCACAGTTACTCGATATATCATTGACCTCTAGGGGCCAATCTGGCGGTCAACCCGTACCTATGTGTGGTATTCCGTACCATGCTGCTGAAGGATACATCGCAAAAATCGTTAACGCCGGTCGCTCTGTTGCAGTAGCGGAGCAAATTGGAGACCCTGCAACAAGCAAGGGCCCTGTAGATAGGAAAGTGGTTCGTGTAGTTACCCCAGGCACCCTCACAGACGAAGCCTTGATGGATGCTAACCGGGACCACTTGCTCACAGCTGTTTGCCAGCTACATGAGACCTATGGCATTGCTAGCTTAGACATGAGTAGCGGGCGCTTTACGCTAGTAGAAGCCGACACCGCTGACCAATTACAGACCCAGTTACAGCGTTTAAGACCTGCCGAGTTGCTGTTTGAAGAAACCAGTAATGTGATTGATCATATACAAGAGTGGGCCTGTCGCCGCTCACAGCCTAGTTGGAATTTTGCATACGATACGGCTCAACGGTTGCTCTGCAGCCAGTTTAATACCCGTGATTTAAGTGGCTTTGGCTGTGATGCCATGAAGGCAGCTGTCTGCGCAGCTGGGTGCTTATTGAATTATGCCAAGGACTCTCAAAAAGGGGACCTTCCTCATTTACGTAATTTACAAGTGGAGCTCCCTCAAGACACTCTCATTCTCGATGGCCCAAGCCGAAAGAATTTGGAAATTGATCATAACATTCAAGGGGGTGAACAGTTTACACTTGCGTCCGCATTGGATACCACGGCTACTCCCATGGGTGGAAGGCTTTTACGTCGCTGGCTTAATAATCCTTTAAGAGATATCAAGGTACTGGAACAGCGGCAAAAATTCATTACTCAGGCTATCGCTAGCGACAACCCGGAAGAGCTCCAGCAGTGCCTTAAACCAATTGGTGACATGGAACGCATATTGTCTCGCATCGCTTTAAGGTCTGCCCGTCCACGGGATTTATCTCGTCTTTGTGTAAGCCTTAACGCGCTGCCCGAAATCCAAACCGTATTGCGGTCTCTGGAGTCGACAACAGCGAGGTCGTTGGCTACCAGCATCAGTGAATTCCCAACTATTGTTGACCTACTCACTAGGGCTATTGTCGACAACCCACCCGTTATTATACGAGACGGCGGTGTAATCGCCGAAGGTTATGATACAGAGCTAGATGAATTACGCGGACTAAGCCAAAATGCAGGACAATTTTTGCTTGATTTGGAAACCCAAGAGCGTGAACGTACAGGTCTATCTACCCTAAAAGTTGGCTACAATCGTGTGCACGGTTATTATATTGAAATAAGCAGGTTACAGTCTGGTCAAGCACCTACGGAGTACGTCCGGCGACAGACTTTAAAGAATGCTGAGCGCTTTATCACCCCAGAACTTAAAGCCTTTGAAGATAAAGCCTTAAGCAGCAAAAGCCGCAGCTTAGCCAGAGAAAAGGCGCTTTATGAAACACTAATTGAAGACTTAGCCACTCACCTACCTGAACTACAAAGCTCATCAGACGGTATCTGTGAGTTCGATGTACTGACCTGCTTAGCTGAACGAGCACTCTACCTAAACCTTCGCCAACCAAGTTTAACCACTGAACCTGGGATCAACATCACTCAGGGTCGTCACTTGGTAGTGGAGCAATTGATTACCAACCCGTTTGTGGCGAACGATACCAACCTTTCCACCAATGCCAGTATGATGATGATTACAGGTCCAAATATGGGCGGTAAGTCCACTTACATGAGGCAAGTCGCCTTAATCGTTATCATGGCTCAAATTGGCTCTTACGTACCAGCCTTAGAAGCAAAAATTGGCATTGTTGATCGAGTATTCACTCGCATGGGCAGCAGTGATGACCTTGCAGGTGGTCGTTCAACCTTCATGGTTGAAATGACAGAAACCGCTAACATTCTCAATAACGCGAGCGCTAAAAGCCTCGTCTTAATGGATGAAGTGGGCCGTGGCACTAGCACCTTTGACGGTTTATCTTTAGCTTGGTCCTGCGCCTTAAATCTGGCCAGAGACATTGGTGCTTTGACCCTTTTTGCTACTCATTATTTTGAAATGACACAGTTAGCCGATCAATTACACCAAGTGGAAAATGTCCATTTAGATGCCACAGAACATGATGACAACATCATTTTTATGCATAAAGTATTACCTGGACCAGCAAGTCAGAGTTATGGCCTGCAAGTGGCTAAGTTGGCCGGTGTGCCCCGTCAAGTCATCAGCGAAGCTAGAAAAAAGCTGCGTCATCTGGAACAAAATGAAACCCTAAGCACACCAAAAAAAGCAGCCGAAACGCCAATACAATCAGACTTATTTAGCCGTTTATCCCACCCTATTGAATCACTGCTTGAAGACAACAAGGCAGACGAACTAACGCCTCGGCAAGCACTCGACCTCATTTACCAAATGCAGCAACTCCTCCATAGTTAGTCGATGGTGAGTATTTTGGTCTAGGGTCTAGTAGGTTAAAGCTTCGCATCCAACACGTCGGCACTGCTAAGACCCTCTGCTTCAAGTGTATTACGCAAGCTTCGCAATGCCCCTACTTGAATCTGACGAACTCTTTCCCGAGTAAGACCCATTTCTTTGCCTACATTTTCAAGGGTGCTGGCAGTGTAGCCTCGCAACCCAAAACGGTGAGAAATGACATCTTTTTGGAGATCAGTGAGCCGATCTAACCACTGCTCCATGTTACTCATTAGGTTAGCATCTACTACAGATTTCTCGGGCCCTTGATTCCCTGTGTCCGGTATACTTTCCAGCAGTGTAGTATCGCTATTAGGGCCCAGAGTACTGTCCACCGAACCCACCCTGTCATTTAAGGCCAGCATGGCGCTAACTTGCTTTACAGACTTGCCTAGGTAATTGGCGATTTCTTCTGGGGTTGGCTCATGATCAAATTTTTGCGTTAGCTCTCTAGCTGCTCGTAAATAAACATTCAGCTCTTTCACCACATGTATTGGCAAACGAATTGTACGGGCTTGATTCATAATCGCACGCTCGATGGTTTGGCGAATCCACCAGGTGCCGTAAGTAGAAAATCGAAACCCTCTTTCAGGGTCAAACTTTTCTACTGCGCGGATCAAACCTAGATTGCCTTCTTCGATAAGGTCAAGCAAAGGAAGTCCACGGTTCACATAGCGGCGCGCAATTTTGACCACCAGCCTTAAATTACTTTCGATCATCCGGTGTCGAGCTTGCTCATCACCCTTTAATGCTAGGCGAGAAAAGTGCTGTTCCTCTTCTGCCGTTAATAGCGCGCAGAAACCTATCTCGCCTAAATAGAGATGGGTTGCGTCTTTAAAATCGGTGACTTTATTGGAATACTTCCCAGTAGACTTATATTTCGCATACTGCACTTTACTTCGTTGTTTATGCGTTTCTTCTACAGATAATTTTCTCGTCATTAGACTAACCTAATTAACCAGCTACCGTCATCAAAGACTACACAGTAGTTTTGTTATGAACAATTTATAGCTTTGGCAGATACCTCAGTGGGTTAACAGGCTTTCCATCTTTACGAATTTCGAAATGCAGTCTCGGATCCAACTGGGGGCCCTTGCCTACTTCCGCTATAATCTGGCCTGCATTCACAGTGGCGCCTTCAACGACCAAAATACGGCTGTTGTAGGCATATGCACTAAGAAAGGTATTGTTGTGTTTAACCACAACTAGCTTTCCATAGCCTTGAATACCGCTACCAGCATATACTATTATTCCACTAGATGCCGCTTTTACTGATTCACCTAAACTCGATGCTACATCAATGCCATGGAAAGCATTGCCTTTACTGGAAAATTTTTGCAACACCTTCCCGCGCAGAGGCCAAACCCACTTAATGGAAGATGGCCCAATATATGGCTTTTGTTTCGTTATTTTTGATGATTTTTTTGGAACTATTGATACTACCGGAGATTTTTTTGCCGAAGAACTTGGCTGGCTTGTTATTGTTTTGGCACTAATAACAGGCTTTTTGAGGGATATCTTTGAAGCAGACTGACTAACTAAATAATTACTATTAATATCATTAAAGTAAATAACTTGACCAACATAAATGGTGTATGGAGAATCAATACCGTTCGATTTGGCTAGTTTTTTATAGTCCCAGCCAAAACGCCAAGCAATTGCAAACATGGTGTCGCCAGGCTTCACTCGATATGGTGCCAGAGTGTTTTGCACACCACCGCTTACCGATATTTCAGCAGTACTGTAACCTAACTCCTGTACTGGCGCGTATTGACTAGCGCTGCAACCTACAAGCAAAAAACCAGCCATGCCAACACTACAACACCTAATCATCCACAAGACCCCTGTGTTAGAGTGCATTCTTAGGCCGCCAAGTCTTGTAGTTTAATACGACCAAACTTAGCCACCAACACACCTGCAAAGCAACAAACCAATAGGCACCACAAAAGTTGATTGTCAGTACCAGTCATTTGGCTATAAACCCAAGGCATAAGGTTTTCTTGTTGTAATGGCACTTCTGATCCCGCGCTATTTAAACGATAGGTGACTGTTTGCTTCCACGGCCACAGCTTAACCGCAGAGCCCATCATTAGCCCCGCCAAAAGACTCATTACAGCTGCCGTGTAGCGCTTTAGTAAATAACTAATTAGTCGACTGAAGGCGATTAAACCGAAACCACAGCCTAGGGCGAATATAGCAATGATTTGAACATCTAAGGCTGCTAGGCGGGCAATCAGGAATGGGTAAATGCCCAGCATTAGCAATATAAAACTGCCAGACACGCCCGGCAAAATCATCGCACTGATAGCCAAGGATCCCGCGGCCATCAACCACAAATAACCCCACCCAGAAAAACCATCGACCGGCTGCAACATTGGCATGTTAGCTAAAGCCACACTGACCAAACATCCCAATATAAGCCAGCTCATACGCAGCTGGCTATTATCATATAGCTCTTTCAGCAACAGCACGCTGGCCACAAGGATCAACCCCAAAAACAAACTCCACATAATTAAAGGCTGAACCAGTAAAAGCCAAGTGATCAGCTTGGACAGCAACAGTAGCGAGCTTGCCATTCCGAGGCCAAGATTTACCAGAAACAAACCATCAACATAGTGCCAAGCTTTCGCTACCTGCCAACCCATCAACAACTTTAATAAATGCATATCAAAGTGACCAATCGCAGTTAATAAACGGCCATAAATACCACTCAACAAAGCCACAGTGCCACCGGATATACCTGGAACTAAATCTGCAGCACCCATGAGCAGACCTGTAGTGAATGTTCGCCATTGTATAACTGTGGTTTTTACCGTCATCATATTAATCCATTAACTAAGGGCACAAAGTTAGCCGCTTCTACTTTTTGTTTACTGAAGTGATTGCCAGAACGAGTTATTTTTAATAGGCACTGGTCATCGTCACCTACGGGGATAATCATACATCCCCCTTCTGCCAGCTGCCACTGCAATGCTTTAGGCACTTGCGATGGCGCCGCTGTCACTATAATACCGTCAAAAGGCTCACGCGCTGGCCATCCTTCGTAACCATCACCGTGTTTATAGACGACATTGTGAATATCCATTTGCTGCAAGCGGTGTTTGGCTCTATTGAGCAAGGGCTCAATCCGCTCCATGGTCAAAACCCTCGGCACCAACTGTGCCAAAATACAGGTTTGGTACCCAGAGCCAGTACCTATTTCTAATACTTTTTTAGCAGGGCATGAAGCCAACAAAAGTTCACTCATGCGGGCAACCGTATAGGGTCGCGATAGGGTTTGATTATGGCCAATGGGTAAGGATTTATCTTCGTAAGCTCTATGAGCTAAAGCTTCATCTAGAAACAAATGTCGAGGAGTTGAACGCATCACCTCCAACACTTTAACATCTTGCACTCCAAGTCCTCTCAGCATCTCAACAAGACGCTCTCGTGTTCGCTGAGAGGTCATTCCTATGCCCTGCCTGTTAGCAACGGTCCGTTTTGGATCGGTGACACTGTAGCGCATTAAAATGTGCCTCGGAGCCAGTTAGTTACGGTATCAAAGGCAGCATGGCAGGCCATATCCGGCGATAAGGGAGTGACTGAAACATAGCCATGCTCAATAGCATGAAAATCGGTGCCCTCACTGGCATCCTTAACTTTGCCTACGGGGCCTATCCAGTAACATTGATGGCCTCTTGGGTCCTGGGCATCGATGGCAGAAGCCCCTAGTTCTCGACTGCCTAAGCGGGTAACTTTAACACCCTTAATGTCTTCATAAGGCAGGTCTGGCACATTAACGTTAATGACGCAGCGGGGTGGTAAATCTAGTTTATGTATACCTGTCATTAGCTGCCTAGCGACTTTTGCAGCAGTGGCAAAGTGGACTTTACCAACTAATGAAACCGCCATTGCATGGTGAGCAAGATAGCGGCCTTCCATTGCAGCTGCAACAGTGCCTGAATAAAGCACATCATCACCCAAATTAGCCCCATGATTGATACCAGAAACTACCATATCAGGCGCAATATCCAACGCTCCATTGATACCTAAGTGCACGCAGTCTGCTGGGGTTCCGTCTATGCCAAAAAAACCATTTTCCTGTGGGATCACCCTCACTGGACGAGACAGGGTTAACGAATTACTAGCACCGCTCAAATCCCGGTCGGGTGCAATAACCGTCACTTGGTGATCTTTTACTAATTGCTGCACTAAGTGCGATAAACCTGCGGCATGGACACCATCATCATTAGAGATCAGTAGTTGCATAGTGTGATTCCTTATCTTGACTGCTTTGGTCAGTGGTCATTGGGGTTGTTCTGCCTGGGCTATTTCTCGCACCAAGGCCGTGGCATAACTACCACGCATCAAATGAAAATTTAATTCCAACACATCGCCTTCACACCAGCGCCAGCTAAAGTCTTTCGGCCATAAGCGCAAGCTACGTCTTTGGGCGGTCATGTCTAGGTCCACCAAGGCATCTATCCAAGGCCCCCATGGGGCTAGTATTTGCGCTTCATACAAACTCGCGGGGGTTACTGGAGGACTACCGACGCGCCCAGCCATGACGCCGGTTGGAGCTAAATCTCCAGTATCAATACGTTGCTGAACATCGGTCAAATCAGTTGGTGAACAGGCATCAAATTGACTAAAACCATCGCTAAACATGCAGCGTTCACCCACGGCAGCTTTTAACCAAGAACCATCTTGCACACGGTGGCTTAAAAGCTGGTTAAACAAGTAAGACCGAATTGATGACAATGCCATGCCACGCTTAAAACGATCCTTTATGCGCTTACCCTGGATCATTGACAAAGCAAGGCCAAGATTACCACCCTGGCGTCCAAATCGCTGATCACCGAAATAGTTAGGCGCGCCTTGCTGAGAAATGATAGAAAGTTTTTGTTCTAAAGCCTCACTGGGCTTTATATTACGTAAACGGATAGCAAAAACATTACCCTGATGCACACCGGTTTTTAGCTTGCGTTGATGCCTAACTACTTGGTGTAGGTGGACCTCTGGGCTTTGTAGTTGTTGCCAATCGGGATCTACAGCTTCCGCCTTTCCTGGTAAGTGCACCCCAAACCACTGCCGCGTAACGCCTCTGCGATCCTTAAGCCCTGAGTAGTTCACTTGCCTAGCCGGCACACCCGCAAGCTTAGCAATGTTACGTGCTAGAAAATCTGTATTAGTATCCGTTTTCGTAATGTCCAGATATACATGCTCTCCCTCACCACAGGGCTCGTAGCCTAGGTCTTCTGTGACTAAGAAATCACTACAATGGACTTTAATATGAGCCCTAGACTCGGGTACGCCAGATGCATAGGCCCATTCAACAGGCCACTGTAGAGGTTGTAATTCCGAGCTGTTCATTAATCTTCCACGAGTTGGTAAAAGGTTTCGTTTGGTTTGACCATACCGAGGTCGTGGCGTGCACGCTCCTCGATGGCAGCAATCCCCTGCTTCAAGTCCAATACTTCAGCATGCAGCTGTCGATTGCGGTCAGACAAACTCGCGTTCACCGTTTCCTGAATGGTAATTTTTTCCTGCAGGCGTGCCACTTCAAGCAAACCCGATTGTCCCCACCAAAGGCTGTATTGCATAGCGACTAAGGCGACTAAAATTAATCCAACTAACCATTTCATAAATATATCAACAAAAAAGGGAGCTAACCTTGGCTATAATTAACCAACGCGAGCTCCCTAGACGAGGTCAATAACTGCTATTGGCCTTTGATTTCCTGACGCCCACGATAAGGAGCGTCAGCACCTAGTTCCTGCTCTATTCGCAGTAAGCGGTTGTACTTAGCCACTCGATCTGAGCGACACAGTGAACCCGTTTTAATTTGGCCCGCTGCAGTGGCTACAGCCAAGTCAGCAATAGTAGTGTCTTCCGTTTCGCCAGAGCGATGAGAAATGACCACGCTAAATCCGGCTTTTTGAGCCATGCGGATCGCTGCCAAAGTTTCGGTAAGAGTGCCAATTTGATTAAACTTAATCAAAATAGAGTTACCAATACCTTGCTCAATACCACGGCTCAATATTTTCGTATTAGTAACGAATAAGTCGTCACCTACTAGCTGAACACGATCACCACATTTTTGGGTAAGATCTAGCCAACCATCCCAATCACTTTCATCCATTCCGTCTTCAATTGAGATGATGGGGTGTTTATGCGTTAGGTCAGTTAAGTAATCAGCGAAACCAGCCGCATCAAAGGACTTACCTTCGCCGCTCAAATTATAAGTACCGTTTTCATAAAATTCTGAAGCCGCACAGTCCAAAGCCAAGGTCACATCCGTACCGAGCTCATAGCCAGCATACGCTACTGCCTCGGCAATAACATCCAGTGCAGCTTCGTTTGAAGGCAAGTTAGGAGCAAAACCACCTTCATCACCCACAGCGGTGCTTAAGCCCCGTTGGCTGAGTACTTTTTTAAGGGAGTGGAAGATTTCTGCACCACAGCGCAACGCCTCTGAAAAATTAGGAGCACTTACTGGCTGCACCATAAATTCTTGGATATCCACGTTATTATCAGCGTGTTCGCCGCCATTAATAATGTTCATCATCGGTACGGGCATACTGTATTGCCCTGGCGTGCCGTTAAGATCAGCAATATGAGCGTATAGAGGGACGCCTTTATGGACCGCTGCTGCCTTGGCCGCGGCCAGAGATACTGCAAGAATGGCATTGGCGCCCAGAACTTCTTTGTTTTCTGTGCCATCCAATTCGATCATAGCCGCATCCAAGGCCTGCTGGTCAGTTGCGTCCATGCCTTTCAGCCGCTTTAGAATAGGGCCATGAATACCAGCAATAGCATTCATGACACCTTTACCTAAATATCGAGATTTATCACCGTCGCGAAGCTCTAGAGCTTCTCTGGAACCAGTGGATGCGCCAGAAGGAGCACAGGCGGTGCCAAAAGCACCTCCGGCCAACAGCACATCTGCTTCAATAGTAGGGTTGCCCCGAGAGTCCAACACTTCCCTTGCCTGAATATCGGCAATTAATTGGTCCAAAGTATTCTCCTGTTACTCAACTAAAATAGAATCTTGCTTATGCAATTGTTTACTTTTCGGCCTGAATAATTGCTGCGCCTACAAACCCCTCAAACAAACCATGACCACTGCGGGGCGTTGAGGTAAATTCTGGGTGGAACTGGCAGGCTACGAACCAAGGATGGTCTTCTATCTCCACCATTTCCACTAAACTACCGTCCATTGAACGACCAGAAACTTTCAAACCTGCAGTCTCCAAATGCTCAATAAAGGTATTATTCACTTCATAGCGATGACGATGACGTTCTGTAATCACTTCTTGTTTATATGACTGGTGAGCCAAAGAGCCAACTTGTAAACGACACTGCTGAGCGCCTAAGCGCATTGTGCCGCCCAGGTCCGAGGATTCTGAACGCTGTTCAATCTGACCAGACTCATCCTTCCATTCCGTAATTAGTCCAACAACACAGTGCTCTGAACTAGCATCAAACTCACTACTGTTAGCATCAGTCCACCCTGCGACGTTACGGGCAAATTCAATCACCGCAACCTGCATACCAAGGCAAATACCTAAATAGGGGATCTTGTTCTCGCGTGCGTATTGAACAGTCTTTATTTTACCTTCCGTGCCTCGCTCTCCAAAACCGCCAGGCACTAATATCGCATCAACACCCTCTAACAATGCAACACCTTGAGTTTCAATGTCTTCAGAATCAATATAACGGGTGTTAACTTTGGTGTGTGACTTAATGCCTGCATGGCTAATGGCCTCAATCAAGGACTTGTAGGCATCCAACAATTCCATGTATTTGCCAACCATGGCAATAGTGACTTCACGCTTAGGGTTTAGCTTTGCTTCGGCTACCGCATCCCATTCCGTTAAATCGGCCTCTTTACAATCCAAGCCAAAGCGCTCAGTGACGATAGTGTCTAAGCCCTGCGATTTTAATAAACTTGGGATTGTATAAATGCTCTCGGCGTCGGGTAATGAAATTACCGCACGCTGCTCAACGTTGGTAAACAAAGCAATTTTATTTCGTTCTGGCGCCTCAATAGCTACTTCGGAGCGGCACACCAAAATATCTGGCTGAATGCCTATAGAGCGTAATTCTTTTACCGAATGCTGGGTAGGCTTAGTTTTAGTTTCGCCGGCAGTAGCAATATAAGGCACCAACGTAAGGTGCATAAAGAGCGCGCGATTTGAGCCGAGTTCAAACTTCATCTGACGAATAGCTTCTAAGAAGGGCTGTGACTCGATGTCGCCAACAGTTCCGCCAATTTCAACCAATGCAATCTCAGCACCTTCCGAACCTTTGTAAACACGGCGTTTAATTTCATCGGTAATGTGTGGAATAATTTGTACCGTGCCGCCTAAATAGTCACCACGGCGTTCTTTACGTATCACATGTTCATACACACGACCTGCTGTAAAGTTATTACTTTTAGACATTTTGGTATCAATAAAACGCTCATAATGACCTAAATCTAAATCTGTTTCTGCGCCATCTTCCGTGACAAACACTTCACCGTGCTGGAATGGACTCATGGTGCCAGGGTCCACATTAATATACGGATCTAATTTCAACATGGTTACATTGAGGCCACGAGCCTCTAGAATGGCAGCCAAAGATGCCGACGCGATGCCTTTACCCAAAGAAGATACAACACCGCCAGTAACGAAGATGAAACGAGTCATGAAATGCCCTATGTCTTATGTGGCGTACGATACGCCGATGTGAACTAAAACACGGTAGACCAACCACACAAAAGCACCGCAACCATGGCGAATACATGCCCACTACTTAATTAGTGGATAGGTTATCTAACGTTTATAAATTTTTTGACGCGGAAAATAGAGCCCGTTTTAAGGTTTTATTTTCCGACTTAAGATGGGAGTGTAGGATACCAGAAGAGGCTAATCGGAACAATCAAAAGCTGAATTTTAACTGGCTCTTTGCCAGCACCAAGCAGGGGCACCCACGTCTGCTTCAAAACCTGCATTTACCCATAAATCTGCCACCATAGCGAGCTGTCCATTAACATAAAACAAGGGTAATCGATCTCGCTCCCAGGCTGGCACCCTGGCTTCTTGCAGTAGTTTTTTGAGGCTTTGGCTATGCGCTCTCCCCATAGGCTTGCAGCGCTCACCACCGGTTCTAAAGCGCCACTCTAAAAAATCACCTTCCACTAGAGCTAAACCGCCCTTTGCGCCTTGATTAAGGCATAGCGCCCCTCCGGGCAAGGCCATTGAGCCATCCAATACGGTCTGCGGCTCTATAGTGTATGCTCCGCTCAATGTTGTGGCACTAGGTAGCTCAGCTTGGCGCATCAGCAATAAATCACCTTGGTTGCGGCGTAAGCACCAACCACCAGCCAATCGTAGGTATGGCTGTCCGTCTAAGGCGCTATAGAGAAAGTCTCTATCAATACCATGCATCGTTACATAATCAGGCATAGGGACATGATTCCTACCCAACCAATAGCGCAATAAGTTATGTCTCCGGGGTCGACTAAGCGCTTTAATTTCTGCACAAGGTAAGCACTCACCTACCCCAGCCTCCTTACGCATCAACATAAAATCAGCAGACGCCACCTCATCTAATAAAGCCTGCGTATCGCCCATTAAGGCCGCTACTGTGGCCGCCCGCTGGTCTAACATTGGCCACCGAAGGCGCAGTTGCGGCATTACTTTATGTCGCAAAAAATTACGATCAAAGTGACTGTTTTGATTACTTGGGTCTTCACACCAGGTGAGGTGATGGAGTTTCGCATAATCATAAAGATCGGTTTGACGAACGTGCAACAACGGCCTCACGAGACAACCTAAACCAAGTACTCGCTGCTGTGGCATTGCTCGTAATCCAGACACACCCGCACCACGTAACAGCCTTAAAAATAGAGTTTCAGTTTGATCATCAGCGTGCTGCCCTAACAAGAGCACCTCATCGACCTGAACATGCTGCTTAAATACGTCGTAACGAGCATTTCGCGCTGCCGCCTCAATACCAAGAAAGCGAATTTCTTGCGGGCATAAGGTGACTTTATGGCTGATACACGCCAAGCCATAGCCCTGGCATTTTTTTTCTACGTCTTGCTGCCATTGATCTGCTTGCGGTTGCAGATTATGGTTAATGTGTAGGATACGGATGGGTGGGCAATGATGATTTTTTTGAAGCAGGACAAGCGCATGCAACAGGCACATGGAGTCTAACCCACCACTCACAGCAATCAACCAAGCAGAGGCTTGAAAATAAGTTTTCAAACCACCTGAATCGGTAACTAGTTCATGATGAGAGAATGCCATGAGAGGGAATATTAGGCCCTAATGAGCGGCCTAAGAACTTAGTCCGTAGGACATTAGACGTTTATATCGGCGATCTAGGAGCGCCTCAGTTTCCATCGGCTCAAGTTCAGCTAATTGACTAATAAGTGTCGACTTAAGACTGGCTGACACTAATTCAGCATCACGATGAGCACCACCTAGTGGCTCCTTAATCACATGATCTACCAAACCTAGGTCGTATAAACGGCCAGAGGTAATACCCATCGCGTTAGCAGCATCAGAAGCATAATCAGCACTTTTCCAAAGAATAGATGCACAACCTTCTGGTGAAATCACTGAGTAGGTGGAGTATTGCAACATATTCAGTTGATCACATACGCCAATAGCCAAAGCACCCCCAGAGCCACCCTCACCAATAACAGTGGCGATAATGGGCGTTTTGAGGCCAGACATTTGGGCAAGGTTAAATGCAATAGCCTCACTCTGCCCACGCTCTTCAGCATCAATACCAGGATAAGCGCCCGGAGTATCAATAAAGGTAAGAATAGGCATTTTGAAGCGTTCGGCCATCTGCATCATACGTAAGGCTTTGCGGTAACCTTCGGGGCGAGGCATACCAAAATTACGGGCAACTTTTTCTTTAGTTGAGCGGCCTTTTTCTTGGCCCATGACCATCACTGCCTTACCATTTAGGCGAGCAATACCGCATACCATGGCCTGATCGTCACCAAAATGACGGTCTCCATGCAACTCATCAAATTCATCAAAAAGACTCTTAATGTAATCGATTGTATGGGGCCGTTGCGGGTGACGAGACACCTTAGATACCTGAGCCGCAGTCAAGTTAGAAAAAATGGACTCAGTTAAGCTAACACTCTTATCAGAGAGCTTGTTTATTTCATCACTGATATTAAGGTCGTTGTCGTTGCCCACTAAGCGCAAGGCTTCAATCTTGGCTTCCAGATCGGCGATGGGTTGTTCAAAGTCGAGATAATTTGGATTCATAAGGCCTAACTTTAAAAGTGTAACTGACAAATATTAGATTGATTATAACCTATATTTGCACATTTTATAATTTTCGATAGCGCATTTTAACTGCATCATCACCTAACAGATATGCCAGCTCTTGCAACATGTCATCTTCTACTTCTATTCGCCATGGCGAGGCACACCTTATCACTCCACGTCCCACGCTATTTTGATACTGCAATTCAAGCTTTGCTGCAGGCGCATCGCCCCGCACTTGATGGGGTGTAAGAATACCAAGTAGTTGCTGCAGACCCTTACCTTGTGCAAAGTCCGGCGCTACTGATAAGCGCAAACCCTTGGAAAATACTGTACGCGCTTGGGGCATGGTTAGAATCTGCTGGGCACTCACTTTAAGGCCGCCAGAATAATCATCTTCTGACACCTCACCTTCAACGATGAGTAGACGATCGTTTTGTAGCAGCTCACGGTACTTTTCGTAACTGTCCCCAAACAAAGCCACATCTACCCTAGCCCTGCGATCATCTAGGGTTAAGAAGGCTATGGTTTTACCTCGTTTGGTTTTCATAGTTCGGCTGGCTACCACTAAGCCGGCTATCCATTGTTTGTCTTTTTTGGCAACAAGTTGATCTAAACGGCATCGCAAAAAGCGTCCTAGCTCATGATCATAACTATCAATAGGATGGCCCGTTACATAAAGGCCTAAGGTGTCTTTCTCGCCTTTTAAGCGCTGCTTAAGGGTTAGCGGGCGTGCCGCTAAGTGCCGCTCATACACGCGCTCCAACGCCACTGAGTCATCCGCTGCTGCTGAAACTTCACCAAACAAGTCCATCATGCCTGCGTCGGCATTACGCTCGCTCTGATCCGCAGATTGCACCGCATCTGGGATCGCACTATAAAGTACAGAGCGCTCTTTATTGGGTACTAAACTGTCTAAGGCACCGCTGGCCACCAGTGCGTCTAATACCCGTTTGTTTATTTTTTTACTACCAACACGTTTGCAAAAATCAAACAGGTCTATGAAGTCACCACCTTTTTCACGGGCCTCTATAATTGCCGCAACCGGGCCTTCGCCAACTCCTTTAACGGCACCAAGGCCATAAACCACTTCATTGGCAGCATTCACAGTAAACTTAAAATGACTTGCATTCACGTCTGGGAGATTAAGTGGCAGCTCCATACGTCGACATTCTTCTACAAAAATAACGATTTTTTCGATATTTTGCATATCTGCTGACAACACAGCAGCCATGAATTCTGCAGGGTAGTGGTATTTTAACCAAGCCGTTTGGTAGGCCACTAACGCATAAGCTGCAGAGTGGGATTTATTAAAGCCATAGCCAGCAAATTTTTCTACCAGATCAAAAATATTGCCTGCCAAGCCCTCATCAATGCCATTTTCTACACTACCAGCTAAAAAACCTGATCGTTGTTTAGCCATCTCTTCCGGTTTTTTCTTACCCATCGCACGACGCAGCATGTCTGCCTCGCCAAGGCTGTAGCCAGCCATCACCTGAGCAATCTGCATCACCTGCTCTTGGTACAAAATAATACCGTAGGTAGGTTCCAGTATTGGCCTCAAGGAATCCAGTTGATAATCTTCATGGGGCCATGCAAGCTTTGCCCGACCATGTTTACGATTAATGAAATCGTCTACCATGCCGGACTGCAATGGCCCTGGGCGAAACAGTGCCACCAAGGCAATGATATCTTCAAAACTACTAGGCAACTGGCGCTTAATGAGGTCTTTCATACCCCGCGATTCCAGCTGGAACACGCCAGTGGTCTCCGCACCCTGAAGCAGCTTATAAACTGGTTCATCCGCTAGAGGGATGGTCTCAATAACAATAGCTTCTTCACCCTTGGCTTTGCGTCTTTCGTTGATCATGCGCATAGCCCAATCAACAACGGTAAGGGTTTTTAAGCCTAAGAAATCAAACTTCACCAAGCCTGCATCTTCTACATCATTTTTGTCATACTGAGTGACTAAGCCAGAACCATCTACATCACAATAGAGTGGGGAGAAATCAGTTAACTTAGTGGGCGCTATAACTACACCACCCGCGTGTTTACCCACATTACGAGTAAGACCCTCTAACTGATAAGCCATGTCCATAATCTCTTGCACTTCGTCATTATTATCAATGAACTCGCGCAGAGCATCTTCTTGTTCCACAGCTTTACTTAAGGTGATACCTACTTCAAAAGGAATTAACTTGGATAGTTTATCAGCCAAGCCAAAAGGCTTGCCTTGTACACGGGCTACGTCTCGTACCACAGCTTTAGCTGCCATAGTGCCAAAGGTAATGATTTGAGATACGGCATCTTTGCCGTAGGTTTGCGATACGTACTCAATCACTCTATCGCGGTTATCCATACAGAAATCGATATCGAAATCAGGCATCGACACTCGCTCTGGATTAAGGAATCGTTCAAATAATAAATCGTATTTTAGTGGATCTAAGTCGGTAATTTCCAACACATAAGCAACTAAAGATCCTGCGCCTGAGCCACGTCCTGGGCCTACTGGAATATCGTTATCCTTGGCCCAACGAATGAAATCCATAACAATAAGAAAGTAACCTGGGAACCCCATTTGACAAATAATACCGAGTTCAAAATCCAGCCTATCATCAAATATTTTCCGTTTGATATTAAACTCTGGATCAGCCGGATCTAAAATAACCTGTAAGCGTTTATCCAAACCATTCCGAGAAACCTGACCAAAGAACTCATCCATGGTCATGCCTGCTGGCACAGGGAAATTAGGCAAGAAACACTGGCCTAACTCAATATCTAAATTACACCGCTTAGCAATCTGTACGCTATTAGCCAGAGCAGAAGGCAGATCTGAAAATAGGGCCTGCATCTCTTCAGTGCTGCGCAAATATTGTTGATTGGAGTACGCCTTAACTCTGCGTGGGTCATCCAATGTCATACTTTGGTTAATACACACCCTGGTTTCATGGGCTTCAAAGTCTTCTGGGGAAATAAACACCACGTCGTTGGTTGCTACTATGGGAACTTGTGCAGCCTGCGCAAGCTCAACAGAAAGATGCAGACAATCTTCATCGTATTGACGGCCTGTACGTTGAACTTCCAAATAAAACCGGTCACCGAAGATAGTCGTCCAGTAACTCAAGGTTTCTTGGGCATCGGCCAAACCACGGTTGATTAATGCCTGGCCAACTTCGCCTTGAGCCGCACCAGACAGCACGATAAGCCCTTCGTTTTTTTCAGCCAACCATTGCTTTTGTACAATGGCCTTGCCATCGGCCTGACCTTCTTGAAAGGATCGTGACACCAGCTCTGTAAGATTGAGGTACCCTTTGGCGTTCATCGCTAATAAAGTGATGCGAGTGGTGGCCGCATCGGCCACAGGACCCGTGCCGATAAAAATATCACAGCCACAAATTGGTTTAATACCAGCACTTTGGGCAGCTTTATAAAACTTTATCATGCCACACATGTTGGATTGATCTGTTAAAGCGATGGCAGGCATCTGTTCTGCCTGCAGAGTTTTCATCAATGGTTTGACACGGATCATACTATCAATCAATGAAAACTCGGAGTGCATGCGCAAATGCACAAAGGGTACAGCTTGGGTCATATTAAGTTCCAATTAAACGTCGTACGGGTGCAAAACTGCGCCGA
>Ga0307994_1000211_pt1 | contig 46540 bp, 41 predicted proteins | sample EllFjometagen261_FD_203171 | JGI IMG/M metagenome (GOLD analysis project Ga0307994, IMG submission 203171) | Marine microbial communities from Ellis Fjord, Antarctic Ocean - #261 | ecosystem: Environmental > Aquatic > Marine > Unclassified | place: Southern Ocean | collected 2014-11-02
TCTGGTAGCGGCGAACATGCTTTTGAAGTGCCTACGGAAAAGGTTGTTTATGAAGTTAACCTGCCTGAGTCTATCACTGTTGCTGATTTAGCCCAGCGCATGAAAGTGAAAGCTGCAGAAGTTATTAAGGTAATGTTTAAGATGGGTGCAATGGCAACCATCAACCAAGTGATTGATCAAGATACAGCCACTATTGTTGTTGAAGAAATGGGTCACAAGGCAAAATTAGTAATGGATGATGCGATCGAAACAGCGGTTGTCGAAAGTATCAGTTACGAAGGTAAAGAAATTACTCGTGCCCCAGTGGTGACGGTAATGGGTCACGTAGACCATGGTAAGACATCACTGTTGGATTCTATTCGTTCTACTAAGGTTGCGTCTGGTGAATCAGGCGGCATTACCCAGCACATTGGTGCCTACCACGTAGAAACTGACAAGGGTGTCGTTACCTTCTTAGATACGCCTGGACACGCTGCCTTTACTGCAATGCGTGCCCGTGGTGCTAAGGCAACTGACATTGTTATATTAGTAGTTGCAGCTGATGACGGTGTGATGCCACAAACTGAAGAAGCAGTACAACATGCTAAAGCTGCTGGCGTACCTTTGATTGTTGCGATCAATAAAATGGATAAAGAAGGTGCAGATCCAGATCGAGTGAAGACCGAATTGTCTAGCCGTGATGTGGTGCCAGAAGAGTGGGGCGGTGTAACTCAGTTCATTCCTGTGTCAGCTAAAACAGGTGATGGCATCGAAGCATTGCTAGACGCAGTGTTGCTCGAGGCTGAGGTGTTAGAGCTTACCGCAGTTCCAGAAGCGCCAGCCAAAGGTGTTGTCGTTGAAGCTCGCCTTGATAAAGGCCGTGGTTCTGTAGCAACTATATTGATTCAAAATGGTACATTAAAGAAAGGTGACATTGTTCTAGCAGGGCAGCAGTATGGCCGTGTTCGTGCAATGTTGGACGAGAATGGTAAGCCAATTACTAGTGCTGGCCCGTCCATTCCGGTAGAAATTCTTGGTTTAGGTGGCACGCCTGATTCAGGTGAAGATTTCGCTGTAGTTCCAGATGAAAAGAAAGCCCGTGAAGTTGCTTTGTTCCGTCAGGGTAAGTACCGCGATGTGAAACTTGCTCGTCAACAAGCCTCTAAGTTGGATGCAATGTTTGAGAATATGGGTAAGAATCAAGCCTCTGTATTAAATGTTGTGCTTAAAACTGATGTACGTGGTTCTTTGGAAGCATTAACTAGCTCGCTAATGGAAATTGGTACTGAAGAAGTTAAAGTGCAGGTTGTGTCTAGTGGTGTAGGTGGTATCGCCGAATCAGATGTTAACCTAGCGGTGGCTTCAAACGCCGTGATCTTTGGTTTTAATGTTCGTGCTGATACGCCAGCCAAGGCGCTTATAGAGAAAGAAGGCATTGATCTGCGCTACTACAGCGTAATCTATGACATTATTAACGATGTTAAGGATGCTCTTTCTGGTATGTTGGCGCCTGAATTACGTGAAACTATCGTAGGTATTGCAGAGGTTCGTGAAGTGTTCCGTTCGCCTAAGCTAGGCCAAATTGCTGGTTGTATGGTTATTGAAGGCACGGTCCACCGTAGTAAGCCTATTCGCGTATTACGAGATAATGTGGTTGTTTACGAAGGTGAGTTGGAATCCTTGCGTCGTCACAAAGATGCGGTTACGGATGTTCGTAATGGTGTTGAATGTGGTATTGGTGTGAAGAGCTACAACGATGTTCGTGTTGGCGACTTAATCGAAGTCTTCGACACTGTCGAAGTTGAGCGTAGCTTGTAAGGGCTGATCATGGCACAAGAATATAGCCGCACCCAGCGTGTGGCAGACCAAATTCAGCGTGAGCTAGCAGGCCTAATTCAGCGTGAGGTGAAAGATCCTCGTGTTGGTATGGCTACAGTGAGCGCTGTAGAAGTATCCCGCGACTTATCGCATGCCAAGGTGTTCGTTACCATTTTAAATGGTAGTGAAGATAAAGCAGAGATTCGTGAGTCGATTAAAGCGCTGAATAATGCGTCAGGCTTTTTACGTAGCCAACTTGGCCAGCGCATGAAGTTACGCATTGTTCCTACTTTACGATTTCACTTTGACGATAGTTTGTCTCGGGGTAATTACCTTAGTAATCTGATAGACCAGGCCCGGGCGTCAGACCCAGAGCTTGAGTCTGACGTTGATTACGGCACTGAGTAACTTTTAGGTGGCAAAGCAACCGGCTAAGCAGCCTAAGGGTCGTGAAATAAGCGGTATTCTTATTTTGGACAAGCCCTCAGGCATGAGCTCAAATCATGCCTTGCAGCGGGTGAAGCGGATGTTTGGGGCCCGTAAAGCGGGCCATACGGGTTCGTTAGACCCCTTAGCAACTGGCTTATTGCCTATTTGTTTGGGTGAGGCAACTAAGTTTAGCCAGTTTCTTCTGGATTCTGATAAGCGTTATCAAACCATAGGTCAGCTTGGTGTGCGTACTGATTCTAGTGACGCCGATGGTAAAGTGGTAGAAACCAAAGCCTGTGATCATGTCACTTTGGCCGATGTGGAAGCCCAATTGCCTCAGTTTCGTGGTCTCATTAGCCAAGTGCCTTCTATGTTTTCAGCACTTAAACACCAAGGGCAACCTTTGTATAAGCTTGCCAGGGCTGGAAAGACTGTAGAAGTTAAGCCGCGGCAAGTCACTATTCATAACTTAGAGCTATTGAGCTTTGAAAATACTCAAGTGCGCATGGATATTAGTTGTACTAAAGGTACCTATATTCGCAGCATTGTGGAAGATTTGGGCTTGGCGTTGAATTGTGGTGCTCACGTGTCGCAGCTAAGGCGCCTGCAGGCAGGGCCCTTTGTGGCTGATCAAATGGTTACCTTAGAAGATCTCCAAGCTATCATTGACCATGCAACTGAGGGGCAGGTGGTAGAAGAAGGTCAATGGCCAGACATTACTCCTGCCTTTGCAACTTTAGATAAGCTATTAATGCCCGCGGATACTGCCGTTTTGACATTAAATGCTGTACAATTACCCGCCCATGAAATCGAGGCGTTGCAGCAAGGTAAGGTTATAGACCATGCCACTGACTACGCTGAACTTGATGTGGTACGAGTGTATAGCTCGGATGCAGCTGATGCGAATGCCTTTATTGGTTTAGCGCAAGTGCAAATCGAAGGTCGCTTAAAAGCGAAACGCTTAATGAGCACTTAGGCCTTCATTTTAAGTTCCGCTGTAAATATGCACGGTGCGAACACAAACGAACCCCTAGCTGTCTTAAGTAAAAGTCAGTATTAAGGCGCTAGTGGGCATATTAATTATTGGAGAATTACCATGGCTTTATCTGCCGTTGAAAAAGCTGCTGTTGTAGCTGATTACCAAACTGCGCAAGGCGACACAGGATCACCAGAAGTTCAGGTTGCATTGTTAACTGCGAACATCTTGGCGCTACAAAGTCACTTCAAAGAGCATCACCATGATCACCACTCTCGTCGTGGCTTGATCCGTATGGTTAACCAGCGTCGTAAGCTATTAGACTACCTAAATCGTAAAGACGCTGCGCGTTATACTACGCTTATCGGTCGTCTAGGCCTACGCCGCTAAAAATTGGTTTAGAGTTTAACTCTAATTCTGATTTTTAAACGTCATGTCTGCATTTGTAGAGATGGTGAAATAGAGGCTGGGTAATCTTTGGTTACTTGGCCTTTATTGTTTTGACTGTAAGCAATAGGAGAGGATCGGCCCGTACTCTTATTAGCTTGGTGGCTTAAACAGCTTGCCTGAGTTAATAAGTGTACTGGTGGATTGGATCGCTCGTTTGATTGCAGTTATCTTGTAATTATAAGGGAACATATATGTCTATCATCACCAAAAAATTTAAATACGGCGAACAAACTGTAACGCTAGAAACGGGCCGCATTGCACGTCAAGCCTCTGGCGCTGTGCTGGTTACCATTGACGACGCAATCCAAGTATTGGTTGCTGTTGTGGGTGCTAAAACAGCTAAGCCTGATCAAGGTTTTTTCCCGCTTTCTGTACACTACCAAGAAAAGACTTACGCTGTAGGTAAGATCCCTGGTGGTTTCTTTAAGCGTGAAGCGCGTCCATCTGAAAAAGAGACCTTGACTAGCCGTTTAATTGACCGCCCAATTCGCCCACTGTTTCCTAAGGGATTCATGAACGAAGTGCAGGTTATTTGTACTGTTGTTTCTGCTGATAAGCTCAATGATCCAGATATTGCTGCTTTGATCGGTACTTCAGCTGCTCTAGCCATTTCTGGTATACCTTTTGCTGGCCCAGTTGGTGCTGCACGAGTGTCTTATACAGACGAAACTGGCTACTGCTTAAACCCAAGCTTTGAAGCTCTAGCTACTTCTGATCTCGACATGGTTGTTGCGGGTACTGCCGATGCTGTACTGATGGTTGAGTCAGAAGCTAAAGAGCTAAGTGAAGACGTAATGTTGGGTGCTGTTCTTTTTGCTCATGACGAAATGCAAGCTGTTGTTAAGGCGATTGGTGAGTTTGCTGCTGAAGCGGCTAAGCCGACTTGGGATTGGGTTGCTGCTGAAGAAGATGCTGCCCTTAAGGTTGCTGTTACTACTGCCGTTGGCGACGCTGTTGGCGAAGCTTACCAAATTAGCGATAAGTTAGACCGTCAAGCACGTTTAGGTGAAGTCAAGGCGCAAGCCATCGCTGCGCTATGCAGTGATGACGCTGTGTCACCTTCTAAGTCTGACGTATTAGGTATGGTAAGTAAGCTAGAAAAGCACACGGTACGTTCACGTGTCGTAGCAGGTGAGCCGCGTATCGACGGTCGCGATACTAAGACTGTCCGTGGCATCAATGTAGAAATTGGCACTTTGGCCAAAGCGCACGGGTCGTCATTATTTACCCGTGGTGAAACCCAGTCTATCGTTGTAGCAACTCTTGGTACAAGCCGTGATCAGCAGCTTATCGATGCCCTAGAAGGCTCGCGCAAAGACCCTTTCATGTTGCACTATAACTTCCCAAGCTACTCGGTTGGCGAAACAGGCCGCTTTATGGGTCCTGGTCGTCGGGAGATTGGTCATGGTCGTTTGGCTCGTCGTGGTATCCAAGCCATGCTACCAAGCCAAGAAGAGTTTCCATATACTATTCGTATTGTCTCAGAGATTACTGAATCTAACGGTTCAAGCTCAATGGCCTCGGTGTGTGGTGCTTCGTTAGCACTGATGGATGCTGGAGTACCGATTAAGGCACCTGTTGCTGGTATCGCCATGGGCCTGATCAAAGAAGAGTCTGGCTTTGCGGTATTGACTGACATTTTGGGTGACGAAGATCACTTAGGTGATATGGACTTTAAAGTGGCTGGATCTGCTGCTGGTATTACCGCCTTGCAAATGGACATTAAAATCCAAGGTATTACCGAAGAGATTATGGAAATTGCGCTAGAGCAAGCGCACGAAGCGCGTCTGCATATCTTGGATGAAATGAATAAAGTTATTGCTACACCTCGAACTGAGTTGAACGATAACGCGCCAACAATGAAAACTATCAAGATTGATCAAGATAAGATCCGTGATGTGATTGGTAAAGGTGGCGCAACCATCCGTGGATTGTGTGAAGAAACGGGTGCTTCAATCGACATCGAAGATGATGGCACTGTGCGGGTCTATGCAGATGACAAAGCCGCTGCTGAATTGGCTGAAGCTAGGATTCTAGAAATCACTGCAGAAGCTGAGGTTGGTGCAATCTACGAAGGTAAAGTAGAGCGTATTGTAGACTTTGGTGCCTTTATTAACATTTTGCCTGGCAAAGATGGCTTGTTGCACATTTCTCAAATCTCTAGCGAGCGCGTTGAGAAAGTAACAGACTACCTGGAAGAAGGTCAAACAGTTAAGGTTAAAGTGCTAGACGTTGACGCACGTGGTCGTATTAAGCTTTCTATGAAAGATATGGAAGCCTAATCGTCTTAAGAGGGTTTGGGTACAAACAAATTCTCTTCAAAAAAACCTCTAAGCAGAACTGGTTAGGGGTTTTTTTATGTCTGCAAATTAAGTCAAAAGCTATTAATATGTCGCTTTTGATTATATAATAGTCGCCTTTAGGTTAATGTTACATTGTACTCAAAAGGTTTCCCTTGACTCAAGCGCAGCAAAGTTCTCTCCCAAAAAACAATATAAAAATAGTTTTATTAGAAGGTATTCATCAATCAGCTGTTGAGGCTTTACAAGCTGATGGCTTTGATAATATTCACTTCTACACCACGGCCTTGCCAGAAATTGAACTGATAGAAGTACTAAAAGACGCCCACTTTGTAGGTATCCGTTCACGTACTCAGCTAACCCGAAAGGTGTTAACGCAAGTGAATAAACTGATGGCCATAGGCTGTTTTTGTATTGGTACCAACCAAGTAGACCTAGATGCTGCGTTAGAAATGGGTATTCCGGTATTTAATGCGCCTTTTAGTAACACCCGCAGCGTAGCGGAACTGGTTATTGCAGAGGCTGTGTTGTTATTAAGGGGCATTCCAGAAAAAAATGCTAAGGCACACCGCGGACAATGGCTTAAATCGGCACACCAATCGTTTGAGGTGCGGGGCAAAAAACTAGGGGTGGTGGGTTACGGGTCTATTGGGTCGCAGTTAGGCATTATGGCGGAAGCCATGGGCATGGAAGTTATTTATTATGATCAAATTACTAAGTTAAGTTTGGGTAATTCTTCAGCGTGTAGTAGTTTAACTGAACTACTTGCGCAGGCCGATATTGTGACTTTGCACGTACCACAAACACCATCCACACACTACCTAATGGGCGTTACACAGTTGGCTCAAATGAAAGATGGTGCAATCCTTATCAATGCCTCCCGCGGCACCGTGGTCGACATCGATGCGCTTACCAACTGCTTACAAAGTGGCAAGTTGTTGGGGGCTGCTATTGATGTATTCCCAGTAGAACCTCGTTCTAACAACGATGAATTTATTTCACCATTAAGAGGCTTAGATAATGTCATCTTAACGCCACACATTGGTGGTTCAACAGTTGAAGCTCAAGTCAATATTGGTGTTGAAGTAGCAGATAAGCTCATCCGTTATTGTGACAATGGTACTAGCCTTTCGGCAGTGAATTTCCCTGAAGTGTCTTTGCCTAGCCATGAGAACACACACCGTTTATTACACATTCACAAAAATATTCCAGGCGTATTGTCACAGATTAACAATGTGTTTTCTGAAAACAGCATTAACATTTCGGGCCAGTATTTAAACACCAACGCTAAGGTGGGCTATGTGGTTATCGACGTCGATGCCAGCTGTTCAGAGCTGGCCTTGGAAAAACTTAAACAGGTAGGCGGCACCATAAGTTGTCGGGTATTGTTTTAGCGACTGATTTAACGACTAAGAGTTTTAACGCCTTGCGCAGTGCCAAGTAATAGAATGTCTGCTGGGCGCTGGGCGAACAGGCCGTTGGTGACAACGCCAGTAATTTGGTTTATCTGTTGTTCCAGGCCCTTAGGGTCGACAATGCTCATGCCATAAACGTCTAAGATTAAGTTACCATTATCGGTGATAAAGTTCTGGCGCCATACAGGTTCGCCACCCAAACCCACTAGCTTGAGGGCAACATAACTTCGTGCCATAGGGATCACTTCTACGGGCAGAGGAAAATCACCTAATACGTCTACCATTTTAGACTCATCAGCAATACACACAAACGTTTCAGCTACTGCGGCAACGATTTTCTCACGAGTTAAGGCACCACCACCACCTTTGATCAGGTTAAGATGAGCGTCACTTTCGTCTGCACCATCTACATAAAAATGCATCTGTGGTACCGCATTCAGTTCTAAAACGGTAATGCCGTGACTTCTTAAACGTTCAGCGGTGGCTTCGGAGCTAGCGACGGCAGCGTCAAAGGTTTGTTTTATGTTTGCCAGAGCATCAATGAAGCAGTTAGCTGTAGAGCCTGTGCCCACGCCGATTATAGATTGCTGGTTAAGGTATGGGGCGATATGGTCGACTGCGGCTTGGGCTACAGCCTGCTTTAACTGGTCTTGGTTCATGGCAATGATCGAGTTGGACACTAATAAGGCGATTATACAGGAATTCCCACCTTACAATGTAGACGCTAGTAGTTTGAGCCATTAATATGATGGGCTTAGTTTAATGCACTATGCACTCGATAAAACATTACCCCATCAGAAGAAATAATATGCCTCATCGTTATATCAAAAAAATTCTATCAGCCAATGTCTATGATGTAGCTGTTGAAACTCCGGTTGACTTGGCTAGCAGCCTGTCTAAACGCTTGGCCAATAATATTTTGATTAAGCGAGAGGATTTACAACCTATATTTTCTTTCAAAATTAGGGGAGCCTATAATTGTATTTCAAAGTTAACTGAAGCTCAGCGTGCCTGTGGCGTAGTGTGTGCATCTGCTGGCAACCATGCGCAAGGTGTAGCGATGTCTTCTCAGTACTTGGGTATTGATGCCACTATCGTCATGCCCAAAAGCACGCCAGACATTAAGATCAACTCTGTTAAGGCCCTAGGTGCCAAGGTCATTCTACATGGGGATTCATTAGCTCAGGCCTTTGCCTATTCGCGCTCACTAATGGCTGATCTAGGGCTGGTGTATATACATCCCTTTGATGACGAACACGTGATTGCGGGTCAAGGCACTGTAGCAGTGGAACTATTACGACAGATTCAAGGTGATATTGATGCAGTGTTTGTGCCGGTGGGTGGAGGTGGGTTAATAGCGGGTATGTCTGTCTATATTAAATACTTGCGGCCTGATATAAGAATCATAGGTGTCGAACCAGAAGATTCTTGCTGCCTTAAGGCAGCTTTAGATGCCGGTGAGCGGGTCATTTTGTCAGAAGTAGGTACTTTCGCTGAGGGTGTGGCTGTTGCTCAAATAGGTAAGCTGAACTTTGAGTTAGCTCAACAATATGTTGATGAAGTGATTACTGTGACCACAGACGAATTGTGCGCCGCCATAAAAGATATATATGGCGACACGCGCGCGGTAGCAGAACCCTCAGGGGCTTGTGCTGTTGCAGGCTTAAAGAAATATGTGGAGCGTGAAAAGGCGCAAGGACAAACGCTGGTAGCTGTTTCCACAGGCGCAAATTTAAACTTTGACCGCCTGCGTCATGTAGCTGAACGGGCTGAGATTGGGGAGGGGCGCGAAGCCATTATTGCAGCTCTGATTCCAGAGCAGCCAGGCAGCTTTAAGCGGTTCTGTAAAGCTTTAGGTGAGCGCAATATCACCGAATTTAACTACCGATATGCTAATGAACGTGAAGCACAGGTGTTTGTTGGAGTAACACTCAAAGCTGAGGAAGGGGCTCGTGAACAGTTACTAAATGAGCTTACTAGCCATGATATACCGGCGGTTGATTTGAGCAACAACGAAATGGCAAAAAGCCATGTTCGTTATATGGTGGGCGGCCATGCAGCAGTAGATAACGAAGTGGTCTATCGCTTTACCTTTCCAGAACGACCAGGAGCATTACTTAAGTTTTTGAACACATTAGGTCAACCATGGAATATCTCAATGTTTCATTATCGCAACCATGGTTCTGCTTATGGGCGAGTATTGGTAGCGATGCAGGTACCTCCAGAAGATAAAGGCACCTTTGAAGGCTACTTAGATGAGCTGGGTTATGCCTTTAATGAAGAGACCAATAATCCAGCCTATCAATTATTTTTAGCGCCAGAGCCACACTAGAGTCACGCTAGGTGACATAGATGGTCGTCATCAAAAAACACTGGATTAGTTATGAATATTGCTATTTTAACGTTTGAAGGATTCAACGAACTAGACTCCTTTATTGCTGCTGGAATATTGAACCGTATGAAACCTGAGGGTTGGAATGTTCAAATAACGTGTCCTAGTAAGCAAGTGACTTCAATGAACGGAGTTACTGTAACCGCTCAGCAGCCCCTAGAATTTGCCAACACTGCAGATGTTGTTGTGTTTGGTAGTGGTATTTATACCAGAGATATCGCTAAGGACAGCAGTATTCTTGATCGGCTAGAGTTAGACCCTCACCGACAGTTATTAGCTGCGCAATGCTCAGGCACCTTATTATTGGCAACATTAGGCTATTTAAATGGTGTGCCTGCATGTACAGATTTAACCACTAAACCGTGGGTTATTGACGCCGGCGTTGACGTGCTAAATCAGCCTTTTAATGCGCAATACAATATTGCTACAGCGGGTGGTTGCATGGCTTCACAATACTTAGCCACGTGGATAATTGCTAAATTAGCGAATAACACAGCAGCAGCATCAGCCATTCATTATGTTGCACCAGTGGGTGAAAAAGACGCTTTGGTCGCTAAGTGTATGGCTGTAGTGTCACCTTTTATTAGCTAAACCTGTGGGCTATACAGAACTATTTAGTGGAAGTCTTGGGTAGGGTAATATCAACCCTAAGGCCACCTGAAGCGCGGTTGCTTGCCTCAATGGTGCCACCTTGAGCACGTATAGCTTGCTCTGCGATGGCCATGCCAACACCGTAGCCACCACTTTGCTGGTTACGGCTGGCTTCGACCCGGTAAAATGGTTCGAATAAGTGTGTCAGTGAGTCCTCTGGCACACCATCTCCTTCGTCTTCAATACGAATTACAATGGTATCTTTGTTGTTCTCTACTTTTAAAAAGACACCGCCGTCTTTTGGTGTGTAACGCATGGCGTTACGCAGTATATTTTCTACTGCCCGGGACACTAGTTCTGGTTGTCCGGTCAATAGGTTATTGTTGGGTTGCTGAAGGTGTATTTGGCCTTTAGTTTGCGCTTCAAATTGGGCATCCTGAGTGAGTTTGCATAACAGTTGACTCAGATCATAAGTTTCAAGGGTAGGGCTGTGACCATTTTGCTCCAAGCGCAATAATGTAAGCACTTGGTCAATAAGTGCATTCATACGCTCTATTTCGCGTTCAATTCGGTGTAAAGATTGATGTTCTTTGTCAGGCAATTTTCGTGCAAGTAACTCCAGCGCAATCTGTTGTCTGGCTAGGGGCGTCCTTAGCTCATGAGAAATATCCCGAAATAGGCGCTGCTGATTGCTCACCAGCAAACTAATGCGTTCTGCCATGTGGTTAAAGGCAAGACCTACTTCACCAATTTCATCCCTTCTACAGCCTACAAGTTTGGACACCCGTGTATCAAGATTTCCGCGAGCAAATGAGTCAGTGGCTTGTTTGAGCTTACGTAACGGATCTGTGATGCGCCAGGTCACAAATGCAGTCAATAAGGCCACAATAAATAGAGCAGTAATAACTTGCAGCACTGGTAAATGCTTTAACCAAGCGGGATAAGGACCTCGGTTGTCACGGTGGGCAACAAAGGTGTAAATGCGGCCCTTACTACTGGATATTCGGTAAGGTTGAAAACCTCGCAAGTGGCGTTCTGATAATCTATTTTGTGTCAATGGTAAGGTAAACTCAAGCCAGTTTTTTGGCAAGTTTGCTCGACTAATCGGGCGTCGTTTAGAGTCTAGCATAAAACCTTTTACATCAAACTCTTGGTCAATGTGGCGCAGCCATGTGGTTAATTCAGCGGAACCTTGAGTTTCGTAAATATCAGCCGCTTTTATACCTAATTTAACCACTCGCTGGTACTGGTTTTGATCGCGTTCTTCTACAATGATTTCCGACAAGGTGGCGACTGAAAAAATAGCTGAAATAAGTGTTAGCCAAAAAAAGAAAAATATCTTCCAATATAAACTACTGAATATTGACGGCCACTTAATCATTGATAACATATTGATATCCAACACCACGAATAGTCTTTATGCGTGGCTCATTACTTGAAAATGGCCCAAGCTTGCGTCGCAGGTTGCTCATGTGCATGTCAACACTGCGATCATACAAAGCCAACTTACGGCCCAATGCGGTTTCTGTGAGCTCCTCTTTACTTAGCACTTGTCCAGCCTTTGCTAATAAGCTGGCTAATAGATTAAATTCTGTACTAGTGAGGTCTAGAGCCTCTCCTTGCTTCGATACGATACGCGTATTATGGTTTAACTCTACGTCTTCTAATACCATAACCTGACGGCTTCCACTGGCTTGCATGCCTGCTTTATCCATTTCTACACGCCTGAGTATGGCGCGAATACGGGCCACAATTTCTCGCGGATTACATGGCTTTGGCAAATAATCGTCAGCCCCCATTTCAAACCCTACTATGCGATCGACTTCATCACTACGAGCAGTAAGCATCAATACAGGGGTTCTATGGCTAATCCGAAATTGTTTAAGCAGGTCTAAGCCGTTCATTTTAGGCATCATTATATCAAGCACTAAAGCGTCATAATGGCCATTTAAGGCCATGTTGATACCCTCTTCACCATCAAAGGCTTGGTCTACTTCAAAGTTTTCTAGGGCCAAAAACTCACTCAGTAATTCGTTGAGTTCTTGGTCGTCTTCGATTAATAAGATGCGCGTAGTCATGAGTTCGAACCTCTATATCGGTAGGCATTGAAGAGCGTGTAGATGCAATTGTGTCACAATTACAGGATATTCGTAGTGAGAGGTTGAAGATTTTACAGGATTTTACGTGTTTGAGCTGGATGCCAACTCAAAAAGAAAAGAGCAGATTAAAAGACTCCCCAAGGTGTCGTTTCCGATGGCTGCCCTGAACCCGGAGGTTCAAGGTGGGTGCTCCTGATTAGGCGGAAGGCGTTCCGACAAGCGGACGTGCACAAAGCTCAAGCGAGAAGCACCCTGGGTATGTGAATCGGCTCAAGGACGTTATCGAATGTCGAGAACCACAGGGAGTCTTTGACCAACAGGGAGTCTTTGACCAGTATAGACTGGTGTTTTTAAGAATGGAACCCAAATTTTGTAACAAAGGTCAGATTAGGTTGTCGCTCACGCGTTTGTCCAGTTGCTCGAGTGCAGTCTCTAGGGTCGCTAGTTGCGCCTGAGTCTCTATTAATTCGGCACTCATGTTGAGGGCAGCCATAACAGCCATGCGCTCCAATCCCATGACGCGCCCCCCAGCTTTAATTGCCTGCATTTTTTGATCTAAAGTTTCTGCTGCTTGTCGCAGGTTGCCTTCTTTGCCAGAGGGGCAGGTTAGGGTGTAGCTTTGGCCTAAAATAGAAACTTCTACTGCTTGGGGTTCATTCATGGCGTGCTTCCGTTGCTTGGTCAAATAAGCCGATCAAATGATGTAATTCATCTTCAATGATTTGATTGTGGGCTGGTTCAGACTCTAGATGCTTGTCTTGCTTTAAGTTATCGCTATCCAGTTGCAGTTGTAATAGTTGTTGTTCCAATTGCACTACTTTGCTTTGAAGTTGAGCATAACCGTGCTGCAAGCTTTGGTGTTGGGTTAACAGCTGATCGATGTGATGTACCAAGGTGTTGATAGTCGACATTGTTGGGCCACTTAAAAGATAATCTTGCGGTAGATTTTATAGTAAATTAGGCTACTGTCTAGTGACACCTAGCAAAAGCTCTAGAGAATGCCTACAGCTTAGGTATAATGAACCCATAATTTACCGTAAATGAAAACTTAAGAGCTAACTATAGCCAACTATAGCCAACTATAGCGAACTAGAGCCAACCAGAGCCAAACTAATGACTGATGCTTTACCGAAATTAAATTATATATTTGACGATTTTGCCGACATGTTTGTTGAGCTAGGTGCCTTTGGTACTCCCTCAGAACTGCATGGCCTACTGGCAGGGCAGTTAGCAGCCGGTGTCCGAGCTGACGCTGAGGCTTGGTTAGCGATGGTTGTGGCTCATTTAGATGTACAAGAATTAGAAGACGATGACAAAGCCGAATTGGTGGCGCTTTATGACTTAGTGCTAGAGCAATTCATGGCAGCTGATTTTGGCTTTCAGCTATTACTACCAGAAGATGATGCAGAACTCACAGGTAGAACCGAATCTCTTGGTGCATGGTGTAGTGGCTTTTTAAGTGGCTTTGGCTTAGGTTTTAATAGCAATAAACAAAAACTTTCAAATGAAATTACAGACGCTATGGAAGATCTTGCCAGCATTGCTCAAGTTTCGTTTGACGCAGATGACACAGAAGATGAAGAGCAAGAAGGTTACAACGCAGAAGCAAGTTACATAGAGTTGGTAGAGTATGTGCGGTTGGCTGCTATGATGGTGTTTGCTGAATTTAATTTAGCGGCTGACGCTATGCAAGAAGACTTGCCGCAGCTGCATTAAGTGCCACAGCTAAATTAAATGCCACAGCAATTGAATTAAGGGCAGGTGCCATGACTAAACTCGCCACGATAGAATATAAAAAGAGACGCCAAACGTTACTACAACAGCTCCCACAAGGAGCTGTTGTAGTGGTTCAGTGTGCACCGGTGCATATTCGTAATGGCGATGTTGAACATGATTACCGGCAAGACAGCGGTTTTTATTACTTATCTGGCATGGTGGAACCGCAAACCACATTGGTACTGACTAACAGTGTAGATGGCCCAATGAGCACTATTTTTTGTCGCAGCAAAGACAAGTTACAAGAAATTTGGCATGGGCGCCGGTTAGGTCTGGATAAGGCGCCAGATGAGTTATTAATAGAGCAAGCTTATCCCAGCGAAAGTCTAATGGAAAAGCTAATAGAATTGTTAGATGGTGCCAGTCAGGTTGTTTATGGGTTTGGCCGTGAAGACACAGCTGCACTATTGCAGCAGAGCCTTTCTGCGCTGCGCAGTTTGAAAAGGCAGGGGAAGGCATGTCCAACTCAGCTGGTAGACCTTGATCCTCTAGTGGATGCCATGCGCCTGCTTAAATCTGCTGCCGAAATAGACCAGATGGCCCTAGCCTGCAACATCAGTGTGGCTGCCCATAAACGGGCCATGAGTTCTTGTAAGGTGGGTATGAATGAATATCAATTGGCTGCCGAAGTACATCACCAATTTGCCATGCAAGGTAGCCCGCGTGTGGCTTATGGATCTATAGTGGCAGGAGGTGAAAATGCCTGTATTTTGCATTACACTAATAATGATCAAGTTCTCCAAGATGGTGATTTAGTATTAATTGATGCAGGCTGTGAATTAGATCACTATGCCTCAGATATTACCCGAACGTTCCCTGTTAATGGCCGTTTTAGCGAATCACAAAAAATCATTTACGAGATCGTTTTAGCAGCCCACCAAGCGGCCTTAGCATGCATTAAGCCTGGGGCTGTATTTACCGATATGCAAGATGCTGCAGCTAAGGTAATAACCCAGGGCTTGATTGATATTGGTTTGTTGACAGGTGAGTTAGATACAAACATTACCGATCAAACGTATCGTAAATTTTACATGCACAATATTGGTCATTGGCTTGGTATGGATGTGCATGATGTTGGTATTTACAAACTAGATGGCGAGTCTAGGCCCCTCATTCCAGGTATGGTGACCACTGTAGAACCTGGTATTTATATTGATCCAGACGATACTGATATTGCCCTACAATGGCGTGGTATTGGGATACGTATTGAAGATGATATTTTAGTGACAGAAAGTGGCTACCTTAATCTTACAGCCCATTTACCAGTGGCAGTGGCAGATATTGAAGCTTTGATGGCGGGCGAATGGCTGCCAATTTAGACCAACGTCCAAGAGACGCTCAAACTGCTCAGGTTAATCAGAACTACGATATTGTTATTGTGGGTAGTGGCTTAGTAGGTGCTAGTTTGTGCTTGGCGCTTTCTGGCACAGCAAAGTCTTATGGGCTATCCATTGCGCTGTTAGATGCTGCGCCAATTGCAGCCACAACACCAACCTCGGCAGGTTCTTTAGACGGGCGCGCAACAGCACTCGCTTTAGGGAGTCGTAATTTATTACAAAGTATAGAATTATGGCAACATTTAAGTAGTCACGCACAAGCTATCAGTGCTATTCAAGTGAGCGACCAAGGTCAGCCCCTGAAGAGTGATATGCAGGCCAGCGACATGCAACAAGAAGCCTTGGGTTATGTGTTGCAAAACCAATCTATGGCCCAGGTGTTCTTAGAACAAATAAACCAACGCTGTGGTGGCTTTGTGCACCTAATTGATCAGGCTCAGGTGACTGCGATAGATAATGCGCGTCAAAATAGCCAACTAAAATATGAGCGCCTTGGGCAATTTAGCACCATTACAGCACAGCTAGTGGTGATGGCAGATGGTGGCCGATCAGATTTACGCCAACAATTAGGGATGTTTGATCACATACAAAGTTATGACCAAGTGGCGCTGGTCGCTAATGTCGAGTTAGATCAGCCCCATCAGGGTTTGGCTTGCGAACGGTTTACCCCTTCAGGGCCCCTTGCGTTATTGCCATTACCTTGCTTTCAGGGCAAACACCGTGCTGCAATAGTATGGACTCAACCCATTGAGAGGCAGAGTGAATTGCAGCAAATGCATGATGATCAGCTACTTCTAGAAATTCAGCAACATGCTGGTTATCCTATGGGTGAGTTTCTTGCCATTGGTGATCGCCAGGTTTACCCTCTTGCCTTAAGTGTTGCCCAAGAGCAGGCAAGGCAGGGCTTAGCTGTTGTGGGTAACGCTGCGCATACACTTCACCCTATTGCTGGTCAAGGTTTTAACCTCGCTTTACGGGGCAGCTTTGCCTTAGCAGAAGCGGTGCTTAAGGCCTGCAAAAAAAGCACACCTATTGGTGATTTAGCTAATTTAAATGAGTTTATTGAAACCAGTCGCTGGGACCAAAACCGTGTCATTAGTGCTAGTGACAAAGTAATGAAGCTTTTTTCTAGTAATAAGCGGCACTATTCGGTTTTTCGACAATTAGGTTTATTAACAATGCAGCAAGTACCATTGGTAAAAACAATATTTACTCGCGCAGCTATGGGTTTAGACGTGCCTTTGGCGAAGGTCTTAGTGATGCCATCAGCACTAGGTTCTGATCCAAGTAATAACAGTGAGGTGAGCAAATGAGTGAAACTAGCTCTGCTGGAACTGATGTGACTTCATTTGATGTGGCTATAGTAGGTGCTGGAATGGTGGGTGCAAGCCTTGCTTGTGGTTTGATTGATGCTGGATTTAAGGTGGCATTAATTGAATCAGGCGAACTAAATCTGTCACACAGCTTTCTGCCTGGGCAAGTAGATGCACGTGTATCAGCGCTAAGTTTAGCTTCAGAAAACCTATTAAAAAACCTTGCTGTCTGGCCCATCATAGAAAATATGGCACGCTTACAAACCTATAGTGCGATGAATGTATGGGATGCCTGTGGGACTGGAAAGCTCAACTTTACTGCGGCTGAACAACACTTACCCTATCTAGGGCATATTGTTGAAAATTGCACCATTACTTCAGCCTTGCACCGAACATTACAGCACAAAAAATACCAATTGTTTGAACGTAGCCAAATTGTCGACATGACTGCCCAAAACACGGTGCCGCGCCAGTTAACCTTTGCTAGCGGTGAAAAAGTTAGTGCCACTTTAGTGGTGGGAGCTGATGGACCTAACTCCAAGATAAGGCAATTGGCTGGTTTACCTACCCGCGAGTGGGATTATCCTCATCACGCTCTAGTGACCCGAGTGAAAGTGACTAAGCCACATCAAAATACGGCTTGGCAACGGTTTACAGAGGACGGTGTATTGGCTTTTTTACCTTTGAAAACTGCTGCAGAAGAAGGCCCAGGCCATCATTATTGTTCTATAGTGTGGTCACGCCCGACTGCGCAAGCTCAGTTAATGCAAAAATTGCAAGAAAGTGAGTTTTGTATTGCTCTAACCAGAGCCTTTGAAGGTCAGCTAGGTACAGTGGTCGCAACTGACCAACGTCATGTGATACCGCTAAGGCAGCGTCACGCCAAACACTATGTGCAAGCAGGATTGGTGTTGGTGGGTGATGCGGCTCACACTATACATCCGCTTGCAGGCCAAGGGGTTAACTTAGGTTTTCTAGATGTGGCTGCTTTAGTACAAACGTTACAACAAGCCCGGCAGCAAGGCGGTGATATATCCAGTGTTGGAGTTTTGGAAAAATATCAGACACAAAGGCGTGGCGATAATCTGCGCATGATGACCTTGATGGAAAGTTTATCTCGATTGTTTGGTAACCAGCACCCTATGTTGAGTTTGCTGCGCAATACTGGAATGAATTGGGTGCAAAAAATTAGCCCCATTAAACAACATTTGGCACAACAGGCCATGGGAGTGGGCGTACATTTGCCCCCATTGTCACAAGCGCCTCAATCCGTAAAAAACACTTTATAAGGACACGACTATGAGCAACTTACCTCAAGGCTTAAGCTACGTTTCAAGCCACGAATGGATCCGCAATGAAGGTGATGGTACCGTCACTATTGGAGTGACAGACTTTGCCCAAGAGCAGTTAGGTGATGTGGTATTTGTAGAGCTGCCAGATGTTGGCACAGAACTTGTGAGTGAAGATGAGTTTGGTGTCATTGAGTCTGTTAAGGCTGCTTCTGATCTTTTTGCCCCCGTTTCTGGTGAAGTAATTGCGGTCAATGAGCAGTTGGACGATGACCCAGAATTGGTTAACTCAGATCCATATGGTGATGCTTGGTTGTTACAAATACGCTTAAGTCATCCAGAAGAATTAGAGCATTTGTTAGATGCGGATGCTTACAGCCAGTTGTGTGAAGAATAAATGCCAGATTTAATTTTAAAAGCAAAGTCCGATCGTCGTTTACGACAGGGCCACTTGTGGATTTACAGTAACGAAGTTGATGTTAATAAATCGCCTCTACAGCTATTCCCATCAGGTGAGCAAGTGAATGTGTTGGATGCCAAAGGTAAGGCCTTAGGTACCGCTATCATTAACCCAAAACAGCTGATTTGTGGCCGTTTGGTGAGCCGTAAAGCTGATGAGCCGCTAAACCTTGAGCGGTTTGTTGGCCGTTTGAGGGCTGCTTTGTTTAGCAGAGAACAGCTATTTGAAGACCATTGTTACCGATGGGTTTATGGTGACAGTGATGGTTTGCCTGGGTTAGTAATTGACCGCTTCGATCAGGTGATTGTGGTGCAGGTATCTAACGCCGGGATTGAATTGTTGCTTGAAGAATTACTAGCAGCTATTAATCAAGTGGTGCCAGACCTTAACATTCTAGTTAAAAATGATGGCAAAATGCGTGCCATTGAAGGCTTGGATGAATACGTGCGTGTAGTGCAAGGAGATGTACCAAAGCTTGTGCCTCTAAAAGAAAATGGGGTGAGTTTCTTAGCTCCAGTATGGGATGGCCAAAAAACGGGTTGGTTTTATGACCACCGATTAAATCGTCGAAGAGTACAAAAGCTAGCGAACGGCAAGCGTGTTTTGGACATTTTTAGCTACATTGGTGGCTGGGGTGTGCAGGCAGCAGCAGCTGGAGCAACTGAGGTGGTATGCATAGATGCTTCTGCTCAGGCACTAGACCTAGTGCATCAGCAAGCGCAGTTGAATGGAGTTGGTGATAAGGTGCATACCCTAAAAGGCGATGCTTTTGCCGCCATGAAGCAAATGCATGAAGATGGCGAGCGTTTTGACATAGTCATTATTGATCCACCAGCGTTTATAGCTCGTCGTAAAGACATCAAAGCTGGGGAGCTCGGTTATCAACGTGCTAACCAGTTAGCGATGCGCTTGTTAAAACCTGAAGGTATATTAGTATCTGCGTCATGTTCAATGCATTTAGAGCGCACCCGCCTTACTCAGCTGTTACAAGAAGCTTGTCGTAAAAATGGCCGTATGGGGCAAGTGTTAGAGCAAGGTGGCCAAGGTGGCGACCACCCAGTACACCCAGCCATTCCAGAGACTGACTATTTAAAGTCTGTTGTTCTGCGCACCTGGTACGAAGTTTAGGAGTCTGTCCAAAACTTACTTAAGCCTTACATAAGTTTACCTAAGGCTAATTTGGGGCCAATCATTGGCCAGTGCATGGGCTTGAAGGGTGGTGTCTGGATCCACGACGATAGGCACCTCAACTAAGGCTAGTAACGGAATATCATTGTGTGAGTCGCTATAGAAACAGGCGCCTTCAATGGTGTGTCCATTTTGCGCCATCCAAGTATTAAGTTTGTCAATTTTGCCCGCCTGAAAACAAGGCGCACCACTTAATTTGCCAGTATAACGCCCGTCTAGACATTCAGCAGGGGTGGCAATCAGGTGAGGTATGCCAAGGTATTCGGCAATGGGTGTGGTGATAAAATCGTTGGTCGCTGTGACAATTACCAATACGTCACCGGCATCACGGTGCTTTTTCAATAAAGCCTCGGTTTTAGGGGCTATCATGGGGATAATTGTGGTTTGCATGAACTCTTTATGAATGGTTTGCAGTTCAGTTGTGCTGTATTGCGTTAAAGGTGCAAGTGAAAACTCGGCATAAGCAATCATGTCTAAATTGCCTGCAAGATAATCTTGGTAAAATGCATCATTTTTTATGCCATAGTCGGCCCTATTTACAATGCCCTGCGCAACCATGAACTGGCCCCACGCGTGGTCGCTGTCGCCGGCTAATAGTGTGTTGTCTAAATCAAACAAAGCCAGCCTTGTGTGCCTTTCTCGCATGGGTATTCCTATATTAATGAGTGCAAGGTATTATTTTAGCTCATTTTAATCAGTGGTTGTTGTTGCCTGCCATTTTGTGGAACAATAGGGTCATATATATTTTGTATGGTGCAAAGCCGTGATCGATAAAGATGGTTTTCGCCCCAATGTAGGTATTATTCTGGCAAACTCCCAGGGCCAAGTGCTGTGGGCAAAACGTGTAGGTTGGGATGCTTGGCAATTCCCTCAAGGGGGTATTGACGCCCACGAAACACCAGAAGAAGCCTTATTTAGGGAACTCAAAGAAGAAATTGGCTTGTTGCCAGAACACGTAGAGGTGCTTGCCTGTACTCGAGGTTGGTTAAGGTATCGTTTGCCTAAGCGGATGATACGCCAGGGCCAGCAACCGTTATGTATTGGTCAAAAACAAAAGTGGTTTTTATTACGCATGTTAGCACCGGATGCTGCAGTTCAAACGGGCACTACCAATAGCCCAGAATTTGATGCTTGGGAGTGGGTCAGTTACTGGTACCCTGTAGACCAAGTTGTTTCGTTTAAACGAGAGGTTTATCGTCGTGCCATGAAAGAGCTTTGTCTGCGTCATTCGCGCCTGGTTTATCATCATAGTTTAATTATTCCAAGCGAAGCTCAGAGCCAATAATTTATAATTAGGAATAACACTGAATGCTGCACAGTCTGCGTAAAATAATCCAAGCGGTGAGCGCCGCCGAGGATTTGCAATCGGCCTTGAACTTGGTAGTGCAGCAAGTTCGGCGTGCCATGCGCACAGATGTATGCTCTATATACTTGCATTTTCCGCAAACAGACAACTTTGTACTTATGGCTACGAAGGGCCTTAACCAAGTTTCTATTGGTAAAGCTTGCCTGCCATCAGGCAAAGGTTTGGTAGGGTTGGTGGGGCTTAAAGCTGAGACCATTAATATAACGTGTGCGGCAGACCACCCTAATTTTCATTATGTGCAAGAAACTGGTGAAGAGGCCTTTAGCTCTTTCTTAGGCGTGCCTATTATTCACCACCGTAAAGTGTTGGGTATCCTAGTTGTTCAGCAACGTAACGAACGTCAATTTAGCGCCGAAGAAGAAGCAATGCTGATCACTTTGTCGGCTCAATTGGCTGGGTTTATTGCCCACGCTGAAGCCACTGGTGGTGGTTTAAGGCAAGACGCCTTAGCCAATGAAGCTAGTTTAGATGTGGCGTACGAAGGTGTGAGTGGCTCTGGTGGAGTAGCTATTGGGTATGTTGCCGTAATAGCGCCACCAGCGGACCTAGATAAGGTGCCAGATCGGCGCTGCCGTAACCCTGAAACTGAAGTCGAGGCTTTTCAAACGGCGCTAGAGGCTGTGCGTCGTAAAATAAAGATTGTCAGCCGCACCTTAGCCCGTAACCTAAAAAATCAAGAACAAGAACTGTTCGAAGTTTATATGCGCATGTTAGATGACAACGCCTTGGCTGGGGAAGTGGTACAGAAAATACGTCAAGGCCAATGGGCCCAGGGTGCGTTACGGCAAGTTGTGCAGACTCACATTGGTGCATTCGAAGCTATGGATGATCCTTATTTAAGGGAAAGAGCTACTGATATCCGAGATCTTGGTCGGCGTATTTTGGCAGAGTTGCAGCAAACTAATATCGAAGTGCGAGAATTTGAAGATGCTACAGTTTTGGTGGCAGAGGAAGTAACAGCGACAATGTTGGCAGAAGTGCCTGCCCATAAACTTAAAGCGATCATCTCTACCTTGGGTTCCAATAACTCACATGCTGCTATATTGGCTCGTTCTATGGGCATTCCTACGGTTATGGGTGCGGTAGACTTCCCGTACCGACGTATGGAAGGCCAAGAGGTCGTTATTGATGGCTACATAGGGCGCATCTTCCTCAATCCAAGTCAGGATCTGCGTCGTCAATATGAACAAACGATTGCTGAAGAAGCCTCGTTCACCAAAGAACTAGAAGTGCTGCGGAATGTGCCTGCGCAAACACGTGACCATCACATAGTGCCTTTGTTAGTAAATACTAGCTTACCTTTGGATGTAAGCCGTTCATTGGATCAGGGTGCTGAGGGAGTTGGGTTATACCGCACCGAAGTGCCCTTTATGATAAAGGAACACTTTCCATCTGAAGATGAGCAAACTGATTGTTATCGTACACAACTAAAAGGCTTTGCACCTTTTCCAGTGACGATGCGCACCTTGGATATAGGCGGTGATAAAAACCTACCTTATTTTGCCATTAAAGAAGATAACCCGTTTTTAGGTTGGCGGGGAATTCGGGTGACCTTAGATCATCCAGAAATATTTTTAGTGCAAATTCGAGCGATGCTCAAGGCCAGTGAAGGCTTAGATAATCTTCGTATTATGTTGCCTATGATCACCCACGTGAGCGAAGTTGATGAATCTATTCGTTGGATAGATCAGGCGTATTCTGAATTATGTGAAGAAGGTTATAAGTTGGTGCGTCCACCCATTGGCGTGATGGTGGAGGTGCCTGCTGCTGTATATCAGGCCAGGCATATTGCTGAGCGAGTGGATTTCATGTCTGTGGGTAGTAATGATTTAACACAATATATATTGGCGGTAGATCGAGATAACCCAAGGGTGGCAGATTTGTATCACACCATGCACCCTGCGGTATTGATGGCGTTACAACAGGTAGTAGATGCCGCCAAAGCTGCTGACATTCCAGTGAGTTTATGTGGTGAGTTAGCTGGTGATCCTGCTGGTGCTTTGTTGCTTATGGGTATGGGGTACGACAGTTTGTCGATGAATGCGGCTAGCCTGCCAAAAGTGAAGTCCGTCATCCGTAACTTTACACTAACGCAAGCTCAACAGATGCTTCAACAAGCGCTCCAGCAAGCTGGTAGTCAAGGTGTGCAGCAAGTGATACGAGATAACCTTAAGGCAGCTGGCCTTACAAGGTTACATAGCCGATATGTGGGCAATTAACCCTGCTGCAATACTCCACATAATAACGCCAATAAAGCCGTCCAGTGCCCTCCAGGCTAAGGGGTTTTTAAATATAGGCATGAGCCAGCGAGCCCCCCAAGCTAAACAGAAAAACCAAATAAAAGAAGCGCTCACGGCGCCAAATCCAAACCATATTTTGTCGCTCCCCAGATACTGACTACTAATACCACCCAAAAGGACTACGGTATCTAAGTAGGCATGGGGGTTGAGTAGGCTAACACTTGCTGCAATAGTGAGTGCTTTAACAAGTGAGTATTCACTTACCCCATAATCTTCTTGCATTGCGTGTTTTTTAGTCGCTGCCTTAAAAGATAGCGCGCCATAAATAAATAAAAATACCACGCCACCCCAAGTGATCCAAAATAATAATTGAGGCTGCGCTTGCACTAAAGAACCCATACCAAATATACCCAAACAGATAAGGCTGGCATCCGTCACACTACAAAAAATAGCCACTGCATATTGATGCTGGTTACGCAAAGCTCGGTTTAATAGGAAGGCATTTTGAGCGCCAATAGCAACAATTAATCCTATGCTTAAGGCGAGACCATTAATGAAAATTAGGCTGGTATGCATGCTTTTTTGTTGGTCCATTTAAAGTATTGTTGTTGCGGTGGTGAATGGTCAAAGCAGGTTTCGTGGACATCCATGTTGCCAAACTTATCACGATACAAACTAATGCAAGTGCGGGTACCATAAGCATATTCAGGCGCATTAATAAAACAAGAAGATAGACGTCTTTCCCAAGCTTTGGCAATGCCGGTGTTGGGTAGATTATGGTCTTCAGCAACCTGCGAATCCTGCATCATCTGCTGCAGTTGCTGGTGGTGTGGAGGTCGATTTAAAGACTGCTGCAAAATGGCTTTAACATGGTTAACTTTGGGCCAATCACTATCTAAGCGGCCATTACTCAGGCCGTATAAACCAGCAGCTAAAACTCGTGGCTGGTTTTGTTCTTCATTGGCACAAAAAACGAGCTCATGATTATCCCAAAGTAGTAAGTTGAAGCCTGCACACTGATCATTTTGAAGCGCATTGGCAAAATGCAGAGCACTTTTATGTTGACTGAGGAAACTGAGGGCCAAGTGTCCTCTTGATTTGAGTGCCGTTGATTGATCAATGGTCACGTTACTGGTAACGACCTTACGAAAGTTGGTCACTGCAGCCCAACGGCCATTTTTGTGCAGTGCCAGCCAGGTGCCGCCTGCTTGAAGATCTTTGCCTGCTAAAATTTCAATATCAGGCCACCAATGCATATTTTGAGTTGGACGATGGCAAAACTCATCACGATTGGCTGCCAGAATGAGTGGGTATTCGCTATTGAGCTGGTGAGCTAAAACAATGAGGCACATGAATATTTATCTATCCTAAACTTTGCGCTTATAGAGTGGAGCGTAGATAATAGCCTCTTTCTTAGTTAGATGTGAACGCATGATTTTTTTTGCTTATATGGCCCTTGGTTCGATTGCTGGGTTATTAGCAGGCTTATTTGGCATTGGTGGCGGTGTTATTGTCGTGCCAGCTTTGGTGTTGGCGTTTAATCTGCAGGGTATTAACCCTGAAATCGTATTTTATATGGCTATAGCAACCTCTCTAGCCAACATTGTTTTTACCTCTTTGAGTGCCATGCGAGCGCACCATAAAAAATGCGCCATCGAATGGCATTTAGTTAAGCCAATTGCCGTGGGAATGTTTGCTGGATCAATAATGGGTGTTAACACAGCGTTAACTATCCCGGCGAGCTACTTACAAGCTAGTTTTGGTGCGTTTGCTATTTTCTTAAGTCTAAGAATGATGCTTTGGCAGTCTGGTAAAAATGCATTGGAGTTTCCAGGCACTATTGGCTTGGGGTTTATTGGCGTTTTAATAGGCTGGGTTTCTGCCTTGTTTGGCATTGGAGGCGGCAACTTGTTGGTAGCATGGTTATCTAATCGTCGATTAGTCATGCAAAAAGCGGTAGCAACCGCTAGTGCTTGTGGATTTGCCATTGCTATTGCTGGCGCTTTATCTAACGGCGTATTGGGGTGGGGCAACCCAATGTTGCCACCACACAGTTTAGGCTACATCTATTTACCTGCATTACTTGGTATAGTGTCTACCAGTTTTATAGCAGCCGCTTTCGGTGCTAAGATCGCCCATCGTCTATCACCAGGAATGCTCAAACGATTGTTTGCATGGATGCTGTTATTGGTGGGTTTACGAATGTTAATAAGTGTTTGGTTTTAAGGAATATTATGCTGGTTTTCCCTGATATTGACCCAGTTCTTCTACAGTTAGGCCCGCTGGCGATTCACTGGTATGGGGTGATGTATTTATTAGCCTTTGGCTCTGCTTTATGGTTAGGCAATCGTCGTGCCGAAGCTGCTGGGTTCACTAAATATCAAGTGAGTGATTTGATCTTTTTTGGAGCGCTTGGCGTGGTGCTAGGTGGTCGCTTAGGTTACGTGCTGTTTTATCAATTTGAAGCCTTTTTAGCGCAACCAATAATGTTGTTGCGCGTATGGGAAGGTGGCATGTCTTTTCATGGTGGCTTGTTAGGTGTAATTGCTGGAGTTGTTTGGTTTTCCCGTAAAAATCGATTTAAATTTTATCAGGTGATGGATTTTGTGGCTCCCATCGTACCTATTGGGCTAGGTGCAGGGCGCTTAGGTAACTTTATTGGTGGAGAGCTTTGGGGGCGTCCTACAGACTTGCCATGGGGTATGGTATTCCCCCATGTAGACTTGTTAACAAGGCATCCTTCACAGCTCTATCAGTTAGCGTTGGAAGGTATCCTTCTGTTTGTTCTGGTCTGGGTATATTCATCTAAGCCTAGGGCAGCCTTGCGTGTGTCAGGTGTGTTTTTAATAGGTTATGGGGTGCAGAGATTTGTGGTTGAGTTTGTTCGACAACCAGACTCTCATTTGAATTACGTCGCTTTCGACTGGATGACTCAGGGGCAGTTATTATCAGTGCCAATGATTGCCCTAGGGTCGTATTTATTAGTGCGCAAGGGCTCTATTAAAGGTTAATATACCTCCTTTGTTTTTAGTATGGTCTTTTAATATGCAGCAGTACCTTCAACTAATGCGCCATGTGCGCGATACCGGCGCGTTAAAGGAAGATCGGACCGGTACTGGAACTTTGAGTGTGTTTGGCTACCAAATGCGTTTTGACTTATCTCAAGGGTTCCCTGTTTTAACCACCAAAAAATTGCACCTCAAGTCTATTATTCATGAGTTGTTATGGTTTTTACAGGGTTCTACAAACACCCAATACTTAACAGAAAATGGCGTGCGCATTTGGGACGAATGGGCTGATGAGAATGGTGACTTGGGCCCAGTATATGGGTCCCAATGGCGCTCGTGGCCAAAACCGGACGGTGGTCATATTGATCAAATCAGTCAGCTTATAAATCAAATTAAAACCAATCCAGACTCGCGTCGTTTAATTGTGAGTGCGTGGAATGTGGCTGATGTAGAGTTTATGGCTTTACCACCATGCCACATGATATTTCAGTTTTACGTAGCTAATGGGAAGTTGTCTTGCCAGTTATATCAGCGCAGTGCTGACATCTTTTTAGGTGTGCCCTTTAACATTGCTAGCTACGCTTTATTAACTATGATGGTGGCTCAGGTTTGTAATTTGGAAGTGGGTGACTTTGTCCATACACTGGGCGATGCCCACCTTTATTCAAATCATTTGGAACAAGTGGATGTGCAGCTGTCTCGTGACCCTATGACGCTGCCAAAAATGGACATTAACCCTGCAGTTGATAATATTTTCAATTTTAAGTTCGAAGACTTTGAGTTGCTTGATTATCAATCTCATCCACACATTAAAGGGGCTGTTGCCGTATGAGTATTGCCTTAATTGTTGCTGCTTCTGAGAATAATGTTATAGGCCGCAACAACCAGCTACCGTGGTACTTGCCTGGTGACCTGCAGTATTTTAAAACCATGACTTTAGGTAAGCCGGTTATTATGGGCCGCAAAACGTTTGAATCAATTGGTAGGCCGTTACCAGGGCGAGATAACATCGTCATTAGCCGGCAAGAAAATTACCCGGCCCAGGGTATTAAATTGGTATCCAGCCTTGGTGAAGCGATTGCTTTAGGCGAGAGCATTAATGTGATCAACGGTAGCGAAGAAGTGATGATTATTGGTGGCGCGCAAATTTATGCAGAAGCTTTAGCTTTAGCACACCGCGTTTACCTTACGCGAGTGTATGGCCATGTTGAGGGTGATGCTTATTTTCCTATTTTAGGCGCTGAATCATGGCATGAAATCGCTCGAGAAGACATTGCAGCTGCAGAACCTAATCCATTTGATTTTAGTTATTTAGTGTTAGAACGTCGCTAAATTTTCGAGTCTAGGTGCACCAATATGCTGCACGAAAGTAGAAGTTAGAGTAATTCTTTGCTGAAGACTTTTGAACTGCGTTGGAAGTTGTACAACGACTGTCTGCTGGTTGGTAGTTCGGCTAAGTCAGCTGCAACAAAACCGTTTTCTATAAACCAGTGTGAAGAAGCAGTGGTCAGTACAAAGAGAGTTTGCAGCCCCATGTGGCTTGATTGCTTTTCAATATGTAGTAATAATACTTGGCCACGGTCACCACCACGGTAGTTGGAATCGATGGCCATGCAGGCAAGCTCTCCTTGGCGGGCATCATCGAAAGGGTATAGGGCTGCGCAGCCAATAATTGCGCCGTCTCGTTCGATTACGCTAAAGTAATGAATTTCAGACTCTAGTAATTCACGCGAACGGCGCACTAATACGCCATCATCTTCTAACGGCCGAATCAGTTGCAAAATACCACCGACGTCATCAATACAAGCATTACGAACTTGTTCGTAGCTTTCTTTGATTACCATTGTGCCAGATCCATCGCGGCTGAAGAGCTCGCTCAGAAGGGCACCATCTTCTTGGTAGCCTAGCAAGTGTCCTCGAGCCACTCCAGCATCACATGCTTTAGATAATACATCGATGTGCATGGATAAATCAGTCCAACTATCCTCACTAGTTTGATGTTGATGGACTAAACGATGGCCAGCACGTGTGAGTAACTCAATGACTTGCTCTCCACGGGAGTTAGTAATGCCTTTGTCGGCGCCAAAAACGATCAGTTTATCAGCTTGTAGGCTAGCGGCAACGCGGCCTGCAACTTGCGCTGCCGCCAGGTTAAAGGTTTCCCCAGTAGGGGAGTAGCCTAAACAGGAAATCAGTACAAGATTTCCGTCACTGAGCTGTTTACCTATCGCTTCTGAATCTACTCGTCTTACTTCGCCGGTGTAGGCGAAATCTACCCCGTTCTTAACACCAATAGGGCGCGCTGTGATGAAGTTACCACGGCTGGTCCGAATGCGAGAGCCTTGCATGGGGGAATTGGCTAAACCCATAGAAAAACGTGCTTCTAATTGCATTGCCTGGCGGCCAACGGTGGCTTGAACTAATGCCAGCTGATCTAAGTCAGTAATGCGTAAACCATTATGGAACTGTGAGCCCATGGAGGCATTTTCACATGCTTTTTGAATCTGTGGGCGGCTGCCATGCACCAGAACCAACTTAACACCCAAGCTGTTGAGGAGGTTGATGTCATGGATAGTATGAGCAAAGTTATCGTGGGCCAAGGCTTCGCCAGGTAAATAAATGACAAAAGTTCGGCCACGGTGAGCATTAATGTAAGGCGCAGAGTGGCGGAACCAGTTCACATATTGCTGGTTGGTTTCGATCACTTTAATTACCTATAGTCTTGGGGTAGGAAAGGCTCTATTAAGCCGCGCTGGGGCCGTTCTGTCAATCACACAAAGACTACTATTTAGAAAAAAGCCACCCTGAATTATTGGGTGGCCTAAGTTTCGTTATGTTGATGATTCAAAATGGGTAAACTAAAGTCAAGCTAGCGTAACCATCGGGGTTAGTGATCGACGTCTAATCAATTTTTGACACACTTTAACTTACACCTTAACTCACACCCTTGGCAAAGCCCCTAGGCTTTAGTCATCAACTACGACAGCTGAGGGTATTTTTTAATCTTGTCTCCCAGTAGTTAGGCTAATACATAGATCAAAGGAAGGGTGGTGTTTGCTTATAGGTTAATAAATAATACAAAATATGATGTATCGCTTGATTAGAGTGGAATTTTTCCGTTAGGGTCTATGGCTTATGAGCGCTGTCATTGCACTATTACCACACACGGTCACGGACATGGACACGTGTATGTCTTGGCTCAATAATGATCATTCTTTGGAGTAATGTTTATGGCGATTGTTATAGCGCCTGCTAGTCAGCAACACTTAACCACAATGCCAGTGGCACTAAAAGACGAAGTGTTGCGGTGTTTTGAAACGCTCATCAACCAGACTAAGGATGACGTATGGCAGCAAGCTGACCAACAACTTCAGCTGCTTAATGTTATTGCTGCAAGCCCATTCTCAGCTCAGCTTCTGTTGTTAAACCCGCAGTTACTAGACCATACCTTTTTGGCAGCAACTTTTTCGAAATATCAGTTGCAGGTGCTGTTAACTAAAGCGATGAGTAAAGTGACGAGTGAAACGCACCTGCACACGTGTTTGAGGCAGTTTAGGAAGGCTCATCAAGTGCGCTTAATTTGGCGTAACCGTTGTTGCTTAGGGTCAAGTCAGGAGCTGGTTGAAGAACTATCTAACCTAGCCGATGTTTGCGTAGACGAGGCATTGACCTGGCTGCATAACGATAGTGTTAAGCAATGGGGCCAGCCCACCAGCTGTGATGGAGAATTGCAGGAGTTAGTGGTGTTGGGAATGGGTAAGTTGGGTGGTAGAGAACTTAATCTATCTTCTGATATAGATCTGATCTTTAGTTTCCCTGCCGGTGGTGAAACCCGAGGCGGCAAGCGCAGTGTGGATAATCAACAGTTCTTTATTCGTCTTGGACAGCGCCTAATTCATGCCATTGATGTGGTGACTGCTGAGGGGTTTGTGTTTCGTGTAGATATGCGCTTGAGGCCGTACGGTACTAGTGGAGCGTTGTCCTTAAGTTTTGATGCCATGGAGATTTACTATCAACAACAAGGGCGAGAATGGGAACGATACGCGTTTATTAAAGCTAGGGTAGTTGCTGGTAATCAGCAGCAAGGTCGGCAGTTGTTGGAACTGTTGCGTCCGTTTGTGTATCGCAGGTACTTAGACTTTAGTGCTATTGAATCCTTGCGCAGCCTCAAACAAATGATTGCTAGTGAAGTTCGTCGGCTCGGTTTGCAGCAAAACGTTAAACTGGGCACTGGGGGTATTCGAGAGGTGGAATTTATAGCCCAAGCCTTCCAATTGATTAGGGGTGGACGGGACCTGCGCTTGCAAACCACCAGTTTAATGGCAGTGTTGAATTTGTTACCAGAGACTGCAGGTTTAGCACCAGAAGATGTTAAAAATTTACGTATGCATTACTGGTTCCTACGCGACGTAGAACACGCTCTGCAGGCAGTGCACGATAAGCAAACTCAAGACTTACCCACTCAAATTAGTGAACAAGCAAGGCTAGCATTTGCTCTGGATTTTACCTGTTGGGATGATTTACAAGTGCAAATCAACTTCGCTAGGGAGTTTATTCACCAGCAGTTTGAACTGGTTGTGGCTCTAAAGGAAGATAACCAATCACAAGGCTCAGATCATCAATTAAGTCAGCTTTGGGCAGAGATAGCACACAGTGCTAGGCAAACAGACCAATTGACATTACTGCCCGAATGGCAAGGTATTTTAACTCATGCCGGGTTTAAAGATGCTAGTCGTGTGTTGCAAAACTTGTGGGCGTTGCATCAAAGTCGGCATGCGCAAACGATGCAGTCAGTAGCACAAGAACGTTTGGCTCAGTTGATGCCCCAGATTTTACAACTAGCGGCACTACAAAGTGACCCTGCACTGACGTTATCTCGTATATTGGTGCTGATTGAAGCTGTGTTGAGGCGTTCTGTGTACTTGGTTTTATTGCTAGAGAATCCAGTAGCCTTAAGGTTGTTGGTTCAGTTGTGTGCGGCCAGTTCATGGTTTGCAGACTTTTTGGCACGTCAGCCCTCATTGCTGGATGAACTGTTAGATGTTAATAGCTTATTCAATGTGCCTGATGTGATCGAACTCAAACAAGAATTAGAACAAAACCTTTTGCGCCTGCCAGAAGACGATACAGAGCAATTGATGGAAGCCCTTCGGCACTTTAAGCACGCCCATTTATTACGTATTGCAGCTCAAGAAGTAACTGGCCGTTTACCATTAATGAAGGTGAGTGATCAGTTGACATATGTGGCCGAAGCGGTGGTTGGGCAAGTGCAGCAATTAGCATGGCGTGAGCTTAGTTCGCGACACGGTAACCCGCAAAATGAACACGGGCCTAGCGATGACTTTATCGTAGTAGGTTATGGAAAAGTAGGAGGCTGGGAGCTGAGTTATGGTTCAGATTTAGATTTGGTATTTATCTACGATATGCCTTCTCAAACTGAAACTGATGGCATTAAACCAATTGCTAATAGTGTGTTTTTCACTCGACTTGGTCAACGGATGATTAACTATCTAAATACAGTGACAGCAGCCGGTCAGTTATTTGAAGTGGATATGCGGTTAAGGCCAGACGGTGCAAAAGGTTTATTGGTGTCCACCTTAGCCGCTTTTACTCAATATCAGCTTAGTGAAGCTTGGACATGGGAGCACCAAGCCCTTGTTCGGGCAAGACCCATCGCAGGCAGTCATGAATTGTCTAAACGTTTTGTAGAAGTGCGTAGGCAGGTATTATGCCAAGTTAGGGAGCAGTTCGAATTGAAGCAGGAGGTAGTTGCTATGCGTGAAAAAATGCGCATGCAGTTGGCCAGTAAACCAAATGCAGATGGCCAGACTAAGCAATTTCACCTTAAGCATGATGAGGGTGGGATCGTAGATATGGAATTTATGGTTCAGTATGGAGTGCTTGCTCATGCACACAGATGCCAAAGGTTACTTACCTACACAGACAATATTCGTATTTTGGAAGAGTTTGAAATGCAGGGTGTTTTGTCCACAGTTCAAGCTCAAGACTTGCGTGAAGCATACCAAACCATGAGAGCTGTGGAGCATCGGCTTACTTTACAGAATCAAGCAGGTGAAGTGTCAAACGATGATTTGTGTGAACAGCGCGAAAAAGTAAAGGCCGTATGGGTAACTTTAATGTGTTCTGAATAACCTTTTATTTTAATGGTTAGTATATATGAGGGCTGTCTTTTGGGCGTGTTTTAAAGCGCCGGTGTAGCCATAAATATTGACTAGGTTTTAATCGTACCTTTGCCTCAATAGCGGCATTTAGGTTTGCCGCGTCGGCCACTAGGTCACCGCTAGGTATTTTGGCTAAATTATCTGATACAGTTAGCAGGTAACGTTGGTCTTGGTGGGTGCGGTGATGACTAAATTGCAGCACTTTAGCTCCTGTGGCAGTCGCTAATCGGCTAACAATAGGCGTGGTGGCAGTCTCTATGCCAAAAAATGGGGCAAAGACAGAGCGATCTGGCCCTACATCTTGATCGGGTGCCAGCCAAACTACCTTGCCCTGTTTGAGTAAACGGATCACTTGGCGAATGTCTTCGCGTTCCACTATGCCTGGTAAATGGTTAAGTCGTCCACGACGAATAATACGATCCATTAAAGCATTACCGTGGCGTTGATAAGTAGCGTAGTAGGGATAACTAGGGGCCAATAAAATACCACCTAAGTCTAGGCTGGTATAATGTGCGCCCACCAAAAGCACACCGCGGCCTTGTATTTGAGCTTGTTCGATTAACTGGCCACCTTCGATAGCTACCCGATGGCGAAAGTCATCACGGGAACTCCACCACGCCATCGCGGTCTCAATAATGCCGATACCATTGTCGGCAAAAATTTGACGGACCATATACCGCTGTTCTGACGCCGTTAAATGGCTAAAGCACAGGCTAATATTGGTTTTTACAATGGATCTTCTGTGGCCAGATAACTGATATAATAACCACCCAATCGCTCGGCCTACTGCCATACGCCATGCCCAAGGTAAGGTAATAATGAGGCGCAAGCAGGCTAAGCCAAACCAAATAGGCCAGTATTTTACAGCGTAAAATGCAGTTAAAGATGGTTTGTTGGATGGCATATAGAATTCGAATGGGGTTAAGGGGTAAGTTAGTTCCGTAGGATACTAATTTAATTGACAACAGGACGTTAGTTTACACTGAGCTGGCGGTGCCAGCCAGCCAACAATAGAAACTAATGTTCTATCTGATGCAAGGACAATAAATGAGTAAGCCGGTAAGTCCAGAAATGACTCACAGCGCTCAACCGACGTTAAGTGCTTGGAGTGCTTATAAGCGCCTATTGGGTTATGTTTTGCAGCACAGATTGGTGTTCTGCGTTAGCATTGTTGGTTTTGTTCTTTTTGCGCTAACCCAACCGGCTTTTGCTAGCCTTATGGAATATATGGTGGACAGTGTCGATAATAGCGACGGTGCCGCCCGTACCATTATACCCGTTGCGGTGTTAGCCATATTTATGGTGCGTGGTGTGGGATTCTTTTTAGGTAATTATGGTATTACCTACGTTGCTAGAAGAGTTATCCATCAACTACGAGTAGATATATTTGATCGGCTTTTGGTGCTACCGGCGCGTTTTTATCACCGTAATGCCTCAGCAACTTTGTTGTCAAAACTCACCTTTAACGTTGAACAAGTGACCGGTGCAGCAACTGATGCGCTTAAGATATTTGTCCGCGAAGGGCTCACTATTGTTGGTTTGTTGGCCTATATCGTGTATCTAAACTGGCAACTATCTTTAGTGTTTTTAACAGTAGGCCCATTTATTGGTTGGGTAGTCAATAGAGCCTCCAAGCGTTTTAGAAGTATTAGCACTAATTTGCAGGATAGCATGGGACAAGTCACCGCCAGTGCCAGTGAGGCTATCAAAGGTTATGAGGTGGTGCGGGTGTTTGGTGCGCAAGACCAGGAGCGACAAAGTTTTTCGGCTGCCAGTAATAACAACCGACAGCAGGCTATGAAGCTAGCTTTGGCAGAATCTATTTCTACACCACTGGTGCAAATGATTATAGCCGTTGCTATGGCCAGCCTAATTTATTTGGCGTTACATCCCAGTATTATTAATACCATGAGTGCGGGGCAATTTATCGCTTTTATCACAGCCTCAGGCATGCTCACCAAACCCTTGCGTTCAATGACAGAAATTAATAGCATTTTGCAGCAAGGCATTGCTGCATCACAAAGTATTTTTGCTTTGTTAGACGAAAAGCCAGAAACAGATCAAGGCACCAAATCTATTGGTCGAGCAAAGGGCCTGATCACCTTTGAAAACGTAGATTTTAGTTATGACGATCAGCCTTTGCTGAGTAAAGTGAATATCGCCATTCAGCCGGGGCAGGTTGTCGCCCTAGTAGGGCGCTCGGGTAGCGGAAAATCCACCTTAGTAAACTTGTTGCTGCGTTTCTATGATCCTCAAGGTGGGCGTATTTTGCTGGATGGGAATAATATTCAAGACCTCAAAAGAGTCGACTTACGCCGCCAAGTGGCCTTGGTTAATCAGCAAGTAGTATTGTTTAATGGCACTATTGCACAGAACATTGCCTATGGTGCCATGTTTGATACTAGCAAAAAGCACATTATGGCGGCTGCTAAAGCTGCCCGAGTGACAGAGTTTACCGATCGTATGAGTTTGGGTTTAGACACTATGGTGGGTGAATCTGGCGTCCTCTTGTCTGGGGGGCAGCGGCAACGTATCGCTATTGCCAGAGCTTTATTAAAAAATGCTCCGTTACTGGTGCTTGATGAAGCTACTTCTGCTTTAGATACGGAGTCAGAGCGTCATATACAAGCGGCATTAGACGAGGTGATGGTAGGCCGTACTACTTTGGTTATTGCTCACCGCCTGTCAACTATTGAGCAGGCTGATGTGATCTTAGTGATGGATCAAGGGCAATTGGTGGAGCAGGGTAGTCATCAACAGCTGGTTGCTGAGCAGGGGTTGTACGCTCATTTGCATCAATTACAATTCCAATCAACTAGGGGTGTATAAGTGTTTAATAATAAATTAACCAGTGTGACTCGGTTGATTAAAGCCTGTGGTTATTCGTGGCGTGGCCTTACCTTTGCTTGGCGCAATGAAACAGCCTTTCAGCAAGAAAGTGTAGCCTTATTGGTGCTGTTGCCCTTGGCTTTTTGGTGGCCAGACACTCGCATAGAAAGTGCTTTATTAGTAATGAGTTTGTTTTTTGTGCTCATTACTGAATTAATAAACACGGCAGTAGAAGCTGCAATTGATCGTCATGGTGATGAGCGTCACCACTGGTCTGCTGTGGCTAAAGATGTGGCTTCTGCAGCAGTGACATTGGCCCTGATACAATGTGCGTTGGTGTGGCTGCTAGTACTTATTTAACACCCAATGTGCTCAAGCGCACTAAGCAACGGCTTTTTTAATGGGTAGCTTTCATCTTTTAGTATTGGTGTTTTTTAGTGTAAGTGTTTTTTTAGCATAACTGCAATTTGTTGACGCACAGTGGCAGGGCTGTAATGATCTCTAGCGGTAACGTAGGCCGCTTCACACATGGTCTGATAGTCAGCAGCTTTTAATGCCATGGCTTGGGCCAGCGCGTCGGCTAAATCTTCGGCATTAATGTTACACAATAAGCCATTTTCCATATGTTTGATAATGCCTTGTGGGCCTCCACAGCAAGTAGCCACCACTAGGCGCTTACGAGCCATGGCTTCAATTACCACCATACCGAAGGTTTCCCCCCGGGAAGGCAGGCATAAAATATCTGCGGTATCAATAAAACTATCTCGGTCTTGGTTGCTAACCCAATCCAAGCGCTGAGTAATAGTGCTTAAATCGAGTTGTTGAATCCACTTGTTTACTTTTTTATGCCAGCGACCTTTACCCGCAATAATTAGTTTAAATTTAATCTTACGCCGCCGCAGAATGGCGGCAGCTTGTAATAAAATATCTTGGCCTTTAGTGCGTCGCAGAATACCCATAGTAGCAATCACTGGAACTGGCTGGGGTGGGCGGCTGCTAGGTTCGACAGGGCTTAATTCAACTAAATTTGGAATCACTTCCAAAGCGCCAGTATATCCTTGCTTACGAGCAAATTTAGCCAGTACTGGAGACACACAAATAAGAATATCAGCAGCCTTAATGCCGGCAGCATTATAACTGTGTAAAATGAGAATAAGTTTACAGTTTTTAGGCAAAGCAGCCCGCGCAAGTGCTGCATCAATGGGTTTGTGAACAATCACAAGGTCGGTATTTTGTTGAGTAAATAATTGTCTAAGTCTTGAGATTGCTATGTTTTTTAACAGTGGTAAGCGAGTGCGTGGGTAGTCTAGCACCAGGTAATCTAGCTTGCGTTGCTGTAGTAAAGGTTCTAATTGTGCTTTGGGGCGGATGACAGAAGTGACTTGATGGCCTAATTGGCGTAAATTGTCACTGTAATGTAAAAAAGTCTGCTTAGGTCCGCCTAAGTCTTTACCGGATATCAGGTTGACGATCTTCATTGATGTGGGCGTCACTAAAAATAAGAGTTAACATTAGTTTAACAAACAAAAGGTTGTTTTGTACCCGTGGCACTCTTCGTTTATACCTGTTTATACTATTTAGTTTTACCTATTGGCTTTGTATTTCATCTGCTATTTGTATGGCGACGTGCTGAATTTCGTCGCGGTTTTTGGCAGCGATATGGGTGGTTGCCACAAAAACAGCATCAACCGGTGTTAGTTCACGCGGCGAGCGTGGGAGAGCTCAATGCCATTGCACCTCTAATAGAGGCTATTGTAAGCCAGTTGAAATTACCGGTTCTGGTCACTACCACTAGCGTTACTGCGCAAGAGCGTTGTCAGCAGCTATTTACCGACCATGACCGAGTCAGCTGGTGCTACCTGCCAATAGATCTTGGTGTGGCTAACTGGCTTATGCTTCGACGAGTTAACCCCCGGGCCGTGTTGTTAGTTGAAACAGAACTATGGCCCAATTTGATTGCTACTTGTGCAGCAAAAAAAACACCTATAATTTTGGTCAATGGTCGTTTGTCTGAGCGGTCTGCGAAGGCCTATTCACGTATATCTTGGTTAGTGGTTCCCATGTTAGAAAAGCTGACTCGGCTGTTAGTGCAGGATCAGGCTGCAGCAGAACGTTTTATTGATATAGGTGCGCAGGCTTCTAAGGTTTCAGTGCTAGGTAGCTTGAAATATGACCTGGCTATTAATGATGTTAGTGATTTAAATATTACTGCTCAGGCAGTGCCTCAGGGTTTGTGTTGGGTCTGTGGTAGCACTCGCAGCGGCGAAGAAGCTAGTTTGTTGCAGGTGTGGGCGCAGCTACCCCAGCACATTAAAGGCACCTTAGTATTAGTCCCTAGGCACCCACAAAGGTTTGATGAAGTAGCAGGTTTATGCAAGCAATCTGGCTTGCCTTGGTTAAGGTATAGTCAAATTAACTCCCAGTGTGAGGGTATATCGGGTGCTACCATTGATGCATATAACGGGCACTCACGACGGGTGCTGTTGGTTGATTCAATGGGCTTATTAATGCAGTTTTATCGCCGAGCAGATGTGGTTTTTGTTGGTGGTAGCCTAGCGAATACGGGTGGGCATAACCCCCTAGAGGCTGCCGCTTTAGGTAAACCTGTTCTTATGGGCCCTAATTGCTTCAATTTTGTTCAAGTGTGTGACAGCTTAGAACAAGCTAATGGCTTGCGAGTGACCACTCATGCACATTTGTTAACAGATATTGCTCAGTTATTAACAGATCAGGCATTAAGGCATGCAATGGGAGCGGCAGGTGCAGCCTTAGTCAGTGCAAAAAAAGGGGCAGTTGAACGCCACTTAGTCGCTATAACAGCCGCGCTGGAAAAGGCATTAGACGAGTGAGTAAAGTGCAGTCATCAAGACGCTGGTTTTGGTTGAGTAGCATTAGTTTTAGTTTGGTGCTGTTGCCACTTCTGCTTGCCATAGGTGCTTTTTCTTCTTATTTGGATCAGGCTCAGTGGTCAAGCTATGTTACTGATACGTATACCTGGCGAGTGGTATGGTTTTCTTGGTGGCAAGCGAGTTTATCCACCATTATTAGCTTGTCTGCATCTGTGCTGGTGGCGAGAGCACTAGCGCGTAGGCAATATTTTATGGGGCGCTGGTTGTTGCTGCGGTGTTTTAGTGTTGCACTAGTGGTGCCCAGTATTATTGCCGTGTTTGGTATTATTTTGTTACATGGAAAATACGGCTATTTCAATCAGCTTTGGCAATGGCTAGGTGGCCAACCTCATAGCTATGTGTATGGTTTAACTGGGATCTTGCTGGCCCATGTGTTTTTCAACTTACCCTTGGCAACGCGTATTGTATTGCAGCGATTAGATGCCATTAATGGTGAAACGTGGCGCTTGTCAAGCCAGCTGGGGATGACGTCGATGGACCTGTGGTGCCATATTGAATGGCCTCATATAAAAGGAGTGTTACCCCAATTAGCCGCTTTGGTGTTCGCCTTATGTTTCACTAGCTTTGCTATCGTAATGACATTGGGAGGTGGGCCAAAAGCCACCACCATCGAAGTGGCTATATTTCAAGCGATACGATTCGATTTTGATATCGCTAAAGCGGTGTATTTGAGCCTGTTGCAAGTGGTTTTCTGTGGCTCTATATTGTGGGTTGGTTTACGCCTAGGAAGGCCCATTGATATGTTTGCTAGTCTTGAAACATCGGTCCGGAATATGCGGCCAGACCTCAAACCCATATTTGGCATTGTGAGTGATGCTGTGGTGCTATTACTGGCTACATTATTGGTACTATTACCTTTGTTGGCGGTAGTGGTTGCAGGGTTGAACACTGCTTGGGCAGAAGTATTACTTGATGTGCGTTTATGGAGTGCTTTTAGTAATAGTTTGTGGGTGGCGTTGGCTTCGGCCTCATTGAGCCTGCTAATGGCCGCAGGGTTATTGTTGGCTCAGCGGCATTGGCGTGAGCGATATACATCGGCTGCGCTGGCTGTGGAGTGGATGGGCTCTGTCATTTTGGTGGTACCACCGTTGGTATTGGCTACTGGGTTATTTATTGGTTTAAGCCCCCACGTAAATGTGTTTGCTATTAACCTTTATATCGTTGTGCTGGTAAACGCTTTAATGGGGCTACCTTATATGCTGCGTGTATTATCTGTAGCCTACTTACAAATCGGTAGGGACTACGATCGTCTTTGCAGCAGTTTGGGAGTGCAAGGATGGCATCGGTTGCGTTATGTTGAGTGGCCTATATTGCGTAAACCCATAGGCTTAGCTTTGGCCTTAGTGGCAGCAATGTCTGCTGGTGATTTAGGGGTGGTAGCGTTGTTTGGTAGCCCAGACATTCAAACCCTACCTTTGTTGATGTATCAGCGTTTGGGGAGCTATCAAAGTGATGCAGCAGGTGTTACTGCAGTAGTTTTGTTAGGGTTGTGTTTGGCTATTTTCGTGGTGTTAGAGCGTTTATTGGGAGGCCCAAGTGATAAACTTTAAGCAGGTTAGTTGTTGTTTAGGTGAACAGCAATTTTATTACGACCTGCAGGTTCCTTTAGGTCAAGTCGTAGCGATTATGGGCGCCAGTGGGTCTGGTAAATCTACCTTGCTCAATTTACTTGCAGGATTTATTCAACCTCAAACTAGTAGTGCACAAATTTTTCTTGGAGATCTTCGTATTGATCAGTTTGAGCCTGCCCAAAGGCCAGTGACAAGTTTATTCCAAGAACATAACTTATTCGCCCATATGTCGGTGTTTAATAACCTCGCTTTAGGCATACGCCCAAGCCTTAAGTTGACGATTGAAGAAAAATCTCAAGTCGAAAATGCATTGGACCAAGTGGGTTTAAAAGGTTTGGGTTCTCGTTTGCCTAAGCAGCTTTCAGGTGGTCAGCGTCAAAGGGTTGCGTTAGGTCGAGCTTTGGTGCGTCGTAAGCCATTATTGTTGTTAGACGAACCCTTTAGTGCATTGGACCCGGCGTTAAGGCAGGAGATGGCGACCCTAGTTAAGCGTTTAAGCCGGCAACAAAAGCTCACTGTTCTGCTGGTTACTCACGAACCAAAAGATGCTTTGGAACTAGCCGAAACTGTTGTATTTATTGCAGATGGTCGAGTCCATTGGCAAGGATCGAGCAATGATTTTCTGCAACAAAAAGACCATCATATCCAAGCCTATTTAGGCCAAAGCTGCTAACCTTGTAATATTGTTCTAAAATGAATCAAACTATGCGCAACACCGACACAACGCAGCCTGCCAATCACAGTCCTAGCCACAGCTCGAGTCATAGCGCAGGGCCGTTCCCAGAACATCCTCCCCAGCTAGAGCAGGCTGACCATGTGCTCATTATTGGTGCGGGTATTTCTGGTTTAGCAAGCGCTTGGTTTTTGCAGCAACAGGGGTTTTCTGTCACTGTTTTGGAGGCAGGTAATCAAGTAGGTGGTAATTTACAAACAGTACAAAAGCACGGCTGTCAATTTGAACGTGGTCCAAATTCTTTTATCAATAATCGCCCTGCGATGGCTCAACTTATTGAACAGGCTGGGTTAAAGCCGCATCTAGTATTGGCAAACCAGGCTGCACATAAACGCTTTATTGGAAAAAAAGGCCGCATGTTGGCTTTGCCTATGGGCATCTTAGATGCCCTAACCACTCCTGTTTTGAGCATCTTTGGAAAAATGAGAGTGTTGATTGAGCCTTTTATTGGCAAAGCTAAGGCAGAAGAAAGTATCGCCAAATATGTAAGGCGTAGGCTCGGCCATGAAATGCTAGACTGGTTGGTGGACCCATTTATTTCGGGTGTGTTTGCAGGTGATCCAGAAAAGCTATCTGTGCGTGCAGCTGTGCCTAAGGTGTATGCCCTAGAAAATGAATACGGCTCTGTTGTTGTTGGTGGTGTTGCCAAAATGAAAGCTAAAGTGCGTCATAAAAAGCTAGAGCAGCAGCAGGGAATTGTATCTTTAGACGCGGCTATGATGACCTTTTCTGGCGGGCTGCACCAGTTGCCAGAGGTGCTAGCTCAACAACTAGGGCCAGCAGTGAAATTAAATACCCAAGTGGATAGCCTAACTTATAGTAACGAATTTGGTTATCAGGCAAGGTCTGGTGATGAAATTTGGCAGGCCTCGCAGGTGGTTATGGCTGTTCCAGCAGCTCAGGTGGCCCGACTAATAGATGATTTAGTACCTGTAGATGAAGCTTTGCTGGCACAAGCAAAAGAGTGTTTACGAGGCGTTGAATACCCTGCTGTGGCAAGTATTAGTATGGCCTTTGAAAAGAGCCAAATTGAGCATGCGCTAGATGGGTTTGGTTGTTTATTACCCACGAAAGAGAAAAAACAGACCTTAGGTGTGTTATTTCCTTCTAGTATTTTTTCTGATCGTTGCCCAGCCAACCAACACCTCATTACTGTGTTTATTGGTGGTGGGCGCGGTCAAGAGGCCATGAACTTAACGTCACAGCAAAGAGTGGACCTGGTGTTAAAAGAGTTATCGCCTTACCTTGGTATTAAGGGCCAACCACTATGGCATGAAGAAAGCTTCTGGCCTAACGCGATTCCTCAATACCACTTGGGCCATTTGCAAAAGGTTGCGTTAGTTGATGAAGCGTTGGCTCAATTTCCGGGCCTATATATGCGTAGTAATTGGCGAGATGGTGTCGCCTTAGGTGACTGTGTCGAAAACGCGCTGCAATTAGCCAATACTGTGAGCCGTAATTTGTCTCCAAGCTTAAAATAATGAACCCAGGTGTTCTCTAAATTATGTATAAACCCACATTTAAGCGTGCAGATGTTCGTATAACGCATCAAGAAACTGTATATCACGGCTTCTATCAAGTTCAAAAGCTAAACTTACAGCATCGATTGTTTAATGGTGGCTGGAGTAAAGAACTACACAGAGAGTTAGTTGTGCGGTTGCCGGCGGTAGCTGTACTTATGTATGACGCCAACACAGACGAAGTAGCCTTGATCGAACAATTTCGGGTTGGGGCCATGGCCCATAAAGATGGACCGTGGCAGCTGGAAATGGTCGCTGGCATGATTGATACCCAAGAAACTTCGGAACAAGTGGCTGTTCGAGAATGTAAGGAAGAGTCTGGAGCAATTATCAATCCACGTGAGTTAGAGGTGGTGTGTAAATACCTCGTCACTCCAGGTGGCAGCAACGAAAGCCTAGATATATATTGTGCCCCTGTGGATGTTAGCCAGTTAGGAGGTGTTCATGGGTTGCCCACAGAAGGTGAAGACATTAGAGTGCAAATAATGAAGCGCCAAATTATTTGGCAAATGTTAGAGCAAGGTAGGCTGACTAACGCTGCCACCATTATCGCTATACAGTGGCTGCAATTACATTACCCTAGACTACAATCTCAATGGGGTAGCTGATGAGTTTATGTATCGCCCAAATCACTGATTGCCACCTTCAAGCTGATGCGTTAAATCCGTACAAGGGTGTCGATGCTGATGCTCATTTAGACCAGTGTTTGTCTTGGTTGAACAGCTATGCCCAGGTCGATCTGTTGATGCTTACGGGAGACCTAAGCCATTTTGGTAGCGAATCTGCATACCGGCGACTACAGCAAAAGCTGAGTGGCTTAGCCTACCCTTGTATTTGGTTGGCGGGTAATCATGACAGCTGTGAAATGATGCAGCAGGTTTCTGGTGAGCTAGTGCAACAACTTCGTGTGTTTGACTATGAACATTGGCGTTTGCTGGTGCTTAACACCACAGATCAGCCTGATGGCATGGGAGGTGGTAGTGTGGCTGCTACCCAGATGGAGCAGCTCAAATTAGTACTGGAAAACGATGCTGTTACACCTGTATGTGTGTTCATGCACCATAATTCGGTACCAGTTAATTCCTTATGGCAAGACAATATAATGCTGGGTAACGCGGCACAATTTAATGCTCTCGTAGCCGCTAACCCTCAAGTGAAAGCTGTCGTTTGTGGTCATGTACATCAACAGTTTGACCAGCTAATAGGCAGCGCACGTTTTCTTGCTACGCCTTCTAGTGCAGTACAGTTCACCTGTGAGCAACGAGAGTTTAAAGTGCAAACAGAGCTAGGCCCTGGTTTAAGGATGCTTACGTTAGAGAATGATGGTCAAATTTATACTAAAGTAAAGCGTTTAGCTAAAGTATAAAATAATGCATGGAAGCGCAAAATACCTCGGCAATTTGTAATTACTGCTATTATTACTGCTTTTGTTGCAAACTAGCGATGAAGTGTTAGATTGTCGCTAACCCTAATGTCCCACTTTTATGACGTTTTCACTACACTATCGGCGAAGTAACCCCATGGCACAAGATAACTATACAGCGGATTCCATTGAAGTATTAAGTGGTCTAGACCCAGTTAAAAAGCGACCGGGTATGTACACGGATACTAGTCGACCAAACCACCTTGCTCAAGAAGTGATCGATAACTCGGTGGATGAGGCGCTAGCTGGTCACGCTGATCAAATTGATATTATCCTTCATAGTGATCACTCGCTTACTGTTATTGATAATGGCCGTGGTATGCCTGTAGACATGCATGCGGAAGAAGGGGTGAGTGGTGTGGAGCTCATTCTTACTCGCTTGCACGCAGGTGGTAAATTTTCCAACAAAAACTACCAGTTCTCTGGTGGCTTGCATGGGGTAGGTATCTCTGTGGTAAACGCCTTAACCTCTGCCTTAGAGGTTAAAATTCGGCGTAATGGCCAAGTGCATCGCATCGCTTTCGCCAACGGTCATAAAGTCAGTGAATTAGAGGTAGTGGATACTGTGGGCCAGCGTAATACGGGTACTAGCGTCACCTTCTTGCCAGACCCACAATACTTTGACTCTGCTAAATTCTCTGTGCCGCGACTTAAGCATGTGCTGCGGGCTAAGGCGGTATTGTGCAGCGGACTAAAGGTCACTTTTTTAGATTTAACCACGGCTACTAAAGAAAAGCATGAGTGGTATTACCAAGAGGGGCTAGAGGATTACCTTCAAGGTGCTAACGATGGTTATGTGTGTCTACCAGCAACCCCTTTTGTAGGTAGCCGAAAAAGTGAAATTGAAGGTGTGGATTGGGCAGTGCAGTGGCTGCCAGAAGGCGGCGACTTAACCCAAGAAGGTTACGTTAACCTGATTCCAACTTCACAAGGTGGTACTCATGTTAATGGCTTGCGCAGCGGTTTACTGGACGCTTTAAGAGAGTTTTGTGAAATTCGTACTTTATTACCTCGCGGGGTGAAGCTTGGCCCAGAAGACATATGGGATCGTTGCTGCTTTGTATTATCAGTAAAAATGCAAGACCCTCAGTTCTCTGGACAAACTAAAGAGCGGCTTTCTTCACGTCAAATTGTGGCTTATGTGTCTGGCGAAGTGAAAGATGCGTTTAGTTTATGGCTCAATAAACATACTGATGAAGGAGAGTTATTAGCTGATTTGGTGATAGGCCATGCCCAAAAACGCTTGCGGGCTGGTAAAAAAGTCATTCGTAAGAAAATCACCCAAGGCCCAGCTTTGCCTGGCAAGTTGGCAGATTGCAGTGGCACTGATGTTAGCCGAGGGGAGCTGTTTTTGGTGGAAGGAGATTCTGCTGGTGGTTCTGCCAAACAAGCACGAGAGCGAGAATTCCAAGCTATCCTGCCTTTGCGGGGTAAAATACTCAACACATGGGAAGTTGACTCTGGACAAATATTGGCCTCTCAAGAAGTGCATAATATTGCTGTTGCCATGGGAGTAGATCCTGGGGCAGATGATTTGGAAGGTTTGCGTTACGGCAAGATTTGTATCTTAGCTGATGCCGACTCGGACGGTTTACACATAGCCACGCTTCTGTGTGCTTTGTTCGTTCGCCACTTTAAACCTTTAGTTGCTGCAGGCCATGTTTATGTCGCTATGCCGCCTTTGTATCGTATCGATATTGGCAAAGAGGTATTTTATGCTCTGGATGAAAGCGAAAAACAAAGTGTGTTAGACCATATAGCGGCTGAGAAAAAGCGCGGCAAGGTCAATGTTCAGCGGTTTAAGGGGTTGGGTGAAATGAATCCTTCTCAACTAAGAGAAACGACCATGAAGCCAGATAGTCGTAGGCTAGTGCAGCTTAGTATAGAGGCAGGTGACGGTACTTTGGAAGTGATGGATATGCTGTTGGCTAAAAAGCGTTCTGGCGATCGTAAAGCTTGGTTGCAAGAAAAAGGAAACTTGGCTCAAGCAGAATGAACTGGCGTGGTATCTGTAATTTTGTTATAAAAATAACGTGATCTTTGCAATCCTTTGCACTGTCTACACTCACTCTTGCAAATGGAACCCTATAATAGAGTCATCTCATCAGGGAGACAACTTAACTAGGAGCAAGACCATGAAAGCATTGATCAAACGTGGCTTAATTATTGTGCCAGCTTTAGTGCTAGCGGGTGTAATGGCTGCAGGAGCTGCGATGGCAGATACTAAGGATGATCATCGTAGCTGGGGTGCAATGGGTGGCCAGGATAGTTATCACGGCCATAACGAAGGAAAAAATGGTGGCCGAACGGTTGATAAGATGATTCAACACATGTCTAAGGCGCTTGATTTGACGGATGCGCAAGAAGATGCCATTAAAGACACTATCATAGGGCAGCACAAAGGTCAGCATAATGCGATTGTCGTTGCTAATCGTCAGGCCATGGCGAAACACTTTTCAGAGTTGGCGCAGCTAGAATCTGGCAGTGAGGCGTATATTGCTAAGGCCAAAGCGATTGGCGCTTTGCAGGGCAAGGCAATAGCTCAGGGTTTGATTGATCGAGCCAGTATCCAAAAACAGGTTATGGATCTACTGACGCCAGAGCAGGTGCAAAAGTTTCAAGTAATGAGTAACAAGATGATTCAGAAGCGAGCGAGTCACATGGATAATCATTACAAAAAAGGTGATCACTCTAATTAGCCAGTAAAACAGCGTTAAATCGCTTTAACAAAAACCGTAGCAACACTCTTGCTGCGGTTTTTTAGCTTTAACTAGGATATAATTCCGCTCTTTTATGCGGCCCTGTTATTAGCCTCTATTATTAGCCTCTATTACTAGCCTCTATTACTAGCCTCTACTATTAGCCTCCAAATTTTTGAGGCAACTGGGAAGTCCACTGCATGTCCATTAATTCCTTGATTCGAAATTTTTCTATTATCGCTCATATT
>Ga0307994_1000213_pt1 | contig 46337 bp, 43 predicted proteins | sample EllFjometagen261_FD_203171 | JGI IMG/M metagenome (GOLD analysis project Ga0307994, IMG submission 203171) | Marine microbial communities from Ellis Fjord, Antarctic Ocean - #261 | ecosystem: Environmental > Aquatic > Marine > Unclassified | place: Southern Ocean | collected 2014-11-02
GTCTTTCTCGTCAACTCGGTCACGCCGACACTTGCCTACGCAGCGGTGACTGCCTCCGGAGGATGCACCGCTGCCGGTGTGTTCAGCGGGTGGCTGGTTTCGACACGTTTCGGCCTGTTCGCGGCTGCGATTGCGCCCCGTCTGTGGCGTTCGAAAACCAAACGAGCGATTGCCGCACACGCGTCCTTTGATCCCAATGTTGCGTTGGCCATGCGAGAAGAACACGATGTCGACGCTCGCCGGGTCTATCTCGCAACGTCGTTGTGGCTGTGCATTCCTTGGTGGGTCGGTGGAATCATCGGCACGTTGATCGGTTCGGGGCTCAGCGACCCGGGAGCGCTCGGCTTGGACGCGGTGTTCCCCGCAGCCCTGATTGCCATCATCTGGCCGCAGCTCGCCAAGGCTGATCTTCGCGTCATCGCCGGTACCGCTGTGGTCATAGCCATCGCACTGCTCGAAGCGACACCCGGCGGTGTGCCGGTATTGGCCGCGGCGTGCGCGGCGCTTCTTGCACTGAGATTGGGGCGCTGATGTTGACCTGGGTGGTTGTCATCGCTCTCGCGATCGGGGTCTATGGACAGCGGGTTGCTGGCGCTCTCTTGGTGGACGCCGACCGTTTGGCACCTCGCTGGCGCCGGGTGCTCGACGCTCTCCCTCTCGCAATCATCAGCGCCGTCGTCGCACTTGCAACTATCAGTGACGATGGCGAACTGATGCTCGACGCGCGCCTGGCGGGTGTTGGCGTGGCCGCGCTGTGTGCATCTCGCAAACTCCCGATGTTTGTCACTGTGGTCGCAGCCGCAGCGACCACAGCCACAATCCGGGCAGTTAGCTAGCGACGCAAACGGTTGAGCGGGTGGCGATGACCTCGTCGACCCGTGTTGGCGTGAGCCCAGCGTCGGAGCCCAGGCGTTCACAGACAAGTGCTGCGGCGGCCATACCCCGCTGAACCGCGCCATCGATGGCCAGGCCGCGGCGCAGGCCGTCAATGATTCCGGCCGACGCTGCATCGCCGCAACCGGTGGTGTCGACCACCTCGGTCTGGAATGCGGGAATAGTTCGGGTGCCATGCTCGTCGACCACGATTGCACCGGCAGGCCCCGTGCTCACCACGACCACGGCGGCGCCATCGTCCTGTGCTCGTTGGGCTGCGACGGCGACATCGTCGACCCCATATAGGGAACAAATTTGGTCATCGTTTGGGCAGAACAGATCGACGGCCGGAAGCAGCGCTCGGATCTGTGCTGCCCATTCGACCGGATCGCTGGCGAGCAGGTCGACACTGACCAGAGCCCCCGCTCGACGGGCGATTGCTGCGGCTTCGACAATCACCTGATTATCAAGGAATCGCTCGGGGCCACCGATGTGCAGATACCCGGCACCTTCTATGATCTGGCGCTGGTTGTCATCGAGTTGCAAGGCTGGGTAGGCGCCAGGGCAATGCAACGCTGGACGCTCGCCGTTCGGGCGGATGGGTAGGACCGTGGCCGACGTCTGGGCGATCGCAGAGCGAACCAGGCCCTCGGTGTTCACACCATGTCGGTCGAGCAGCAGTGTTAGAAAATCGGCGAGTTCGTCGTCGCCGATCAGGCCTACGGCGGTGACGGGAACACCCAGCTGGGCCAAGTCCACGGCGGTGCCACCGCCGGTTCCCGCCGCGGTGATCCGTATCTCCTCGACCCGGGCCCCTCCTTGAGCGGCAGGAATCTCTGTGACTGGTCTGGCCAGCACATCAACGATGTATGGGCCAAGGCACACCACCAGATCAGGGTTCATCGGGGTACCTCTCGCGATTCGCGAAGCCGGGCCGTGGTACGACTCACATCAGCGAGTTGCTCGGTCGTCAGAACTTGGGGTGTGCCAATGAGATGCGCCTTGATGTGCAGCTCGCACAACCACTCAAGTGTCCGCAGCCGGTCGCAGGCCTGATTGAGCGCGATGTGTGGCTCGCCGCTGCCGTAGGTGATTGAGCCGTGGTTTGCCATTAGCGCGCCAGTTCGGCCGGTGCCGAGCGCAGCGACAACGAACTCAGCAAGCTCATCGGATCCATAGGTTGCGTACGGTGCGACGGGCACCGGACCACCCAGCTGGAGGCAGGTGTAGTGCAGCGCTGGCAACTCGGACTCGACGCACGAGATGGCCGCCGAAGCCGCCGCGTGGGTATGGGTGATAGCGGTGGCGTCAGTCGCCGCGTAGACCGCCAGGTGAAGGGGCGTTTCAGATGTGGGCTGGGCGGTGCCGTCGACGACGCGCCCCTTCGGGTCGACGAGTACCAGGTCGTCATGGGTGAGGCGGTCGAGCTGGGTACCGCTTCCGGTGACGAGCACATGATCGCCAACCTTCATCGAGAGATTCCCTGAGCTACCAATAACCAGTTCCCATTCGCCGAGTTGCCGGCCTGCTTGGATAAGGGCGGCTCGGCCCTGCTCGAGTTGCACAGCTTTGAGACTAGGACACTGCTGACATATGACAAGCTTTGGTATGACCACTTCGCGTTTGATGAACAAAGTTGCGCTGATCACCGGAGGAGCTCGCGGACAAGGTGCCACCGAAGCCCGCCAATTCGTTTCCGAAGGAGCGCGGGTGATGATCACCGACGTCCTCGACTCCGAAGGCACGGCTCTCGTCGCGGAGCTAGGCGACGCTGCGATCTACCGCCATCACGATGTCACCGACGAGGCCGGTTGGACGACGACGGTGGACGACGTTGTCGAGCGCTGGGGCCAACTCGATGTGCTGGTGAACAATGCGGGCATCCTCAAGGTGCTGCCCATGACCGAAACCTCGCTCGACGACTTCGAGTCGGTGATGGGGGTCAACGCGACTGGGGTGTTTCTCGGAATGAAGGCCGTCGCCGGCGCGATGAAGGCTCAGAACTCGGGCTCGATCATCAACATCTCGTCGGTCGCTGGGCTGCGTGGGGTCGGCAGCCAGTTCGCTTATGCGGCCAGTAAATGGGCGGTTCGCGGCATGAGCCGATCTGCTGCTGTTGAGCTGGCAACACATGACATCCGAGTCAATTCGGTACACCCAGGGATCATCGCTACTCCTATGCTCGATGAGTACACCGAAGCCAATCGCACCCGCGTCAAGGGGCTTATTCCCCTTGGCCGCGAGACCGGTCCCGAAGCGGTCGCGGAGATGGTCACCTGGCTTGCTTCCGACGCCAGCTCGTACTGCACCGGCAGCGAGTTCGTCATCGATGGCGGCATGTCCGCGTAGTTGGCAGAGCCATCGCCAGCAAGTTAATCAGCCAGCACCGGGGCGAGCCATTTCGCGGCCTCGTCGATCGTCATCCCCTTGCGCTCGGCATAGTCGACAAGCTGGTCTTGTTCGACACGTCGAACACCGAAGTAGCGACTCTCTGGATGGGCAAAGTACAGGCCGCTTACCGAGGCAGCCGGGTCCATAGCGAACGACTCCGTTAGATGAACACCGATGTTCGCCGATGCATCGAGCAGCTCGAAGACCGTCTTCTTCTCGGTGTGGTCAGGACACGCCGGATACCCCGGCGCTGGCCTGATCCCCTGGTAACGCTCGCGGATGAGTTCCTCGTTACTGAAGGAATCACCCTGGTAGCCCCATAGTTCGGTGCGCACTCGATGATGCAGATATTCGGCAGTCGCCTCGGCCAAACGGTCGGCCAGTGCCTTGAGCATGATCGACGAGTAGTCATCGTTGTCGGCCTCGAACGCAGCAGCGCGTTCGCTCACACCGGCGCCGGTGCTGACGACGAAGGCTCCAACATGATCTTTGATCGACGTCACCGCCGGTGCAATGAAATCCGACAGTGCCCAATTGGGACGGTCATCAGCGTGACGGACCTGTTGGCGAAGGGTGTGCAGCCTGGCCAGTTCGGCGGTCCGGCTCTGGTCGGCGTAGACAGCGATGTCATCACCAATAGCGTTGGCTGGCCAGAAGCCCAACACTGCCGTGGGTGCGAGCCAGTGCTCGCTGATGATCGTGTCGAGCATTGCCTGCCCATCGGCGAAGAGGTCTCGAGCCACTGATCCGACCACGTCGTCGTCGAGGATCTTCGGGTAGCTGCCCGCCAGATCCCACGCACGGAAGAATGGTGTCCAGTCAATGTAGGGGCGCAGGTCATCGAGCGAAATGTCGTCGAGCACTCTGGCGCCCTCGAACGTGGGCGCTACCGGGGAGAACGACTCCCACGCAATAGGGGCACGGTTATCGCGAGCGTCCTCGATCGGCAACGGCACACGCTTTTGCATGCCAGCCTCGCGGGCGACCCGGACTGTCTCGTACTCCTCCGCTGTCGAAGCAAGGTAGGTCTCACCGCGCTCGCTAAGCAGTTCGGTGACAACACCGACAGCACGAGATGCGTCGGCAACATACACAACGCCATGTTCGTAGTTCGGTTCGATCTTCACCGCGGTGTGCAACCGGCTAGTGGTCGCTCCGCCAATGAGCAGTGGCACAGAGAAACCGGCCGCGGCCATCTCTGCGGCCACATGCACCATCTCGTCCAAGCTCGGCGTGATGAGCCCGGAGACACCGATGATGTCGGCTTGTTCGTCCCGTGCGGCCTGCAAGATCTTCGCCGCTGGCACCATGACACCCAGGTCCACAACGTCGTAGTTGTTGCAGGCCAAGACCACTCCCACGATATTCTTGCCAATGTCGTGCACGTCGCCCTTGGCTGTAGCCAGTACGACCTTTCCTGCCTTACGAGCCGCGCCGCCCTCGCCATTGATGAATGGTTCCAAGTGAGCGACGGCCTTCTTCATGACCCTGGCGCTTTTGACCACCTGCGGCAAGAACATCTTGCCATCACCGAACAAGTCACCCACCACGTTCATGCCGTCCATGAGCGGACCTTCAATCACGTCGAGAGCGCGTCCGCTTAGCTGGCGGGACTCTTCGGCATCCTCGACAACAAACTCGTCGAGGCCGTGCACGAGCGCGTGGACGAGCCGATCTCGAACAGGCTCTTCACGCCAACTCATATCGGTCACCGATGCCTGCGCCTGGCTTTCCGCGTCGCTCGCAACTTCGATCAGTCGTTCGGTCGCATCGTCGCGACGGTTGAACAGCACGTCCTCGATGCGCTCTCGGAGATCGGCGGGGATGTCTTCGTAGACCGGTAGTCGCCCAGCATTGACGATGGCCATACCAAGCCCTGCCTTGACGGCGTGGAACAAGAACACGGTGTGCATTGCTTCGCGAAGCGGGTTGTTACCACGAAAGGAAAAGGACAGATTGCTGAGCCCACCCGACACGTGCACCAACGGCATGCGACGCTTGATCTCGCGGGTCGCTTCGATGAAGGCCAGGCCATACTCGGCGTGCTCTTCAATGCCGGTTGCAACCGCGAACACGTTGGGGTCAAAGATGATGTCTTGGGGCGAGAAGCCCACCTGGTCGACCAGCAGGTCATAGGCCCGCTGACATACCGAGACCTTGTGGTCCATCGTCTCGGCCTGCCCGGTTTCGTCGAACGCCATCACCACGACGGCGGCGCCATGGCGGCGAGCCTCGCCGGCCTGCTCGAGGAACGGGGCTTCGCCCTCTTTCAGACTGATCGAGTTCACGATCGATTTACCCTGCACACACTTCAGACCGGCTTCGATGACATGCCACTTCGACGAGTCGATCATGACCGGCACCCGACTGATATCGGGCTCTGTTGCGATGTGGTTCAGAAACCGGGTCATGGCCTGCACCGCGTCGAGCATGCCTTCGTCCATGTTCACGTCGATGATCTGTGCACCGTTTTCGACCTGGTCGCGTGCGACGGTCACCGCGGCCTCGTAGTCGTCGCCCAGAATCAGCTTGGCGAAGCGGGCCGATCCGGTCACATTGGTGCGCTCGCCCACATTGACCAGCAACGAGTCACTGTCGATCTTCATGGGCTCGAGCCCAGACAGCTGGGTAGCCGAGGCCGGTGCCGGCGGGGTCCGAGGTGCCACACCTTCGACGGCCTTGGCGATAGCCGCTATGTGTTCTGGGGTGGTGCCACAGCAGCCGCCGACCATATTGAAGGTTCCCGCTTGCGCTAGTCCTGAAATGACCTGGGCCATGTGCGCGGGGGCTTCGTCATACTCGCCAAGTTCGTTCGGCAGGCCAGCGTTCGGATGACAACTGATGGGCACGTCGGCGACGCGGGCAAGTTCGGAGATATGCCCACGCAGCTCGTCGATACCGAGCGCACAGTTGAGCCCAACCGACAGCGGTTCGGCATGTCGCACCGAGGTCCAGAATGCCTCGCCGGTCTGACCCGAGAGCGTGCGACCCGACAGATCGGTAATCGTTCCAGAGATCATGATTGGCAAGTCGAGCTCAGGATTGGCGTCCTTGTACTCGAGCAGCGCATAGATCGCCGCCTTGGCATTGAGGGTGTCGAAGATCGTCTCGACCATGACGACGTCCACGTCGCCCTCGACAAGACCGATCAACGCATCGGTATAGGCATCTTTGAGCTGGTCGAAGGTGATGTCACGAAACGACGGGTCGTTCACGTCGGGCGAGATGCTGGCCGTGCGACTTGTTGGGCCAAGCACGCCAACAACGAAGCGCGGCTTGCTGGGATCGGCCGCCGTGGCCTGGTCAGCAACCTGGCGGGCAATACGTGCACTTTCGACATTGATCTCTTGCGCGAGATGCTCGCCGGCGTAGTCGGCCTGGGAGATCGTGGTGGCATTAAATGTATTGGTGCAAAGCAGGTCGGCGCCTGCCTGGATGAAGCTCTCGTGGATCTCGGCGATGAGCGCTGGCTGGGTCAACGAAAGAAGGTCATTGTTGCCTTTCAGGCTCTTAGCATGATCAGCAAAACGTTCGCCTCGGAAGTCCTCTTCAGAGAGCGGGTAACCCTGGATGCTTGTGCCCATCGCTCCGTCAATCACCAGGATCCGTTCGGCCATGGCTGCTCGCAGTGCGGCGAGTCGTTCGGTTCGATTCATGATGCACGGATCATCTCGGCGCTGGCCACAGCTGCGGGAGTAACACCCAAGATCCTGCAGGTTGCTGCGGTCAGTTCGGGCTTGTTCATCGTGTAGAAGTGGAACTGGTTGACGCCGTGTTCGGCCAAGCGACGGCACTGCTCTGCTGCGACGGTGGCTGCCACCATCTGGTGTACTTCCGGTGCATCGTCGAGGTCGGCGAATAACGCGTGCATCCAATCAGGGATTGTCGTGCCGCAGCGCGCAGAGAAACGAAGGATGTTGGTGAAGTTCGCGACCGGCATGATGCCGGGCACGATCGGTGCGGTGATCCCGGCGCTGCGAGCAGAGTCCAGAAATCGCAGGAAGGCGTCGGTATCAAAGAAGAACTGGGTGAGCGCCCGATCGGCGCCAGCGTCGAGTTTGGCCTTCAGACTGTCGAGGTCGGCTTGCGGCGATGCCGCCTTTGGGTGCACTTCGGGATAGGCCCCGACCGAGATCTGCATACCCTCGGCTTCAGTACCAGCGACATGGGAACGGATACCAGCGACCAGTTCTGCGGCGTCGCGATAGCCACCCGGGACCGACCCATCGGCACGACAGTCTGCGCCCTCGGGCACATCGCCACGTAGCGCAACGATGTGGCGCACGCCAGCAGCGATGTAATCGTCGATCACCGCGCCAACCTCATCGCGGGTTGCGTCAACACAGGTCAGATGCCCGGCCACGTCCATGTCGGTCTCGTCTGCGAGTCGACGAACCGCGGCCTGCGTGCAATCTTGCGTCGTCCCACCGGCGCCATAGGTAACACTTACGAAGGTCGGGTTCAGGGGTTCAAGCTGGGCTGCGCACGCCGCAAGGTTTGCCTCGCCGACCAGGGTCGCTGGAGGAAAGAACTCGAACGAGACGTCGATACCTGGTCGAAGCGGCGTGGTTGGCCACGGGCGCCGTGCGAGTCGGTCGGCGGTCTCTTGCTCAAATTCGCGGGAGTCGGATGGGGTGCTCATGATGCAACCTCCAAGTTGTAAAGAGCCGGGGCATCAGGGTGTTGGGTCGCGATCCACAAGGTCACGGTCAACCCGTCCTCAATGTCCGCAAGTGTTAAGTGCTGGGTCGTCACGTCGATCAGCCCGACGCTCGTGCACCAATCGGCAACTTCGTAGTCTGCGAATCCAAGCCAACGGTGCGCATAGTTAGCGCGCATCGCTTCGTCGTTGTGGGCTCCGAAGTCAACAATCAGCAATCGTCCGCCGGGGCGAAGGGTTCTGGCCGCTTCGGCAATAGACGACGCCGGATCGTCGAGGTAGTGCAATACATGGTGGAGCACCGCGACATCGACCGAGCCAGCATCGAGACCCAAGTCATAGGCATTGCCCTGGCGCACCGAGCAGTGGCGATAGCCGAGTTGGTCGAGCCGACTGCGAGCCAAGTCGAGCATTTGTTGGCTCAGGTCGAGTCCGATGCCCCGGTTGATGTCTTCGGCAAAGACTTCGAGCACTCGGCCGGTGCCGGTACCCACGTCGACGAGTTGACCGACGTCCAGATCCTGCACCGCGGCAACCATGGCGGCCTCGACTTCGGTGTCGGCGACATGTCGGGTGCGCATGCCATCCCAGTCGCTAGCAACTGCTTCAAAGTAGGCGGCGGCCACCTCGGCTCGCTCGGCCCGGATTGCAGCAAGACGTCGCAGGTCACTCTGCAAACCAACATCATCGTCATCTACCAACGGCAAAATCGCGTCAAACAGCTCGCGGCCTCGGCCGGCACGAGCCGGGCGGTAAAAGGCACTCGTGCCTTGTGCATTGCGATCGAGAAGCCCGGCTTCGCAGAGCAGTCGCAGGTGGCGACTGACCCGAGGCTGCGTCTGGCCAAGCACCCGACACAGCTCGCCAACGGTCAGCTCGCTACGAGCGAGAACGGCGACGATACGCAGCCTGGTGGACTCACCAGCAGCGCGCAGGGCAAGGAGTAGATCTTCCATGAAGACATAAACATATCTTTATATACTGATTTCGCCTACTTCTCCAGCTAGCGACGCACATGGTTACCCTCGCCCGCATGACCGATACCGCTGCTAGCGCCGTCCCGTTGTTGAAGAACCATCGTTCCATTCGCAACTTCACCGACGAACCCATCGATGACGAGATGGTTAATGAGATCATCGGCGCCGGCCTGGCTGCCGCCACGTCCAGCAATCTGCAGGGCACGACCGTGATCCGGGTCCGCAACCCCGAAACCCGAACTGCAATCGCGACCCTTGCTGGCGGCCAGTCTTACGTTGAATCGTGCGCAGCGTTCTTCGTCTGGTGTGCCGACCTTCACCGCTCCGCCGTGGCCTGCGAAATCGGAGGCGGCACGCTGAGCGAAGGTATGACAGAGCACTTCGTGATCGCCACAGTCGACTGTGCCCTTGCTGCACAAAACGCTGTTGTGGCTGCGGAATCGTTGGGTCTTGGCATCTGCTACATCGGCGGCATTCGTAACGATCCTCAACAGGTCGCCGATCTGCTTGAACTCCCCGACCAGGTCTACCCGGTGTTTGGGATGTGTCTTGGGTGGCCTGACCAGGAACCGATGCTCAAGCCACGACTGCCGCTCAGCGTCACCTTGAAAGAAGAACGCTATGACGAGTCAGACGACCGTGAAAACATTGCGGCCTACGACGAAACGCTGCGTGCCTATTACCTCGAACGCACGGGCGGTAAACGAGAGAGCACCTGGACGTCGGACATGTCCGCACTGCTCGGCAAAGAGTCACGCCCCCACATGAAGGGGTTCCTCGCCGAGCGCGGATTCACCATGAGGTAGTACAACGGAGGTCATGAGCGATCTACGCGTGAGCGAAATCTGGCGATATCCCATCAAGTCCGTCGGGGGCGAGCGCGTCTCTGTGGCCACCGTGACCGAGCTTGGTGTGCTTGGCGATCGCTCCTGGGGCATCTTCGATGTCGACACCGGCACCGTGCTCACCGCTCGCCGCACTCCCGAGCTGTTGTTTGCGTCTGCGGCTCTCACCGGGGCACATGTTGCGCTCACATTGCCCGATGGGACAGTGGTCAACAGCGCTGACGAAACGTGTAACGAACAACTATCGGCCTGGCTCGATCGCCCGGTCGAGTTGCGCGCTGCCGGCGCCAAGGGGGGCACCTACGAGGTGCCACTCGACTTCGAAAACGATGAGAACTGGGTCAGCTGGGAAGGCCCTGGCGGCGCATGGCACGACTCAGAGGCAAGCCGGATATCGCTCGTGAGTCGAGACACATTACGCGACTGGGACCAACGGCGTTTTCGCGCCAATATCATTCTGGAGGGCGACGGCGAAGACGATTTAGTTGGAGTCCACATCAACCTCGGAACCACCGAGCTTGATGTCAGGAAAGCGATCGACCGCTGCGTGATCGTCACTCGCCCCCAACCCGGACTCGAACGCGACCTCGACGTGCTGCGCACGATCAATGCCGAACGAGCAACAAACCTGTCGATCGGCGCGCTCGTAGTTACCGAGGGCACTATCTCCGAAGGTGATGCGATCACACGGCGCTAACTCCAGCTGGCCAGTCGACATAGGGTTGGCTGATGGAACTCAAAGACAAGGTTGCGGTGATCACCGGCGGTACCGGAGGAATTGGCCAAGCTATGGCCAGGGCCTTCTTGGCCGAAGGCGCTCACACGGTCGTGATCTCGGATCTCGATACCGATCGAGTAGCCCAAGTAGCCGCCGAGATTGGCTGCCACGGCATCGCGTGTGACGTCACGAACGAGGCGCAGGTCGAGGCACTGGTCGAGGCAACGCTCGACGCCCACGGCCCCATCGACCTGTTCTGCAGCAATGCTGGATCGGTAAGTCGCGGTGTATTGACCGACGCCACGAACGAGCAGTGGCAGCAGCAGTGGGAACTTCACGTTATGTCGCATGTGTACGCGGCACGGGCAGTCTTGCCGTCGATGATCGCACGTGGTCAGGGCTACCTGCTGAACACCGCCTCGGCCGCTGGGTTGCTTGCCGCAATCCCATCGGCGCCCTATTCAGTTTCGAAGGCTGCGGCTATCAAGCTGGCCGAGATGTTGTCGATCACCCACGGTGACGACGGCATTGGCGTGTCTGTGCTCTGTCCCCAAGGAGTGAATACCGCCATGGCCCCATCGGGCCTGGCCGATGGCGGGACCGACGGAATTATGGAGGCATCGGAACTCGCCGACGTCGTCGTGCAGGCACTGCGCGACGAAACGTTCCACGTGCTCCCCCACCCCGAAGTCGGCGATTACCTCAAACGCAAGGCTGACGACCCTGATCGCTGGCTCAAGGGCATGCGACGCCTGAAGGCTCGGGCCGAAGACGCAGAAGGCAAGACCGGGTCAGAAGCATGACGGACTACTCGCCATTCACACTGCTGCACGTCTCGATCGAGGATCGCGTCGCGTTCGCGACCATCGATGCACCGCCGATGAACGTGATGGTTCGCGAGCTGTTTTCCCAACTTGCCAAGTTCGCTAACGCAGTCGCGGCCGACGACGATGTGCGCGCCGTCGTCTTGCGCAGCGATGACCCCGACTTCTTCATTGCCCATTTCGATGTTTCGCTAATCTCAACTTTCCCGTTCGAGACACCAGCCGAGAAACCGGCCGAACTCAGCGGCTTCCATCTGATGTGCGAGACCTATCGCACTATGCCAAAACCAACGATCGCCGAGATCGCTGGCCGAGTTGGCGGCGGTGGCAACGAACTCGCCATGTCGTGCGATATGCGCTTCGGAGCGATCGGCCAGACCGTCATCAACCAGATGGAAGTACCTCTCGGCATCTTGCCTGGGGGCACCGGTACGCAGCGACTACCTCGGCTCGTCGGCCGAGGCCGGGCCATGGAGATCATCCTGGGCGGCGTCGACATCGACGCAGAGACCGCCGAATCGTGGGGCTTGCTCAACCGGGCGTTGCCACCAGAAGAACTTCGGCCCCATGTCACCGCTCTGGCCAAACGTATCGCTGGATTCCCGCCTGTCGCCGTGGCTGCCGCGAAAGCTGCGGTCGCCAATGCCGACACCATGAGCTTGCACGACGGCATGTTGGAAGAGGCATTCCTGTTTCAACAGACGTTGCGCGATCCCGAGGCCCGGCGCCGCATGGAGAAGTTCATCGAGGTCGGTGGCCAAACCCGCGACGGCGAGAAGAACCTGCTCGACACCCTCGACAAGTTGGCCGAAGACTGAGCCGCCTGCGGCGGAGGCCTAACCAGCCAATGACTTCGCCGATGAGATCACGCCGGAGGTCCCCAGTTCAGCGATCTGCTCGGGCGTGTAGCCAAGCAGCTCGGCCAATACTTCGTTGTTGTTGGCGCCAAGTTCGGGGGCCAGCGGTTCTTCGGTGCGACGAGGTACGCCGCTGGCGTGGATGGGGAAGCCAGGCACGCGGATCGAGCCCAGGTGCGGATCATGTACCTCGGTGACTGCGCCGCGTTCGACATACCAATCGTCGAGATGGGCGTCGGCAGGGTCGATCACCGGAGCGACCGGTACCCGGTGCGATTCCAGGTGGGCAATCAGTTCATCGTTTGACGGGAACGTCTGCATCCAACGTTCCAGGATCTCGAGCAGTTCGATGCGGTTGTCGCCCCGACCCTGTGGTGTCTGAAACCTGTCCATACCTGCGAGGTCGATCGACGAAGCCGCGTCACACAACCGCGACCATTGGCCCGCGAGAACATGGATAGCCAACCAGCCGTCGGGACCCATGAATGTGCCGGCTGGCGGCACTGCGCCGAAGTGACGCCCGGTGCGTTTTAGGCGGGCCTTGCCGTCGGTCATGCTCGGCCCCTGGATGGCGAACGGATGCATGTTGAAGATGGACTCGACCATCGACACATCGATGAACTGGCCTTCGCCCGTCGACACTCGGCTATAGAGCGCCGCCGAGATCGCTCCAAACGCCATCATGCCTGCACTCACATCACCAACCGGTGCGGCAGAGGCCAGCGGTGCGCCGTCACGTTCGCCAGTCAGAGCAGCCGAGCCGGCGTACGCCTGAGCGATCAGGTCAAAACCCGGCAGGTGTGCCTTGGAGCCGGTCCGCCCAAATGTCGAAATCGATGCATAGATCAAACCGGGGTTTGCGGCTCGCAGCGCATCGGGACCCAGCCCCCGCTTCTCGAGCACACCATGGCCATAGTTCTCGACGAGCACGTCACATTCACTGGCGAGGGCTGCGATGAGCTCATGGCCAGCGGGCTGATTCATGTTGACGCAGATGCTGCGCTTGCCTCGGTTCTGTTGCACAAAGTAGGAGCTGTGCTCGCCCTTAACAATCGGCAGAATCCGAGCAGCGTCACCACCAGGACCCGGCTCGACCTTGATCACGTCGGCGCCGAGCCCCGCCATCAGCAAGGTGCAGGCCGGCCCAGACAAGTACTGCGTTAGATCGAGAACACGAACCCCATTAAGCATTTGGAGAGACTAGGTGTGCTGCGGGTTTTCTTACCAACGACGACGTGCGCAACACTGTCACGATGTCAGGACCCCTCGCAGGAATCAAGATCGTCGACCTCACCCAGGTGGTCGCCGGACCGGTGTGCACAATGCTGCTCGCCGAGCAGGGTGCCGAGGTCATCAAGGTCGAGTTTCCGACCGGTGACATCCTGCGCCAGAACTCGCTGTACTCCAAGAATGGCATGAACGCTCTTGAGCTGAACTGCAACCGGGGCAAGAAGAGCATCTCGGTCGACATGGCTACGCCCGAGGGCATCGCCATCGTTAAGCAGCTCGCCGCCGATGCTGATGTCTTCGTGCAGAACTTTCGGGCCGGTGCCATCGAGCGGCTCGGAATCACCCACGAAGAATTACGTGAACTGAATCCCAAACTCATCACTGTGTGGATGTCCGGCTTTGGCCAGACAGGCCCCATGTCCGACGTTCCCGTTTTTGACCCAGTAATTCAGGCGGTGAGCGGCCACTGTGCCGTGCAGCTCAACCCCAACGTGCCCTTCCACGACGTGCACCGCACGATCATCATCGACAAATCCACCGCCCTAACCACTGCTCAAGCGATCAGTACAGCCCTGTTCGCCCGCGAACGCAGCGACGATGGGCATGGCGAGCACCTCGAGGTCTCCATGCTCGACACCGCCCTCTCGTTCTTCTGGCCCGACGGCGGTATGGCCCACACGCTGCTGGACGACGACGCGACCGAGGGTTGGACCCTGTATCAAATCATGTCGGTAACTACCTGCAGTGACGGACACCTGGTGTACTACCTGCAGGGCGACAGCAACTTTCAGGGCTTGCTGCGGTCGATCGACCGTCACGACATGGCCGACGACCCGCGTTATGGCACAGCTGCCGGACGCGCCGGCAGCGGCGAAATCATGGCCGAGATTGCGGCCGCGGTCGAGGTTGGCTTCTACGCCATGACTCGCGACGAGGCACTCCGGCGGCTGAGGCACTACGACGTGCCGTCGGCGCCAATGCTGCAGGTCGACGAGATCCACGACTTCCCCCAGGTCGTGCACAACGAGATTATGCACGAATGGGAACACCCCAAGGCTGGCAAACTTCGCCAACCACGGGCCGCAGCCAAGTTCTCGAACAATCAGATCGAGCCACGCTGGTGGGTCTCGGGACTTGGTGAGAACACCGACGAGATCCTGGCGGGTATTGGTCATGATGCCGAGGCTGTTTCCGCCCTTCGAGCCGCCGGTACTGTGACCTGATTAACCAGTTAGCCAGTGAACACAATGACGCTCCGTCGCCGGGGCGAGGCGTGACCGTCATCGACGGGGCGGATCATCAGCACGGTTCGAGCGCCACCGAGCTGGCAAGATCGTGGAACACAGTTGTACGAAACCAGAGGGATAAAGCATGGGTCAACTAGACGGACAAGTAGCGGTGATCACCGGGGCTGCCAGCGGTATGGGTTTGGCGACAGCGGAACGGTTCATCGCCGAAGGAGCGAGCGTCATCATCGCCGACTTCAATGCTCAGAGCGGTACGGCCGCAGCGGATCGCCTCGGCGAAAAATGCCGTTTCACCAAATGTGATGTTGCCGTCGAAGACGATGTCGCTGCCGCGATTGCCTTGGCAACCGACGCATACGGTCGATTGGACATCGTCTTCAACAACGCTGGTATAGGCGGTGCGTTCGGCCCGATCACCGACATCAAGGCCGAAGACTGGGACGAGACATTTGGGATCTTGACCAAGGGCGTCTTCCTCGGGATCAAGCACGCCGCCCGGGTGATGATCGACCAGGGCGAAGGCGGCTCGATAATCAATACGGCATCGATCGCCGGTATCGGTGGCGGTGCTGGTCCGCAGCCATACTCAGCGGCCAAGGCCGCCGTGATCAACCTGGGCAAGAACACTGCGGTCGAACTGGCCCCCCACAACATCCGGGTGAATAGCATCTGCCCGGGCCTGATCTTCACCCCGTTGATGCACTCGGGCGACGAAGAAGATGCCGAGCGAGTCATGAACGAGTTCCAGCCGCTCAAACGCCGAGGCGAAGGCACCGACATCGCTGGCGCCGCCCTTTTCCTGGCCGGCGCTGATTCGTCATTCATCACCGGACAGTCCATCACCGTTGACGGTGGGCTGCTGGCCCGAGGCCCGGCGATACATGGCCAGGCCAAGAACACCCGCAATCTGCACCGCAACGTGGGTATGGCCCACGGCAGCACCGGCCGGCCGGCCAGAGTCGAGCGGCTTGACCAGTGAGCCCAAACCAATGACTCTGGACACGGGCGAGCTGACGACCGAGAACTACTACGCCGCAGGCCAGGCGGCGGCCCTAGCAATGGACAACCGGGGTCCAATTCGGTTCGCCGCCGATGGAAGCGTCCACCCCGACATCCTCGAGGCGTACTGGAAACATGGCTTCTACGTCTTCGAAGACGTTGTCGGCGCCGACGAGCTGGCCGAACTTCAAGTAGACATCGACGCGTTACTCGACCGGGCTCCGTATCCGACCAAGCGGTCCACCACCGACAAACATGGTCGGCCGGCCCTGGGGCTCGATTTCGAAATCAACCCCTGGCTCATGACCAAACCCTTGAGCGATCCATGGGGCGGCAAGTCCCTGCTGAACGGCCGTCACCAGGTCAAGATGCACGAACCGATGCCGGCAGATGATGCTCCTGCTGACGTTCCGTTCCTCGTGAGCGGGTGCCTTGAGCTCAGCGAGACCTTCCTGCGGGTCTACGGCCATCCTGATCTGCTGCGCGTAGCCGAAGCCGTGAATGGCCCCGACTTCACACCGTTCAACGAGGTTTTGTTCGTCAAAGAACCCGGCCTCGGCCCGTCGGTCGCGTGGCATCAGGACGGCCAGATCCACTGGGACAACCCTGACTGGAACCCTGGTATCCATGGCTTTAACTTTCAACTGCAACTGTGGGGAAGCACACCCGGCAATGGCGTGTGGGTCGTGCCCGGCTCCCATACGTGGGGCAAGGTCGACATCAAGAAGCTGATCGACCAAAACGGGGGCGACCAACGCTTGCCCAACGCAATCCCGTTGGTGTGTGGCCCTGGCGATCTGACGATGACCAACCGCCAAACGCTGCATGGCTCGTTTCCCAACACCTCGCAGGACCGTCGCATCACCGTGAACTTCGGTTTCCATCGGCACTCCTCAGTCATCAACCAGCACGGCATGTTGAGCGGCGAGGGCAAGTTCTATGACCAGGACTATGTGACCGAACGGTGCCGCACGATCGCACTGGCCATCGATGCTCGGGCCCAACACTTCCCCGACGAGAGGCCGTACGTCTATGCACCCTTGGTCGGCCAGGAAGACCAGCACCGCTACACCCCCGAGACCCGTGGCACTGTGCTGCGCAACTACAACCGTCGAGACATCGGGATCTGATGCCCACCCCAAACGACCTTCATACCTCTCGAGACCTGGCTGTTGACCTGCTCGAAAGTCAGGATGAAGGCGACTGATCAACGGAGCTCCCTGGTCTTGGCTTCGACGTCCGCCACCTGTGCGCCCATATGACCCAGACCAACTTCTGATGCGTATCCAGCCCGTGCGTTACTGGCGACGGTCTGGCCGCGTGTATCCCGACATCAACGCTCACAGCTGGCCGTGAAACGTTCAGGTCAGACGCCAAATTCCAGGGATTGGCCTCGGCCCATGACCGTGTTCGGTGTAACTTCGAGCGGTGGATAAGGAGACAGAACCGGCGGACCAAGAGAGCAAGCCAGCCGAGACTGAAGCGAACCGCGTACTTCGCGTCGGGTGTCCGATGTGGGCGCAGCGATCCTGGATCGGCCAGTGGTACCCCCAGAAAACCCGGCCAGGTACTGAGCTCAACCTGTACTCGAAACTCTGCAATGCTGTCGAAGGCAACACGACCTTCTACGCCGAACCCTCGACCGAGACCGTGGCCCGGTGGCTTGAGCAGACGCCTACCGATTTTCGTTTCATGTTCAAGCTGCCTAAAGAGATCACCCACGAGCGTCAGCTCAACGACGTTGCCCGGCCGGTACGCAGCTTCCTAACGGCCATGGAGCCACTAGGCGAACGGCTCGGCCCCGTGCAGGCTCAGCTCCCGCCTGCCTTTGGACCGGAAGCACTCCCCCTGTTGCTGAACTTTGTGCGGCGTCTGCCTTCCGATTGGAAATGGGCACTTGAACTGCGCCATCCCGGATGGTTCGACGGATCTGCAGCCCACCATGAACTCGACGAGCTACTTATCGAACGCGATATCTCTCGCATCGTCCTCGACACCCGGCCCCTCTACGCCGTGCCCGCGGTCAGCGCCGCAGCCACCGACGAGAAGGGCAACAAGCCCGACCTGCCGATCACGCTCGACGCGGTCGGATCTCGACCGATCATCCGGGTGATCGGCGAAGATTCCCCACAAGGGACGATGAAGGGCCTGCTCAAATGGGTCCCCAAACTCATGGCCTGGCTCGACGAAGGCCGAGAGCCGTACCTGTTTGTGCACCAGCCCGAGAATCTGGAATCACCTGGGCTTGCTCGAGCGCTTCACACCGCAGTCAGCATGCAGTACTCCGCAGTCGCCCCCCTACCCGAGGCCCCCGCCGTCGAGCAGCCCGAGCAAACCTCGATGTTCGAGTGACCCTCTCATCCTCCATGCCAGTGAGTCTGCAAAGACTTTGCGTCAGCGCAATGTTCTAAGGTCGGTTGAAGCCACACACGACCAGCAGGAGAACGGCATGTCGGCATTCGTCGCAGCACAGAAGCCGATGCATGAGACACATCGCATCGAGGCGGGTGGTGCCGTCGATGCCGATGCGCACATTCTGGAACCGCCTGATCTGTGGGAGAACTACATCGACCCGAAGTATCGGGATCGGGCGCTGAGAATCCGGCTCGACGAGAACGGTCTTGAAGAACTCGAGATCGACGGCCAGCGATCGACCATGAGCCGACGGGGCCTCCCTTCGACCCTTGGTGCAATGGGATACCCCGACCTCGTCGCCCTGCAAAAGGACCCTGAGCGCACGTATCTACGCGAAGCGCCGTACGGCACGATGCACGCTGGCGAACGTATTGAAGTCCTCGATGCCGAGAACATCGACATCGCCATCTTGTACACAACCGTTGGCCTGTTGTGGGAAGCCGAGCTCAAGGACCCCGAGCTTTGCCAGGCCTATACCCGCGCCTACAACCGTTGGATCTGCGAGTTCGCTGCTGATCAGCCTCGTCTCGTTCCCACCGCCCACCTGTCGCTCAGCGACCCCATTGCCGCCGCCGCCGAGATGCGACGGGCGGTCGAGGACGGCGCCAAGGGTGCCTATGTCTGCCCCTTCACCCACGATGCCAAGCCGCTTGGCCACCCCGACCACGACATCGTCTTCGCCACCGCACAGGATCTCGATATCCCATTCGCCATCCACCCAACGTTCGAGCCTCAGTGGACCAAGGGCGAACGTATGGGTTCCTGGGAGAACGTGAAACAACTGCGACTGCTGGCCTCGGTGACGGCAAGCGACGGTGTCCGCCACCAGTTCACGACACTGTTCGACTACGGCGTATTCGATAAGTTTCCTCAACTCAAGGTGCTCGTGCTCGAGTCTGGCGGCGGCTGGATCGGCTACTGGCTCGATCGTATTGATGCCGTGTACGGGCACACATTCATCGGTGACCGCGTGCCGTTGAAACACAAACCAAGTGACTACTTCCGCGAGCGCATCTGGATCAGCTGCGACCCAGACGAACGGACAATTCCTTCGCTCGCCGACCGATTCGGGGCAGATCGATTCATGTGGGCATCGGACTATCCGCATGCTGACCACACGCCCGAGTATGTGCATGACCTGAACGCACTGGTTGCGATGTTCCCCCAAGACGACCAGGCGGCCTTCGTCGGCGACAACGCTCGAGCGCTCTTTGACCTGCCAGCTGGCCGCCCGTAACCGCTCATCACGTGTCAGACCCTTCCTAAGCGGTCTTGGTCCTAGGTGAAGCGGCGCAGTACCTTCGCCGTCAGTGAGCACTATTCGAGTTCCAACACAACGCCAAGGCCAGACCGGCATGGGACAGGGCGGCTACACCTGTCACGAGTTCGTCCAGGCAATCGGCGAGCCGGTCACGGTCGCGCTGCGAAATCCGATTCCACTCGAAACTGACCTAGACATCGTCCATCGCGATGACCACTGGCATCTCGTCGATCCATCGGACCCGGGCACCGTGATCCTGGAAGCGACACGATGGGTCCCTGACTATGCGGCCACCGAACCAGTCAGCATCGACCAGGCTGCGGCCGCCCGCGAGGGCTTCCCGATGACGGCCGAGAATCATCCTGCGCCGCACTGTCTGTCGTGTGGTCTCGGCGAACACTCGCTGCACGTCCATGCCGGGCCGCTTGCCGACGGACGATGGGCTACGCCTCTGCGGCTGCCTGAGTGGTCACTCATCGACGGCGATGTAGATATGTCGCTGCTGTGGATGGCCATCGACTGCAGCTGCGGTTGGTACATCGGACACAGCAGACCAGCACCCGGCCAGGCCGTGACCGTGCAGTTCGCTGTCGATGTCGTTGCGCCGATCGAGCCAGAAACCGACTATGCGCTTGTCTCGTGGCACGGTGACTATTCGCCCGACTGGGACGGACGCAAGCGAGGTGCTGCTGCTGCCGTATTTGATGCGGCGGGAAATCTGGTTGCAAGCTCTCGATCCTTTTGGGTCGCCCCCAGATGATCGATACGACACCAATCCGTGTCGGCGCGTGGTTTCAAGGGCCAACAGGATCTGGCCAAGGCGGTTGGACCGCACACCGTCTGGCAACTGCTATCGGCGAACCGGTGACCGTTGCGATACGGCGTCCTATCCCGCTCGATATCGACATGACCGTCATCGCAGTCGACGACGGCTGGCATCTGGTCGACCCGGCCGAGCCCAGCGAGCCGGTACTCATCGCCACGCGGTCGGACCCGACGTTCGCCGCCACCACCGCGGTGTCTATCGATAGTGCTGCAGACGCACGTACACGATTCCCGTTGCACGACGAGCACCCCGTGCCTGTGTGCTTCTCATGTGGTACCAATGCAGACTCGATGCGAGTTCACTCTGGTCCGCTGGCTGACGGCAGATGGGCTACGGACTGGACGGTGCCCGACTGGGCCGTCGACGCCACAGGAATCGTCGACGAAGGCGCTCTCTGGGCTGCGATAGACTGTGCCCAAGCCTGGTACGCGGGCAACGCTGGAGGCCGGCGTCACTCCGTCACCGTCCAGTTGGCTGTTGAGATCCTCGAACCGCTCGAACCGGGTGCGACCTACTCACTCGTTGCCTGGAATGGCACCTATGACACCGAGTGGGATGGCAGAAAACGCGGCGCTGGCGGCGCGGTGTTTGCCAGCAATGGCACCTGCGTCGCCCGCTCCAGTAGCTTTTGGATCGCCATCTAGGCCGCCCGCAGTTTGAAAGGTGCTTAGCTGGCGGCCGCAAGAAAGTCTGCTATTTGACCGGTCGCAACGTCGAGGGCCTCGCCGTCTTGCCAGTCTTGTATGAATGTGCAGTTCGGGAGCAACTCGGCCAGCTCTCGCGACGTCGACTCGGGGTGGTAGAGATCGTTACCCATCAGCAGCATCGTCGGCGTCTCGATTGCGGTGGCTTGCTCCTGGGTCGTGTTGAACATGAAGTCACCGTCGTACATGTTTGACCGGAACGAATCGAACATAGCGTCATCTGCCTCGGGATGATCGGGCGCCACGTCGCCTCGCCAGCTATCGAACATCGCGTAGAAGGCCTGACGGTTGTCGTCGAGCCCAATCGGCTGGACTATCACCGTTGCGGCGACGCGCTCAGGGGCAGCCATGCAAAGCCCAGTGATGTACGGGCCCCCAATACACATACCAGCGACGGCGAAGCGTTCGATCTCAAGATGGTCCATCAACGCTAGTTGATCAGTGGTATAGCTGTGCCAGCCGTCGGCCCCCGAGATCGGGGCGCTGGACTGGCCGGCGTTGCGCTGATCCATGGCGATGACTTGGAAATCTTCGACCAGACAGCCAAGCGGATTCCACGGCATCAGATTCCACTTGTTGAACGCCGAATGCATGCCACCAGGGGCGATCAGCAACACAGGGAAACCCCGGCCCGTGACCTGATAGTGAATCGTCGCTCCGTTGTGCTCAAAGAAAGCCATGCAATAGCGTATGCCGAGCAACGCTGTCTCTCGAATCCTGCTCGGGGTGCCTGCACCACCATGGTGGGAGTGCCCGTCGAGCGATGACTCGACATAGGTGATCCATCCGTTCGTGCATTGCCGAGTGCAACCCCGAATTCGTCCAAGACCCTCAGCCGGTCGGGGTTGGCTGTTACTGGGCGCTGATCGCTTGCCAGACCTTCTGTGGTGTGCACGGGATGTCGATGTGGCGGATTCTCAGGTGAGCGATGGCATCGAGGACTGCGTTGTGTACAGCGGGTGTGGCCCCGATCGGCCCTGACTCGCCAACAGCCTTGTAACCGCCAGCGTTGAACGAACTTGGCACGACCTGGGCTTCGAGATCGATCTGGCAGAACTGGTCGATCGAAGCGATCTGATAGTCCATGAAGCTTGTCGTCAACGGGTTGCCTACGTCGTCGAACAGCGCCTCTTCACCCATCACCTGGGCCGCGCCCAGGGCAATGCCACCACGTAGTTGGTCCTGCACGATCTGATCATTCACTCGTACCCCAGCGTCGTCCACGGCCGCGTACTGGATGAGTTTCCATTCGCCGGTTTCTGTGTCGAGCTCGACCACAGCGATATGGCAACCCGACGGGTAGACGTCCTTGCCACCGTTCTCGTAGACATGATCACAGCTCAACTGCTCGTCACTAGCTTGCATCTCGATGGCAAGATCCGCCCAGCCCAACGATCGACTTGGTGTGCCCACAACATGGAAGACACCGGCCTGGCGGTCGAGCACAACATCGGCCTCGGCGGCTTCGAGCATCTGAGCAGCAAGCGTTGCCGCCTGCAATACGACGTCGGTCGAAGCCTCGTGAATCGCCAAGCCAGCTGTCTGCACTGAGCGAGAACCAATAGCACCAACGCCAGTTCCGATCTCATCAGTCTTGCCTTCGACCACGGTGATGCGCTCAGGAGCGATGCCGAGTTCGCCCGATGCGATCGTGCGCCACGTGGCTTCGTGGCCCTGACCTTGTGACGTCGTGCCGGTTACGACCGTCGCGCTGCCATCGGCGTTGATACGCACCAGTGCAGACTCACCGCCACCGCCGCAGGTTCGATGGTTGTAGCTCGCAATCCCGATGCCGATCTGACGCTCAGTTGGCGTTGACCGTCGCTCTGCCTGTGCTGCTCGAAGCGACTCATAGCCGGCTAACACCAGCACCCGTTCCAACGCCTCGGCGTAGTCGGCGTCGTCGTACAGGGCTCCGGTCGGCGAGGCATATGGCATGTCGGCGGCAGTCAGCAGGTTCCGGCGGCGCAGTTCGGCAGGATCCATATCGATTTCGGCGGCAAACATGTCGACCGAGCGCTCAAGCGCTGCAAGGACCGGACCGCGCCCTGCGCCGCGTAGAGCAGCAACAGGCGGTCGGTTCGTGACATGGGTGACCTGTTCAAACTCGGTGTGGCCAATTGAATAGGTGCCTGCCAGCATCGGCGCCGTCCATTGGTTCGGCAAGCCCGCGCCAGAACTGGGATAGGCGCCCGCGTCCTTGTGTACCTGCACCTTGACCGCTTGCAGGTCCCCGTCGCTGGTGCCAGCCAACCACATGTGGATGTCTTCGGCTCGGCCATGTGGCGCCGACATCAGGTTTTCGGTGCGAGATTCGATCCAACGAACGGGACGCTCGACGAGACGAGCGAGAAACGGAATGAGCTGCTCTTCGGGACCGGGGGCACCTTTACCGCCGAACCCGCCGCCAACGAACGGTCCAGCGATCACATGGATGTCCGATAGTGCCAGGTCGTACATCGGAGCGATGCGGCTGCGGTAGCCGTGAGGTGTCTGCGTGCTGACCCAGACGTGAAGGTGTCCATCTTCGGTCCACGTCGCTGTTGCGCCGCGGCACTCGATTGGTGCGGCAAGCTGGCGAGGATTGCGGAAATCGTGCTCGATGACCACGTCGGCGTTCTCGAAAACAGCGGGGTCGAACCCGTGGCCCAAGTCATCGTCGGCATGGGTTCGGATGACGTTCGTCGGCTCGGCATCGTCGATGCCGGCATGTGTATTTCGTCGGGCCTGATCTGGCTTGTCGAACAGTCGCGTATCGCCGAACAGAGCATCGTGGGTGGTCAGCACCGGAGTTAGGTCGTCGTAGTCGACGACGACTAATTCGGCTGCATCTACGGCCTGCGCCCGAGTCTCGGCAACGATGACCGCTACGGGTTCGCCGACGTAGCGCACCTTGTGTTCGGCCAGCAACGGTTGAGCAAACCGCAGCGGGTGGTTCGGCGAATAGGCCAGCGTCGGGAAGATCGGGTTGTCCGACGCGTCGATCGCTGCCAGCACCCCAGGAGCCTGCCGGGCGTCGTCGAGGTCGATCTGGATGCGGGCATGCGCCGCAGTCGAGCGTACGAACACCGCATGTGTCGCTCCCGCCAACAGCGGCACGCGCAAATCATCGATATAGGTGGCCTGGCCGGTGATGAACAGGACATTTTCGTCAACCATGGCTCTTGTGTACACCTCCTAGCGGAATCCCGCCAACCGCTCGTCGGTGTCGGTGATCTCGTAGTCATGGCTGTACTCGTATGCCAAGCCAGTATCCAGACCTGAGGCCTCGGCTGCTTGGTACAGGTCTCGGTAGGCCGCCAATGAGCCCGTGCTGGACTCGCCGATCGAAATCGCCAGGTCTGTGACCACCTGGTCGAGCTCTTCGGACGGGACAGACTGACAGGCCATACCCATCGCTGCTGCTTCTGCTCCGGTGAATGTTCGAGCCGTGTAGCTGAGCTCGCGGGCCGTGGCCATGCCGACCAGTGCGGGAAGCCGCTGGCTCATACCCCATGTCGGACGTAAGCCGAACTTGGCATGGGTGTCGGCCATCTTGGCTTTCTCAGCCGTAACCATCAGGTCACAGGCCAGCGCTAGTTCGAGCGCTCCGGTGAAGCAGAAACCGTTCACTTTGGCGATCGTGATCAGTCGTCCGTTGGCCAACTTGTCTGTCATGCCCCTGGCTGGGATATCCAAGATGTCGCCGACGCTCCCGCCGGTGAGCTCACGATCACCTAGCGCCTTCAGGTCTACGCCAGCGCTGAACGCACGGCCCGCTCCTGTCAGGATTAGCACCTGCACCTCGGCATTGGCAGCCAGCTCGTCATAGGCCTGATTCAACTCACCCAACATGGTTGGTGTGATGGCATTCAGTGCGTCGGGCCGGTTCAGTGTGACCGTGGCAATACCGGCGTCGACGGATACTTCGATCTGTTCAAAACTCATCGCCGCCACCCTAGCCCCAGGGCTTCTGGAGATAGATATGCGTTCGTTAGCGGGTCGTCCGGACGATCTGCCACTGTTCCCAAGCCAGGCGTGGCTCGATGTCCGCGTAACCGCGGGCTCGTTCAGCCTGGATTGCGATGGCTGCGGCGACCAGCGATGTCGAGGCCTTCGCGACGTGAGCTTCGACTTCTTCTTGTATAAGCGGGCGCCCCTGTTCATGTTCGGCTGCCATTAGGGTCGCCACGAGCGGCGGAAGGATCATCGGTAACGGGTCGGTGGCGCCAAGACCTGCCGCCCCCGGCTCGGTCATACGCCAAACACCAAACGGGTTGTGCCGGCCGTCGTCTGGAGTGAAGCGATAGTCGGGCCAACGTTCGAGGGCGCGGCCTGGCTGGTCGGGCTCAGCAGCGAAGGTGTGCCCGGTCAGCAACACAGGGTCCTCGACAACTTGGTGGCCACAAAATATCGACAAGAGGTCAGGGTCATAGCCGTGAACGAGCGCGTCGGGTCTCAGAAATGCATGCATTCCCGTCGTGTAGCTCACCTCTTTGTTGGCCACAAGGAGCGTTGTGTGATGAACAAGTTCATGCGCCGTCTCGGCATCAAGGGCCGCGAACCAGGTCGACCAATCCACCGCCGCACCCGACGATTCAACTCGCACACCGACACCGCCAGCGGTACGAAGGGCCTCGCTGATCGGGCGCAGCGCACGAACGGCAAGATCGAGCGTCGTGCCAATCTCGATCAGCGCTGCAGCCGTGCACTCGCTGGCAGCGGTGACGAGTTCGTCTCGTTGCCCATCACGTGACCACGACATGGCATTCCCGAAACCGGCCGGGTCCTGCACCAAGCCGAAACGCACGTGATCAGCTGCTATTGGGCGATCGTCGAACGTCCCAAGCGACAGAGTCACCGTGGCGAGTGCCTCTAGTAGCGACGCCTCTGTTTCCCACGGGCCGGGCACGAGCAGGAACACGGACGGAACGAAGGGCATATGGGCTCAGCCGCAATGTGACGACGGTGGCAGATCCATCACTGGGCTGTGGTCGAAGAAGCCGCTTGGCTTCAGCGTGAATCCGATAGTGGCCACCGGCATCACCGGCCAATCTTCAAGGCTTGGCAAGTGGTTGTGGCCCATCGTGTACCAGACGACGACGTCGGTGTTTTCGACCGAGCGATCGGCCTCGGTCCAGGCTGGCAGGCCTTCGCCCCCAGCTGACTGGTTCGGATAGGGACCCGCTGGCCAACGTTCGTCTTCGGCGTACGGCGTGACCCACAGGTGGTTCCACATGTAGCCAGCCCGGGCCTTGATCGAGGACTCTTCGGTGGCGAACGGCATGCAGTTCTCGCCAGCTACGAGCTTGTAGCCCGTGGGTGTTCCCATCTTGTTTGTTGCCTCGTTCGAGATGACCTTCCAATACCGAGCGACCAATGGATCGATTCGGCGTTTTGCTTGCTGCTCGGTTGCCAGCACTGTGGTCTGACCACGGAACGCATTGCCATAGGGGTTCTCTTCCGGCGGCGCTTGAACCGTGTCAACCTCGACGACCGAGTTGGCTAGGCCGTCGACAGTCATGTCGAGCCGGGTGCAGAAGAAGTGCTGATGGTTCGGGCCATACAGATGGTCACCAAGCTTGGTGCCATACGCGGTCTCTTCGCCGGTGTCCAGGCCACCGGTGCTAAGAATGCCAGTGAGCTTGATCTCGTTCTCGATGCGACCGTCTTGGTAAAAGTACCAATACACGCCGTACTCATAGTTGCCGACCGTGCAGATAAACGACACGACGAGCCGCCGAAGCCGCCGCACCTCGGTCTGCTGGGTGCGAAAGTCGCTGTGCTTCCAGCTGATTCCGAAGTCCTCTTCATGAATACAGATCGCCTGGGGGATCTCGATCACGGTGCCTTCTGCATCACAGAAGTGTGCGTCCAGGTAGTGGATCTCGCCCAGGCAGTCACAGCCCAGTGCGAGCGAGTTGGCCAGTATCCCCATGCCATATTCACCGGCGTCGAATGCGTTCTTTCGCGCCTGGGTCGACGATGGGTCCCCATAAGGCACCGTCATTTCAGCCAACGAGGCTCGGTACAGAACGGGTCGAACCTGATCACCTTCGGTGTAGGTGACCGTGTTTATAACCAGTCCCTCGCGGCTGCTCCAGCCGACTCGTAGATCCCACTTCTGCCAGCTCAGCTGATCGCCGTGAACCTGGAAGCTCGGGCCGTCGGGCTGGGTGATGTCGAGCGGCTTGATGTCGGTGCGTTCCCGATCTGTCGGCATGTGGTTCCGGCACCACTCGGCGGACTCTGCAGATTCTTCTGGCACCGGCAACACTCGCTCGTCGTCGATGCGAAGGACCTTGTTGGCGTTCAGGTCGAAGACGACCGCCAACCCATCGATCGGACGGGCGTACTGGTTGTCGCCAGGCGAGCCATGTACAAAGACGAGACCACGCACGATGCGATTGTTGTTCTCGTAGGGATCGCCGTAGTTGCCTGCGGTCCAGGGATCGATCGTGACCAGGCTCATGTCGGTGATGCCACGCTTGGCCATTGCAGCCTGGAAGCCAGGGTCGTCTCGCATCGCGGCTTCGGATTCACTGAACTCGTTCACGATGATCGATGGCTGCACGCCTTCGATGCGCTTCCAAGTCGCAACCGCCCCGTTTGTCAGCGAAGCGACGATCTCGTGGGTTGAGCCGTCGGCCGGATCGAGCACGACCACCTCAGCTGCTCGGGCAATTGCCATACCTGACTGGTGCGCTAGCACGCTGGCCTTGGGTGGAAGGTGCAGATCTACGCTGACGAACCGCATGCGGCCCCCGAAACGCTCATCGTTGCGTACGATCTCGACGGCCTGCCGAGTTTCGTCGACGACCAGCCGATCAAGCGGGTGCGTCGTAGTTGGTGGTGCAGCGAGATCGGTCATGGGCGCATCCTCAAACGGGGTGTCGGTCGACGCGACTCTAGATCACGGTTTCCCGATCCGCCCTGTCGACCTCTGTGTCCTCTTCGATAGCGCCTGTGGCTGTCCTGGGTCGGCGCTGCGAGCGGCGGACCCTGTCCGTCAGCCGGGCTTCTGACTTCTTGCAGGTTTACTTGCAATCGAACGTTTGTTCGATTGTTGTTTGTTCATGGCTACCGATGCAACGCTCAACACGGGCACGCTCGACACGGGCACGCTCAACACGGGCACGCTCAACACTGAGTTCACCGAGTCCACGCCCTAACAACGCGACTTGGGTTGTTGGCAACGAACAACATGGTGACCGCAGAGTCGGGGCAACGGACTATTGGTCAGTACGTTGCGGCACGGACCAACAGTCGAGCTGTCGATATTGACCGGTTCACTCCGACTACCAAGTGGTTACGCGACTATCCCATGTTCGAAGCAGCCTTCGGGGCCGAGATGACTCAGGCCCACCTCGACCATCTCCGCAAACTCGACAGCGACTTCGAAACCCACACCAACCTGGTCAGGGACCAACAGATCTTTGTTGACGCCGCCGCCGGCTGCTCGTTCGCAGGTTTCGAACAAGCTTGCGAAGCCTGACTGACCTTCAACGACCCCGACGGCAAAGAACCGAAAGACCAAATCGACAAGAGCCAGTTCCGAATCAGGAAAGGCCGCGGCGGTCGCGGCCTGCTCAACGGCGAATGCGACGCTGTCAGCCGCCAAATAATCAGCTCCGCAGTCGAACACGAAGCCGAAAAACTCCGTCGCCAAGACAAAGCCAATGGTGCTGACCGCACCGACAGTCAGCGCAACATGGCCGCCCTGAAAGCACTCATCACCCGAGGCTTCGCCCGACCTGACGGCACGTTCCCGATCCCGTTGGGCAACATCGTCATGTCAGCCACAGTCGCCGAATGGGCGTTAGCTACCCTCAACGGCGACATCGATCCTGGCGACCACGTACCCGTACACGCCACCGATGTCGACGGCCGATGCGAACTGATCGACGGCACTTCCATCCACCCGTTCCTCGCCGTCCAGGCCCTCGGACTCGTTGATGCGACAGGTGCCGCCGACCCGACAATCCTGCGGCGCTACGTGATGGAAGCCGACAGCCGCATCCTCGATATCTCCGTCAACGCCCGCATCTTCCCCGAATGGATGCGAACCGGGGCCTTGATCCAATCACGAGGCCAATGCGAAACCCACGGCTGCGACACACCCCACCACTGGCTCCAAATGGACCACGTCCACCCCGTCGCCTACGGCGGCAAAACACAATTCAACAACGCCGAACCGCCTGGCGAGACCGCACAGCACCACCCAGACGACCCCGACGACAGCGTCTTCTAGACCCAGAGCATCCGAGAATCAGTTAGCTAGCGTCGCCCTCTGACAGGCCAGCGACATGCAGCGCCTTGCGCTTGGCATCGTTCATGTCGTAGTGGCGACGGGTCACGATGCGTTGAGCGTACAAACCACCACCGGCTTGCAGGTTGGTCACGAACTTCCAGCCGCCGTACGCGTCCGCGGTCAGATCTCGAATGGCGTGCATCAGGTTCGCTCGATATTCACCGTCGACACCGTTGCCGGTCGACATGTACTTGCGGGCCAGATCACCGACCTCGGCGTTCTCGAAGTCTGCTGGCGACGGCGCGGTCAACACTGCGCCACCGGCGATGTCGTGTAGATGGCGCACCATCAGGTTGTAGTTCGCCGCCGCGTGGAACTTTCCGGCATTGACGTAGAGCTCGTTGGGGAACGCAGCGCCGTCCGGGCCGATGCTGCAATTCATGATGGCAGCCTCGAGTGACGCACGAACCAGGGTCGCGTGAATGATCATCTCGCTGATCTTCTCTTTGATGTGCGAGATTCCGGCCGTGCCATTCGACTCGGCAACAAGTTGAGCGAACCCAACCAGCTCATCGCACTCTTCAACGAGGGCCGACAGGCCACCGAGCCGCTCCCACAAACCAAGGCTGTGCGCGAACACCGCTGCCATCGAGGTCTCGCCATCCAGGAAGACTCGCTCGTGGGGAACGAAGACATCGTCGAAGATCACGAACCCCTCGGGGTAGTGGTAATTGCCAGAAACAGGGAACGTGCGCACGTCGTCGTGGCGCGGCGCGTACGTGGTATTGATGATCTTGACGCCCTCGGCGTTCACCGGCACGATGCAGCCGATCGACCAATCCTCTTCGCCCGGTTTCATGGCCTTGGTCGGGATTGTCAGCAGGTCATGTCCGAACGACGCTCCGGTGATGTGCAACTTGGCGCCCCGGATGACGACACCGTCTCGTTGTCGGTCGACCACACGGGTATAGCTGTCGAGATCATCTTGGGCCGATGGTTTCTTCGACCGATCGCCTTTTGCGTCGGTGATGCACTGCGTGATCCGCACGTCGCCTCGCTGTGCCTCGTCGATGTAGTGACCGATTCGCTCGATGTAGTCGGGCTTGACGCCGCCCATCCGGCCTGCGGCCGTCTTCAGTGTCTGGATCGATGACGAGGTGACGTGCGCCATCATTCCGGCGTCGTGCAGCATCGGGATGAGTTCCCGCAGATCATCGGCAGACTGCGGCACGCTCAACAGCGGAGATACGGCATCTGGTGCAGGGTCATAAAAGTTGTCGTACGCCTTGGCCGTGATGTCAGCGGTCTGGCCCAGCAACGGATGACCCACTAGATCATCGATCTTCTCGCCCTCGAAGTAGGTCTCGCGGCCGTCATCGAGCGACGCTTTGTATTGAGCTCCGGTCAGCATCATTCCTCCATTTGTTATTCATACAGCGGAGCACGATTTGCAACGTGATGCCAAATACCCAACATCCACAAAGTACGTTCGAAAGATGTTCACTCCGCCCGAGACTCCGATGACGGCCACCGAAGAACAGCAGTACATCGACGCTGTTCAGGTCGCCAATATTCCTACGTTGCTGATGGTGCTGGTCCAACTCACTGGCGAGATGCACTGGCTCGAGGACCCGTATCGTCCTCGGCGTCAGCAGGGAATGGGCGACAACGACACCGGCGGCCTCCGAGCAGATCACCAGACCGAGGTCCGCGAGGCGGCGCTCGAAGCGATGCTGGCCTGGCGCAAGGGTCGGCCGGTTGCGATCGCTGACCCCGCCCCCGAACTGCTCGTGAAGATGTTGCACGCCGCAATGGACGAAGAGATCCCAGACATATACGGGCCATTCACCAAATCGCAGCTCGGACAGCAGCCCATTGCCACGAATCCAATCAAGGTGCCAGAGGGCTTCAGCGCCATCGTTATTGGCGCGGGCGTGTCCGGCTTGTGCGCCGCAGTACATCTGCAGGCAGCCAATATCTCGTTCACGGTCCTCGAAAGAAACGATGACATCGGAGGTGTGTGGCTCGAGAACACCTATCCGGGGGCCGGTGTAGACACACCAAACCATCTGTACTCGTTCTCATTCATGCAGTACGACTGGCCTGAGTTCTTTGCGCTGCAAGACGAGCTGTGGGGTTACCTAAACCATGTCGTGGAAACGTTCGATCTTCGACCGAAGATCGAGCTCGCAACCACCGTCGAGCGCGCTCTGTATCGCGAGACTGAGCAAGACTGGGAAGTCACGATTCGCCGATCCGACGGGTCCGTAGAGGTCCGACACGCGACGATCGTGATCAGCGGTGCCGGGATCTTCAATCCGCCCGTGATACCGAACATCGAAGGGCTCGATTCGTTCCAAGGCCCATCGTTTCACACCGCTCGGTGGCGTGATGATGTCGAACTCGAGGGCAAACGGGTGGCGATCATTGGAAATGGGGCCAGTTGCATGCAGATCGCTCCGTTGATCAAGGACCAGGTCGAATCGCTCGCCATCTTCCAACGTTCGAACCATTGGGCAGCACCGTTTGAGCAGTTCCGCAAACCTGTTCCTGAGGCCTTGCGATTCCTTCTGCGCGAGAACCCGATCTATCAGGCATGGTACCGAGTACGTCTTGGTTGGACTTTCAACGACCGGAACCATTCGGCGCTGCAAAAGGACCCGAACTGGGAACACAACGACCGTTCGCTGAACGCGACCAATGACGGCCATCGTGGCTTCTTCGAGCGCTACATCCGCGATGAGCTCGGTGACCGTCAGGACTTGTTTGATGTTGTCGTTCCGAAATATCCGCCATTCGGCAAACGCATGCTGATGGACAACGGCTGGTATCGCATGTTGCGCAACGAAAACGTCAGTTTGGTCACCGACAGCATCACGTCCGTCGACGCCAACTCTGTGCACACCGAGGCCGGTGACGTATTCGAAGCCGATGTGCTGATCATCGCGACCGGCTTCGATGTCCTGCGTTTCATCAACACCTATGAGACCATCGGCCGCGGCGGTCGGTCACTTCGCGAGGCGTGGGATGACGACAACGCGAAGTCATACCTTGGCACGACCGTGCCGGACTTCCCGAACTTCTTCACGTTGTACGGCCCCAACCTGCAACCAGGACACGGTGGGAGCCTGATCAATGTGATCGAGATGCAGATGCACTACATCATCGACCTGATCGAACAGATGGCTGCGGGCGACGTCGGTAGCGTCGACATTCGCCCCGACGTCCACGCCGAATACAACGACCGAGTCGACGCTGCCCACGAGAACATGGTGTGGACACACCCTGGCATGTCGACCTACTACCGCAACGAGCGTGGCCGCATCGTGGTCAACTCTCCGTACCGCAACGTTGACTTTTACGAGTGGACGCGCCAGGCCGACCTGGACGAATATGTGGTCGAGCCTCGCCATATACCTGTGTCCTGAGTTGCTTGTGGAGCCAGACGGCTGCAAACTTGATCATGCCTCTCGATCCACAAATCGCTCCTCTCGTCGAAGCGTCCAACGCCGCCGCAGCGAAACTCCCTCCAATTTCCGAGCAATCCGTCGCTGACCGTCGAGCGGGATACCAGGCGCTGGCCGGCGTAGCTGGGCCTGGACCCGGGCTCTACCGGGTCGAAGATTGTGTGATCGCTGGCGTTCCTTGCCGGATCTATAGCAACAACGGCCCACACGGCATCTTGATGTTTATCCATGGTGGTGGGTACGTCATCGGCGACCTCGAAACGCACGATCAAACCTGTCGACAGCTTGCGCTCGAATCCGGGGCAACCGTTGTTTCCGTCGGCTATCGCCTGGCTCCGGAGCATCCATTTCCCGCTGGCCTCGACGATGCCTGGGCTGTCTTCCAGACGCTCGACGCCGATCGAGACAATTTTGGCATTGGCAGCAAGCTCGCAGTCGCAGGCGACTCTGCCGGCGGAAACTTCGCTGCGGTGCTGGCATTGATGGCCCGTGACGCTGGCATCAATTTGGCAGCGCAATTGCTCGTGTACCCCCATGTCGATGTCAACGATGCCTCGCCATCTATGACAGAGAATGGCGAGGGTTACCTGCTCACCAAAGAGACCATGGACTGGTTCATGGACAATTACAAGCCTGACCCGCTCGACTGGCGAGCATCACCGTTGCTGGCCGAGTCACACGAGGGCCTGGCGCCAGCAGTCGTGATCACCGCCGAATTCGACCCGCTGCGCGACCAAGGTATCGCCTATGCGCAAACGCTCGAAGCTGCGGGTGTCGACGTGGCTTACCTGAACTACGACGGCATGGTCCATGCCTTTTTCCAGCTCGCCCCTCTGTGTGATGCAGGCAAGGACGCAATCACCCAAGTCGCAGAAGCAGCGAAAGCGGCCCTGACCTAGCCAATCAGTTACTAGCTTGGGCGGCGGCGGGTCATGACGTTTTCTTTGGCCTGGGCGACCAGGCCGGGGATCACGTCGCTGAGTTCGGCGGGGTCCCAACGGTCATCCTTTCTGGCCTTGGGGCCACCTTCCCAGCCCTCCATGCAGCTAATTGTTCCACCGTTGACCAGGAAGACTCGGCCGGTGATCTCGCGGGCTGCAGGTTCGTTCGAACCTAACCAGACGACGGTCGGTGCAACATTGTCAGGATGTACGAAGTCGAATGTGCCCTTCTCGATTTCTTGCTGCCCATAGGGCAGGTCCTCGGTCATGCGGGTGCGAGCGCCTGGAGCGATGCAGTTGACCGTCACGCCGTAACGGCCCAGCTCGGCCGAAGCCGTGATCGAGAACGATGCGATTCCGGCTTTGGCCGCGCCGTAGTTGGTCTGTCCCGGGTTTCCGAACAGGCCCGATGTGCTGCTGGTGTTGATCAGCGCAGCACCCTCGACCGGTGTGTCCTTCTTGATCATGTCGCGCCAATACGCAGCAGCATGACGAGCCGGCGCAAAGGTACCTTTGAGATGCACGTTGATGACAGCGTCCCACTCCTGTTCAGTCATGTTCGCCAACATACGGTCGCGCAGAATGCCGGCATTGTTCACCAGGACATGGAGCACGCCGAAATGCTCGACTGCTTGGTTCACCATGTTGGCTGCGCCATCCCAGCTCGAAACATCGTCGCCATTGGCAATCGCCTCGCCGCCCATGGCCTCGATCTCGGCGACAACTTCTTGGGCTGGCGTCAGGTCACCACCCTCGCCGTCACGGGCGCCACCCAGGTCGTTCACCATGACCTTGGCTCCTTGGCGGGCGAATTCGATCGCGTGGCCGCGTCCGATCCCGCGGCCTGCGCCAGTCACGATGACTACCTTGCCGTCACAGATTCCCATATTGTCCTCCGAAGTTATGTCTCCTGATCGTTCCACGATCGCATAGCTGGATCGAAATCGCCTACCGTGAGGCCATGACAGCAGATCGAGTAGATGGTGACCGTCTGTGGTCACGGTTGATGGATATGGCCGAAATCGGCCCCGGTGTCGCAGGCGGGTCGAATCGCCAGGCACTGTCCGACGATGACAAGGAAGGCCGCGACCTGTTCATGTCATGGGCGGCCGACGCAGGCTGCACGTTCGAGTTTGACGAGATCGGCAATCTGTTTGCTACGCGCGCCGGCACCAATCCGGACCTGCCACCTGTCATGACAGGGTCGCACCTGGACACCCAACCGACCGGCGGGCGCTTCGACGGCGTGTACGGCGTCTTGGGCGGGCTCGAAGTCATCGAGACCTTGAACGATCTGGGCGTCACGACCGAAGCTCCACTCGAGATCGTCGTCTGGACGAACGAGGAAGGCTCTCGCTTCCAACCATCGATGATGGGCTCAGCGGTCTGGGGAGGGGCGTTACCACTCGAACAGGCCCTCAAGCATCAGGACTTCGACGGGGTGTCAGTTGGCGAAGAACTCGTGCGGCTCGGCTGGGACGGTGACCTTCCCGCGCGACCTCGCCCGTACACCGCAGCGTTTGAGCTGCACATCGAGCAGGGCCCGATCCTTGAAGCTGACCAGGTAGATATCGGCATTGTCACCGCCGTCCAAGGTTTCCGTTGGTACACCGTCGAACTTGGCGGACATCCCGCCCACGCAGGGCCAACACCCATGGACGTACGCAAAGATCCGGCCCGAGCACTAGGCGACATTCTGGGCGGTGTCTATGCACTAGCGAACGAGCACGCTCCATGGGCTCGCGCCACGTTCGCTCAGTTCCGAAGCGAGCCCATCTCGCCAAACACCATCCCCGAGAAAATCATCTTTTCGCTCGACATGCGCAACCCCGACGGCGACACGCTCATGGCCATGGACGCAGCGATGCGAGACATTGTGAGCGCACAGGTCGAGCGTCACGGGGTCACGACCGCGATCCATGTCGATACCGACTCACCCCCTGTGAAGTTCCACGACGACTGCATCGCTGCGGTCGAAGCGTCGGTAGAAGCACTCGGCTTTAGCCACCAACGGATGGTCTCCGGTGCCGGGCACGATGCCTGCTACGTGGCGGCGCACTACCCGACATCGATGATCTTCGTACCGTGCGACGATGGCCTGTCACACAACGAGGCCGAGAACATCTCCATCGAACAAGCCGAACAAGGGGCCTCGGTACTGCTCGGCGCCGTCCGCCACATGGCAGGGTGACAACTATGGCTGACATCAAAGGAACGATCGCTGACGCACGATTCGAGAAGATGGGTTTGCTGCTTAGCGACACCCTGGACTCGGGTGAGGACGTTGGTGCATCTGTATGTGTAACGATTGGCGGCGAGACCGTCGTCGACATTTGGGGCGGCCACGCCGACGAGGACAAGACGACCGAGTGGCAAGAAGACACCATCACGAACGTCTGGTCGACCACCAAGACCATGACCTTCCTGTCTGCCTTGCTGCTCGTCGAGCGCGGTCATCTCAACCTCTATGAACCAGTCGCCACCTATTGGCCCGAGTTTGCACAGAACGGCAAGGCCGGCATCCAGGTTCGCCACCTGATGGGTCATACCTCGGGCGTGTCTGCATGGGCCCAACCTGTGACAACCGAAGACATCTATGACTGGGATAAGTCCACGTCGATGCTTGCGGCCCAGGAACCATGGTGGGAGCCCGGCACCGCGTCGGGCTATCACGCGCTGAATCAGGGCCATCTAATCGGCGAGGTCATCCGCCGAATCGACGGTCGCATGCTTGGCGACTTCTTTGCCCAAGAGATCGCCGGGCCACTCGATGCCGACTTCCACATCGGCCTCGATGAACGCGAGTTCGGGCGCATCGCAAACGTCATCCCGCCAGCTGATCTGCCCATCGACCTGGCAACCCTCGACATGGAGAGCATCGCAATCAAGACGTTTACCGGCCCAGCCCCAAGCGCCGAGATTTCATGGGAAACGCCATGGCGCAAAGCCTGTATTGGTGCTGCCAATGGTCATGGCAATGCTCGTTCGGTCGCGCAGGTTCAAGCGATCGTTGCGAACGGCGGCCGGGTCGGCGATACGACACTGCTGTCTTCAGAGACCATCGACAAGATCTTCGACGAGCAGGCCTATGGCACCGACTTGGTGCTTGGCCTGCCCGTCCGCTTCGGCATGGGCTACGCAATGCCGTCAGAAGGAGCACCCTTTCTTCCCGAAGGAAAGATCGCCTATTGGGGCGGCTGGGGCGGCTCGTCGATCATCGTCGACACCGAACGATCGATGACGATTGCATACATGATGAACCGAATGGACGCTGGTCTAACCGGCGACTTCCGTAGCATCAACCTGGCCACCGCCGCCTACGAGGCAATCGGTTCCTAGCCAGCTCGAACTGAAACTCGGACTACCCGCGTGCTGCCTTGAAGTCGGGTTCGCGCTTTTCTAGGAACGCTGCGATCGCTTCGGTGTGCTCAGGTGTTTCATAGGCCTGGTTCAGCAGTTTGAGCTCTAGGCGTTGGACATCGTCGAGCGACGCTTCGCTCATGTTCCTGGTCAGAAGTTGTTTGGTGAAAGCCAGTGACGCTTGCGGGTTCTCGCCCATGGCATGCGCCATTTCGTGGGCGGCATCGAGCAAGTGCTCGGGTTCGACGCACTGGTCGATCAGCCCGATCTCGGCTGCTTCTTCTGCCAAGATCGTTTTGCCGGTAAGCATGAGCTCGCTGGCTTTGCCGAAGCCAACCCGCATAGGGACAAGGTGTGAGCTCGCCAGCTCGGGTACGACACCCACCTTGACAAATCGCAGGCTGAGTTTGGCACCGGCTGCAGCAATGATGTGGTCCATCGACATGGTTTGACTGAGTCCAACACCGATCGCTGGACCATTGACTGCGGCAATTATCGGTTTACATGAGCGCATCAGGCCAACCCAGTCGAGCGGCGTGCGGTCTTCTTCGTCACCGTCGAGTTGTGCCTGGAACACCTCGGACATGTCGGCACCAGCGCAAAAGCCTCGACCGGCGCCGGTCACCACAATCGCGATGATGTTGTTGTCGTCGTTCGCCGCAGTGACGGCCGCAGCCATCTCAAGGCCCATCTTCGGTGTCCAGGCATTTAGTTTTTCGGGCCGGTTCATTGTGATGACCAACACGTCATCCACAACGTCGGTCAGAATCGTCTCATAGCTCACGGTCAGTTCCCCCAGGTCGGCGTCGCTATCTTGGTGGCCGGTTGCAACGGTGCGCCAATCGTCAGCGGTTTGACGAGCGGGTAGTGCTTCGGAAACACTCTCTCAGCGGCGTGAAGACGGCGATGTCGATATTGGGGGAACCATAATGATTAATCTTGACCTCACGGGGCGAAATGCCATCGTGACAGGGGCGAGCATGGGCATCGGTGCAGCGACCGTTCGATTGCTCACCGATCATGGTGCAACGGTCGCGTTCTGCGCCCGTGGCCAAGACGCTGTCGACGAACTGGCGGCCTACGGCGACACGACTCGTGGCTATGTCGCCGACATGAGCGACGCCGACTCGACCAACACCTTCCTGGAACGAGCGACCGCAGACATGGGCGATGTCGACATCCTGGTCAACAATGTTGGTGCATCGCCATCACGCAACTTCCTGTACATGGACGACGCCGACTGGGAACAGCTCTTCCAACTCAACATGATGTCGGCCGTCCGATGCACCCGCTATGTACTCCCGCGCATGCGAGCTCAACAATGGGGGCGCATCGTCATGATCTCTACGGTCGGAGCGTTGTACCCAAGCGCGGCCTTGATCGACTATGCAGCGACCAAGTCAGCGATGATCTCAACCGCCAAGGCGCTCGCCGGCAAGTACGGGCGAGATGGGGTGCTCGTCAACTCAATATTGCCTGGCCTGATCCACACCGCTATGTGGGATCGTGCTGCCAGCGAGCTCGCCGACTCAACCGGCAAGTCACAAGAAGAGATAATGGCCAACAACTCTAAAGGTGTCCCCGTTGGGCGTTATGGCACTCCCGAAGAGGTAGCCAACGCCGTGGTCTTCCTGTGCTCTGACGCTGCGGCGTACATCAACGGCCAGGCCATCAGTGTTGACGGCGGGTCCTCAGGTCACATCTGACCCACGACGTCCCGGCGACGTCGTCCTCGACGCGACCGCTGGTTACGTGATCGGCGACACCGTGATGTTCGGACAGACGCCGGCGCCGCCTAGAACTAATGAGTTCCCACAAACTAGCTTCGCTGTCATGCGACCGAATCCCGTAAAAGCCCGGCTGGCCGCCGGCGAGACGTTGTACGGCACAATGGTTTTTGAGTTTCTCAGTGCCGGCCTGCCGCAGATCCTGCAGCGAGCAGGTGCCGACTTCGTGTTCTACGACATGGAACACAGCGGCTTTTCCTATAGCGAGATCAAGCAGCAACTCGCGTTGTGCCGTGGTCTCGACATCGTGCCGCTCGTTCGACCTCGGGCAACCACCCATGAACACACTGCCCAACTGCTGGACTTGGGGGCCATGGGCATGTTGTTCCAAATGTGCGAGACAGCCGAGCAAGCCGAAGAGTTCGTGCGGCTGACGCGTTACCCACCAAGTGGCCAACGCGGTGCCATGTTTGGCGGCGCCCATGACGACTACAGCGCCAGCACAGTGCCTGACATCATCGATGGTGCGCACGATCGCACCATGGTGTGCGTCCTTATCGAGTCGGCCCAAGGTGTCGCCAATGCCGAAGAGATCATGTCGGTCCCAGGCGTTGACGTTGCCCATCTAGGCCACGGTGACTTGTCGCTTTCGCTTGGGGTCCCCGGCGATACAAACCACCCAAAGATGCAGGCAGGAATCGACGCGATCCTCGGAGCATGCGAGAGCCACAACAAGGCGGCTGCCTGTCTAGCCGGCGATGTTGCCACCGGGGTCGATTGGGTTCGGCGAGGCTTCCGAATGGTCAGCTACAGCTACGACATTGGCCTAATGACAGCGGCCTTGTCGTCGGGCATCACAGCCATACAGAAAAGTGCGACCACATGACACTCCCTGATGAGACAGTCGCTGCCTATCAAGAACGCGGCTGGGTCGTGCTACCCGACGTGTTCTCGGGCACCGAGCTCACGGTGCTGCAGACAGCGGCGCTGCAGGTACTCGAACGCACCGGTCCCGAGGTCGGGCGCGAAGCTGACGGTTCACCTCATGTGTGCTGGGGTATGCACCTGTTCGACGAACGACTCGGTGCGCTTGTCCGGCACCCGAAGCTTGTTGGAGCGAGTCAGCAACTGCTTAATAACGACTTCTTCGTCCACCAGTCTCGTATCAATATGAAACAGACAAATGGGTCGATCGTTGCCTGGCATCAGGACTTCGGCACCTATCACCGTGTCGACGGTGTACCCGACCCCCGGGGCATCATGATTGCGGTCTTCCTTGATGACGTCTCGCATGTAAACGCGCCATTGCTGGCCGTCCCTGGTAGCCACCGAGAAGGGTTGGTATCAACGGCTGCGTTGGATCCCGAGTCGCCCGACTTTGAGGCCGTCTCCAAGTATCGCTACGACATCACCGGCGACACGATGAGCCGGCTGGTTAACAGCTACGGCCTCGAGACGATCACCGGGTCGGCCGGGTCGATGCTACTTATGGACATGACGGTCGTTCACGGCTCGTCGGTAAACATCAGCCCATTACGCCGTCTGCTGCTCTACATCAACGTCTGCCCCGTTGACAACCGAGGTGAGTCCTACGAGCGGCCCGAGTACTACGCCGCTCGTGACTTCTCGCCAGTGCAGCCAGCGCGCTACGACTGTGTGTCGCAGTTCGCATGATTGAGTTCGAGCCTCTGGCGGCTCCTCTTGGCGCTTTCGTACGCAACTTTGACCCTGCCGCTACGCCGACCCCTGCGTTCGTTGAACGGCTAGCACGGGGCTTGCAGTCCCATGCAGTACTCATCTTCCGTTCCAATGATGCCAACACCGGCATGATCTCGCCAGCACAACTCGTGCAGTTGGGTCGAGCCTTTGGTGAACTCGAGATACTGCCTGAACCCGACAAACGGCACCCCGACCATCCTGAGATCTTCAACCTGAGCAATGTTCGACCCGATGGAGGCCTGGTCGAGGCCGATGAACCACAAGCCGTTTTTCTGCAGGGCACACAACGCTGGCACACCGACAGCTCGTTTCGAGACATCCCGGCACTGTGCACGATGCTCTACGCAGTCGAAGTCACGAAGCGGGGCGGGCAAACCCAGTTTGCCGATATGCGCAAGACGCTTGGCCTGTTACCCCCCAAGGAACGCACCAAGATTGAGGCGCTGCAACTTGTACATAGTTATGAGTACTCGCGAGCGAACAACCCTGGTCGCATGGAGCCGATGACCGACGACGAGCGGGCCAAGTACCCGCCGGTCGAACACCCCTGGGTACGTCGCAATGCCGACGGCTCGCAGTCGCTCTACATGGGCGGCCATGCCTCGCACATCGTTGGCCGAGACCCTGTCGAGAGCAGGCAGTGGTTCGCCGAAATAGAGGCACAACTTTCGGTACACGACGTTGTGTATGAACACCAATGGCAGGTCAATGACCTTGTCGTCTGGGACAACCGCACAACGTTGCATCGACTGCTCGGGTACGACATCGCAAACGACCGTAGAATCATGCGCCGCATCACAGTCGCCGGGTCACCAGGCGACTGGGACGACCAGTAGACAGCTACACAGCCGTTGAACCCGGCCTATTGCTCGAGAGACGAAATGAGATCGTGCACGGTGTGTTGGTCTTCAAGCGGGTGTCGCATGGGCATCTTGGCATTCACGTCGTAGTGCTTACGCCGGCCAACCCGTTCGCTAGTCAAATAGCCAGCGGCTTCAAGCTCGGCCAAGATCCGGTGAACAGCCCCGACAGTAATGCCGACGTTGTACGCGATGTCCTTTTGGCGAAGATCAGAGTTGCGACTCAAAGCGACGAGCACATGAGCGTGATTCGTCAGGAACGTCCACGATGGGATCGCTGGCTCCGGCATGGTCAACGGCATTGTTTGAGTATATGTATTGGATCGTTGGCGCTCTAACACCGGGGTCATGCTCTCGGATCAGGACTCAGCCGGTACGGGAGTCGCCTGAGACTTGCTCTGCGCCGAGCCGGTAGAACCGGTTCGCAGTTCCGAAGAACATTTCGTGCTGTTCAGCTTGGCTGTAGGACGCTGCCAGGATCTCAAATGAGTTCCACAACACGGTGTATGGCAGCGTTTGGCGGTCCACGGGGAAGTTTGATTCGAACATACATCGGCTCGGCCCGAACGAATCGATGGCCACATGCACCATGTCATGCCAGAATGCTGCAACCTCATCTGAAGCCGGTGGTGTGTCGCGACTGGTCCAGTTCGAGCCAAAGTAATGCTCCATTCCTAGTCCGCCGATCTTGAGCATGACGTTCGGGCAGTTGGCGATGCGAACGATCCCGTCTCGCCATAGCTGCACCATGTCGGCCCGCTCTGGCGCGTGCGGGCCAATACCAAGCGGCCCTCCGAGATGGTCAACGACGATGGCGCACTCAGGAACCGCCTGAGCCAGAGCGGCGAGTTCGTGGAGCTGATCGAAGTACAACCACGCGTCGAAGCTGTGTCCCATGTGCCCTAACCGCCGAACACCAGCCTGAAACGTTGGATCCAGCAGCAGGCCGGGGCCAGGCTCATGGTGGCCATTCTTTACGGCCGGGTGAGGACTCCAGTTCGTGCCATGGCGGATGCCACGGAAGAGTCCTGCGCCCGCTTGCTCATGCTGAACAAGAATGTCGTCGACACCCTCGCCCAATGACATGTCGGCATGGCCCACTATTCCGGCGATCATTGGACCGTTACATCGTTGCGCCTCCTCTGCCTGCTCGGCAACGAACCGGGTTTCACCTACCGGCGCCAACGCGGTACTGGTCCCCTCGTCATAAGCCGAGCTACATTCCACGAACACCGTGTGCGTGACGTTGTGCGATACCTGGGTGTCCCGACCAAGTTCGGCCGAAAGATAGGTGCTGCCCTCTCGGTCCCAGAGATGATGGTGAGGGTCAATGATGGCGCGATCGGGGTCGATCGCTACCTCGTGTCGACGGGCCAGCCACTCGTGTCGGTCATAGTTCGCCACATCAGCGAACCTAGCAGGGTCCTGAAAACACATACCGCACGTCTCAACGACCCTTCATCGCCGATACCCAACACCGGCAATCTTCAGCACCCTGCTACTACCCCAATCTCGATGACGGTTCACGGACAGGTCGCCAAGTAGGTTCGCTCCATGGCGATTTATGAAAAGCGCACCTACGACGTAATTGTCGGGCAGATGCCCGAAGTCATTCGTCTGTACGAAGAAGAGGGTTGGCCCGCACTGGTCGCTGGCGGCTACGCCGACAAGCTCGTCGGCTATTTCACTTCCGATACCGGGCGGTTGCACCAGCTCGTTCATATATGGAAGTTCGACGACGACGCCGACCGCCGAGCGTTCTGGACCCGGCTGTTCGCCGACGAGGAGTTCATGAAGTTCGCAATCCAACTCCGACCGAATATGGGTTCCCAAGACGTGCAACTTTTGAACCCTGCGCCGTGGGGACCCCAACCTTGAGCAGCGCTAAATGAATTCCAAAACCGTACTGGCGGTCGTTGTACTTGTCGCCGTCTTGATCGGCGGCAACTTCACCGCGCTCAAGTTCGCACTCGACCACTCCACGCCCCTCCTACTCGCCGGTATGCGTACCGTCATCGGAGGCACCTTTTTACTCGGCTTTGCGTTCATACGCGGAGAGAAATTTCCAACCAACAAACGCGACCTGCTGCATATTTTCGTCGTGTCGTTCAGTATCACAACGGTCTCTAGCGGCTTCTTGGTCTTTGGCGTGAGCCGGGTCACCGCCGGTGTTGCATCACTGATCGCAAGCACCATGCCGTTGTTCACGGCCGTGCTCGCACTGGTACTCATGAAGACACAGGTCAGCCGGTTGGCGGCGGGTGGCCTCGCCGTAGGTTTTATCGGCACCCTGGTGCTGGCATCACCATCGCTGGGAGGCGCCTCGGCAGCGGTCGGCATCGTGAGCTTGCTCATCGCAGCTGTGGCATGGGCGTTTGGCAACGTCTACATGAAGTGGCAGGACATGACCAACGTCAGTCCCATCATGCTGGTCGGGGTACAGCTCTATATGTCGGCGTTGTGCCTGATTCCGTTTGCGCTCTTGGTCGAAGGTACCGAAGACACCGAGTGGACCATCGGCCTATTCGCGCCGCTTCTCTATGCAGCAATCCCGGCAAACGCCGTAACGTTCGCCTTGCTTGCGACCGTTGTTCGCCGGGCCACACCGACCCAGGCAGCATCAACGGCCTACATGATTCCCTTGTTCGGAGTGTTCTTCGGATGGCTCATACGCGACGAGCGTCTCGGCTTCGTCGAACTAGCCGGAGGTGTCCTGATCATCACAGGCGTGTATCTGTTAGTCACAGCAAACACTCGCCAAGCAGCAGTCGCCGCCGTCGCCGCCCGAAAATGAAGCCCCAATCATGAAAGCACTGCGCGACATTGTCGTCGTGGCCTTCGCCGGATCGATAGCAGGTGCGTACTGCGCAAAGATGTTCGCTGATGGCGGCGCAAGGGTCATGATTATCGGCCAGAGCGACCTTGGCTCGCACCAACAGGCGTACCTGTACGCCAACACTCAGTCGGCGGCCATCGATGACATCGACTTCGCAACGGTCGATGTGGTGATCGAAAGCGCCGCGCCCAGCCCGCTTGAACCACGAGTCCTGGAAGGCCCACACCTGGTCCGTGTGCAGATCAGCCCGTTCGGGACATCGAGCGTTCGGTCGGACTGGCTTGGCACTGACCTGACCGATTACGCGGCAAGTGGACATGCCTACCTGTATGGCGATCCTGACCGCGAGCCGCTGCGAGGGCCACCAGATCAGCCCGCCGTGGCTGCGGGGCTCTATGGCTTTGTTGGTGCTATGGCATCGATGCTGGCTCGCGACCGCCTTGGCCGTGGGCAAACGGTCGACATCTCCCATGTCCAGGTCATGGCAGCCCTGCACCAAGTCACGCTCTTGCGATGGTTCATGACCGGCGACGTCTTCTGCCGGATGGGAAATCGCTACACAGGCCAGGGCCAACCCAACGGGCCGTACCGCTGTAGTGATGGTTGGGTATCGATCACCAGCGTCACCCAGCCACAGGTCGAGGGGCTGCTCGCCGTCACCGGGCTCCTCCATCTACTCGACTGCCCTGAGATCGATTCGGTTATGGACTTCCAGCGCCACCCTGACGTACTCGATGAACCCCTCAACGCCTGGCTGAGCACTCGCCCGGTCACAGAGGTTGTTGAGTTGTTTCAGGCAATGCGGATCCCGGCTGCGCCGCTTCTGGACCCGCTCGAATTACTCGACGATCCCCAGCTGGTCGATCGGGCGTTCTTCGAACCGCTTGCTTCTGACCCAACGTATGTCGTTCCTGGCCCGCCGTTCCGGGTCAGCCATGAGCAAGCCAGCGGCAACCGAACCTGGCAACCGGGACCCGTGCACGATGGCCCACTGGCTGGACTGCGAGTTCTCGATTTGGCACGGGTATGGGCCGGGCCACTGTGTGCGCGCATTCTACGGGACCTCGGCGCCGAGGTCATTTGGGTCGAAGCACCCTGGCAGCGCGGGCCCAAGAGCATTCCCCAGTCCATGGTTGAAGCAACCCGGTATTTCCCTGACGATGATCCCGGTGAGCGTCAATGGAATCGCAACGCCCATTTCGTCAAGTACGCGTTGGGCAAACAGTCATTAGCCCTCGACCTGCAGACCGAGGCAGGTCAACAGGTACTGGCTCGACTAGTGCCCGACTTCCATGTGCTGCTTGAGAACTTCAGCAGCAGGGTCATGCCCCAGCTCGGGTTCGACGAGGACAGACTGCATGAGTTGAACCCCGACTTGACCTATTTGACGATGCCCGGCTACGGGCGAAGCGGCCCAGCGGAGCACTGGCTGGCGTACGGCTCTTCAGTGGACTCACACGCCGGGCTGTCCTCGCTGATTGGGTACGCTGACCAGACGCCCTGGAAGGGTGGGATTGCGTGGCCTGATCCAATTGCTGGCTTGCACGCTGCGTCGGCTGTGCTTAGCCAACTATGGGGCAGCCTGACCCACAACACCGGCGGCGTCACGATCGAAGCCGCCCAGTTCGAATCGACGGTGGCAGCGATCGGCGACCGTGTGCTCGAAGCCCAGGTCGACGGCCCGTTTCGCCCTCACGGAAATCGCGATAACCGGTACCTAGCCCAAGGCGTGTACCGCTGTCTTGGCGACGATGAGTGGATTGCCCTTTCGGTGATCGACCAGGCAGCGCTTGAGTCACTATGCGACATGTGTGGCTTGGACCTCGACCCAGACACAACGTTCGACCATGATGCGTTCGACCATGATGCGTTCGACCTGGCCGTTTCCGCCGCCACGAGCAACCGCGATGCGGTTGTGCTCGCTGCGGCGCTCCAAGCCGTTGGTATTGCGGCATCCAAAGTGGCCAAGGCACCCGACCTGGTTCAGGACCCGCATCTTCAGTCTCGCTCAAGTTGGGGAACAGTCAATCAGCCCGAGATTGGACCCTTCACCGCGCTCGTCACCCCTATCACCATGTCAGCCACGCCGATTCGTTCGCTCGCACCAGCGCCAACGTTGGGCGAACATAATCAACAGGTCCTGAGGGCAGCGGGCTTCAGCCCAGACGAAATCGCCGCCTTGGTGGCTGATCGCATCATCGTCACCGAACCCCCGGACTAGCAGGCTGGGCCAAACCACGGTGAAGCACCTGTCCTCCTAGAGCGCCTGGCAGCAAATTTGTCGATATATACAAACACCCATTTTCATCTTGCCTACCGGCTGACTAATGTTGGGCAGGGGTGGTTGCGATGAAAACAACACTGCAGATC
>Ga0307994_1000215_pt1 | contig 46282 bp, 53 predicted proteins | sample EllFjometagen261_FD_203171 | JGI IMG/M metagenome (GOLD analysis project Ga0307994, IMG submission 203171) | Marine microbial communities from Ellis Fjord, Antarctic Ocean - #261 | ecosystem: Environmental > Aquatic > Marine > Unclassified | place: Southern Ocean | collected 2014-11-02
TATTCGTCTGGTGATAATGGCGAAGAGGTCACACCCGTTCCCATGCCGAACACGGAAGTTAAGCTCTTCAGCGCCGATGGTAGTTGGGGGATCTCCCCCTGTGAGAGTAGGACGTCGCCAGGCAAATATGAAGAAAGAGTAGCTCATTGAGTTACTCTTTTTTGTGGTCTGAATATATGGAAATGATGTTTGGATTGAACATCAATCCTCTATACAGCTAAGCTTTGGAAAAGAAAATTTAACTAGCTGGTAATAATACAGGAGGTTAGGTGATAATTGGTAAAAGACGCAAAAAACGAAAATTTGACACAATAATGTTCGAAAACGACGCAATTACTGTCGGAATTGACGCATAAAAACAAAAAAAGACGAGCCCAGCTTTGGTACAAAATAGAGCACTTTCTCTTACTAATCCCCCAATAAGTCACAACTATTAGGAAATAATCCATCCAAATTAATGAATTTTACTCTTCCTCCACACACCACTCTCTTAATGCCCCATTTCATTAATTCTATCCAACAATCTCACATTCCCACGTTTAAAACCTTCCTAAAACAGGAAAACTTCTAAGGTCATACTTCATAATTGCAAAGTTGAAAACGCGGTTGTATAATTATAGTCAAATATAGTCAAAGTCAAAATGAGGAGGAGGTTTGATGAGGAACATATCCGACATCATTGAACATTATTTAAAGAATGTTTTAGAACTGAGTGAAAGTGAGATAGTCGAGATTAAAAGAAGCGAGATCGCTGATAAGTTTCAATGTGTTCCTTCTCAAATTAATTATGTAATCAATACCCGGTTCACGATAGAACGCGGGTATGTAGTAGAAAGTAAACGAGGTGGCGGGGGCTACATCCGAATCATGAAGGTAAAGGCCCACGATCAAGTTCATCTTATCGACCAGCTAGTAGCATTAATAACACAAACCATCAGTCAGAATACGGCTGCTGATATTGTGTTTCGATTAGTGGAAGAGGATATTATTTCTGAGCGGGAAGCGAAGATTATGCTGAGCGTAATGGACCGTTCGGTGATCATGGTAGATTTACCTGAACGGGATGTATTGAGGGGAAGAATGCTCAGAGCCATGCTGGATACATTGAAATATGAGTAAGTTTTGAGAGGTGAGTAGGATGGTTTGTCAAGAGTGTAGTGAAAGACCTGCAACCCTTCACTTTACCAAGGTGATCAATGGGGAAAAGACAGAGGTTCATTTATGTGAACAATGCGCTCAGGATAAGGGTGAAATGTTTATGTTTGATTCTTCTTCCGGGTTCTCTGTGAACAATCTATTGGCAGGTCTTCTTAATATAGCCCCTGCATTTAAGCAGGCAAAAGAAACGGAAATTCCTAAGACAGAGGTATTACAGTGTGAAAAGTGTAAAATGACTTTTCAGCAATTCATTAACGTAGGACGCTTCGGCTGTGCTCATTGCTATGAAACGTTTAAGGATGAACTTACTCCTCTTTTAAAGCGTGTTCACAGTGGGAATGTGGAGCACCATGGGAAAGTTCCGGAACGCATGGGTGGAGCCATTCACATAAAGAAAAAGATTCAGCAATTGAAATCGGATCTGCAAACGATGATTGCGGATGAAGAGTTCGAAAAAGCTGCAGGTATACGAGACGAAATTCGCTCCCTGGAGAAAGATGCTAATAAAGAGGGGGGAGATAAAGGATGAGTCTGGAGAAGTTTTTACAAAATGCTGTTAGTTCCTGGATGAATGAAGAAGGACCGAATTCAGATATTGTTCTTAGTTCACGGGTCCGGCTCGCAAGAAACATGACGGACTTTCGTTTCTCCACTCTATATTCTTCAGAAGAAGCTAAAGAGATTGTGGATCGCGTGAAGGATAAGCTCTCTTTATACCCTGGGAATTTAGGAGAATTAGAATTTTTAGCTACAAGTGAGATTCAGCCTCTCCAAAAGAGGGTATTGATGGAGAAACACCTAATTAGTCCTAACTTAGCGGAGGACACGAATTATGGGGCTGTCCTTCTATCCAGTGAAGAAGATATTAGCATAATGGTAAACGAAGAGGACCATATTCGAATACAGTGTTTATATCCAGGATTGCAATTGAAGGAAGCTTTACAGAGAGCGAATCAGATTGATGATTGGTTTGAAAGTGAATTTGATTTTGCTTTTGATGAGAAACATGGATATTTAACGACTTGTCCCACTAATGTGGGGACAGGGCTTAGAGCTTCCGTAATGATGCACTTGCCGGGTCTGGTTCTGACCCAGCAATTAAATCGCATCATTCCTGCCATTAACCAATTAGGTCTGGTGGTAAGAGGGATATATGGAGAAGGCAGCGAGGCGTTAGGGAACATCTTTCAGATTTCGAATCAAACGACACTTGGTAAATCAGAGGAAGATATTGTGGAAGATTTAATGAGTGTTGTAAAGCAGATCATTGATAAAGAACACTCGGCACGGGACGCATTAGTTAAAACGTCTAACATACAATTAGAAGATAGGATCTTTCGTTCACTTGGCGTGTTGGAGCATAGTAGAATTATTGAGTCCAAGGAAGCAGCGAAGTGTTTATCGGATGTCAGACTTGGAATAGATTTAGGATACATCAAAGTCATATCTAAGAATATATTGAATGAACTAATGATTTTAACCCAACCTGGATTTTTACAACAATATTCTGGAGGTCCATTGAGACCAAATGAAAGAGATATAAGAAGGTCTTCTTTGATTCGGGAGCGAATTAAGTTAGATAAAGATACATGTGAGGAGGAAAAATAATATGATGTTTGGTCGATTTACAGAAAGAGCACAAAAGGTATTAGCATTAGCTCAAGAAGAAGCTATTCGTCTGGCGCACAGTAATATTGGTACTGAACATATTTTATTGGGACTTGTCCGCGAAGGTGAAGGGATTGCCGCTAAAGCACTTACGGCGTTGGGACTGAGCCCTGAAAAGATTCAGAAAGAAGTGGAAGGGTTGATCGGAAAAGGTACCGAGAAATCCCAAACGATCCATTATACACCCCGAGCGAAGAAAGTGATTGAGCTTTCTATGGATGAGGCTCGTAAACTGGGTCACTCATATGTAGGAACGGAACATATTTTATTAGGGTTGATTCGTGAAGGTGAAGGAGTAGCCGCTCGTGTACTTGGCAATCTTGGAGTCAGCTTAAATAAAGCAAGACAGCAGGTATTGCAGTTACTTGGCAGCAATGATTCAAGTAACCACCAGGGCGGGGGCAATGCAAATGCCAATACGCCTACCCTTGATAGCTTAGCCCGTGACTTGACGGCGATTGCCCGTGAAGGCAGTTTAGATCCGGTTATAGGTCGAAGCAAAGAAATTCAGCGTGTCATCGAAGTGCTGAGTCGACGTACGAAGAATAACCCGGTGCTGATCGGTGAGCCTGGTGTAGGTAAGACCGCGATTGCAGAGGGTCTTGCCCAGCAGATCATTGCCAATGAGGTTCCTGAGATTCTTCGGGACAAACGCGTCATGACCCTGGATATGGGTACAGTGGTAGCCGGTACGAAATATCGTGGGGAATTCGAGGATCGATTAAAGAAAGTAATGGATGAAATCCGTCAAGCAGGTAACATCATCCTGTTCATCGATGAGCTTCATACATTAATCGGAGCAGGTGGGGCTGAAGGTGCCATTGATGCGTCAAACATCTTAAAACCATCTCTTGCCCGCGGTGAATTACAGTGTATCGGTGCGACGACATTAGATGAGTACCGTAAATATATTGAAAAGGATGCTGCGTTAGAGCGCCGTTTCCAACCAATCCAAGTCAACGAGCCAACGGCAGAAGAGTCCATTCAGATTCTTAAAGGTTTACGTGATCGCTATGAAGCCCATCACCGCGTGTCGATTACAGATGAAGCGATTGATGCGGCAGTAAAATTTTCTGATCGCTATATTTCAGACCGCTTCTTACCGGATAAGGCGATCGATTTAATTGATGAAGCTGGCTCTAAAGTACGCTTACGTTCTTATACAACGCCGCCAAACTTGAAAGAGCTTGAAGCCAAGCTGGAAGAAATCCGCAAAGAGAAGGATGCAGCGGTTCAAAGTCAAGAGTTTGAAAAAGCAGCTTCTCTAAGAGATTCAGAGCAAAAGCTTCGTGAAGAGTTGGAAGAAACGAAGAACACATGGAAAGAAAAGCAAGGCCAGGAAAATACAGAAGTGACCGTTGAAGATATTGCGAAAGTTGTATCGAACTGGACGGGAGTACCGGTATCTAAGCTTGCTCAAACGGAAACGGATCGCTTACTTAAATTAGAGGAAATCCTCCATTCCAGAGTCATTGGTCAATCTGAAGCAGTCGTAGCAGTGTCAAAAGCTGTCCGTCGTGCAAGAGCGGGGCTGAAAGATCCGAAGCGTCCAATCGGTTCCTTTATCTTCTTAGGACCGACAGGGGTGGGGAAAACAGAACTTGCCCGTGCGCTGGCGGAATCTATGTTCGGTGACGAGGATGCCATGATCCGTATTGATATGTCCGAGTACATGGAGAAACATTCGACTTCCCGTTTAGTAGGTTCTCCTCCAGGGTATGTAGGATATGAAGAAGGCGGCCAGTTAACGGAAAAAGTTCGCCGTAAACCGTATTCCGTCGTCCTGTTGGATGAAATCGAAAAAGCACACCCTGATGTATTTAACATTCTTCTACAAGTCTTGGAAGACGGGAGATTGACGGATTCTAAAGGAAGAACGGTAGACTTTAGAAACACGGTGTTAATTATGACATCTAACGTTGGTGCCCAGTCCCTTAAGAGCAATAAATATGTTGGGTTCAATATTCAAGATGGAAAGCAGGATTATAAGGATATGAAAGGCAAGGTGATGGAGGAGCTGAAACGAGCGTTCCGACCAGAATTCCTTAACCGTATCGATGAAATCATTGTGTTCCATTCCCTTGAAAAAGACCACTTAAAAGAGATTGTGACCTTGATGTCCAACCAATTGACAAATCGCTTGAAAGAGCAGGATATTCATTTAGAGCTTTCAGCTGCTGCTAAAGAAAAAATTGCAGATGAAGGATTCGATCCTGAATACGGTGCGCGTCCACTGCGTCGTGCCATTCAGAAACATGTAGAGGATAAACTGTCAGAAGAGCTATTAAGAGGTAAGGTACTGACAGGACAGAATATATTGATCGATGTAGAAGAAAGTGAGTTTGTTGTGAAGATAAAAGAAGAAGAAGCAGCAAATACTCCTACTTAATACAACGATGGAAAAAGAGGTACACGTATATGTTTTTCGTGTACCTCTTTTATCATAATGTGGCTTTTCTGAAATGCTTGTCGCCTCTTGGCGAGCCACCTGCGCTTTTCTGATTGTCCAGCTCCGCCGGCTAGTCCCTCGAGGTCATAAGTCAATCTCGCCAAAAAGGCAAAGATCGCCTTTTCAGCGAGCTCGCCTTATGCTTGTCGGGCCTGATCAAGCCGGCTGCGCTTTTCTTGTTGTCCAGCTCCGGTGGCTAGAGGCTCGAGGTCATAAGCCAAGTTAACCAAAAAGGCAAAAAGCGCCTTTCCGGTTAACTCGTCTTATGCTTGTCGCCTCTGATCAAGCCACCTGCGCTTTTCTTGTAACCATTACATAAAACCGATACAATCATTCCAAAAGGTATTTATATGGAATGGTTTGAGTACAAATAGAGTAAAAGAGGAGAAGAATAGATTGGCAAAGAAAAAGACAAAGTTTGTATGTACATCATGTGGATATGAGTCTGCTAAATGGATGGGGAAATGTCCAGGGTGTAACGAGTGGAACACGATGGTGGAAGAGGTTGAGATGACGGGGAAGAAGCCTCGTGGGTCGTTTATGCATTCTGAAAATAGCGGGCCAACTAAAGCAGAAAAGCTTATCTCAATCGAAACAAAGCAAGAACCAAGAGTATTGACCGAGTCGAAAGAGCTGAATCGGGTGTTGGGTGGGGGAGTCGTTCCGGGATCACTTGTGTTGATCGGTGGAGATCCGGGAATCGGAAAATCTACTTTATTGCTCCAGGTTTCTGCTCAGCTGGCTGATCAAAAGCAGAAGGTTTTATATATATCCGGAGAAGAATCCATCAAGCAAACAAAACTTCGGGCAGATCGATTACATGTGAAATCCGATGACCTATATATATTTGCAGAAACAAATCTTGAATTGATTCATCAGACGATTGAACAGATCTCACCTGATTTTGTTATCATCGACTCGATTCAAACGATTTTTCACCCAGAAGTGACGTCTGCTCCAGGCAGTGTTTCTCAGGTAAGGGAATGTACAGCGGAATTAATGAGAATAGGGAAAACCAAAGGCATCGCCATCTTTATTGTAGGGCATGTTACAAAGGAAGGATCGATTGCAGGGCCTCGTTTATTGGAGCATATGGTTGATACCGTGCTGTATTTTGAAGGGGAGCGTCATCATTCGTATCGTATTTTAAGAGCCGTGAAGAATCGATTCGGATCGACGAATGAGATGGGGATTTTTGAAATGAAAGAGCTTGGCTTGGAGGAGGTCGCAAATCCTTCTGAGATATTCCTGGAGGAGCGCTCCCAAGGCGCGGCAGGCTCAACGGTCGTTGCTTCCATGGAAGGTACAAGACCCGTTCTAGTGGAGATACAGGCCCTTGTCACTCCGACCAGTTTCAACAACCCGCGACGAATGGCTACGGGGATAGATCACAGCCGTGTTTCACTCATTATGGCTGTATTGGAGAAACGGGCAGGAATGCTATTGCAGCAGCAGGATGCCTATCTGAAAGTGGCAGGTGGAGTTAAACTGGATGAACCGGCGATTGATTTGGCCGTTGCAGCGAGTATTGCGTCGAGCTTTCGGGATAAAGCGTCAAGGGCCCACGATTGTATCATTGGAGAAGTTGGTTTGACAGGTGAAATCAGAAGGGTTTCGAGGATTGAGCAACGTGTCCAGGAAGCGGCTAAACTAGGCTTTAAACGTGTGATTATTCCCCAAAATAACTTAAGTGGGTGGCAGCCGCCTTCTGATATAGAGATTACAGGAGTATCAAATATAAACGAAGCGCTGGCTATTATTTTAGGAGGATAGGAAATGGAAGATAAGAAGGCAAGAGAGAAGTCCATGTCGGATATTTTACAATTCGTTGCTCCTGGTGCCCCGATCAGGGATGGCATTGATAATGTGCTGAGAGCCAATACAGGAGGGCTCATTGTTGTTGGCTACAATGATAAGGTGAAATCTGTACTGGACGGCGGATTTCATATCAATTGCGCATTTTCTCCCAGCTATCTATATGAGTTGGCCAAGATGGATGGGGCCATCATCTTGAATGAAGCGGGAACGAAGATTATTTTGGCCAATGCACAGTTGGCTCCCGATGTGTACGTTCCTTCCACTGAAACTGGAATGAGACACCGTACAGCTGAGCGGGTTGCAAGACAAACCAATGCCCTTGTCATCGCCATCTCTCAACGGAGGAACGTCATCACCCTGTATCAAGGTAACTTTCGATATGCATTAAAGGACATCTCTGTCATCTTGACGAAGGCCAACCAGGCGATTCAAACATTGGAGAAGTATAAGGTGGTTCTGGATCAGAGCATTTCTAATTTATCGGTGCTGGAGTTTGAGGAGCTTGTCACACAAAGCGACCTACTGCAAGTTCTTCACAGATTCGAAATGGTTTTAAGGATTAAGAACGAGTTATTGACCTATTTAAGCGAGCTGGGTGTTGAAGGAAGGTTGATCCGCCTGCAGATGAATGAACTATTGGCGGATATCGAAGATGAGGCGATGCTCATTATAAGGGATTATTCCCAGGAAAGAAATATCAAACCGTTCGAACTCCTCTATAAATTTCAGGAACTTGTTCATTCAGAGGTATTAGAGGATAATGTCCTATTAAAACTATTAGGCTATCATGGGTATGTTCATCACGATGATGCCATCTATCCAAGAGGATACCGCGTGTTGAATAAAATTCCACGTTTACCGATTGTGATCATCGAAAACCTTATTACGAGGTTTGAAACCCTCCCTCATGTAGTGAGTGCTTCAGTGGATGATTTGGATGAAGTGGAAGGAATCGGAGAGGTCAGGGCCCGGAAAATCAAAGAGGGGTTAAAACTGATCAAAGAACAAACGTTTGCCGATCGACAGTTATAGGTATGTGGTCCTGTATTTGCCATATATGGTATAATTGAAGTATTTTCAAAAAATTGACAGTCTTTATAAGACATGTTAGCCTTCACTTAAGGAAGCTAGTAAAATGGGAAAAGTATATCAAAATGGTTTCATTCGATTAAATTTAAAATTTTCAAGGGCTAAGAGGTTTCAAAAATAGTAAATTGTTTATAATGAATAGGAGGAGGTGAGGGAATGTTAAAAAGAATCGTTCAAGCGTGCTTCCTTATCGTCGGGGGAACACTGGGGATATTTCTTCTTCCCGAATTATTTACCGTCATAAATTTATCAGACATTCCTTTAATTAATAACCCTTATATGACTGCTATATTTGGTGCCATTATTTTTTATATTCTTACGTTTTGGGCAGTCGAGTATGTCGTCAATTTCGTCAAGTGGTTTGAAGATAGTTTAGTAAAAGCTCCAGTAACGGATCTGTTATTTGGCAGTTTAGGTCTGATTATCGGTCTTTTTGTTGCGTATCTGTTTGGGATTCCTTTCAATCAAATGGAGATTCCGATTGTCAACACAGTAGTTCCGATTCTATTAACGTTGATTCTTGGATATTTAGGATTTCAAGTTGGCTTTAAGAAGAGGGATGAGCTGGTCAGTTTGTTCGGCACTTCAAATAGGGGTAAGAAAAAAGGGACTGACGAAGATTCTGATGAAGAGGGTGTGAAAACCCTGAAGATACTGGATACGAGTGTGATTATCGATGGTCGTATCGCAGATATCTGTCAAACTGGATTCTTAGAAGGAATTGTCGTGATTCCACAGTTCGTGCTGGAAGAGCTTCAGCATATTGCGGATTCTTCAGACGTGTTAAAACGAAACCGTGGACGACGCGGACTTGATATCCTGAATCGAATTCAAAAGGAGCTTCCTGTAGAGGTTCAGATTTATGAAGGTGACTTCGAGGAAATTCAGGAAGTTGATTCGAAGCTCGTAAAATTAGCGAAGCTTACGAATGGAATTGTTGTAACGAATGATTTCAACTTGAATAAAGTGTGCGATCTTCAAGGTGTACAAGTATTGAATATCAATGATTTAGCTAACGCCGTTAAGCCTGTTGTATTACCTGGAGAAGAATTGAAGGTTCAGGTAATCAAAGATGGGAAAGAACATAACCAAGGGATCGCGTATCTCGATGATGGTACGATGATCGTTGTAGAAGAAGGACGCAATTATATCGGCAAGTACATCGATGTACTGGTAACATCTGTTCTTCAAACCTCTGCAGGCCGGATGATCTTTGCTAAGCCCAAACAATTAGAAAAAGCTTTATAAGTAATCATTGCCCTGACTCTATTGATTCAGTAAGGTATAATAAATAGTATTACTCGAGTGTTAAAGGAGTTATCGTATGGAATATGAAGTTGTCATTCCGGCTGCAGGGCAAGGGAAACGAATGAAAGCGGGCAAGAACAAACTGCTCCTCGAGCTGGATAGCTGTCCAGTCATTATTCATACACTTCGCGTCTTTGAACATGACTCCCATTGTCAGGGAATCTACTTAGCGATTCATCCATCGGAGCGGGATGCTTTCAAGAGTTTATTAGCCCGTTTTGGTATTACGAAGGTCGTTAAGCTTGTAGATGGCGGGGAAGAAAGACAGCATAGTGTATACAATGCATTGCTTGAGGTTGATCATGAAATTGTTCTTGTACACGACGGGGCAAGGCCATTTATTAAAGAATCCACGATTCACCAATTAGTAGAGAAAACTCATTCAACAGGAGCGGCCATTGCTGCTGTTCCTGTTAAAGATACGATTAAAAAAGTACTGGATGGGGAAGTCGAGGAAACGATTGAACGCTCAAGCTTGTGGATGGTTCAAACTCCACAAGCTTTTCGTGTTTCATTGTTGAAAAGAGCGCACGGGGAAGCGGAGCAAGATGGTTTTCTTGGAACAGACGATGCTTCTCTGGTGGAACGAATGGATGTTGAGGTTGCTGTTGTCGAGAGTGATTATGACAATATTAAACTGACAACACCTGAGGACTTATATTTTGCTGAGGCCATTTTGAAGAAGCAAGAGGAAATGAGTGGAGGAGACAACCATGTTTAGGATTGGACAAGGTTTTGATGTTCATCAATTAGTCGAAGAGAGACCCCTTATTATGGGAGGGATAACGATACCATATGAAAAGGGATTATTAGGACATTCAGATGCAGATGTATTATTACATGCTGTAGCGGATGCGTGTTTGGGGGCTGTTGGTGCAGGGGATATCGGCAAGCATTTTCCAGACACAGATCCTGAGTTCAAGGATGCAGATTCAGCAAAGCTTCTTCTGCATGTATGGGCTCTTGTGAAAGAGGAAGGGTATGAATTAGGGAATATCGATTGCACGATCATTGCGCAGAAACCGAAGATGGCTCCTTATATTGATGAAATGAGACAAAGCATTGCAGCGCTATTAGAAGCAGATATTACGCAAGTGAACGTAAAGGCCACAACCTCTGAGCAGCTTGGTTTTACCGGGAGAGGCGAAGGGATCGCAGCGCAAACGACCGTGTTGATCAAAAAGAAGTAAGAGGATAAATTCGCTTTATTCCCTTTCATAACGGTGTTAAAATAGGTCAGAGACTTTAATGCAGGAATACAAAGAGGAGGAAATCAAATGACAAAAGAAGTACGCGTCCGTTATGCTCCAAGTCCAACGGGACATTTACATATTGGAAATGCAAGAACCGCTTTATTTAATTATCTATACGCTCGCAGTGTAGGGGGAAAGTTCATCATCCGTATTGAAGACACGGATAAGAAACGTAATATTGAAGGCGGAGAAGAAAGTCAGCTTAAATATCTTCAATGGCTTGGAATCGATTGGGACGAGAGCACAGATAAGCCGGGTGATTACGGTCCTTATCGCCAATCCGAGCGTAACCATATTTATGAGCAGTATCTAAACGAGCTGTTGGAAAGCGGACAAGCCTATAAATGCTACTGTACGGAAGAAGAGCTTGAAGCGGAACGTGAAGCGCAATCAGCATCAGGTCAAATGCCCCGCTACTCAGGGAAATGCCGCAACCTGACGAAAGAGGATCAGGAGAAATTAGCAGCAGAAGGCCGTCAACCAAGCCTTCGTTTCCGTGTCCCTGCAGGAAAGGTCTATTCTTTCAATGATATCGTGAAAGAAGATGTAGCCTTCGAATCAGACGGAATCGGTGATTTTGTCATTGCGAAAAAAGACGGAACGCCAACGTATAACTTTGCCGTTGCAGTAGATGATTATCTGATGAAAATTTCACACGTTCTGCGCGGGGAAGATCATATTTCCAATACGCCAAAACAATTAATGATTTTTGAAGCTCTTGGATGGGAAGCACCCGTCTATGGACATATGACATTAATCGTTAATGAAAGCCGTAAAAAGCTAAGTAAGCGTGATGAAAGTATCATTCAGTTCATTGAGCAATACGAAGCTTTAGGATATTTACCGGAAGCTTTATTCAACTTTATTGGGTTACTAGGCTGGTCTCCAAAAGGAGAAGAAGAGCTATTTTCTAAAGATGAGTTTATTGAAATCTTTGACCCTGAGCGTTTATCGACTTCTTCTGCTCTGTTTGATAATCAGAAGCTTACATGGATGAATAATCAGTACATGAAGAATCTGGAGTTAAGTCAAGTTGTGGAGCTATCCCTTCCACACTTAATCAGTGCGGGTAAACTGGATGAGGATATGTCAGACGAGCAGCGTGAATGGGCGAGTCGCGTCATCTCTTTATACCAGGAGCAAATGAGCTTCGGTGCTGAAATCGTAGAGCTGTCTGAAATGTTCTTCAAGGTAGATCTTGAATATGATGAGGATGCCAAGGCGGTCTTGGAAGAAGAGCAGGTTCCTGAAGTTCTTCAAGCCTTCTTGAATGAAATCGAAGCTCTTGAAAATTATGAAGCAGCAGAAATAAAATCGTCTATCAAAGCAGTGCAAAAGTCGACTGGTCATAAAGGTAAGAAGCTGTTTATGCCGATCCGTGTAGCGGTAACAGGTCAGACACATGGTCCTGAATTACCGAATGCGATTGAGCTTTTAGGGAAAGATACCGTTAAACATCGTCTTCAAAGTCTTTTAGGTTAACATTTTGGATGTTATGTAATATAGTAAGAGTATCACAATAAATGATATCGCGTTGATGAGGAGAAGTAAGAAAAGGATGCTTAGTAGAGAGAACCATCACCGGCTGAAAGTGGTTTAAGCCCCTCCGATTCTGAAATGCACCTCTGAGCCCGTTACTGAAATATAGTAGGTAAAGGCGGTTTCCTACCGTTAACAGGATTTGAGTTGGGGAAGGTTGTTTTTCTTCTCAATCAGAGTGGAACCGCGCTACCTAAGCGTCTCTGTCAGTTTATTGACAGGGGCGTTTTTTTATTGTCTGACCAAGCCGCCTGCGCTTTTCTATTGTCCAACTTTTTAAAAAGGAGAGGGGATCCGAATGTTTAAGTCATTTAAGGAAGATATAGAAGTAGTGTTTGATCAGGATCCGGCTGCGAGGAATTATCTCGAGGTGATCCTTACGTATTCGGGTCTTCATGCCATTTGGGCCCATCGCATAGCACATGCTTTTTTCAAAAGGAAATTCTTTTTTATCGCGCGCGTTATTTCTCAGGTAAGCCGTTTTTTCACCGGTGTGGAGATTCACCCGGGTGCAAAGATTGGCCGCCGATTCTTCATTGACCACGGGATGGGAGTCGTGATTGGTGAAACGTGTGAAATCGGAGATAATGTTACGCTCTTTCAAGGGGTGACCCTTGGCGGAACAGGCAAAGAAAAAGGGAAGCGGCATCCTACGATTCAGGATAATGCCCTTATCGCCACGGGAGCGAAAGTGTTAGGATCGATTGTAGTTGGGGAAAATTCTAAGGTGGGGGCTGGATCGGTCGTTCTTAAAGATGTTCCTCCAAACTCAACCGTCGTCGGTATTCCGGGGAAGGTCGTCATTCAGGATGGCGTCAAGATACAGAAGGATCTGAATCACTGTGATCTCCCGGATCCGATGAATGATCGTATGAAACAACTGGAAATGGAATTGAACGAGGTAAAATTATTATTAAGGGAATATGAAGAAAGGAGTCGATCATATTGACGATTCGTTTATATAACACATTGACAAGAAAAAAAGAGGAATTCAAGCCCCTGGAAGAGGGTAAAGTCAAAATGTATGTGTGCGGGCCGACGGTTTATAATTATATTCATATAGGAAATGCACGCCCTGCCATTGTCTTCGATACTGTGAGACGCTATTTGGAATACAGAGGCTATGATGTTCAATTTGTCTCTAACTTCACAGATGTGGATGATAAATTGATTCGGGCAGCAAAGGAGTTGGGAGTGGATGTACCTACGGTTGCCCAGCGCTTTATCCAGGCATATTTTGAAGATACCGGAGCACTTGGATGCAAGAAAGCGGATGTTCATCCGACTGTAACAGACAATATTGATACCATCATTGATTTTATTTCTGCCCTTGTTGAAAAAGGGTTTGCTTACGAATCACAAGGCGACGTTTATTATCGTACAAGAAAGTTTGATGGCTACGGTAAGCTTTCTCATCAGCCAATCGATGAGCTTAAAGCAGGTGCCCGCATAGATGTAGGGGATAAAAAAGAAGATGCCCTTGATTTCGTATTATGGAAAGCAGCGAAAGAAGGGGAAATTTCTTGGGAAAGCCCTTGGGGTGAAGGCCGTCCAGGCTGGCATATTGAGTGCTCTGCCATGGCAAAGCGCTATTTAGGGGATACCATCGATATTCACGCCGGGGGACAAGATTTAACCTTCCCTCATCATGAGAATGAAATTGCACAATCAGAAGCACTTACAGGTAAGCCATTCGCAAAGTATTGGATGCACAATGGATATATCAATATTGATAATGAGAAAATGTCTAAATCACTGGGGAATTTTGTATTGGTTCATGACATCATTAAAGAACAGGATCCACAAGTCCTTCGTTTCTTTATGCTATCTGTTCATTACCGTCATCCTATCAACTACAATTTAGAGCTTCTGCAAAATGCAGAGTCCGCTTTAGATAGAATTAAGACTGCTTATGAGAACTTGAAGCACCGTAAGGAATCAAGTACAGACTTAACGGATAACAATCGGGAATGGCTGGACAAAATAGCTGAGTTAAAAGCGCAGTTCATTTCTGAAATGGATGATGATTTTAACACAGCCAACGGAATTTCCGTATTATTCGAATTATCCAAGCAAGCCAATTATTACTTGATGGAGAAGAATACAGCTACAGAAGTCATTGATACGTTCTTGTGCCAATTCGAAGATTTCTTCTCTGTTCTGGGACTAAGCCTTCAGGAAGCAGAACTGTTGGATGAAGAAGTCGAAGAACTGATCGAAAAACGTGTTCAGGCACGTAAAGACCGTAACTTCCAATTAGCGGATGAGATTCGTGACACGTTAAAAGAGATGAATATCATCCTGGAAGATACTCCTCAAGGCATTCGCTGGAAAAGAGGATCTTAATGCTGCACGAGATAAATGAACAAATCGATGCAAAACAAATCAATGCACTTGCACTGGCGTATATGGGGGATGCTGTATATGAAACGTATGTACGGCAGCTCCTATTAACAAAAGGAAAGATTAAACCGAATCAGCTGCACAGAGCGGCGACGAAGTATGTGTCTGCCAAAGCTCAAGCGGCCATTCTCAGAACGTTGTTCGATCAGGACGACTTAACGGAAGAAGAGATTTCGATTGTCAAGCGCGGCCGGAATGCGAAATCCGGGACCACGCCAAAAAACACAGATGTACAAACGTATAAACACAGCACTGCTTTTGAGGCACTTATTGGATATTTGTTTTTACTTAATCGGACAGAGCGATTAGAGGAACTGTTAAAGATGATATTTGAACAAGCCCAGGCAGGAAAGGAGGAGTAGAAATGAGTAAAGATTTTATTGGAGGAAGAAATCCGGTTATGGAAGCATTGAAGTCAGGAAGGGATATCAATAAGATTTGGATTGCAGAAGGTTCTCAGAAAGGCTCCATCCAGCAAATTGTTGGACTTGCTAAAGAATTGAATGTGATGGTTCAATACGTCCCGAAGAAGAAGATTGAACAAATGGTATCGGAAAATCATCAAGGGGTCGTGGCTTCCGTAGCTGCTTACCAGTATGCAGAAATAGATGATTTGTTTCATAGAGCCGAACAAAAAGGGGAAGATCCATTTATACTGATCCTGGATGAATTAGAGGATCCCCATAACCTGGGTTCGATCATGAGGACAGCGGATGCTGCAGGTGCCCATGGAATCATCATCCCGAAGAGGAGAGCAGTGGGACTTACGTCAACGGTAGCGAAAGCATCCACGGGCGCCATTGAGCACATTCCGGTTGCACGTGTAACCAATCTGTCGAGAGCGGTTGATGAACTGAAAGAACGTGGTGTATGGGTGGCAGGAACGGATGCGAAAGGAAAGCAGGATTTCCGCCAGTTGGATGGTACCCTGCCTATCGGCTTAATTATCGGAAGCGAAGGTAAAGGGATGAGCCGAATACTCAGAGACAAATGTGATTTCCTTGTTCAGTTGCCAATGGTCGGTCATGTAACATCATTAAACGCTTCGGTGGCAGCTAGTATATTAATGTATGAGGTCTATCGTAAACGCCACCCGTTGGGAGAATAGCAGAAATGGATATTCTCCTTGTGGATGGCTATAACATAATCGGTGCCTGGTCAGAGCTGAATGAGTTGAAACATAAGGATTTGGCCGCAGCAAGAGATCGCCTTGTAGAGCAAATGGCAGAATATCAGGGATATACGGGCTACCGCGTCATTGTCGTGTTTGATGCTTATTACGTTCAGGGAATTGCCCGTAAGTATAAAAATTATAGGGTAGAAGTCATTTTCACGAAAGAAAATGAAACAGCGGACGAACGGATTGAAAAATTAGCTATTGAGTTAAGTAATATTAAAACTCAAATTCATGTAGCAACTTCTGATTTTACCGAGCAGTGGGCGATCTTTGGTCAGGGAGCCCTTCGTAAATCAGCAAGGGAGCTGCATACAGAAGTAAAAGTCATCGAAAAAAAGATCGAAAGAAAAGTACGGAATTCAAGTGATAAAAGGCCGGCTTCCAAGATCCAATTATCAGATGAAGTTGCTGAAATTTTCGAAAAATGGCGCCGTGGGGAACAATGAGAGGTTGACGATTGAATTTTCTGTAATGTATAATATTTCTATCTATTGTTTTGCGCGGGGGGATGTGTGTGAGCAATATCACCAGGACAGAAGCATTTGATAATCGATTAGAAGGCATGGATGATGAAGAAATAATAGAAGCCGTCCATCAGGGTCACAGCGAAGCGTTAGATTTTTTAATCAGGAAATATCGTAATTTTGTCAGAGCGAAAGCACGCTCGTATTTCTTAATTGGGGCAGATAAGGAAGATATCGTCCAGGAGGGTATGATTGGATTATACAAAGCGATCCGTGATTATAAAGAGGACAAGCTGACTTCTTTTAAAGCGTTTGCAGAGCTTTGTATCACAAGACAAATCATTACGGCCATTAAGACAGCCACGAGACAGAAGCATATACCGCTGAATTCTTATGTATCATTGGATAAACCCATATATGATGACGAGTCAGACCGAACGCTCTTAGATGTTATTTCAGGTGCGAAAGTAATGGATCCGGAAGCGCTGATTATCAATCGTGAAGAATTCGATAATATGGAAGACAAGATGGCTCAGTTATTAAGTGATCTTGAGAGGAAAGTCCTGGCTCTCTATTTAGACGGGCAATCCTATCAGGAGATTTCGGAAGAACTGAACCGCCATGTGAAATCCATCGACAATGCCTTGCAGCGGGTGAAGAGAAAGCTCGAACGATACTTGGAAGTTCGCGAAATAACGATGTAAAGTCATATTGACACAAATTGGTGGTCGTGTTATTTTTGATAGGACTTACTATGGATAGTATAGGTGGAATATATGACTACTAAATTAATACTTGCTTGTACGGTGTGTGGTTCCAGGAATTATAGTGTACCGGGTAATCGTAATCAAGCAGTTCGATTAGAGTTAAAGAAATTCTGTAATACATGTAATGCTCACACCCTACACAAAGAAACAAAATAGTGGAGCACCAAGTGGTATTGATATTAGTTGGAGGTTACAAACGGATGTTTAAATTCTTTCGCAATGTTGCATCAGAAATGAGAAAGGTCAGCTGGCCTAAACGTAAAGAGTTAACACGCTATACGATTACCGTTATTACAACAGTGGTATTTGTTGCCCTTTTCTTTGCTGTCATTGACCTGGGCATCTCAGAACTTATGCGATTGATCATTGGTTCTAAGTAAGAGAAACATAGAATTAGTTGTATATATACCGTGAAAGCATGGTATAATGAATATTAATAGAGTACATGACCTTAGAGCCCGTTATCTTTTTACGGGTTTTTTCATTTGGAGAAAAAGGCGAAAGAGTATTCTTAAATAGCGAGGAGGGACGGACGTTTAGTCCTATTAAATGGAGAAGAATTGGTATGTAGTCCATACTTATTCAGGATACGAGAACAAGGTTAAAGCAAACCTTGAGAAGCGTGTTGAAACAATGGGGATGCAGGATAAAATCTTCCGCGTAATGGTACCTGAAGAAGAAGAGACTGATTTTAAAAATGGTAAAAAGAAAGTTGTAAAGAAAAAGGTATTCCCTGGTTATGTGATTGTTGAAATCGTCATGACTGATGATTCCTGGTATGTTGTACGAAATACGCCTGGCGTTACAGGGTTTGTCGGTTCATCAGGTTCCGGTTCAAAGCCTACACCATTATTGCCTGAAGAAGTAACAAATCTTCTGAAGCAAATGGGCATGACAGAGAAAAAGGTTGAGATCGACTTCGAATTAGGAGAAACAGTAAAAGTAAACGAAGGTCCGTTTGCAAACTTTACTGGCTCAATCGAAGAGATAGACAATGCGAAAGCAAAAGTGAAAGTTCTTGTAAATATGTTTGGCAGAGATACCCCGGTAGAACTGGATTTCTCCCAAATTGATAAATTATAATGGAAAAGAACTTGAAATCATTCTGAAAAAATGGTACTATTTCATAAGTCAGTGCGTCTCCACAAAGAGATACTGAAACTAATAGACGTTCTTTATGTTGATAAAGACATTTTTTACATGAGTGGGAGGGTGAAGAACCCAATAACCACATCACGGACTTAAGGAGGTGTGTCTCGTGGCTAAAAAAGTTATCAAAATGGTTAAATTGCAGATTCCTGCCGGTAAAGCTAATCCAGCTCCACCAGTTGGTCCTGCACTAGGTCAAGCAGGTGTTAACATCATGGGATTCTGTAAGGAATTCAATGCTCGTACAGCAGATCAAGCTGGCTTAATCATTCCTGTTGAAATTACGGTATTTGAAGACCGTTCATTTACATTCATCACAAAAACTCCACCCGCTGCAGTTTTACTTAAAAAAGCAGCTGGTATCGAGTCTGGTTCAGGCGAACCAAACAGCAAGAAAGTGGCAACACTTAAACGCGACAAAGTACGTGAAATTGCTGAAACAAAAATGCCTGACTTAAATGCAGCTAGTGTTGAATCAGCTATGCGCATGGTAGAAGGAACTGCGCGCAGCATGGGTATCGTCATCGAAGACTAATCCCTGCTTCGTTAAAGGTCCTGTTGAACGAGGTTGCGATGATGAAATGTACGTTTCACTCGCAACCTTATTTCGTGGGAGGTTATTCCGCTAAAACCACATATAGGAGGAAATATAAAATGGCAAAAAAAGGTAAAAAGTTTCTTGAAGCTCAAAAGCTTGTAGATCGTACTACAGCTTACTCAGTTGAAGAAGCAATCGAACTAGTTAAGAAAACAAACTTCGCTAAGTTTGACGCAACGATCGAAGTAGCGTTCCGCTTAGGTGTAGATACTCGTAAAAACGACCAGCAGATCCGTGGAGCAGTTGTACTTCCACACGGAACTGGTAAAACTCAAAAGGTTCTTGTATTCGCTAAAGGCGATAAAGCAAAAGAAGCAGAAGCTGCTGGCGCTGATTTCGTAGGTGATGCAGATCTTATCAGCAAAATCAATCAAGGTTGGTTCGAGTTCGACGTAATCGTAGCAACTCCGGACATGATGGGTGAAGTTGGTAAACTTGGTCGTGTATTAGGACCTAAAGGTTTAATGCCAAACCCTAAAACTGGAACAGTTACATTCGACGTGACAAAAGCTGTTAATGAAATCAAAGCTGGTAAAGTTGAATACCGTGCTGACAAATCAGGTAACGTTCACGTTCCTGTTGGAAAGGTTTCATTCGACAACGACAAGCTTGTTGAAAACTTTGCTACAATGTATGAAACAATGCTTAAAGTTAAACCTGCTGCTGCAAAAGGAACTTACATGAAAAACGTTTCTGTAACTTCCACTATGGGACCTGGCGTTAAAGTCGATCCTTCATCTTTCGCAGTTAAGGCATAATTTGGTATTGACTTACTAAGGACTAGTGATTATAATTAGTTCTGTTGTTAAAAAAATGAATACATTTGTACCGTAGACAGTAGGTGCTCGTTAAGAGCTTAATGCCCTGCCGAGGTAATTGCGATAAAATAACCGCTTATAGCGTGTTTGCAATGCCCTTATGTCTACCTTGATATAAGGGCATTTTTTATTGGATGACGGTATAAATGTTCATCAGTCAATCTACAGGAGGTGTAATGATGAGCAGCATTCTAGAACAAAAGAAACATATCGTTGGAGAAATCTCTGACAAGCTAAAAAACAGTGTATCTACAATCGTTGTAGATTACCGTGGTCTGGATGTTTCCGAAGTAACTGAGCTTCGTAAACAACTCCGTGAAGCTGGCATCGACTTCAAAGTGTACAAAAACACTATGGTACGTCGTGCGGCAGAAGAAGCTGGTCTTGAAGGGTTAAACGAATTCTTAACTGGTCCTAACGCAATCGCGTTCAGCAGTGAAGAAGTAGTTGCACCTGCAAAGATTATTAACAGCTTTGCTAAAGAACACGAAGCGCTTGAAATCAAAGCGGGTGTCATTGAAGGAACAATCACTTCAGTTGAGGACGTTAAAGCAATCGCTGAACTTCCAAGCCGCGAAGGACTCCTTTCTATGCTACTCAGCGTGCTTCAAGCACCAATGCGCAACTTTGCATTGGCAACAAAAGCCGTTGCAGATCAAAAAGAAGAGCAAGGCGCGTAAGTTAAAGCAAGTCGTTTAAATAAAAATTAAGCACACATTACAAGGAGGAAATTTAAAATGAGTAAAGAGCAAATCATTGACGCGATTAAAGAAATGTCAGTTCTTGAATTAAATGATCTAGTTAAAGCAATCGAAGAAGAATTCGGAGTAACTGCTGCTGCACCTGTAGCTGTAGCTGCTGGTGGCGGAGAAGCTGCTGCAGAAAAAACTGAATTCGACGTAATCCTTGAGAGCGCTGGATCTCAAAAAATCAAAGTTATCAAAGCTGTTCGTGAAATCACAGGTCTTGGCCTTAAAGAAGCGAAAGAAGTTGTTGATAACACTCCAAAAGCTCTTAAAGAAGGTATTTCTAAAGAGGAAGCTGAAGAACTTAAAGCTAAACTTGAAGAAGTTGGAGCTGGCGTAGAAGTTAAGTAATGATTGTATAGATGAAAAGCTCGCTATATTTGGCGGGCTTTTTTCTTGTCTGGCTTCTATCAGAACATAAACATGTCCGTAATCTTCAGCCCTTTTGGGAATGATGGTTAATAGACGTGATGTAAGAATGGATGGAGATGATATAATGACTAATCACTATTATTCTCATAACCCTGATGTAGAGAGTAACCCCCAAACGATCACCTTTGAGTTAAGAGGACATGCGTTTCGTTTCAAAACGGATCAAGGTGTTTTCTCGAAAAAGGAAGTTGACTTTGGATCTAGAGCTTTGATTGAAACGTTTGAATTACCTGGCGTAACGGGTCCGTTACTGGATGTCGGTTGTGGGTATGGTCCGATCGGTTTGTCTTTAGCGAAAGACAATGATGATCGTATGGTTCATATGATTGATGTAAATGAGAGAGCGTTGTCTTTAGCGAAAGAAAATGCTAGAGAGAATAAAGTTCAAAACGTGAGCATCTATCAAAGTGACCGATATACGAATGTCGCTGAAACGGAATTTGCGGCCATTTTAACAAACCCGCCGATAAGAGCAGGGAAAGAAACGGTTCATTCGATTCTTGAAACTAGTTATGACTACCTGAAGGAGAATGGTGAATTGTGGGTCGTTATTCAGAAGAAGCAAGGTGCTCCGTCTGCCATGGATAAAATGGAAGAATTGTTTTCAAATGTAGAAATTGTCGCTAGAAAAAAGGGATACTACATCTTGAGATCGGTAAAAGAAATCCGTTGACGTAGCTTTACTGCTATGATAACATTATAAAATGCAAAAATATTATTTTCCGGTATTATGTCCATATGTATACATATTGGATAAATTGGAAAAGATTATAAAATAATAGTTCGTCATTTGAAAATGAGGTTTTATCATTAAAACCCTTTTTCTTTTTGTCTTGTGTAGAGTAGCATTCCTACTTGAAGGCATATAGACACAACCAAAACGCTTGATTTGAGGGGTGAATCAGTTGACAGGTCAACTAGTTCAGTATGGACGACACCGCCAACGCAGAAGTTTTGCGCGTATCAGTGAAGTTTTAGAATTACCGAATTTAATCGAAATTCAAACTTCCTCGTATCAATGGTTTCTTGATGAGGGGTTAAGAGAAATGTTCCGTGACATTTCTCCGATTGAGGACTTCACTGGTAATCTCTCCTTGGAATTTATTGATTATAGTCTGGGAGAGCCAAAGTACTCGGTGGAAGAATCAAAGGAAAGAGATGTCACTTACTCTGCACCGCTTAGAGTAAAAGTCCGTCTTGTGAACAAGGAAACAGGAGAAGTAAAAGATCAAGACGTATTTATGGGTGACTTCCCATTAATGACAGACACAGGTACTTTTGTCATCAATGGTGCTGAGCGCGTTATCGTTTCTCAGTTAGTACGTTCACCTAGTGTTTACTTTAGCGGAAAAGTAGATAAGAACGGAAAGAAAGGGTTTACTGCTACCGTTATACCAAACCGCGGAGCTTGGCTTGAGTATGAAACAGATGCGAAAGATGTTGTATATGTACGAATTGATCGAACTCGCAAACTACCGGTAACGGTTCTTTTACGTGCCCTTGGGTTTGGCTCTGATCAAGAAATCATCGATTTGATCGGTGATAATGAGTACATTCGTAACACGCTCGAGAAAGACAACACGGAAGGTATCGACAAGGCATTGCTCGAGATTTACGAGCGTCTGCGTCCAGGAGAGCCTCCTACAGTAGAAAATGCTAAAAGTTTACTCGTTTCTCGTTTCTTTGATCCTAAGCGTTATGACTTAGCAAACGTTGGACGTTACAAAATGAACAAAAAGCTTCACATTAAGAACCGTTTATTCGGTCAAACTCTAGCAGAAACTCTAGCAGATCCGGAAACGGGTGAGATTCTGGCGGAGAAAGGCACGGTTCTTGATCGTCGCGCTCTTGATAAGGTTATTCCTTATTTAGAAAATGGCATCGGGTTTAAAAACTACCAACAGTCTGGTGGCGTGTTAGAAGAAGACGTTGTTCTTCAATCTATCAAAATCTATTCTCCTAACGAAGAGGGAGAATTTGAGATTAATGTCATCAGCAATGCGTATGTTGAAGAAGAGGTTAAGTACATTACACCTGCAGATATCATCTCTTCTATTTCTTACTTCTTTAACTTATTACACGGAGTAGGACTAACAGATGATATTGACCATTTAGGTAACCGTCGTTTACGTTCGGTAGGTGAATTGCTTCAAAACCAATTCCGCATCGGTTTATCACGTATGGAGCGTGTAGTTCGTGAAAGAATGTCCATCCAGGACACAAACACGATCACGCCTCAACAACTGATCAACATTCGACCGGTAATCGCATCAATGAAAGAGTTCTTTGGAAGCTCTCAATTGTCTCAATTTATGGATCAAACGAATCCTCTTGCAGAATTAACGCACAAACGTCGTCTTTCTGCTTTAGGACCTGGTGGATTAACGCGTGAACGTGCAGGATTCGAAGTGCGTGACGTACATTACTCCCACTATGGTCGTATGTGTCCGATTGAAACGCCTGAGGGACCAAACATCGGACTGATCAACTCACTTTCTTCATTTGCGAAAGTGAATAAATTCGGATTTATCGAAACGCCGTATCGTCGTGTTGACCCTGATACAGGGAAAGTAACCGATCGTATCGATTACTTGACAGCAGACGAAGAAGATAACTATGTAGTGGCACAAGCAAACGCGCGTCTTGGTGATGACGGAGCCTTCCTTGATGAAGAAGTCATCGCTCGTTTCCGTGGTGAAAACACGGTTATCAAGCGTGAACGTCTGGATTACATGGATGTATCTCCTAAACAAGTAGTATCAGCTGCGACAGCATGTATTCCTTTCTTAGAGAACGATGACTCTAACCGTGCTCTTATGGGAGCGAACATGCAGCGACAAGCAGTACCATTAATGAATCCTGAATCACCGATCGTCGGAACGGGTATGGAACACGTATCTGCGAAAGACTCTGGTGCAGCTGTGATTTGTAGATATGAAGGTATTGTAGAAAAGGTTGAAGCGAAACAAGTTTGGGTACGTCGTGTGAAAGAAATCGACGGTCAAGAAGTAAAAGGTGACCTCGATAAATATCGTATGCAAAAATTCATCCGTTCCAACCAGGGTACATGTTACAACCAGCGTCCGATCGTAAGTGAAGGCGACCGGGTAGTTAAAGGAGAAATCCTTGCTGATGGTCCTTCAATGGAAAAAGGAGAACTCGCCTTAGGACGTAACGTAATGGTTGGATTCATGACTTGGGACGGTTACAACTATGAAGATGCGATCATCATGAGTGAACGTCTTGTAAAAGACGATGTATATACTTCAATTCATATTGAAGAATATGAGTCTGAATCTCGTGATACGAAATTAGGACCTGAAGAAATCACTCGTGATATTCCAAACGTTGGTGAAGATGCACTTCGCAATCTTGATGAGCGTGGAATCATCCGCATCGGTGCTGAAGTAAAAGATGGCGACTTACTAGTTGGTAAAGTAACGCCTAAGGGTGTAACTGAGCTGACTGCTGAAGAACGCTTATTACATGCAATCTTCGGCGAGAAAGCTCGTGAAGTCCGGGATACTTCCCTTCGTGTACCACATGGTGGGGGAGGAATCATCCTCGATGTCAAAGTCTTCAATCGTGAAGACGGCGATGAATTACCACCAGGTGTAAACCAGCTTGTACGTGTATACATCGTTCAGAAGCGTAAGATTTCTGAAGGGGACAAAATGGCTGGTCGTCACGGTAACAAAGGTGTTATCTCGAGGATCCTTCCTGAAGAAGACATGCCGTTCTTACCGGACGGTACACCGATCGATATCATGTTGAACCCATTAGGGGTACCATCACGTATGAATATCGGACAGGTGCTTGAGCTTCACTTAGGTATGGCAGCGAGATATCTTGGTGTACATGTCGCTTCACCGGTATTTGATGGAGCGCGTGAAGAAGACGTATGGGCAACCATCGAGGAAGCCGGTATGGCACGTGATGCGAAAACTGTTCTATATGATGGTAGAACAGGAGAACCGTTTGATAACCGTGTATCAGTGGGGATCATGTATATGATCAAGCTTGCTCACATGGTCGATGACAAACTTCACGCACGTTCAACTGGTCCTTATTCACTTGTTACGCAGCAGCCACTTGGGGGTAAAGCTCAATTCGGTGGACAGCGTTTCGGTGAGATGGAGGTATGGGCACTTGAAGCTTATGGTGCTGCTTATACTCTTCAAGAAATTCTAACAGTTAAGTCCGATGATGTTGTGGGTCGTGTGAAAACATACGAAGCCATTGTCAAAGGTGAAAACGTTCCTGAACCGGGAGTTCCGGAATCCTTCAAGGTTCTGATCAAAGAGCTTCAAAGTTTAGGTATGGATGTTAAGATGCTCTCTAGCAACGAAGAAGAAATTGAAATGCGTGACTTAGATGAAGAAGAAGAAGTACAACAAGCTGACACGCTAAATATCTCTGAATCTAACACACAAGAATCCGAGACAGTAGGGTCAAAAGAATAAATTTAGAGCAATTAGGGTTAGAGCCTGTAGATTAAAAGGGAGGTAGGCCCCTTGCTAGATGTAAATAATTTTGAGTATATGAAAATTGGTTTAGCTTCCCCCGATAAGATCCGTTCTTGGTCTTTCGGGGAGGTTAAAAAACCTGAAACGATTAACTATCGTACATTAAAACCTGAAAAAGATGGTTTGTTCTGTGAACGTATCTTCGGTCCTACGAAGGACTGGGAATGTCACTGTGGAAAATACAAGCGTGTACGTTATAAAGGCGTCGTTTGTGACCGCTGTGGTGTTGAAGTAACGAAGGCCAAAGTTCGTCGTGAACGTATGGGTCACATTGAACTGGCTGCCCCTGTATCCCACATCTGGTACTTCAAAGGAATTCCAAGCCGTATGGGACTTGTTTTAGACATGTCTCCCCGCGCTTTGGAAGAAGTTATTTACTTTGCTTCCTATGTTGTAACAGAACCGGGTGACACGGCTCTGGAAAGAAAGCAACTTCTTTCTGAGAAAGAGTACCGTGCGTATCGTGAGAAATACGGTGTGAAATTCCAAGCTGCAATGGGAGCTGAAGCGATTAAAAAGCTTCTTCAAGACATTGACCTGGATAAAGAAGCTGATTTCCTTAAAGAAGAACTGAAAACAGCTCAAGGTCAACGCCGTACCCGTGCAATCAAACGTTTAGAAGTAGTGGAATCTTTCAGAAACTCAGGAAATGATCCGGATTGGATGATTCTTGATGTATTACCTGTCATTCCTCCAGAGCTTCGCCCGATGGTTCAGCTTGACGGTGGGCGCTTTGCAACTTCTGACTTAAATGATTTATATCGTCGTGTTATTAACCGTAATAACCGTTTGAAACGTTTATTGGACCTTGGTGCTCCAAGTATCATCGTTCAAAACGAGAAGCGTATGCTTCAAGAAGCGGTCGATGCTTTAATTGATAATGGCCGTCGCGGACGTCCAGTTACTGGACCAGGTAACCGTCCATTAAAATCCCTTTCACATATGCTTAAAGGGAAGCAAGGTCGTTTCCGTCAGAACCTTCTTGGTAAACGTGTTGACTATTCAGGTCGTTCTGTAATCGTCGTTGGACCTAACCTTAAGATGTATCAATGTGGTCTTCCTAAAGAAATGGCTCTTGAGTTATTCAAACCATTTGTTATGAAAGAACTTGTTGAAAAAGGATTGGCTCACAACATTAAGAGTGCAAAACGCAAGATCGAACGCGTACAACCGGAAGTATGGGATGTATTAGAAGGGGTTATTAAAGAACATCCAGTTCTTTTAAACCGTGCACCTACTCTTCACAGACTTGGTATTCAAGCCTTTGAACCAACTCTAGTCGAAGGTAGAGCGATCCGTCTTCACCCACTTGTATGTACTGCATACAATGCGGATTTTGATGGTGACCAAATGGCGGTTCACGTACCTCTATCTTCTGAAGCACAAGCTGAAGCACGCATGCTGATGCTTGCTGCCCAAAACATTCTTAATCCGAAAGACGGTAAGCCAGTTGTTACTCCGTCCCAGGATATGGTATTAGGTAACTATTACCTGACACTTGAGCGTGAAAATGCTGTTGGTGAAGGTATGATCTTCAATGATGCAAATGAAGTCATCCTTGCTTATCAAAATGGTTATGCACACTTGCATACCCGTATTGCGATCCATGCAAGCACCATCAACAACAAAACGTTCACTGAAAAGCAAAACAAACAATTATTGATAACAACGGTAGGTAAAGTAATCTTTAACGAGATTTTACCTGATACATTCCCGTTCATTAACGAACCAACAAGAACAAACTTGGAAGTAGCTACTCCTGAGCAATACTTTGTTGATCCGTCAACGGACGTTAAAGAAGTATTCCAAAATCGTGAGTTAATCAACCCGTTCAAAAAAGGTTTCTTAGGGAATATCATTGCAGAAGTATTCAAGAAGTTTGCTATCACTGAAACGTCTCGTATGCTTGATAAAATGAAAGACTTAGGATTCAAATATTCTACTAAAGCCGGTATTACGGTTGGTATCGCAGATATCGTCGTACTAGCGGAAAAAGAAGAAATCTTGATCGAAGCACAAAGTAAAGTAGACAACGTATTAAAACAATTTAAACGTGGTCTTATTACAGAGGATGAAAGATACGATCGCGTCATCTCAATCTGGAGTGCTGCGAAAGATACCATTCAAGGTAAATTAATGGCGACACTGGATAAACGCAACCCAATCTTCATGATGAGTGATTCAGGTGCCCGTGGTAACGCATCTAACTTTACTCAGCTTGCTGGTATGCGTGGACTGATGGCCAACCCGGCTGGTCGTATCATTGAATTACCGATCAAATCAAGTTTCCGTGAAGGTTTAACGGTTCTTGAGTACTTTATCTCTACACATGGTGCCCGTAAAGGTCTTGCCGATACTGCACTGAAAACAGCTGACTCAGGTTACCTGACACGTCGTCTTGTTGATGTGGCCCAGGATGTAATCGTTCGTGAAGAAGACTGTGGAACGGACAGAGGCCTACTAGTAGGCTCCATTAAAGAGGGTACCGAAATCATCGAACCTCTTGAAGAACGTTTACTTGGTCGTTACTCACGTAAAACATTACGTCACCCTGAGACAGATGAAATCATCATGACAGAAAATCAGCTGATTACAGAAGACTTAGCTAAGACGATCATTGATGCTGGTGTCGAACATGTTTCGATCCGTTCTGCTTTCACCTGTCACACAAGACATGGGGTTTGTGAGAAATGTTACGGAACGAACTTGGCAACAGGTCAAAAAGTCGAAGTTGGGGAAGCTGTTGGGATCATCGCTGCTCAATCCATCGGGGAACCTGGTACACAGTTAACGATGCGTACGTTCCATACTGGTGGGGTTGCAGGAGACGATATCACTCAAGGTTTACCGCGTATCCAAGAGATCTTCGAAGCGCGTAACCCTAAAGGTCAAGCCGTTATTTCTGAAATTGATGGTGTCATTACTTCCATCAGTGAAGGAAAAGATCGTCAGTACGAAATTACCGTTCAAGGTGATGTGGAAACGAGAAGTTACACAGCTCCTTACACAGCCCGCTTGAAATTCGCTGTGAACGATAAAGTAGTACGCGGTCAGGAAATCACTGAAGGTTCTATCGATCCTAAAGAACTTCTTAAAGTTCGTGATGTGTCAGCTGTTCAAGAATACTTGCTGCGTGAGGTACAAAAAGTTTACCGTATGCAAGGGGTTGAAATCGGCGACAAACACGTTGAGGTTATGGTTCGTCAAATGTTACGTAAGGTTCGTGTTATTGATGCAGGTGAATCTGAGGTACTGCCAGGTACTCTTATGGACATCCATCAATTCAGAGATGCGAACGAAAAAGCATTATTTGGCGGAAAGCTTCCAGCAACAGGACGTCCTGTACTGCTCGGAATCACCAAAGCTTCACTTGAAACAGATTCCTTCTTATCAGCAGCATCGTTCCAGGAAACAACTCGTGTGTTAACGGACGCTGCCATTAAAGGAAAACGTGATGAGTTACTTGGATTGAAAGAAAATGTTATCATCGGTAAATTGGTTCCTGCCGGTACAGGTATGCAACGTTACCGCAAGGCAGAGCCGGTTTTAGCAGAAGATACTAGTGAAGAAACAGTAACAGTAGAGTAATCTATTTAGGCTAACTCTTAGGCGTGTTTGATTGCTCAAACAGAAGCTCTAAGAGTTAGCTTTTATAAATCTTTTAAATCTATGTTGACATAGAGATTTTAAGATGATAATATATTCAAGGTTGCTCCTATTAATAACCTGTTACTTTGGAGGATACGAAATGTCTTATGAAAAAGTAGCGCAGGCTAAAGAAATTATTGTAGGAACAAAGCAAGCAGTGAAAGCTCTGAAATCAGGTCATGTACTAGAAGTTGTTATTGCGGAAGATGCTGATCCCAAAGTCACAGCGAAAGTAGTTCAGGCCGCTATTGATCTTAAAGTACCGGTTAACAAAGTGGATTCTATGAAGAAACTTGGTAAATCGTGCGGAATAGATGTTGGAGCAGCAGCTGTTGCGATTATACAGTAAAATAGTTTTTGTAGAAGCTATCTGCAAAAACTTTACTTTTACCCAAAAAAGAACCACCTGGATGTGTGGGCTTACCAAATAAGAAGGGAGGAAAACAAAATGCCAACTATTAACCAATTAGTTCGCAAGCCTCGTCAGTCTAAATCAACTAAATCAAAGTCACCTGCACTTAACAAAGGTTATAACAGCTTTAAGAAAGTGCACACGAACTTGTCTTCTCCACAAAAACGTGGTGTATGTACTCGTGTTGGTACAATGACTCCAAAGAAACCGAACTCGGCGCTACGTAAATATGCTCGTGTTCGTTTAACAAATGGAATCGAGGTTACTGCTTACATTCCTGGTATCGGACATAACCTTCAAGAGCACAGTGTTGTTCTTATTCGTGGAGGACGTGTAAAGGATTTACCGGGGGTACGTTATCACATCGTACGTGGTGCGCTTGATACAGCTGGAGTTGAAGGCCGTATGCAAGGACGTTCTAAATACGGAACTAAGCGCCCTAAAGCAGCTAAAAAATAATAAAAAAATCATAAATTCATTTCTCGTTGAAAGGAGGAAATCACATGCCACGTAAAGGTCCTGTAGCAAAAAGAGACGTTTTACCTGATCCAATGTACAATTCAAAATTAGTTACTCGTTTAATCAACAAAATCATGATTGACGGTAAAAGAGGTAAAGCTCAAAAGAAACTATACGCTGCGTTTGATATCATTAGCGAGCGTTCAGGTAAAGATGCAATGGAAGTATTCGATGCAGCTCTAAAAAATATCATGCCGGTATTAGAAGTTAAAGCTCGTCGTGTTGGTGGTTCAAACTATCAAGTACCTGTAGAGGTGCGTCCAGAGCGTCGTACTACATTAGGTCTTCGTTGGTTAGTAAACTACTCTCGTCTTCGCGGTGAGAAGACAATGGAAGAGCGTTTAGCTAACGAAATCCTTGATGCAGCTAATAACACTGGAGCTTCTGTTAAGAAGCGTGAAGATACACACAAGATGGCTGAAGCGAACAAAGCGTTTGCTCACTATCGTTGGTAATCTGATCAACAACATACAAACCATTCTCATATAAGGAAGGAGAAAGACCGCATGCCTAGAGAGTTCTCCTTAGAAAACACTCGTAATATCGGTATCATGGCTCACATCGATGCTGGTAAAACAACTGCAACTGAGCGTATCCTATTTTATACAGGTCGTATCCATAAAATTGGAGAAACTCACGAAGGTGCTTCTCAAATGGACTGGATGGAGCAAGAGCAAGAACGTGGTATCACTATCACTTCTGCTGCGACAACAGCTCAATGGAAAGGCCATCGTATTAACATCATCGATACACCGGGACACGTAGACTTCACTGTTGAAGTTGAGCGTTCATTGCGTGTACTTGATGGTGCAGTAGCAGTACTTGATGCTCAATCTGGTGTTGAGCCTCAAACTGAAACTGTTTGGCGCCAAGCAACAACTTACGGGGTTCCTCGTGTTGTGTTCGTTAATAAAATGGACAAAATCGGTGCTGACTTCCTTTATTCTGTAGGTACACTTCATGAGCGTTTACAAGCGAATGCGCATCCAATTCAGCTTCCTATCGGTGCTGAGGATGATTTCGAAGGTATCATCGACTTAGTAGAAATGAAAGCTTACTTCTATGAAGATGACCTTGGAACGCGTGCAGAAGCTCGTGACATTCCTGAAGAGTACAAAGATCAAGCTGAAGAATACCGCGGAAAGTTAATTGAAGCAGTTTCTGAACTTGATGAAGAGCTTATGATGAAGTACTTAGAAGGTGAAGAGCTTTCTAACGAAGAAATCAAATCTGCTATCCGTGCGGCTACACTGACTGTCGAGTTCTACCCGGTAGTTTGTGGATCTGCATTTAAAAACAAAGGGGTTCAATTATTAATTGACTCAGTTATTGACTATCTTCCAGCGCCAACAGACGTTGAAGATATCAAAGGTTTTGTTCCTGATACAGAAGAAGAAGTAACTCGTCCATCAACAGACGATGCGCCATTCTCTGCTCTAGCGTTCAAAGTTGCAACTGACCCTTATGTTGGTAAATTAACATTCTTCCGTGTGTACTCAGGAACATTAGATTCTGGTTCATATGTAAGAAACTCTTCTAAAGGTAAACGTGAGCGTGTAGGACGTATCCTGCAAATGCACGCTAACTCTCGTGAAGAAATCTCTACAGTTTACGCTGGGGACATTGCAGCAGCTGTTGGTCTGAAAGATACTTCTACTGGAGATACACTATGTGATGAAAAGAGTCTGGTTATTCTTGAATCCATGGTATTCCCAGAGCCGGTTATCTCTCTATCTGTTGAGCCTAAATCAAAGGCTGACCAAGATAAAATGACTACAGCTCTACAAAAACTTCAAGAGGAAGATCCAACATTCCGTGCGCATACTGACCAGGAAACAGGTCAAGTTATCATCGCGGGTATGGGTGAGCTTCACTTAGATATCATCGTTGACCGTATGAAACGTGAATTCAAAGTTGAAGCAAACGTAGGTGCTCCTCAAGTATCTTACCGTGAGACTTTCCGTGATACGGCTAAAGTTGAAGGTAAGTTCGCCCGTCAATCTGGTGGACGTGGACAATTCGGACACGTTTGGATTGAATTCTCACCTAACGAAGAAGGTAAAGGATTCGAATTCGAGAACGGTATCGTCGGTGGTGTAGTTCCTCGTGAATACATCCCTGCAGTACAAGCTGGTCTAACTGACGCTTTAGAAAATGGTGTCTTAGCTGGTTTCCCACTTGTTGATGTTAAAGCAAGATTATTCGATGGTTCATACCATGATGTTGACTCCTCTGAAATGGCGTTTAAGATCGCTGCTTCTATGGCACTTAAGAATGCTGCTTCTAAATGTAAGCCGGTAATCTTAGAGCCAATGATGAAGGTTGAGGTTGTTATCCCTGAGGAATACCTTGGAGATATCATGGGTGATGTAACTTCTCGTCGTGGACGCGTAGAAGGTATGGAAGCACGCGGTAACGCTCAAGTCGTTAAAGCGTTCGTACCTCTATCAGAAATGTTTGGATATGCAACTTCCCTTCGTTCTAACACACAAGGACGTGGAACATACTCCATGCACTTCGATCACTATGAAGAAGTACCTAAATCGATTTCTGAAGAAATCATCAAAAAAAATAAAGGTGAATAATTGATTTATTCGCTTTTATAAAGTATAAATACTAATGTAGGCAATTGTTGTGTCAGAGATGGTTTTTAACTATCTCTGAGGCATCCAAAATATACTTATTTTCTTTAAAATCAAAGGAGGATTTTCAAATGGGTAAGGAAAAATTTGATCGTTCCAAGCAACATGCGAATATCGGTACAATCGGTCACGTTGACCACGGTAAAACAACTCTAACAGCTGCAATCACAACTACACTTCACAAGAAGTATGGTCGTGGAACTGCAATGGCATATGACCAAATTGACGGTGCTCCAGAAGAAAGAGAGCGTGGAATCACAATCTCTACTGCACACGTTGAGTATGAAACTGATACTCGTCACTATGCACACGTTGACTGCCCAGGACATGCTGACTATGTTAAAAACATGATCACTGGTGCAGCACAAATGGATGGTGGGATCCTAGTAGTTTCTGCTGCTGATGGCCCAATGCCGCAAACTCGTGAGCACATCCTTCTTTCTCGTCAAGTAGGTGTTCCATACCTAGTTGTATTCATGAACAAATGTGACATGGTAGACGACGAAGAGCTACTTGAATTAGTAGAAATGGAAGTACGTGACCTTCTTTCTGAGTACGATTTCCCTGGCGATGACGTACCAGTAATCAAAGGTTCTGCTCTTAAAGCTCTTGAAGGAGAAGCTGAGTGGGAAGAAAAAATCTACGAACTTATGGAAGCTGTAGATAGCTACATCCCAACTCCAGAGCGTGACACTGAAAAGCCATTCATGATGCCTGTTGAGGATGTATTCTCAATCACAGGTCGTGGTACAGTTGCTACTGGTCGTGTTGAGCGTGGACAAGTTAAAGTTGGAGACACTATCGACATCATCGGTCTTTCTGAAGAGCCAAAATCTACAACTGTAACAGGTGTAGAAATGTTCCGTAAGCTTCTTGACTATGCTGAAGCTGGAGACAACATCGGTGCACTACTTCGTGGTGTAGCTCGTGAAGATATCCAACGTGGACAAGTACTTGCTAAGCCAGGTACAATCACTCCACACACAAAGTTCAAAGCAGAAGTTTATGTACTTTCTAAAGAAGAGGGTGGACGTCACACTCCATTCTTCACTAACTACCGCCCACAGTTCTACTTCCGTACAACTGACGTAACTGGTATTTGTAACCTTCCTGAAGGTGTAGAAATGGTTATGCCTGGCGATAACATCGAAATGACTGTTGAGCTTATCGCTCCAATCGCTATCGAAGAAGGTACTAAGTTCTCTATCCGTGAGGGTGGACGTACTGTAGGTGCTGGAGTAGTAGCTACAATCACTGAGTAATCATTGATATCAAAAACAGATGGACATCATGTCCATCTGTTTTTTTGTGCTTAAATAGCTATACAATTTGGACGTACTACAACGATTATGATAATGGTGTTGTCGAGTTTCTTCTATAGAGTATAGTAGTTGTTTATTTTTGTTGATCAACCTTCAGTATATAATTTGAAATTGAAATAATTTGGCTTATGACTCACACTTCATTATATATATATTGCTGGATAAATAATTGAAACACTAAGTTGATTGGAGCGGAAGGATGTTCGACTCCTGCGGGAGAAGTGGGACAGGTGAGACCCCGCAGGCGAAGCCGAGGAGGCTCACCGCCCACCCCGCGGAAAGCGAACATCCTGGAGCGGAAATCAACAAGCACTCACTCTTGAAAAAATAATAACTAAGAGCTATTTAAGAATGAATAATAATCCCCTTAAGATAATAATACTTTATTCCATTAAAACCGTTATATTAAATATTGTGAAAATACCACATAACCTTGAAAATACCACTGTTCGTTTGTATAATAGAGAAAGTGTGCAAAACATAAAGAATTTGCAAGAAACAGTTGCATCTTCTAGGTGTTTTAGTTATAATAGACAATGTTGGTCTTTGACTGCGATGAAACAGAAGGTTGCTGACACACACGGCCGCTTTGCCATGGCGAGTGTGTGGGAAATTTCTGTGGAGAATGTCTATTCAAAAATAGGCGATAAAGGAGGGGAAATAATGGCAAAACAAAAGATTCGTATCCGTTTAAAGGCTTATGATCACAGAATTCTTGATCAATCAGCTGAGAAAATTGTTGAAACAGCAAAACGTTCTGGTGCGGCGGTTTCTGGACCGATCCCACTACCGACTGAAAAGTCTGTTTACACAATCTTACGTGCTGTGCACAAATACAAAGATTCTCGTGAGCAATTCGAAATGCGTACTCATAAACGCTTAATCGACATTGTAAACCCAACACCTCAAACAGTTGATGCGCTTATGCGTTTAGACTTACCATCAGGTGTAGATATCGAAATCAAACTTTAATTCATAAAAACCATAATTATTAGGAGGTGTGACTTATGACCAAAGGAATCTTAGGAAGAAAGATTGGTATGACTCAAGTTTTCGCTGAAAACGGTGATCTTATCCCTGTAACTGTTATCGAAGCTGCTCAAAACGTGGTACTTCAAAAGAAATCTATCGATGTTGATGGCTACTCAGCTATCCAAGTAGGTTTTGAAGACAAACGTGAAAAGCTTTCTAACAAACCAGAGAGAGGCCACGTTGCTAAAGCTGAAACTGCTCCTAAGCGCTTCATCCGTGAAATCCGCGGTGTAAACGTAGAAGAGTACGAAGTTGGTCAAGAAGTCAAAGTTGATATTTTCGCGGCAGGCGAAATCGTAGATGTAACAGGAGTATCAAAAGGTAAAGGATTCCAAGGTGCTATCAAGCGTCATAACCAATCTCGCGGACCTATGTCCCATGGTTCTCGTTACCACCGTCGTCCTGGTTCAATGGGTCCTGTTGATCCAAACCGTGTATTCAAAGGTAAATTACTACCTGGACGTATGGGCGGAGAGCAAATTACAATTCAAAACCTTGAAATTGTAAAAATCGATGCTGATCGTAACCTTATCTTAGTTAAAGGTAATGTACCTGGACCTAAGAAACAACTGATCAAAGTAAAGTCTGCTATTAAAGCAAACTAATAGAACTTTTCAAGAAAGGAGGAAACAAGAATGCCGAAAGTAGCATTATTTAACCAAAGCGGTTCTAAAGTTGGTGATATCGAACTTAATGACACTGTTTTTGGTATCGAACCAAACAAACATGTAATGTTTGAAGCAGTATTGATGCAAAGAGCTTCTTTACGTCAAGGTAATCACAAAGTAAAAAATCGTTCTGAAGTACGTGGCGGTGGGCGTAAGCCTTGGCGTCAAAAAGGAACTGGCCGTGCTCGTCAAGGGTCAATCCGTTCTCCACAATGGCGCGGTGGTGGTACTGTATTTGGACCAGTTCCACGCAGCTACAGCTACAAACTTCCTAAGAAAGTTCGTCGCTTAGCGATTAAATCTGCTCTTTCTTCTAAAGTAGTAGAAGAAAACATTTTAGTATTAGAAGCATTATCATTCGATGCTCCTAAAACAAAAGAATTTGCTAACGTTCTTAAAGGTCTTTCTGTTGATTCTAAAACTTTAGTAATCACTGATGGAATCGACGAAAACGTAGCACTTTCAGCTCGTAACATCCCTGGTGTAACTGTTGTTCCTGCTGATGGAGTTAGCGTTCTGGATGTATTGGGACACGACAAACTAGTGATCACTAAATCAGCTGTTGAAAAAGTAGAGGAGGTGCTTGCATAATGGATGTACGTGAAATCATTAAGCGCCCCGTAATTACAGAGGCTTCAACTGATCTTATGTCTGAGAAGAAATATACTTTCGAAGTTGATACTAGAGCGAACAAAACTCAAGTAAAAGACGCTGTTGAAGTAATCTTTGACGTGAAAGTAGATAAAGTTAACATCATGAACTACAAAGGTAAGTTCAAACGTATGGGTAAACACGCTGGTTACACTAACAAGCGTCGTAAAGCAATCGTTAAGCTTACTACTGATAGTAAAGAAATCGAATTCTTTGAAGTATAAAATTCTTTAATTAAGAAGAGGAGGGAAAAACATGGCGATTAAAAAGTATAAACCTACCTCTAATGGTCGTCGCGGCATGACTAGTTCTGATTTCGCTGAAATCACTACAGATTCTCCGGAAAAGTCACTTTTAGCACCCCTACACAAAAAGGGTGGCCGTAACAACCAAGGTAAGTTAACAGTTCGTCATCAAGGTGGCGGTCATAAGCGCCAATACCGTATCATCGATTTCAAACGTGAAAAAGATGGTATACCTGGACGCGTTGCCACGATCGAATACGATCCAAACCGCTCAGCTAACATTGCACTAATCAACTATGCTGATGGGGAAAAACGTTACATTCTTGCACCTAAAACACTTGTTGTAGGTATGGAAGTAATGTCTGGACCTGAAGCAGATATCAAAGTGGGTAACACATTACCACTTATCAACATCCCAGTTGGTACAATCGTACACAATATTGAACTTAAACCAGGTAAGGGTGGCCAGTTAGTTCGTTCTGCTGGAACATCTGCTCAAGTACTTGGTAAAGAAGGTAAATATGTACTTGTACGTCTTAACTCTGGTGAAACTCGTATGATTCTTTCTGCTTGTCGTGCTACTGTAGGTCAAGTTGGAAATGAACAACACGAACTTATCAACATTGGTAAAGCCGGACGTTCTCGTTGGTTAGGTAAACGCCCAACAGTTCGTGGTTCTGTAATGAACCCTAACGATCACCCACACGGTGGTGGTGAAGGACGTGCTCCAATCGGACGTAAATCACCAATGTCTCCATGGGGTAAACCTACTCTTGGATACAAGACACGTAAGAAAAACAACAAATCTGATAAATTTATTGTGCGTCGTCGCAAAAAATAACGGGATTGTACTACGGTTCCTGAAAAGAGCCGTAGATCAATCACGAAGGGAGGTTCAAACATGGGTCGTAGCTTAAAAAAAGGACCTTTTGTTGATGATCATTTAATGAATAAGGTTGAGAAATTGAACGAAACTGAAGGCAAGCAAGTTGTTAAAACTTGGTCTCGTCGCTCAACGATCTTCCCAGCATTCATCGGTCACACTATCGCAGTTTACGATGGTCGTAAACATGTACCTGTATACGTCACTGAAGACATGGTAGGACACAAGCTTGGTGAATTCGCACCATCTCGTACTTACAAAGGTCACGCAAGTGATGATAAGAAAACAAGACGCTAATTGAGAGGAGGGTATCCTAATGCAAGCAAAAGCTGTTGCAAGAACAGTACGTATTGCTCCTCGTAAAGTACGTTTAGTCGTTGATCTAATCCGAGGTAAGCAAGTTGGAGAAGCGGTTGCTATCTTAAAGCATACACCTAAAGCTGCTTCACCAGTAATCGAAAAAGTACTTAAGTCTGCTATTGCGAACGCAGAGCACAACTTTGACATGGATATTAATAGCCTAGTGGTAACTGAGGCTTATGTAAATGAAGGACCAACACTTAAACGTTTCCGTCCTCGTGCGATGGGACGTGCAAGTCAAATTAACAAACGTACAAGTCACATTACACTTGTCGTATCAGAAAAGAAGGAGGGATAAGCTGTGGGTCAAAAAGTACATCCGGTCGGACTTCGTGTCGGTATAATCCGTGATTGGGAATCTAAATGGTACGCAGATAAAGATTACGCTAATCTATTACACGAAGACATTAAAGTACGTGAATATATTGCAAAACGTTTAGTAGACGCTTCTGTTTCTAAAGTAGAAATCGAACGCGCTGCAAATCGTATTAACATTACTGTTCATACAGCTAAGCCTGGTATGGTTATCGGTAAAGGTGGTACAGAAGTTGAAGCTCTTCGTAAAGCTCTTAACGAACTTACTTCAAAACGTGTACACATCAACATCGTTGAAATCAAAAGAGCTGACGTTGATGCTAAACTAGTAGCAGAAAACATCGCTCGTCAATTAGAAAACCGTGTTTCTTTCCGTCGTGCTCAGAAGCAATCAATTCAACGCGCTATGCGTGCTGGAGCAAAAGGAATCAAAACGCAAGTATCTGGTCGTTTAGGCGGAGCAGATATCGCTCGTGCAGAACATTACAGTGAAGGTACTGTTCCACTTCATACACTACGCGCTGACATTGACTATGCTCATGCAGAAGCTGACACAACTTATGGTAAGCTTGGCGTTAAAGTATGGATCTACCGTGGAGAAGTTCTTCCTACAAGAAAGAAATCTGAGGAAGGAGGCAAATAATTATGTTATTACCTAAACGCGTTAAACATCGTCGCGAACACCGCGGAAAAATGCGTGGACGTGCTAAAGGCGGTCAAGAGGTAGCGTTCGGTGAATACGGTTTACAAGCAGTTGAAGCTTCTTGGATCACAAACCGTCAAATCGAGGCAGCTCGTATCGCTATGACTCGTTACATGAAACGTGGCGGTAAAGTATGGATTAAAATCTTCCCTCATAAACCTTACACTGCAAAACCTTTAGAAGTACGTATGGGTTCAGGTAAAGGTGCTCCAGAAGGTTGGGTAGCAGTAGTTAAGCCTGGAAAAATCATGTTTGAAATCGCTGGTGTGTCTGAAGAGGTAGCTCGTGAAGCACTTCGTCTAGCATCACACAAACTTCCTATCAAAACGAAGTTTGTAAAACGTGAGGAAATTGGTGGTGAATCAAATGAAAACTAATGAAATTCGTGACCTAACCACTGCTGAAATTGAACAAAAAGTAAAAACTCTAAAAGAAGAGTTATTTAACCTTCGCTTCCAACTTGCGACTGGGCAATTAGAAAACACAGCTCGCATCCGTGAAGTCCGCAAAGGGATCGCTCGTATGAAAACTGTAATCCGTGAAAGAGAGATCGGGGTTAACAATCGATAAATGAGAGGAGGTTTGCTTAAATGAGTGACCGCAACCAACGTAAGGTATACACTGGCCGTGTTGTTTCCGACAAAATGGATAAAACAGTAACGGTTATGGTAGAAACTTATAAAAAGCATTCTCTATACGGCAAGCGCGTTAAGTACTCTAAGAAGTTTAAAACTCATGATGAGAACAACGAAGCAAAAGTAGGAGATATCGTACGTATCATGGAGACTCGTCCACTATCTGCTACAAAACGTTTCCGTTTAGTAGAAGTTGTTGAAAAAGCAGTTATTATCTAATATATTTGTTCGGATATTTTATATTCCGAAGGGAGGTTACCTACATGATTCAACAAGAATCACGTTTAAAAGTTGCTGACAACTCTGGTGCTCGTGAAGTATTAACTATCAAGGTGCTTGGTGGTTCTGGACGCAAAACAGCTAACATCGGTGATGTTATCGTGTGTACAGTAAAACAAGCAACACCAGGTGGCGTTGTTAAAAAAGGTGACGTAGTAAGAGCGGTTGTTGTACGTACTAAATCTGGTGTACGTCGTCAAGACGGTACTTACATTAAGTTCGACGAGAACGCTTGTGTAATTATCCGTGACGATAAGGGACCACGTGGTACTCGTATCTTCGGACCTGTTGCTCGCGAACTACGTGACAGCAACTTTATGAAAATTGTATCTTTAGCTCCAGAAGTTCTTTAATAGATATTAGCATTGGGCCATTCAAGGAGGTGCGATGAAATGCATGTAAAAAAAGGCGATAAAGTAATGGTCATTACTGGGAAAGATAAAGGCAAAACAGGTGTTGTTCTTGCTTCATTCCCTAAGAAAGACCGAGTGCTAGTTGAAGGAATTAACGTTGTGAAAAAACACGCTAAGCCTTCACAGATGAATCCGCAAGGCGGAATCATCAGCCAAGAAGCATCTATCCATGTATCAAATGTTATGCTTCTAGATCCGAAATCCAACGAGCCAACTCGTGTAGGATATAAGACAGAAGACGGCAAAAAAGTACGTGTAGCAAAAAAATCAGGTGAAGTTCTAGATAAATAGTACGATTAAGAAGGGAGGTATTCTGAATGAACCGCCTAAAAGAAAAATTTCAACAAGAAATCAGTCCAGCTCTAGTGAGCAAATTCAATTACAAATCAGTAATGGAAGTACCTAAAGTTGAAAAGATCGTTGTCAACATGGGTATCGGTGAAGCTGTTCAAAACTCAAAAGCTCTTGATGTAGCTGTTGATGAGTTGACTCAAATCACTGGTCAAAAGCCAGTTGTAACGAAAGCTAAAAAATCTATCGCAGGCTTCCGTCTTCGTGAAGGTATGCCTATCGGTGCAAAAGTTACTCTTCGTGGAGAGCGTATGTACCAATTCTTAGATAAATTAATTTCTGTTTCACTTCCACGTGTACGTGACTTCCGTGGTGTTTCTAAAAAAGCATTCGACGGTCGCGGTAACTACACATTAGGAGTTAAAGAGCAATTGATTTTCCCTGAGATTGACTATGATAAAGTCTCTAAAGTACGTGGTATGGATATCGTAATCGTAACAACTGCGAACACAGACGAAGAAGCTCGTGAATTATTGACACAAATCGGAATGCCATTCCAAAAGTAATCGCTATATAAGGGAGGCGAAAATGTGGCTAAAAAATCTATGATTGCGAAACAAAAACGCACGCCAAAGCATAATGTTCAAGCGTACACACGTTGCGAACGTTGCGGACGTCCTCATTCAGTTATCCGTAAATTCAAGCTTTGCCGTATTTGTTTCCGTGAACTTGCATACAAGGGTCAGATTCCTGGCGTTAAAAAAGCTAGTTGGTAATACCCTATTTTGGGAAGGAGGTAAATTATTATGACAATGACAGATCCAATTGCAGATTTGCTTACTCGCATCCGTAATGCGAACATGGTTCGTCACGAAAGATTAGAAGTTCCTGCTTCTAACATCAAGAAAGAAATTGCAGAAATCCTTAAACGTGAAGGTTTCGTACGTGACGTAGAATATGTAGAAGATAACAAGCAAGGTGTTATCCGCATTTTCTTAAAATATGGAGCAAACAACGAACGTGTAATTACTGGATTAAAGCGTATCTCTAAACCTGGTTTACGTGTATATGCGAAATCTACAGAAGTACCTAGAGTATTAAACGGTCTAGGTATCGCACTTGTTTCTACTTCTACAGGTGTTTTAACTGACAAAGAAGCTCGTGCTCAACAAGTAGGCGGAGAAGTACTAGCTTACGTTTGGTAATATTTTTTATATGAATGGAGGTGCAACAGGATGTCACGTGTAGGAAAACTACCAATCGAAATTCCATCTGACGTTACTCTAACAGTAGGTGAAGATAACACTGTAACTGTAAAAGGACCTAAAGGGGAACTTTCTCGTACATTCAATTCTGATATTAAAGTAGAATTAGAAGGAAACGTAGCAACAGTTACTCGCCCTTCTGATGCAAAAGAACACCGCGCGTTACACGGTACAACTCGTGCCCTAATCGCGAACATGGTTGAAGGTGTATCTAAAGGATTCCAAAGAAACCTTGAGCTAGTCGGTGTAGGTTACCGTGCTCAAAAACAAGGTACTAAGCTTGTACTTAACGTTGGTTACTCTCACCCAGTTGAGATCGAACCAGAACAAGGTATCGAGATCGAAGTACCGGCAAACACAAAGATATCTATCAAAGGTATCGATAAAGAACGTGTTGGAGCATTAGCTGCAAACATTCGTGCTGTACGCTCTCCTGAGCCTTACAAAGGAAAAGGTATTCGCTACGAAGGTGAATATGTTCGTCGTAAAGAAGGTAAAACAGGTAAATAATGCCGCGTAGGCAAAAGAAAGGAGTGACCGTAGGTGATTACTAAGCCAGATAAGAACAAAACACGTAAGAAGAGACATGCTCGTGTCCGTTCAAAAATTACTGGAACTGAAACTCGTCCTCGTTTGAACGTTTTCCGTTCTAACAAAAATATCTACGCTCAACTTATCGATGACGTGAACGGTGTTACTCTAGTAAGTGCATCTTCTCAAGATAAAGATTTCGATCTAGACTCAGCAGCTACTATCGATGCAGCAGCAAAAGTTGGAGAACTAGTTGCGAAACGTGCAGTAGATAAAGGAATGAAATCCGTGGTATTTGACCGTGGAGGATATTTATATCATGGCCGTATCAAAGCTTTAGCTGAAGCAGCTCGTGAAAACGGCTTAGAATTTTAATAAAAAAAGGAGGGACAATCCAGATGCGTCGTATTGATCCAAGTAAACTAGAATTTGAAGAACGCGTAGTTACAATCAATCGTGTTGCGAAAGTTGTTAAAGGTGGACGTCGTTTCCGTTTCGCTGCTCTTGTAGTAGTAGGCGACAAAAACGGTCACGTTGGTTTCGGAACTGGTAAAGCTCAGGAAGTACCTGATGCAATCCGTAAAGCGATTGAAGATGCGAAGAAAAATCTAATTGAAGTTCCTATGGTTGATGGTACTACACCTCACCTAGTAACTGGACGATTTGGTGCTGGTCAAATCCTGATCAAACCTGCTTCTGCGGGTACAGGAATCATTGCCGGTGGACCTGTTCGTGCCGTACTTGAATTAGCTGGTGTTCAAGATATCCTATCTAAATCTTTAGGATCTAACACTCCAATTAACATGGTTCGCGCTACTATCGAAGGTTTAAAACAATTAAAGCGTGCTGAAGACGTTGCAAAATTACGTGGTAAATCAGTAGAAGAGATATTAGGATAAGGGAGGGATAACGATGGCTAACAAACTAGAAATTACCCTCACTCGCAGTACAATCGGTCGTCCACAAGATCAACGTAAAACTGTTGAAGCTTTAGGACTTCGCAAAATGCATCAAACAGTTGAACAACAAGATAATGCTGCTATCCGCGGTATGATCAACAAAGTTGCTCACCTTGTAACGGTTACAGAAAAATAATCGATTTCTTTCGAAAAAAAGGAGGTGCCGACATGAAATTACATGAGTTAAAGCCTACAGAAGGTTCACGTAAGGTCCGCAATCGTGTAGGACGTGGTATTGGTTCAGGTAATGGAAAGACTTCTGGTAAAGGTCATAAAGGACAAAACGCTCGTTCAGGTGGCGGAACTCGTCCTGGCTTTGAGGGTGGTCAAACACCATTATTCCAACGTCTACCAAAACGTGGATTCACGAACATCAATCGTAAAGAATATGCAATCGTCAACCTTGACGCATTGAATCGCTTCGAAGATGGTACAGAAGTTACTCCAGCTCTACTTGTGGAAACTGGCGTAGTGAGTAACGAAAAAGCTGGAATTAAGATTCTTGGTAAAGGTTCAATCGAGAAAAAGCTTACAGTAAAAGCACAAAAATTCTCAACCACTGCTAAAGAAGCTATCGAAGCTGCTGGCGGTACATCCGAGGTGATCTAATGTTTCAAACTATCTCCAATTTTATGCGCGTGGGTGATATAAGAAATAAAATTATTTTCACCCTTCTAATGTTAATAGTCTTCCGTCTTGGTACCTTCATTCCGGTGCCAAACGTAGACGCTGATGTATTGAAAATGCAAGACCAGGCAGGAATTCTCGGATTCCTGAATACATTTGGTGGCGGTGCACTGCAAAACTTCTCCATCTTTGCGATGGGAATTATGCCTTACATTACTGCTTCTATCATCGTACAACTCCTGCAAATGGATGTTGTTCCGAAGTTTACAGAGTGGTCTAAGCAAGGTGAAGTCGGACGCCGAAAATTAGCTCAGTTCACCCGTTATTTCACCATCGTTCTCGGATTCATCCAAGCTTTAGGTATGTCCTATGGTTTCAATAGAATATATGGTGGAATGCTTATCCAAAGCCCAGGAGTTAGTACGTACCTACTAATAGCGTTAGTTCTAACAGCTGGTACGGCTTTTCTTATGTGGTTAGGTGAACAAATCACGGCTAAAGGTGTCGGGAATGGTATTTCGATCCTGATCTTTGCAGGTATCGTTGCTGCTATCCCTAACACAGTAAACCAAATCTATGCTCAACAAATTGAAGGGGCAGGCGAACAGCTCTTCCTTCGAATTGTGGTTCTTGCACTTCTTGTTTTAGCAGTTATTGCAATCGTTGTTGGTGTCGTGTTTATTCAACAAGCACTTCGTAAAATTCCGATTCAATATGCAAAACGTTTAGTGGGGCGTAGTCCGGTTGGTGGACAATCAACACATCTACCGTTAAAGGTAAATGCTGCGGGTGTTATTCCAGTTATCTTTGCGATATCTTTCATAATCACGCCACAGACCATTTCATCTTTCTTCGGGGAAAATGATGTGACAAGTACTATTCAGTACATCTTTGATTACACTAAACCAGTTGGTATGATCATCTATGTAGCTCTGATCGTTGCCTTTACGTATTTCTATGCTTTCATTCAAGTGAATCCAGAACAAATGGCTGAAAACTTGAAGAAGCAAGGTGGATATATCCCTGGTATTCGTCCAGGTAAAACCACACAAGAGTATCTCACTCGCGTTCTGTATCGTCTAACATTTGTTGGGGCAATCTTCTTAGCTGTCATCTCGATACTTCCTGTTTTCTTCATTAACTTTGCGGGATTACCTCCTGCAGCTCAAATCGGTGGAACAAGCTTACTCATCGTAGTAGGGGTTGCACTTGAGACAATGAAGCAACTGGAAGCGCAGTTAGTGAAACGTCACTACAAAGGATTTATTAAATAAGAGGGTTTTCGGGAACGTTTTGTTCCTGAAGCCATTTTATAGACAATTAGGGGGAGTTCGAGAGTGAATATAGTTCTTATGGGCTTACCAGGCGCAGGAAAAGGCACTCAAGCTGAAAAGATCGTAGATAAATATGGTATCCCCCATATATCTACTGGCGATATGTTCCGTGCAGCTATTAAAGGCGGTACTGAACTAGGCTTGAAGGCTAAATCATTCATGGATAATGGCGACCTTGTTCCTGATGAAGTAACAATCGGTATCGTTCGTGAACGTTTAAGCAAAGAGGACTGTGAAAAAGGCTTCTTACTGGATGGGTTTCCAAGAACGGTTGCTCAGGCAGAAGCACTTGAAAACATCCTGGCTGATCTTGGTAAAAAAATGAATTATGTCATTAATATAAATGTAGATAAGGACATCCTGATGGAGCGCTTGACAGGTCGCAGGATCTGTAAAGAGTGCGGCGCTACTTATCATCTTGTCTTTAATCCGCCAACAGAAGAGGGTGTTTGTGATCGCTGCGGCGGCGAGTTATATCAACGCGCAGATGATAACGAAGAAACGGTTCAAAACCGTTTAGACGTAAACATCAAGCAAACTCAACCACTATTGGCTTACTACGAAGACAAAGGCTATCTGAAAAACATTGACGGTCAACAAGACATCCATAGAGTGTTTGATGACATTGATGAACTACTTGGAGGCCTTTCATAATGATCATTTCTAAAACTCCGAGAGAGATTGAGATTATGCGGCAAGCTGGAAAGATTGTGGCATTAACTCATGCGGAATTGCAAAAGCATATTTCTCCGGGAATATCGACGAAGGAATTGGATGCAATTGCTGAAAAATTCATTCGTAAACATGATGCAATTCCATCTTTTAAAGGGTATAATGGGTTTCGTGGCAGCATCTGTGCTTCCGTCAACAATGAGTTGGTGCATGGAATTCCAGGCGATCGGGTATTGAAGGATGGCGATATAATCAGCATCGATATCGGTGCTAAATATAACGGTTATCACGGTGACTCGGCTTGGACATATCCAGTTGGAACAATAGATGATGAAACCCAGAAGCTTCTGGATGTTACGGAAGAGTCATTATTTCTGGGACTTAAGGAAGCTAAACCAGGCGAGCGTCTGTCGAATATCTCTCATAGTATACAAACATTTGTTGAGGCTAATGGCTTTTCTATCGTTCGAGAGTATGTGGGGCACGGAGTTGGTCAAGACTTACATGAGGACCC
>Ga0307994_1000217_pt1 | contig 46121 bp, 44 predicted proteins | sample EllFjometagen261_FD_203171 | JGI IMG/M metagenome (GOLD analysis project Ga0307994, IMG submission 203171) | Marine microbial communities from Ellis Fjord, Antarctic Ocean - #261 | ecosystem: Environmental > Aquatic > Marine > Unclassified | place: Southern Ocean | collected 2014-11-02
TGCGTCCAGCTATCTGCTCACCATCTTTTTTTGCCTCATAGGCAATCGAAGCGCTTTTAGAAAAATATGCGGGATCAATCATCGTTTTGCTGTTTGGGTCGACAATAGGGATTGAACAGCGACTATAACCCTATGAATTTAAAAACCTATGTCTTGTCGAAGCCAAGCGGCCAGTGCTCCACTGTTCTAAAAGATCACTGATGTTGCGTGCAAAAGTGCCTTCGATGGACAGTGCCGCGATCTAATCACCAGCTTTGTGCCGAACCTGAACTCCGCCATTATTGTCCTGCAACCGTATAGTCGACGCACCAAAATTCAAATGCGCCGCTGCACCAAATCGTGTGGCTCTCATATCAGTACCGTTAGGCTTTGAATAATAAACCAATTGCCCAGGAGCCAATGGCACCTCGTATCCGACATCAAAAAAAATCAACATCCTTGCCCAACCCTGACGCAATCGCCTGCGCAACTGAACGCACAAGTTCGACCACAGTCAAGTTGAAGGGCATCAGATCGTCACGAAATTAGGAACTACAACATCTGGCCATTGGTTCTGTGCAACCATCGCAAAACCTGCGTTCAAATAAAGGACACCTCTTTTGCATCATAGGCTGTAGCTCCTTCCAGCTTGGTAATACATTGAGTCACCCAATCACGTTGGGTTTGGTCAACGGAAATATTGGATTTTCCGTCTGTGGCAGCTAAAAGAAGTCCTTAGACGTCTTAAAAGTCTGAGACATCCGCTCCGGCCCAATTCTGCGCTCATTGAGGTAAAAAAGCCTACGATTTCTGCCGCCTCAACAATTTATGCGCCAATTCGTAATTTTTCTTCCGCCGATTGTATATCGGTTAGGTCAAAGGTTGGGACCTCACTCACATCAGCATCTTTAGCACAACTGTACTCTGGAAACTTGTTACCCATCTCACCACGTCTTCCATGCGCTGATGATTTGTAGCGAACACCAAAAAGGCCATCCGATCAAGGATGGCCTTTTCAATTTAGACTATTGTGAAGATCAATTCGGGATCAAATCCGGGAGGAAAGTTACCACGCTTGGGAAGGTCCACAACAGGGCCAAGCCTGCAATTTGGATCAACACAAACGGGACAATCCCACGATAGATGTGACGCGTCGTGACCTCTTTTGGTGCAACCCCGCGCAAGTAGAACAACGCAAAACCAAATGGCGGTGTTAGAAACGAGGTCTGCAAGTTGACCGCGATCATGATCGTTACCCATTTAGGGTCGAACGTGCCGCCATAAATAACGGGACCTACGATCGGAATGACGATGTAAATGATCTCTAAGAAATCAAGGACAAAGCCCAAGACAAACAATACCAACATCACGATCAAGAACACCGTGATCTCGTTATCAAACGATTTGAGGAATTGTTGAATGTAGTGTTCGCCCCCAAAACTAATAACGACAAGGTTCAACAACTGAGAACCGATCAGGATCGTGAAGACCATCGATGTCACCTTGGCAGTCTCACGCACAACAGGGGTCAAGACACCTGATGTGAACAAAATCCAGCACGCGAACAGCAAGCCAAACATAGCATACAGGTAAGCACCGTAGGCTACGAAGAAAGCAAACCAACTTTCGAAGCTTACGTCATCCTGATTGATCCGTAGATCAAAGTTGATGCCGACAAGGATACAAACCCCAATTGCAACAGTTGACCAGATGATCACCTTCGGCGAACGATCAGTGTCAGACAACTTGCGATAGGCAGCTAGCATGATTGCGCCCCCTGCCCCAAGTGCAGCAGCGGGTGTCGGATTGGTGATCCCCCCTAGGATTGAACCAAGCACGGCAACGATTAGCATCAAAGGTGGGAAGACAACGCGGATCAACTCGTTCTTCGCACACATCGCAGCAGCATGAACGACCCCGTACAAGACTGCCACAAAAGGCAAGAACATGATCACAACGTAGGAGCCAGCGGAATTGGATGAGCCCAATACAACAATGTCCACCAACAAAGCCACCAAGACACCAATTCCACCGATGATAAGTGGCCGTTTATCAGCAGACGGGGAAACCCCACGACCGATCACCATCACCAAACTGAACAACAACAGCAAGATTGCCGTGCCTGTCCCGATGGGTGCCGCCCCATCAATCTTGGCTTGTTGTGCAAGGGCGAATGCATCTTCTGAAAGGCGTTCAGATTGAACTACACCACCAGCAGCCTCAATAGCCACTTGCTGTGCGATTGCAGCATCCCATGCTGGGAGGCCATGCAACTCGATCATTGCAACCTTACACGCCTCAGACACATTGGTCCGCAGTGATGCACTTTCCCCAATGTCAGAGAAGGCTGAAATTACGGTGCTTTGACCGCCTATGATCCCCAAATTACCCAAGAGAACTGTTCCAACAACCAATGCGATTGGCACGAATAGGAAAAATGTCATCGCTTCACTACGTGTGACCGACTCAGAGCTTGTTGTCCCCATTTGAACCGCTGGTGCTTTGTCTGGGTTCAGCAAAGCATAGCCAAACGCATAAAGCGCATAAAGAACTGCCAGCAAGATCCCAGGTACCAATGCCGCTTGGAACAAGGTACCAACAGACAGAACCGCAGGCTCCCCAAGATAGCTTAGGGCATCTGTACAGCCAACGGAAATTGCGCGGGCTTCTTGTGCCGAGGAATACAAATCCCCCGCTAAAGTGCCAAGTAAAACGATCACGATTGAGGGTGGAATAATCTGCCCCAAAGTACCTGAAGCCGCAATGACCCCTGTCGCAATCTCGGGACTGTACCCATTGCGTAACATTGTTGGTAGGGCAAGCAATCCCATCGTCACAACAGTTGCGCCCACAATGCCAGTCGACGCGGCAAGGAATGCACCAACAACAACAACGGACACAGCCAAACCACCTGGTAAAGGGCCAAAGACACGCGCCATCGTGGTTAGCAAATCATTTGCAATTTTTGAACGCTCCAGTGTGATCCCCATAAGAACAAACATCAAAACGGCCAAAAGGGTTTCAATGGATTGCCCTGCCAGAACACGCTCGTTCATGCGATTCACAACAAAGGATACATTGCGGTCCATCGCCACTTCCCAGCCTTTAGGGAATACAGCTTCGGCAACACGCGGCAGCTCAGGATACCTGAATATACTGATCTTATCCGCACCAACCCCTGCAGTAATCAAATCCTGATACATCTGACTGGAGTCGTCGATCGCTTGGTGGACCAATAGGCCCGCGCTGTCTAAAGACGCGATAATACCGAAAGAAATGATACCAGCACCACCAATGGCAAAAGCCACTGGAAAGCCAGACAGAATACCACCGAACAGGGTGATAAAGACAATGATCAGGCCAACTTCTACGCCATCAAGTCCAAACAACATCAGTGCGTCCCCTCATAGGCTTCTTCACCTTCACCCAAGGTATCCTTGTCGAGGTATTTGTTTTCACTCTCTTCGCCCTCTTTCCACTCAAGGAAAGAGCGATAGAAGAACGCGATTGCGTGGATAAAGACCATAGCGGTGAACGTCACCAACAAGATCTTAAACAGGAAGTATCCGGTAAATCCATTTGGACTAAATCCGATGGTTTCGACGTTCCAGCGCAGTGCACGGGCCTTGTTGACCAGACGGTCCAAACTGTCGGATGCGGATGGATTTGGTACGATCAGATGCCGCCACAAGAAGTACCATCCATACATCCATGTCAGCACAGCAGAAGGCACCATAAAGATAAGTGACCCGAACATGTCGATCATCTTTTTGGTACGGAATTTGACAGCTGCATAAACCAAATCAACACGCACGTGGCTGCCTTGCACGAAGGCATAGGTAACACACATACAAACGACTAAAGCATTGTACAGCTTCAGTTCTTCGGCGAACCAACTGATGTCAAACTGTAGAGGAATACCAAAACCGATAGAAATGTCGGGGCGCGTAAAGATGCGCTGTAAAAATACGATCATGATCTGTTGCAGAACCATCAAAAGACCAGCCCACGCAAAGAAACGGCCAACTGTATTGGCAAAACCTTCTAAACAGCGAACAACGCCCCACATAAATTTGTTATTCATCAGGCCATAAATGGTCATGCCCAAGATGAGCGTCGCGAGAACAAAGAAAAATTCGACAGAACCTCCGTAATAAACAAACCGCATTAGCGATTGTTTATCTTCAAGCGTGTTTTCCCATGTCAGCCAGTCCAACCACATCGATGCGTTAATAATCGCAACCGGAACGTTGTACAAAGCTTCTAAAAAATTACCCGAGATGAATTGCAAAACGCCACTGGATTGAAACTGGTCCAAGCAACTGATGTCACCCTTGGCTTCTGTCGCAGCACGGAAAAATCCGGTGCATACTGTTTCGTCTGTCATTGTGCCCCCCAAACCGCAGAACGCGGCGCAACATTTTTAGGCTGTGCTGGCCCTAGATTGCGATGCCGTTCAAAAAGGCCCCTTTCAAAAGGGGCCTTTCCAATAGATTTTCTAAACGGCTTAGTTGCCCAGAACACGGTTGCGTTGCTGCACGTAGTAGCCATCTGATTTGTCGATCCAAGAAGAAGATGACGCCATGGAAGCTTCGAATGATGCGCGTGTTTTTGCGAACAATTCGTCACCCATGTTTTCGTCCATAACTTCTTTGGAAGCCGCACCAAATGCGTCCCAAACATCATCAGAGAACTGCAGCGTTTTAACACCTTGTGCTTGTAGACGTGCCAGTGCTGCGCCGTTGTTTGCCAATGTCTCAGCTAACTGAACGTGTGTTGTAGCACGTGACGCACCTTGCAAGATTGCTTGGTGTGCTGGTGTTAGGTCGTTCCAAACGTCTAAGTTGACGGAAGACGCCAACGCAGAGCCCGGTTCGTGGAAACCAGCAGTGTAGTAAACTTTCGCAACTTCTTGGAAGCCAGCGCGTTCGTCGGCCATTGGGCCAACCCACTCTAGACCATCCAAAGCACCTGAAGACAATGCTTGGTACAATTCGCCACCTGGGATGTTTTGAACAGATGCGCCCAATTTACCCAAAACTTTACCACCAAGACCTGGCATACGGAATTTCAAACCGTTGAAATCAGCCGCTGAGTTGATTTCATTGCGGAACCAACCACCAGATTGAGAACCAGAGTTACCTGACAACAAACCTTTAAGATTAAAGATTTCGCCCAGTTCATCATGCAGTCCTTGACCACCACCGTGCTCATACCAATTGATCACTTCTTGAGCTGTGCCGCCGAACGGAACTGCTGTGAAGTAGGCATATGCAGGGTGCTGACCGATGAAATAATAATCGGCAGAGTGGTACATGTCAGCTTGGCCAGAAGACACCGCGTCAAATACCTCAAGTGCGCCAACAAGCTCGCCCGGAGCTTTTTTGTCGATGGTCAAGTTGCCATCTGACATTTCGCTAGTGAACTTTTCTAGGTATGACGCAGCATCATCAAGAACCGCGAAACCGCGTGGCCATGATGTAACCATTGTCAAAGTGCGTTTGCCTGTTGCGTAAGCAGGTGCAGCCAAAGTTGTCGCAGCAGCGGCGGTACCGCCCATAGCAGATGTCTTCAAAAATGAACGACGATCCATAAGTTATCCTCCCAGATAATAGTGTCCCACACGTTGCAATAGTGCGCGCGTGCTTGTTTCGAATTTATAACTTTAACGCCACATTTTCTTTTGGGAATACCTATTACTGCGTAGGCCTTCTGTTTCCATATCCGCGCGCGAACTGAAACTCCTATTAAACAGGGGCTTGGGCATCCCATGCATCGAAGACTAAGACGGCATGAGTTTTGCAAATTGCGATATCAGCCCTTTGATTCGGACTAATTCCCGCGTATCGATTCGGTTATGACCAGCCTATTTCCATTTCTTCGACTGACTTACGGACTGAAACTGTCACTTGTTGCGACTGTTCCTTTGATCCTTGCAGTGGCAGCGATTTCAACACTTGTGACCGTTCAATCGCGCACACTTGCAGAGCGTGAAATCAAGTCATTGGAGACGCAGCTTTTAGCCGCGAAAAAAGAAGAATTGCGTAATTACGTGACACAAGCCCGCAACGGTTTTTACTTTATCTACGGCAACGCGGCGCCAAATGACGAAGTTGCAAAGAGACGCGTCCGTCAAATTTTGTCCGCAATGATTTACGGGGATGACGGGTTTTTTTTCGTTTATGATTACGACGGCACAAATCTTGTTAGCCCACGCCAAACAAATCGCATCAATCAAAACTGGTCAGGTAAAACAAACCGCGAAGGCGTTGCGGTGGTAGATGACTTAATTATGATTGCACGCCAAGGCGATGGATATCTAACCCACCTCTGGCCAAAACCCTCCACGGGCGAAGAAGGGCGCATGATCACTTATGTAACCTCGTTCCCATCATGGCGGTGGGCAGTCGGAACAGGCGTGTTCATCGATGACGTGCTATCCTCTATAGCAACGGCCCGCGCCGAAGTCGAAGCTCGTGTGAAACGTACCTTCGGATATATTTCAGTTATTACATTAACTGCGTTGGTCATGGTTTTTGGTTCAGGAATGGTCATCAACTTCCGCGAAAGACGGTTGGCTGATGCCAAACTAAAGAAGCTAACCCAGCGCGTATTCGATGCTCAAGAAGAAGAACGTGGGCGTGTAGCCCGCGAACTGCATGATGGTATCAGCCAAATTCTCGTTGGTGTGCGGTTTTCTTTAGACAGTGCGCGCCGTCGATTGGCCCAAGGAGCACCTGACGCCGACAGTTCGCTTGAGCAAGGTATCGAAAATCTTGGCACGGCGATTACCGAAGTCCGCCGCATTAGCCGCGATTTGCGTCCTAGTGTGCTGGATGATCTCGGATTGGGCCCTGCTTTGAAGACTTTGGTTGAGGATTTTGAGGAACGAACAGGAATTAAGACAGAGTTTGAAACCGTCGTATTTCGCAACCGTTTGCACTCCAACGCAAAAACTGCTCTTTATCGTATCGCTCAAGAGGCTTTGACAAATATCGAACGACACGCCAGCGCTACACGCACCGCTGTAGATATGCGTGGGCACAAAAACGGGGCCACTCTGAAAATCAGTGACAACGGGTGCGGAATTAACGCGACCACGCGCAAACGCGGGGCAGGAATTGGACTGCGTAATATGGAAGAGCGTGTCGAACAATTGGATGGTCAACTCACCATTCGTTCCTCTCATGGACCAAATGGTGGAACAGTCATCCTTGCAACTGTGCCCTTGACCCACCTGCTTTCCACAGAGATCAAGGTGCAACCCAAATTCGAAGGCGACACATGACCCTGCCCATCCGTGTATTGATTGTTGACGACCACCCAATGGTTGCCCAAGGCATCCAATCCGTTCTGGAGCGTTATTCAGAACTCGAAATTGTGGGCTCCTTAAACAATGGCCGCGCTGTTGTTGAACAGCTTGGGACACTGAACCCGGATGTAATCCTGATGGATCTGAACATGCCAGAGATGGGTGGACTAACTGCAACAGAGTTGGTTCTTGAACAAAGGCCTGAAACTCGCGTTCTGATCCTATCGATGCACGACAGCCCAGAATATATCGCCTCTGCCCTTTCTCACGGTGCCATGGGGTATATTTTGAAAGACGTACCGACCAACGAAATCAAACTAGCTATTGATGCTGTAATGGGCGGCGAACGGTACTTATGTACAGGTGCTGCGGGATCTTTGAAGCCAAAAACTGATGATGCGCGCGAAGCCTTAACTGGGCGTGAGCAGACTATCCTGTTGCAAGTCGCCCAAGGAAAATCCAACAAAGATGTGGCTGCAGAATTGGAAATTTCCGTTCGCACGGTGGAAACTCACCGTAAAAACATCAAACGCAAATTGGGCATCTCATCAACCGCCGGTTTGACGCGTTATGCAATTAAACATGGGGCCCTGCAGTGACTGGAGCCGTTCTGTAGCGGGCCATGTTGATTCTGAATTACCCCTATCAACGAATTCACTTCTGTAATTTTCATAAGTGTCTTTAAAATCACTCATTTTGAAATTTAATGTCCCAAAATGCGAACTTTTTGATACTTATTTCACACAGAGCTGTTGACGACCCACAAATCGGCCAATATTGTGAACTTCAGTAAATGAGGAGCCCTTAAGGTATGACACATGTCGTCGTCATTTTAGGAACACAGCGCATGGTCCGGTAACGGAACGCCATTTAGGTACCCATGCGCCCCCGCCAAACGGGGGCTTTTTTTTGCGCCATATAAATTACAGATTTGAAGACGGAGCCTAACAGATGACACGCCAAATGACCGGAGCGGAAATGGTTGTTCAAGCCTTGATAGATCAAGGTGTGGATACAATCTTTGGGTACCCAGGTGGTGCCGTCCTCCCAATTTACGATGCGATCTTTCAGCAAAATCACATCAAACACGTTTTGGTGCGCCACGAACAAGGTGCTGTTCACGCAGCCGAAGGGTACGCCCGTTCCACAAATAAACCTGGCGTTTGCTTGGTAACATCTGGTCCAGGTGCCACGAACGCCGTTACTGGCCTAACGGACGCCCTGCTCGACAGCATTCCAATCATCGTTTTGACCGGCCAAGTACCGACATTCATGATTGGTACCGACGCTTTCCAAGAGGCTGACACCGTTGGCATTACACGTCCTTGCACCAAACATAATTGGCTGGTGAAAGAAACTAATGCGCTGTCTAGCGTTTTGCACGAAGCATTCCACGTTGCTACCAGCGGTCGCCCTGGTCCTGTTTTAATCGACATCCCAAAAGATGTTCAATTCGCGAGCGGTAATTATAACGCACCACAGCCATCAACTTCCCATTATCAGCCAACTGTTAAGGGCGACATCACTTCGATCACTGAACTGGTTGAAGCCATGGAAAAAGCAGAACGCCCACTGTTTTACACAGGTGGGGGCGTTATAAACTCTGGCCCTGCAGCCAGCCAATTATTACGCGAACTTGTTGGTGCAACAAACTTCCCCATCACATCCACCTTGATGGGCCTTGGCGCGTATCCGGCTTCTGGCGACAACTGGTTGGGAATGCTTGGCATGCATGGCTTGTACGAAGCAAACATGGCGATGCACGGCTGTGATCTGATGATCAACATTGGTGCCCGTTTTGATGACCGTATCACAGGCGTAATCAGTGAATTCAGTCCGAATTCAACCAAAGCGCAAATCGACATTGATCCTTCTTCGATCAACAAAGTCATTCGCGTAGACATTCCTATCGTCGGAGATGTTGGTCACGTGCTTGAAGACCTCATGAAAGTTTGGAAATCTCGCGGTCGCAAAACTAATTCTGCAGCCGTTGGAAACTGGTGGAGCCAGATCAAAGAATGGCAGGCAATTGAGTGCTTGAAATTCACGCAACAAGGCAAGGTTATCAAACCACAGTACGCCCTGTCCCGCCTCGAGGCTTTGACCAAGAACTACGACCGCTACATCACAACCGAAGTTGGCCAACATCAAATGTGGGCTGCCCAATACTTGGGCTTTGAAGACCCTAACCGTTGGATGACTTCCGGTGGCTTAGGCACAATGGGTTACGGCTTTCCCGCCTCCATTGGTGTTCAAATGGGTCATCCAGAATCTCTGGTCATTAACGTGGCTGGCGAAGCAAGTTGGTTGATGAACATGCAAGAGCTGGGAACAGCAATGCAATACAACCTGCCCGTTAAGCAATTCATCCTGAACAACGAACGTTTGGGAATGGTACGCCAGTGGCAAGAATTACTCCACGGTGAACGTTATTCTTCCAGCTGGTCTGAATCTTTGCCTGACTTTGTAAAGTTAGCTGAAGCGTTTGGTGCTAAAGGTATCTTGTGCTCTGACCCTGATGATCTCGATGAAGCAATCATGGAGATGTTAAACCACGATGGCCCAGTTTTGTTTGATTGCTTGGTTGAAAAACACGAAAACTGCTTCCCGATGATCCCCTCGGGCAAAGCACATAATGAAATGTTGCTTGGTGATGCTGACACTCAAGGTGCTATCGATGCCAAAGGATCAGTTTTGGTCTAATGTGCGCGGGGCACTGCATCAGGGGCCCTATCGGCCTACCTTCAATGGTTCAATCGCGAACCGATCAAATTTGACGAATGGAATTCGATATGTCTGACCTCAACCTGAAAAAAGGTACCTCCGCCAAGTCCGCATATAACTTGCGCCCAAATTTTTCTGACATCGTTGAACGCCACACACTGGCTGTTATGGTCGAAAATGAACCCGGCGTTCTAGCACGTGTTATCGGTCTGTTTGCAGGACGTGGCTACAATATCGAAAGCCTTACCGTTGCTGAGATTGATCACGAAGGTAAGTTGTCGCGTATCACAATAGTGACCACTGGAACTCCACAAGCGATTGAACAGATTAAAGCACAGTTAGGCCGCATCGTTACAGTACACGATGTACATGACCTAACGGTCGAAGGACCTTCCGTTGAACGTGAATTGGCTATATTCAAGGTTGTGGGAGATGGCGATAAACGCGTCGAAGCCCTCCGGTTGGCTGACATTTTTCGCGCAAACGTTGTAGACAGCACACTGAAAAGTTTTGTGTTTGAAATCACTGGGGCGCCAGAAAAAATCGATGCATTTGCAGATCTTATGCGCCCCCTTGGCTTGGTCGAAGTGGCAAGAACTGGCGTTGCAGCACTATCGCGTGGCATCTGAACTAGAAAAAATTAGCAGGCGATCACTTGCCTGCTAATTGTTGTATTTCGGATCTCAGTACAAATTGAGGCCCGTTTCGTCCGTTTGAGATTTGAAGCAGGATTCGTTGTAGCGTAGCCATCAATGACTACAAATGTAGTCACGATGCGAAAATTACCCTCTAAGTTAACATCAAATTCGATGAGATCTCCAGCGTCCAAGGTCCACTTTTCTTCGGGTAAGTTATATGTTGGTCTAAGAAATGATCGCTCTCCATGGTCATCACACCACACGACAGCCTTGCGAGCAACAGCGTAGCTCCAGATGATAACACCCATCATAAAATCTACCCTCCAGTTAAGCTAATTCAACAGAAATCTTGGGCGTGTGAAAATATTTATAGCCACAACTTTTGCTTGTATTTTGCGTCCTATTAAGTATTATTATGATACTTAATAGCTTTAAACTTGACGCGTGTTGAAACCAATCGCCTGTAGTTCGCATTGTTTGTGCACCCGATGCTCCCAAATTTGGCAAAACCAATTTGCAAGGAAAATATGAGCGAAACCAAAGAAATCGTCCGAACTTCGCAGCATGTTTGGCGCAAATCTTTGTAGCCTTGCAAAAGGCTACCCTTCGATATCCGAATTATCGCGCCAGCTCGGCATAAACTGCACCCAATTCAACAGATACTTGTCCGGCCAGAGTTTTCCCCACCCCGATGTTCTTGCACGCATATGTGCACTTTTTGACATCGACGCCCGCGTCTTACTTGAGCCTGTTCATCGCATTCAATCGATGCCCGATCTGATTTCTGGTAATTTCATCACTGACTTTGTCGGTGCCGGGACCCAAAATTTGTCCACAGAGACCTTTCCAAATGGGTTTTGCAAGTTTTCTCGCCGCAATTTTTTGGAAGCAGACCAGTTCCTCCAGGGCTTGGCCTATGTCAAGCGTTCAAAGGGAAACACCTTTATCAGTGGTTACGAAGCCAAAGCAGCTATGGGTGCCCAAGGCCTGAACGAAACATACCGAGCGCGTGAATTAAAAGAACTAATCTTGCAACAGGAAGAAGGTTTTGCAGCATTTATTTCACGTCACAATTCAATAATATCATCATTCAATTACCTTCACGGCGTCACATCCTTTGAAAACAATTTCTGGGTTGGCTATGCCACTCGAACAGTTCGGGAACCCATGATGGGCGATCGCGTGATACGCCCTATTTTTGAACATTTAGGACATGATTCTGGGAAAGCGTGTGAAGCCACCACTAACACAGGGTATTGCAGTGTTAGTGGTCTCAATGCATTTCACAGACGCCTACTTCAGCCAGATGATCCATTCAGGCAATCACCAAACCCAAGTGTGTCGTATGCGGGAAAGTCAGGTCGCTGTTGCACAAGCAGTGCGCCAACAATTTTCTTAGCTTGAAAGTAACAAAGCTAAGGAGAAGTAGATGGATCATGCCACAAATATAGACGCCGTGCGCCGCCCTATCCACGAGGCAAATGGCCTCCCGAACGCACATTATATTGATCCATCCGTTTTTGACGAAGAAAAGCATGCCGTTTTATTTTCGCAGTGGGCTGGTCTTGGGGTTGGTGCCGAGGTGCCAGAAATCGGTGATGCAGTTCCACAAACTTTTCTAGGCATACCCTTGCTTATGCTACGTGACAAAACAGGCAAGGTGCGTGTGTTCCAAAACACTTGTCGCCACCGTGGCATGATTTTGGTTGAAGAACCCCGTAAAATTGAGGGCGCAATACGTTGCCCCTATCACAGCTGGTGCTACTCAACTGAAGGCCGCTTGGTCAGCACGCCACATGTTGGTGGTCCGGGTCAAAACACCCATGACGGAATTGATCGCGCGCTACTGGGCTTAATCGAAATACGCAGCTACGTCTGGATGGACGTCGTTTGGATTAACATTTCTGGTGATGCGCCAAAATTTGTAGATGCCAATGCAGAACTGGTCGCCCAATGGGCCACCTTTGATAAACCGCTGTTTCATGGCGGCGAAAACAGTACTTTCCAGCTCACCCTTGATTGCAATTGGAAGCTGGCGGTTGAAAACTACTGCGAAAGCTATCATCTGCCTTGGATCCACCCCGGCCTGAACAGCTATTCACGGCTTGAAGACCACTACCACATCGAAGTGCCTGAAAAATATTCAGGCCAAGGAACATCAGTTTATCGTCAACTCAAAGACGACGCAGGCAATACTTTTCCAGATTTTGCGGACATAGATGAAAAATGGGACACTGCAGCTGAATACATTTCGGTCTTTCCGAATGTTTTGATGGGTGTTCACCGTGACCACACATTCGCAATCATCTTGACGCCTGAAGGGCCTGAAAAAACGATTGAGAATATCCATCTCTATTACGCCGCGCCCAAAACGGATTCTAACCTTCGTGCACAAAACACAGAACAATGGAAACTGATCTTCAACGAAGATGTTTTTGTCGTTGAGGGAATGCAACGTGGTCGTCATGCCCCACAATTCGATGGAGGCCGCTTTTCACCAGCGATGGACGGTCCAACGCACCTGTTCCACGACTGGGTCGCCTTAAAGCTTCAAACTCATAGAAATTCGAAAATGGTCGCTGAGTGAAAACGTTAGACCGCCAGCTCCTAGAGGCCCATGATGCAAACAATGCCGACGCCTTGGTCTCTCTCTACACGCAAGCAGCAAACCACACGGACGATATTGACGCCGCCTGCTTCTACCTCACGCATGCCTATGTGTTCGCATTAGAACGCGGCGACAAAGCTGCTGACGCGCTTCGCAAGCGCCTTGCAGCCCATGGGCGGGAACCCTCACACGACTAAAAGGCAGGTGGCCGCTTTTCTGGCCACAAGGTCGCCTCATGCCAAGTTTGCGCCATGCGCAGCAGTTTAGCATCTGATCCACGCTTACCGATCAATTGCAGACCCATCGGCATATCGTTTGGCCCACCAAAGCCGATAGGTACATTAACGACAGGCAGACCCAATAGACCCGGCGCAATCACAACTTCCATCCAACGGTGATAGGTGTCCATCTGTTGTCCGTTGATCGTCGTTGGGTTCACAAGGTTTACATCAAACGGCCACACTTGTGCAGATGGCAAGACCAGAACGTCATAGGCCCCAAACAACTCACTCGCGCGAAGGAACCAACCCGACCGGGTCACGCTTGCCTTGTGTACATCAAGCGCCGACATCACGATGCCCCGCTCAATCTCATAAATGACAGCAGGTTTCAGCTTTCTGCGTTTGGCAGGGTCGTCATATAGACCTGCCATGCCCGCCCCAACAGCAAAGCTGCGCAATGTGATCCAGCTGTCCCAGATCGCAGCCGCTGAAAACGGGGCAGGAACCTCAGAAACGTCCCAACCCAAATCACCCATCTGCGCCAATGCAGTTTGGGCCATAGTTTCGATGCCCTCTTCATACTGCAACGCACCTCCCCAGTCACCAAGCCAGCCGATGCGTGCGCTAGAAACCGGTTCCTTGAGAGAAGGTAGAGTGGCATCTTGATCAAAGCCCATTGGTTGGCGCGGATCGTGACCAGACATGGTGTCCAGCAACGCAGCTAAATCCTTGGGGGTGCGCGCCATCGGACCGTTGGTCGCCAAATGATGCAGAAAAGTGTCCCCTTTAGGTTCTGATGGAACCAAACCAAATGTTGGACGCATCCCATAGACATTGTTCCATGCCGCAGGATTGCGCAACGAACCCATCATGTCAGACCCGTCTGCAACGCTGATCATACCAGAAGCCAACGCAGCGGCCGCACCGCCAGAGGAACCACCCGCAGAACGTGTTTGATCATAGGGATTCTTTGTCGCGCCAAAAACGGGGTTGAATGTGTGGCTGCCCAAGCCAAACTCTGGCGTATTCGTTTTACCAATAACAATCGCACCCGCCGCTTTGAGGCGTTCAACTACGATGTCGTCCTTTTGCGCAACTTCTCCTGCAAACAATGGCGACCCCATTGTTGTGACGAAACCTTCTGCATTCGCCAGATCTTTGATTGCAATCGGAATACCATGCAGCCAACCTTTTCGCGGCGAAGACTGCGCTTTTTGCGCTTCAGACATCAGTGTATCGCAATCACCGATTGACACGATGGCACTCACTGCACCGTTCACCTCATCAATTCGATCAAGAGTTGTTTTCATCAGCTCTATGATGGGTAAATCACCTGCTTCAATAGAAGCGGACAAAGAGAGGGCGGAAGTGTAATTTGAATCTGTCATCTTCACACCAAAGCCGCCGCAATCCAAAGTGACAAGGACAAACTGCCCAAACTAGGTGTCAATTAGGCCACCCTAAGGGGACCATGATCGCTGATCTGGAATGTGAAGACGCATGACGTCACCGATTTCCAACAACCCTTCGCGCTCAACAGATGCAGTTACACCACGTTTCCCAACAGCAGCAGGCTTGAATTTCGCGCCAAACCCTTCGTGTTCCATCTCAATCTCTCGACCTGGTAAAACGCAGGGTCGGTTGACCATATCAACCATCAATGTCGCACCTGTTGTGGCTGATTGTAGGCGTGAAGATGGCGGTACATGCGTAAAATCAGCTATGCCCTCAAGGATCAAAGAAGCTCCCAGCAATGTTGGATCGATATCCTCAAGGCCCATCTTTTCAGCGATATGTGCGATTTCCTCAGCAGACATTACGCTCAGTTGGCGCACGTTGTTAATTGTGGTGCCTTGCTTATGCTGCGATCTAACCCGCACACACGACGGACGCGTAACGCCAAAATGTGATTCACCCACAAACCCACCAAACACAGCCATTGCTTCATCCAACGGCTCTGAGCGCATAGTGCCATTTTCGGCCACAACCCGACCTAACCACGTAATGCGGGCCGTATATTCAGTTGGCATAAGTGCTGGCATGGGAAACTCCTAAAGCGATCATTAGAATTGAACATAACAAAAAAGAAAAGGCCCCGCATATAGCAGGGCCTATGATTTTTGTAGATTTCCGATCAATAATATTGATCAGGAAGGTGTTTGCTCGTTATCGCCATCATCCGTTGGCGGTGTCTTCTTCGCCTTGACCTTTGTTTTTGCCTTGGGGATCGCTGTGACACTTGGTGCAGCTTTATTTGCCACATCGTCATCGCCATCTTCTGGCTCATTTGGTAATTCACCCGCAATTACGCGTTTGATTTCTTCACCAGTCAAAGTTTCGTACTCAAGCAGACCTTGTGCCATGCGCTCAAATTCAACTTCTTTTTCTTGGATAATTTCCAAAGCCCAGTCATATCCGTCTTGGATGAACTTCTGAACTTCTTCTTCGATCATCTCTTTGGTGTTGGCAGAGACAGAAAAACCACCAGTGCGACCGGAATAGCCCTCAGCAGCTTCTGAATAATCGATGTTACCGACCTTGTCCGACATACCCCAACGCAGAACCATCGCACGGGCCAATGAAGATGCCTGCATGATATCGCCAGCCGGACCGTTGGACACTGAATTTGGGCCATATTTGTGGATCTCGGCCGCCTTACCCGCCATGGTCATCGCCAAACGCTGGTGACATTCGTCTTTGAACATGTTCAGACGATCCATTTCTGGAAGGCTCATCACCATGCCCAAGGCACCACCGCGTGGAATGATCGTGGCTTTATAGACTGGATCACATTTTGGTAAAGTCATTCCAACCAATGCATGACCAGCTTCGTGATAAGCAGTCATCTCTTTTTGCTCAGTCGTCATGACCATGCTGCGACGTTCCGCACCCATCATGATTTTATCTTTGGCGGATTCAAAATCATCCATTGCAACAAAGCGACGACCAACACGGGCAGCGGTTAACGCCGCCTCATTTACAAGGTTCGCCAAATCAGCACCAGAGAAGCCCGGCGTACCGCGTGCAATGATGCGCAGATCAACGTCTGGACCAAGTGGCGATTTACGTGCGTGAACGCCCAAAATCTTCTCTCGGCCTTTAATGTCTGGATTACCAACGGTCACCTGGCGATCAAAACGACCCGGACGAAGAAGCGCTGGGTCCAAAACATCTTTACGGTTTGTCGCCGCGATGATGATGACGCCTTCATTGGCTTCAAAACCGTCCATCTCAACCAGCAATTGGTTCAATGTTTGCTCACGCTCATCGTTGCCACCACCGTGGCCAGCGCCACGCGCACGACCAACTGCATCAATCTCATCGATAAACACGATGCACGGTGCGTTCTTTTTGGCTTGTTCAAACATGTCGCGTACACGCGATGCACCCACTCCAACGAACATCTCAACAAAGTCAGAACCAGAGATGGTGAAGAATGGGACGCCAGCTTCGCCTGCAATGGCACGGGCCAAAAGCGTTTTACCCGTACCTGGAGGGCCCTCTAACAAAGCACCTTTTGGAATTTTGCCACCAAGACGAGAGAATTTCTGCGGATTGCGCAAAAATTCAACAATTTCTTCCAGTTCTTCCTTGGCCTCGTCGATGCCAGCGACGTCATCAAAGCTAACGCGACCTTCTTTTTCAGTCAGCATCTTGGCCTTGGATTTTCCAAAACCCATCGCGCCACCCTTGCCGCCACCTTGCATACGATTCATGAAAAAGATCCAAACACCGATCAGCAATAGAACGGGTAGGATCGTCATAATGAACGCTGAAAAGCCTGACTGCTGTTGTTGCTCCGCACGTACTGGCACCTTGTTTTGCAGCAATATTTCAGTAACTTTTGCATCGCTTGGGATGATCGCAATAAAGTCTTCTGTCCCTTTGCGGAACAGAACCTTCTCACCATCTAGCGTGACATTGCTGACAGCGCCGTTCTCAACATCCGTTACAAATTCTGAATAGCTTAGTTCACGGCTCTGCATATTGCTGTTTGAACCACCAAAGAGGTTAAACAATGCGAGGACCAAGAGGAACAAAACCACCCAAAAGGCGATATTACGTGCATTTCCCAAGGAAACTTCTCCTAAAATTCGACAGCGCCAACCAAATCGGCGCTCTTTGGCATAAGATAGTGATCAATTGCGCAGGTTCAATGCGATAATAGTGTCGCAATGAAGGTATCTGCACCTCTTTCTAGAGTGGCTGCCCATTCCAGGTCATTTTCAATCAATGGAGATGCAATTAACTCACCGCCAGACCAAACAGCGGGTAGCGACAATATGGCCTCTCTTGGGAGACCCAATTCGCGCCACGCTTCACTCCTGCGCACCCCCAATTCACCCAACGGAGCGACACACAATTCTTTGCGATCAGAGGGGCCAATGACACGCCACCGGCCATCCCAGAGGCCGTCCATTGGGCCAATCACTTCACGCACAGCGTTCAACTCGCGGCACACATAAACACGCCCTTGCTTATAGACGATTTGGCAGCCGTCCAAAGTGCTAGAAACTCCATTATTCATAGCAGCTTGCACTTGTGAAACACCACCACGGCGCGGAGAGTAGTTCGCCCCATTCACCCACCTAATCGCCCGGACCAGAAGACGACGGGCAATTTCAGAAGGCAAGGCATTGTATCGATCAAGGGCAATTCGTACGGTTCCAAGGGTCACTTCACATGCGTCTTTCGCCGCCAGTGATGTCTGCCACTCAAGTGCCGTACGCGCATCAGACATGTTGCTAGCAACCACAGCCAAGGCCTGCGCGTTCAAGCCAAGAGGAGCTAGTGCTTTTAGCGCATCACGCATCCGAATACGTTCAAAATCACGATTTTCATTGCTGGGATCTTCAGCCCAAGTCACGTTTTCTTGACGCAAAAAATCGCGCAAATCTTCGCGCACTGCGCCTAAAAGTGGTCTTATCCATCTCACACCATGGCGTTGGCTCTCAACCGCCATGGCAGCCAAACCATCAACCCCTGCGCCACGTGCCATGCGCATCAGCAGCGTTTCCGCCTGATCATTGGTGGTGTGACCCAAAGCCACAACATCGATGTCGTGGGTTTGGGCCCACTTAGCGATCAAATCATAACGGGCGTCACGGGCGTTGCTCTGTAGGTTGCCTGCGCCATCCCATCCCGTCCAATGCACCACCGAATGTGGAACATCCAACTCAGCGCATTGGTCAGAAACCAACCGAAGCTCAGCATCAGTGCCGTCGCGCAGTCCATGATCAACCGAAATCGCAAACAACCTGATGCCAGCGGTTTTGGCATACTCAGCCATCAACACCAGCAACGCCACAGAGTCGCCACCACCGGAAACCGCCACTCCAACCCTCTCAAGGTCGTGAGATGACATCTGCTGTGCAATCAAATCAGCGAGTTGGGTTTTCGTCATTTGGTTAAATCCAGATACGGATCACGAGCATCCAATGTTGAGCATTTGGGAATTGGCCTCCAATGCAGAACCCGAATTTGGAAAGCGTACAGACACCTCGCCAAGCGTGACACAAGCTTCACTGGTCTGCCCCAAACGCCCAAGTGCACCGCCAAGCTTGAACAAAGCAAACGGTGCATTAGTGCCTGTTTGGTCAGCACTAAACGCCTCGAGATAGGCGCGCGCTGCAGAACGTGTGTCACCAAGACCCTCTAGCGCGTCACCACGCATAAGGTCAGCATCCACGCTTAGTGGACCACCTGGATAGGTCTGATTAAAGGCCGCAAACTGGACTGCAGCGCTTTGAAAATCACCGGATGCAAGCGCCCCCGACGCCCGCTCAAAGTCTGCAGATTCTTGGGTCGCCAACTGGCTTCCTGTTTCGAGTTCAACTGGCACTGCAATTGGGGAGGTCACTTGCTCTTCGCCGCCCAAAGTTGATGTTTCGCCGATCGCACCAATGTCTCCACCCTCAAGCTCAACAAGACGGAACTCAAGATCACCAATACGGTTGGTGCCATCGGCAACAACGCGACCAATCCGGAATTCCAATTGCTCAGTTTTGCCAGTCAGACGTTGCAGTTCACTTTCGATCCCTTCGACACGATCCAACAAAGAACCGCCAGTCGTGCCACCACCGGCCGCGCCTGTTGTAGACAACTCACGCTTTAGCTTTTGTATCTCTACATTTAAAACCGTCAGTTCCTGACGGACATCAGCCAATGTTTGATCGCCTTGTGCTGCGGCCGCTAAAGGCCACAAAACACAACAGATCACGACACGAAAGACATACTTCATAGGTTTTTACCCTGTCAGGCCGCCAGCCAACACTGTGACTGCGCGACGGTTTTTTGCGTAACACGCCTCTTTGCTGCATATCTCGATTGGGCGTTCCTTGCCATAGCTTACGATTTGCATGCGCGAGGATGGAACACCTTTGGAGACCAAATAGCTGCGCGCAGCATCCGCACGGCGGTTGCCTAATGCAATGTTATATTCACGCGTGCCCTGCTCGTCTGCGTGACCTTCGATAATGGCAGTGTAATCCGCATTGGTCAGCAACCAAGTTGCCTGACCGTCCAAAGTGGCGCGACCCACTGCAGACAACGATGATTGGTCCACTTCAAACGTCACACGATCGCCGACAGCCTCCTGGAAGTACGCGGTAGACGCTGGGTCAGACGCACTGCCAGCAATCACACCAGAGTTCCCGGCAGCATTTGGGTCAAATGCACCGTCACCAGCACCTCCACCCAATTTGCCTGCGTTTGTACAAGCAGCCAAAGATAGCGTGCCCATCATCAGAATTACTTTGGTTGTCAATTTCATCCGATTCGCCTCATTTTTTAGGTCTAACTATTATTTAAGTTCTTTTATCATGGTTGTGGCAAGCTGTCATCGCACGCCACATTTCAAATTTTTTCGGATCACTTCTGCAGTGGGGACCACGATGGATCGGACCCGCCCTCAGGGGTACGCACAGGACGCAAGTTACGCCCAGTAATGTCCACAGAATACAATGTTGATCGGCCACCAGCCCCTTGGGTCTCGCGATGGAACATGATCACACGACCATTTGGTGACCATGTTGGCCCCTCATCTAAAAAGGACGCAGTCAAAAGACGCTCTTCACTTCCATCAATCCGCATAACGCCAATGTGGAAGCGCCCTTTGGATTGCTTTGTAAAGGCAACCAGGTCCCCACGCGGGGACCAAACAGGCGTACCATAGCGACCTTGCCCGAATGAAATACGTTTTGCCTCTCCACCATTAGCGGACATAATGTACAACTGCTGCGCACCAGAGCGGTCGCTTTCAAACACGATACTGTTGCCATCCGGGCTGTAACTTGGCGCAGTTTCGATAGATGGTGCCGACGTCAGGCGCGTTGAGCGGCCTGATGAGATGTCCATAGTATAGATGTCTGTGTTGCTGCCTGTGGCTTGGGAATACACAACCGTTTGGCCGTTTGGTGAAAAACGCGGAGCAAAGCTGATCGAGCCTTCGCCGCTTTCCAACACGCGGTGCTGGACGCTGCCTACATCCAAAACATAAATGCGTGGGAACCCTGTCTCGTATGAGGTGTAAAGGACCCGATCACCTGTAGGGCTAAAACGCGGTGCCAAAACCAGTGAACGACTATCAGTCAGATATTTCACACCAGCCCCATCATAATCCATGACGGCCAAACGCTTTTGACGCTTATTTTTTGGACCCATCTCGGAAACGAAAACAACGCGACTGTCGAAATATCCACCTTCACCAGTAATCCGACTGTAAACAGCATCAGACACCTTGTGTGCCATGCGACGCCAGCCCTCTGTCGTACCTTGGAACTGCAGGCCATTACCCAGTTCTGCACCAGAAAAGATATCATACAGGCGAAACTTCACCGTAAGACTATTTCCCGAAACATTCACTGCACCTGTAACCAAAGCTTGGGCGTTGATTGCTTTCCAGTCAGGATACTGAATGGCAGAACCAAAATCAGTTACGTTGCTTATATAAGCTCTAGCGGGAATTTCACGAAACAATCCAGTATTTTGCAAGTCAGCGGCCACGACACGGGCCAACTCTGTCCCCATCTCGGTACTGCTTCCGTTTTCTGCCACGAAGTCGGGCGTCGCGAATGGCAACGGCTCGATAACACCTTCAGTAATTTCGATGCGCAACGGGCCCTGTTGTGCCAACGAGAGTGTCGCAGTCATCATCAAAGCCATCAGAGTTGTAAAAATTCGAACCATCATTTGATGCGCATCCTTTCGGGATTGAATGTCATTTCAATGTCTTTCCATTGATCGTATTTGTCGCTGGGTAATTGGAAACCACGTGCCCCACAGCGGATAATCGCTCGCCTTGCTGTCTCAAAAGCTTGTTTTACTGACGCACTGGTGCCGCCTTCACTATCCACTTCGCGGATCGAAGACACGATTGGTTTGCCGTCTTTAGTCAAGGACACGGCAACAACTACGGTTGTTTCCAAGGCCAAGCTAGAAAGCGAACCAACGTTCCAGCATTGCTGCACAGCCACGCGCAATGCATCCTTTTCACCTGCAGACAACGGCGGCCCTCTTGGCGCAGATGGTGTCTCCGAATCTTGGCCCAAGGCTTCGGCGAATGCGTCATCAACTGCAGACGATGTATTTGGTTCTTCAGCTGCTGGTTCCACAGCTGGTTTTTGGGTCTCAGCTGCTAACTCAGACGTTTCTGCAGCCTGAACCGCAGACCGGGTCGGACGGAGCGGCGGCGGGCGTAATGAAGTCTCTGGTGCGGCTGAAGGTTTTTCAGCCTCAGTCACAATCTCAGATGCCGCTTCTTCTGCCGCGGTCGCTTCTTTAGGTTCTGCAACCGTTCCACCTGTTACCATTTGCTGAACCGCTTCTTGTTCAACCAGATCTGGACGCGCCTCGGGATCAGGTGCGATCACAGGTTCTGGTGCCACACGAATTGACGCTTGCGGCACAGGTGTTTCATTGCTCTCTGGTGCCTCGACAGCAACGTCTGGTTCTGGAGTTGGCAAGACAGGTGTCTCGACCAACACTTCGGCATTCGGCAATGGACTTAGCTCACTTACATCAGGAGCATCATCGGCGGCTGGGGCGGGTGCCGGTTCCGGAATCTCTTGTTCTGGCACCGTCTCAGGTTCTGGAACAGCACCTGTTTCATTATCAACAACGGGTTGAGCAGGTTGAGTAATTTCACTTTGAGACGTAGGTGAATCTTGGGCTGCCATCAATGCTGCAAAGGCTTCACCAGAGATCACAGAGACCTCTGTTGCTTCTATAGGTAGCTGTTCGGTGCGGAAAATTCCACCGAACACCATCCAACCTATCAAAGTCGCGTGCCCTGCCGCCGATATGACCTGCCCTGTTTTCACAGCTTGCGCCCCTCGACCTTACTGATCCGACCCGTCAAGCGCGGGGCCACCGATATCTGTCACCAGACCAATGTTGGAAAAGCCACCAGCGTTCAACGCGCCCATCACTTGCATGACTTGCAAGTAAGAAACCGCACCATCAGCACGAAGGAATACACGGTCGCTCTCGCGTTCCGCTGCAATGCCACGCAAGCGTGTGATAAGCTGATCACGCGGTGTTTCCGTGGTTTGAATTTGGATCGAACCCTCGGCGGTAATCGTCACTGTCAATGGCTCTTCCTGATCCACTGACAATGCACCCGCAGCCGTCTTGGGGAGTTCAACAGGCACACCTACTGTTAGCAATGGGGCTGCGACCATAAAGATAATCAGCAACACCAACATAACATCAACAAAAGGTGTTACGTTAATTTCCGCCATTGGCCGTGCGCTGCCGCGACGACGACGACGGCGTCCGCCCCCATCGTCTTTTTGTACTGTTCCCGCACCCATGGCTTAACTGTCCAACTGACGACTAAGGATGGTTGCGAATTCATCAGAGAACGCTTCGTAGCCAGAAATAATACGATCGCTGTCCGCGCTTAGCTTGTTGTAAAATACAACGGCAGGGATTGCGGCCAACAGGCCAAGACCCGTGGCCAACAAAGCCTCAGCAATACCCGGTGCTACTACGGCAAGGTTGGTATTTTGTTGTTCTGCAATTTCGATAAAGGCGTTCATGATTCCAATCACTGTCCCGAACAAACCAATAAACGGAGCAGTGGACCCCACGGTCGCCAAAACTGTCAGACCCTTTTGCAGACCTTCCGCTTCCTTATTGATTGCAACGTCCATGCTTCTATCAATGCGTGCGCTTGCACCTGCAATCAAACCACCATCGTCACGGTGCGAGCGACGCCATTCGGTCATGCCCGCGGCAAATACCTTTTCGGAATGTCCATTTGGGGCCGGCCCAATTTGGTCAAACAAAGCGTCTAAAGGTTCGCCCGACCAAAACTTCTGATCAAATACCTGCGCCTCAGTCCGCGCATTTCCATAGCTAATCATCTTTTGAACAATGATGGACCATGCCCAAAAGGAGGCAACGATCAGCATGATCATAACAATTTTAACGGTGAGTGTCGCGCGTGCGAATAATGCCCACATAGAGAAATCAATCTCATGCGCTAGGGCTAGCGTTTCTGCTTCCATGTGCCTGCTCTTTTGTTGCGGTCAGTTTTTTGACCATCATTGAGCATGCTTATAACTTAATAACAGGGGGAAAGCCATCACTATGGCGTAAGGTGATTCTTACGCCTGCTTTAATGCGCGGATTTCCGCAGGAAGCCGTGTTGGTTTTCCCTCAACAGTCATGCAGGCCGCCGTTACTTTGGCACGAAAAATAGGTTTGCCATCTAACTCGACCGTTTGGTCAAATACCCACCGGACAGCGCCTGAAGCATAGTGCGTGGTCACAACCTTAATCCGGTCGCCCAATCGTGCAGACCCAAGGTAATCAGCCTCAACCCGCGTAATGGCAAAAACAATCCCCGCATCGCGCATTGTACGCTGATCGATGCCCAACTCCTCAACAATCTCAGAACGTGCACGCTCGATATAGCGCAGATAGTTAGCGTAATAGACGATACCTGCCATATCGGTATCTTCGTAGTAGACCGTGACTGGGAAGCTGTGAGGGATCATTGCATGACACCGATACGCGCCGACATGCGCAGCGCATGTGTTGGGTCTTGGGACGATACGGGCAAGATGGGATCATAACTTGCGGCAATCACTTGGCCAATTTCTGGGCGCAAAACAGTTGTTTCACCGACCAGTGCTAATGGCGATTGGGTTTTGAACGCCGTGTCAGACCACAGCAACATAGATTGGGTCGCTTGGCTTAACGCCAATGTATCGGCGGGCAACGCGGACAGACTGCCATCCATGCGCAAAAAAACGAAGCAGGCTTTAATCGCGCCTGCATCATCAAAACGAAATGCACGATACTGGTTTGCATCTGCCTCTTTAAGACGGCCCACCAATGGCTCCAGATCAGGGACCATATCGCCAAGGCGCGGCAGTTCTAACAATTCATTCCAATCGCGGAAAAAGAACCACATAAAGTTGCTACCAAGTTCGGCATCACCATCCGTCATTTCGTGGCCTGCCAATCGGCACACCGCATCAATGGCACCTTTGATCACGCCTAAGGTTTCGTCTTCGACACCAAACACCACCGGCGCAATACCACGTCCCCAACGGGCAAACGCAAATGATCCATCCGCGCGAGTAAACAACTGTTCTACGTCCGTAACATCCATTTCCAGTGTCCTTCGTCATAAATCGTTATGCTATTAGCCAAATAGGTCCAACGCTTTCGCCGGTGATGCCATGCCCAAATGCGTCCAAGCCTTCTGCGCCAACATCCGGCCACGCGGCGTGCGCTGGATTAGACCTTGTTGAAGCAAATACGGTTCGATCACTTCTTCCAAGGCATCACGGCTTTCGCTGAGTGCTGCACTTAACGTTTCAATTCCAACAGGACCACCCTGATAGTTTTCAGCAACCAATCGCAGATATCGACGGTCAGCGTTATCAAGCCCCAAACGATCAACGCCCAGACGCGTCAGCGCACTATCAGCGAGTTCCTGCGTGACGCGGCCATCGCCCTCAACGACTGCAAAATCCACAACGCGGCGCAACAAACGGCCTGCAATACGTGGCGTTCCACGGGCGCGGCGCGCGATTTCACGCGCACCACCTTCATCAGCGGGAGCACCCAATTTGCGAGCATTTCGTCCAACGATGATGAACAGTTCATCTTCAGTGTAAAACTCAAGGCGAGTCGGAATACCAAAACGGTCGCGTAGCGGCGTCGTCAGCAGACCCATGCGGGTTGTCGCGCCAACAAGCGTGAAAGGCTGTAATTCAATCCGAACAGTACGGGCCGCTGGCCCCTCACCGATCACCAAATCCAGTTCGAAATCTTCAAGTGCTGGATATAACACTTCTTCTACCGCAGGATTGAGGCGGTGAATTTCGTCAATAAATAGAACATCCCGCGCCTCAAGATTGGTCAGGATTGCCGCCAAATCGCCTGCCTTGGCCAAGACGGGGCCAGATGTCATTCGAAAATTCACACCCAACTCACGTGCCATGATCTGAGCCAATGTCGTTTTCCCCAAACCAGGCGGTCCGTGGAATAAAGTGTGATCCATCGCTTCACCACGCTGTTTAGCGGATTGGATAAAGACACGTAGGTTTGCACGCGCCTCGACTTGGCCCACGAATTCGTCCAAACCCTGCGGACGCAAGGCGCGGTCAAAGTCTTCGGGCAATGGCGCAGGGCGCAAGGTTGGGTCTGGTTCACTCATAAATCATTTATGGCGCAAGGTGTGGCGTTCTTCCAGAAGAAGGTTCGACCACAACCGCCCTTAACCTTTCGGAGCCAGTAATTTTAACGCAGCACGAATAAGTGTAGGCGTTTCAGCATCAGGGTTTTCGCCTGCCGCTTGGGCAACTGCCCCCGCAGCATCACCCGGCGCATAACCAAGATTGCCAAGCGCAGACAATGCTTCGGCCTGTGCCGACTGGTTTTGAACCACTGCGTTTGAAATAGGGCCTTCAATCACTTCGCCATCATCATCGCCCATCGCTTGGGCCATCGTGCCACCCATCGCCATGATTGAAGGGGCCTTATCTTTCAAATCCAAAACCACACGTTGCGCAATCTTAGGTCCAATACCTTTGGCCGCCTTGATCGAATTCCAGTCTCCCAGCGCAATAGCGCGACTCACACCATCAGTGCCCAAGGTGCCAAGGATTGCGAGGGATGCTTTGGCTCCAACACCTTGAACGGACGTAAGTAAACGATGCCATTCCTTTTCAGCCAAGGTTGGAAAGCCAAACAACTGCATCAGGTCCTCGCGCACAACCAAATCAGTAAACAAAGCGCAAACTTCGCCCACCCCGGGCAAAGTCGCCATCGTCCGTTCCGAACAATACACGATATAACCAACGCCACGCACATCTATCAGAACATGGTCTGTGGTGCGGTAGTCGATACGTCCTGTGAGTTTCCCAATCATACCAATGCCTTTTGTAATGCTTCTGCCAACCCACTAGCCCCGCCATGATGGGCGTGACAAATGGCGATCGCCAATGCGTCCGTTGCGTCAGGTCCCGCCAGCTCAACACCGGGCAATTGCAACTTAACCATATGCGCAACTTGGCCCTTGTCGGCGTGGCCAACGCCAACAACGGTCTTCTTTACTTTGTTCGGGGCATATTCACCGACAGTCAAACCGCCCTGCGCTGGCACCAACATGGCGATGCCCCGTGCTTGGCCCAGTTTCAGCGTTCCCGCGCCATCTTTGTTTACGAAGGTTTGCTCAACCGCAGCCGTGTGCGGGGCATAGCGCACCATCACCTCAGTTAGGCCACGATGCAGCGACAAAAGGCGAGCCGCCAAATCCGCCCCTTCAGAGTGGATAACGCCGTTCGCAACATGGCGAATACGCGGACCATCAACATCGATAACCCCCCAGCCCATATTCCGAAGCCCCGGATCAATTCCTAAAACGCGCGCCATTGCGTGACCTGCCCTACATTATTGTTGATTTTCTCACAGATAGCACGAAACAAGAACATTCGCCAAGAGGCAACATAGCAGGGTACAAAGCTCTGTGACTAAACAACACAAAACGACACGTACGAGGTCGCAAATAACCCCATATTTTCATGGGCTATACGACTGCATCTACCTATGCGCAAAACGCATATCGAACATGCATTCTTAGTTATTGTTGGATATGATCTTTGGCTCTAAACGCCTCGACACAAGACCGGACGATCCCGGCCAACATTTATAAAGGACTGCGACGATGACTACATACAACACAAACAGCACTACATTCGGCACAACTTTAGTTGCAGCCCGTATCTCAGGCGCCGTTCACTCAGCTATCGATGCTGCAGTATTCTGGAACAATGCACGCCTAACACGCAATGCACTTACATTACTTAGTAACCGCGAGCTGGAAGACATTGGTCTTTCACGCGGCGACATCGAAACTGTTGCCCGCACACGCTAAACCGAATTCTAAGAGGCACTCTTCCTCGCCCTCCCTCGGGGGATGAGAGCCCTTAGACGCAAAAACCGCGCATTCCCATTCCGGAATGCGCGGTTTTTTTATGTTTGCTTGAGACCTGTTGATCCCAAAATAGACCAACGCGCCTAAACAAACACTGGAGGGTCTCTATATCAACGAAAAATCGGACCTATTACGGTCACAAAGTACTCTGTTGCTGGTTCCACTTGTATGGCCCATGCACCGCCTTGTTAAACAAAAGTGCCCTCACCCAACTTGGCAACGCGTTCGTCATAAAGGTCTGGTCCGGCTGCTGCTAAAATAAATGCTTTGAAGAACAACAATCCAGCAAGCAGCATTACGATGCCTGCAACTGGAATACTGACCCCGCGGCGACGTACGAAGGGTTTAACAACGATCATTCCATCACTACAGGTTTCGGTTGTATACCCACGAGTCATCGCTGCATGCTTGCACCCGATTGCGTTCAGAAGTTCATCAAAATTTTTCCTTGGACCAGACATGGCTACACCTAATTATTAACGATCAGTCTCCAAACTGATCCACGGCTGTGAATAGTCCTGGAAAAAGTCATTTCTTAGGAAAATGCTTCAAAACCCCGTAAAATAGGGCTTTAATTATGTCTTTTTCTGCAAGGTTAGCGTTGTCCATTCAACAATCTCTTCGCGATGAACAAGATTGATGCCGTTCTGTGCATAAACTGCAATTACGTCATCAGCCTGCTCATTCAGAATTCCAGAGAGAACCGCGTAACCATTATCCGCCAGATTCGTGGCCATGTCCGGTGCCAATGCAATCAAGGGCCCTTTTAGAATGTTTGCAAAAACCAAATCATACGGCGCTTTGGCCAAAAGATCGGGATGGTCAAAGCCAGCAGCTTCGACAGCAACGATGCGTCCGACCAAGTTATTGGCCTCAACATTGGCATTGGCCACATCAACAGCGACCTCATCAATGTCACTGACCATAACAGGGTTCGGCCAAATACGTGCCGCAGCCATACCCAAAACAGCAGTACCACAACCGATGTCCGCCACATTTTCACCTTGGAACCCACCCTCCGACAGGCGGTCCACAGCGCGCAAGCAGCCCAAGGTCGTACCATGATGACCCGTACCAAACGCCATTGCAGCCTCAATCAGCAGTGGTTCGCAGTCTGAAGGAACTTTGTCAGCATCATGACTGCCATATACAAAGAAGCGTCCCGCCTCGACTGGTGCCAATTCACGGCGCACGTGGGCGACCCAATCAGTTTCTGGCAATTCAGAAACCGCAAAATATTTCGCACCCATTGCAGTCGCCAACAAAGACAGAGCTGTTTCATCCGGATGTTCTGTAAAATAGCCGCCCACTTCCCAAAGGCCCGAACCATCCTCAACTTCAAAAACGCCAATGCCTGTCGGTTCAGGGATCAATCGCTCCATTGCCGTGCCCAGCGCTTCGGCTGCAGGTTTTCCCATAAGGGTCGTCAGCGCAGTGAATGTCGGCATTATCGGCTCCAATATAACGTTTATCGTGGTTCAGCCCGCATATTAAATCGCACATCCACGGCCACTAGGTTCAGCTTCGCTGACATAGCGCCAGCCCCGCAATGCCGCAAGGGCTGGTTAAACTCAGGCCGCCGCTTCAGTCAGTGCAGGCTTAAATATAGTCTCATGCCCAGGCCCCGGATGGCGCGGGATCAAAAGTGCGAGGCTTAGGGACACGCATGCCATCCCAGCGGCAATCAAAAACACCAAAAGTGGTGACACCAACCAAAGCAATCCAAGCGTCACAGGCAGAACAACTGCCGCAATATGATTGATGGTAAAGGCGACAGCTGCGGTTGGTGCGATATCTGCAGGGTCTGCGATCTTTTGGAAATAGGTTTTCAATGCCAATGCCAGCCCGAAAAAGATATGATCAACCACGTACAAGAAGGCAGCAACCAGCACCCCCCAGCCAAGATAATAGACACCACCGTAAGACAAGAAGACCAACGCCAAACCAACGTATTCAAACACCAACGTGCGCCGTTCGCCAAAGCGTTGAACGATACGACCCAGCAACGGTGCCACCAACATATTGATCATCAGGTTAATCAGGAACAGCGAGGTCAGCTCGTGAACCTCAAAGCCAAACTTCTCAACCATCATGAACCCTGCGAACACGACAAAGATTTGGCGACGGGCACCCGACATGAACTGCAGCGCATAATACAGCCAGTAGCGTTTGCGCAGCACCATGCTTTTATTCTGAACTGTGGGGCCTTCAAACTGCGGATAGGCGACCATCGCAAAGACGGCGATGATGGCAGTCGCAGCACCGCCGCAGACATAAACGATATTATAGCCCAACCCCAATGGTTCCCACAGCAGCAGGATGATCAAATAGACAATGAAGGTGGCGGCAGAACCTAAAGCCATCATGCACCCCATGATCCAAGGGGCATTTGCAATCGGCAGCCACTGCAGTTGCAGTGATTGGTTCACGGTCTCGTAATAGTGAAATCCTATTGAACTAAGCATTGTCAGCGTTAAAATCCCAGCCAGTGATGGGAAGTAAGCTGTGACAGCAGTGGCCACACCAAGCAGAACAAGTGACACCAATCCCAACACTTGTTCACGCACAAAGATAATGATCGCGATCACGCCAACAGCCAAAAAACCAGGTATTTCGCGCACCGTGTGCAGCAATCCAATGTCGGAACCATCAAAATTAGCAACTTCAATTACAAAGTTGTTCAATAAGGCAGACCACGTATTGAAAGCAATCGGCATGGCAAAAGCCATCAGGAACAACAATACGATAGGACGGCGCCAGCGCGGTAGTTTTTGCGCTTCAGCAAGTGTGACAGTTTTCAACATGCTCCTGACCTACGCCCAAACATTGAGAAGGGAAATAGAGGAATGGTCCGTGCTAAGACGGTGTCTCAAGTTGCGAAAAGACAAGCGCGTTAGTAGAAGTTCTGTGGATCAATATCGATTGCTAGCTTCAGATCGCCCTTTAGTTTGACCTGCGCGGCCCAGCGCGACAAGGCACCTTGCAACACTACTGTCTTTTCAGCCTTCACCAACATACGCACGCGATGACGTCCACGCACACGGGCAATCGGTGCAGGTGCTGGCCCAAATATCTGTGCGCCAACTGCACGTAGTGGTCCATCCATACGGGCCAAGTGGTTTGCCAAATCAAAAACTTGCGGCAAGTCAGTGCCACTGACGATGATTCCAGCCATACGGCCATAAGGCGGCACGCCTGCAGCTTTGCGTTCAGCGGCTTGGGCCCGCCAAAAACCCTCTTCATCCTCTTCAAGGATCGAACGGATCACGGGATGCTCTGGCTGGTAGGTCTGCAACATCGCGGTACCCGGTTTTTCGGCACGCCCAGCGCGACCAGCAACCTGACGCATTAATTGAAAAGTCCGCTCAGCCGCGCGTAAGTCAGATCCCTGAAGCCCTAAATCCGCATCAATCACACCCACCAATGTAAGGTTAGGAAAGTTGTGCCCCTTGGCAACCAACTGCGTACCAATAACTATATCCGCACCACCAGCAGCAATCGCTTCAATCTCAGCCTTCAACGCGCGGGCTGATCCGTACATATCTGAACTTAACGTCGCGATCCGGGCATCTGGAAACAGCTCAGCCGCTTCCTCACCCAACCGCTCCACCCCCGGACCAACAGGGGCCATGCGCCCTTCCGCATCACATGAAGGGCATTTGGTTGGCATTTCTTTGCTCTCACCACACTGGTGACAGACCAAACGATTCTGAAACCGATGCTCCACCATTCGCGCATCGCAATCATCACATCCAACCTGATGACCGCACGCGCGACACAACGTGATCGGCGCATAACCACGACGGTTAATAAACAGCATCGCCTGCTCACCCACATAGATACGCTTTTGCACCTCGGATTTCAGGACCTCAGACACCCAACGGTTGGCTGGCAATTTGGCGTCGCGCATATCAATCGTCTTCATTGTCGGCATAACGGCGGGACCAAAGCGCGAGGTCAGCTCAAGACGTTTGTATTTACCACTTTCCACATTGGCCCAGCTTTCCAAGGACGGCGTGGCAGAGGCCAGCACCACATGCGCCCCACAAATCGAGGCACGTAAAACAGCCATATCACGGGCATTATACAAAACGCCCTCTTCTTGCTTGTATGAAGTATCATGTTCCTCATCGACCACGACCAGACCAAGGTTCTGATAGGGCAGGAACAATGCAGAGCGCGCCCCAATTACCAACTGTGCCTGCCCTTGCCCGATCATACGCCAAATTCGACGACGTTCGGTCATGGTAGCGCCAGAATGCCATTCTGCAGGCCGATGGCCAAAACGTTCTTGAACCCGCTTAAGGAACTCAGCCGTCAGGGCAATCTCAGGCAACAACACCAGCGCCTGCCGCCCAGCTCGCAATGCGGCGGCGACGGCCTCCAAGTAAACTTCGGTCTTACCCGACCCCGTCACCCCGCGCAAAAGCGTTGTACCGTAGTTACCTGATTGAACCGCGTCCGCGAGGTATGCAGATGCCGTTGCCTGATCCTCTGTCAGTTCTTTACTTGGTAAGCTCGGATCAAGGCGTGGGAATGGTAGATCGCGTGGGCTGTCTTCTTCAGCCACAGCCCCTTGCTCAACCAACCCTTTGACCACCGAGCTTGTGACCCCTGCCAACTCCGCCAATTCTTTCAGCGTAAATGACAGATCACCATATTCAGCCAGCGTATTCAGGACCTTCTGGCGGGCATCAGTCATGCGCTCCGGCTCGGACGGTCCACGTCGATAAATTTTGAGCATGGACGGAGGGTCACCCAACCCCGGTGCACGTGTCGCCAATCGCAGCATCGCGTTCATCGGTGTCAGGGTGTAATCAGCGGAACGGCGTAAAAAATCACGCATTTCCAGCCGCATAGGCGCGGCATCCAGCACACGGCAGGCAGCACGCACTTTTTTGATCTCCCAATCACCTTTACCAGCACCCCAAACCACACCGATCACCTTGCGCGGCCCCAACGGCACTTCAACAAATGCACCCAGATGGCAGCCACCCTCAGGTGCCTTGTAATCGAGAATCCGGTCCAAAGGTTCAGCCGTCAGCACCCCGATCAGGGCACCTTCATCAAAATATTCTGGCGCGGTCTGGGATTGGCGCACGTCTTTGCTCCAGCTTCGGTTCTAAGGCTTCATTTTCTACAGGGTGGGGTACATGCAAACGCATGACAACACTACAGTACAATCTGTTCAGTTAACCTAGCTTATCAAATGAGTGAAAAGAGTGCACTAGCTCAGCTGAGAAACCAAAACATTCTGAAGACCATGGCCTGAACCTAGCTCAATCTTCGTCGCCTAATTTGTCGGAGACACCGGCGATTGGCACGTGCATCCCCCAAAAACCCGCAATGGCGGAATACTTGAACAGCGCGAGCTCAAATATTTTAACCGTAAGGGGCAAATATCGCATATTTTTGCATCACTGCGTTGTAAAAATCCGGCTATTCGCCGCATTGACGCGAAAACGCGCCACTTTTGCAATTTTTCCGCCTATCAAAGTGAAAATTTTTAGATTTAAGACCGCGCACATGTTATACAAGCGCAAAATACTTAGAGGCCAACATGAGCAGTAGCCCGAAAATTGATGATACGCTGCGCGAAGCTATTATTTCGCAACCAAACGTGATTCTGGATGACAAAGACCTAATGCAGGCGTTGATCGCTACAAATGAGCGTGCGATGGGCGGCAATATTGTCGACCTACGCGGCATTGCGATGGATCGCCTCGAAAGCCGCCTTGATCGACTTGAAAACACACACCGTTCGGTGATCGCAGCCGCATACGAAAATCTTGCAGGCACAAATCAGGTGCACCGCGCTATTTTGCGGATGCTGGACCAGATGGAGTTTGAAGCATTCTTGCGCGACCTCAATGGTGCCGTCTCAGAAATTCTACGCGTCGATGTCACGAAACTAGTTCTTGAGACCGTGCAAGCCGACTCTGAAACCACAGTGAAGCGTTTAGGCGAAGCTCTAAGCGTTGCCGAGCCCGGGTTTATTGATAACTACTTGTCAAATGGACGTGGGGGTCAGGTTCGCAAAGTGACTTTGCGCCAAGTACAAAATTCATCTGAAATGATCTATGGCGAAAATGCTGAATGGATCCACTCAGAGGCCTGCCTTAAGTTAGACTTTGGCGATGGACGCCTGCCAGGCCTATTGGTCATGGGTGCAGAAGATCCGCATATGTTTGGGCCACAGCAAGGCACTGACCTATTGGCCTTTTTCACGGGTGTCTTTGAACGCGCCATGCGGCGCTGGCTGTCTTGATCATGATCTCACCTGCAGCGCGTGATGCGCTACAGGAATGGCTCGACCACCAAAAATCGCTCAAAGGGTCCGCAGAAAACACAGTCACCGCCTATGCGGGCGATGTTTCAGAATTTCTTGTGTTTATAACTAGTCACAAGGGCGAATCCCAAGGCTTAGGGGCCCTTTCCAAAATCACAATCAGCGATATGCGTGCATGGATGGCCAACAGCCGTGGTTCTGGCGTTGGGCCTCGTTCCTTAGCGCGCAAACTGTCTGCCGTTAAGGTGTTCTATCGTTGGCTTGCTGCGCGTGAAGGGTTCGAACCTACCGCCGTTCTGCTCACGCGCTCTCCTAAGTTCACCAAAAAACTACCCCGTCCACTGGCCATTGATGCCGCGCGAGACATGATTGAAACCGTTGAAATGCAATCGCTTGAGCCGTGGGTCGCAGCCCGAGACGCTGCAGTGGTGACATTGCTGTGGGGCTGTGGCTTGCGGATTTCTGAGGCCCTTGGGTTAAAAGGGATCGACGCCCCCCTACCCCAAGTCATGCGGATCACAGGTAAAGGCGGCAAAGAACGGATCGTACCCGTCGTGAAAGCAGCCCGCGCCGCGGTTGATGCATATGTCAAAGCCTGCCCTCACATTTTGACCGACGATGGGCCACTATTTCGAGGCGTGCGTGGTGGCGTTTTGTCGCCACGGGCCATTCAAAAAGCGATGGCATCAGCACGGATGCAACTGGGCCTTCCAGCCACGGCAACACCACACGCCTTGCGCCACAGCTTTGCAACGCACCTATTAAACGCAGGTGGCGACTTACGCACGATCCAAGAATTGCTAGGGCACGCATCACTTTCGACCACGCAAGCCTATACCGCAATCGACACTGCGCGATTGTTGGATGTGTATGACAACGCGCACCCCAAGGCCTAATTCAGTCAAACAGCGCCACATCACGCAAACGTTAATGCCCCGTTATCACTGAAACTGTCATGGTAGATGCTCAAACAATAAATACCATCACTCACGGGGACCTTAACCTTAACATGAACACATATACTCGCATCGATGACGCAGCATTCGACCTTGCACTTACAGCCACAACAGCCTTCGCCGAAGACTGTGCAACCTTGACGGTTGAAGGCCGCTTTGACCTAGAAGGCGAAGACATTGTCGCACTTTATGACTGCCTGTCTTACAAGCTAGCCGCAGGCTATGCAAAAGAAGGTGACGCAGTTGGCGCGAATTACCGTTCATGGGCCCCAACAGCCACACGCGCAGCGATCCAAGGATCACATGGCACACGCATCCTAAACACCTTCGCCAACGATATCGCAGCTGAGCTTATCTAAAATTTGAAGAAGAAGGTGTGAACATGACCGTTGGTTCTATTTTGGCCAAAAAATCCATTAGCCTATCTATTAAAAAGAAGAAAGTGCGCCCGGGCCCACTGTTCATCATGACCAAGATGGACACCAGATCGATCCCAGAAACCAACGATCGGCTATACCCTGGCCTACAGCCAAACGGCAAAGTTATGAAAATCAAAAAGTCTTTCTGCCATGAAGCATTTGAAGTGTCTGATTATCTGGCCTATCCAGTCGAAGAAGTCCGCTTGGGCTAAGATCAGTAATAACTGAACATCACCTTTGAATAGCCTTTTAGAAACCCGTAAATCCAATTGGCGGGTTTCGCTTTGCATTTCTCGCAACCTTACGGCATGTAAGCACCATGACACCAAAAATTCGCGCCCTCTCCGTACACCTATTGACCGCCACTGGCGCAGTTTTCGCAATGCTAGCAATGCTGGCTGCAGTCGATACCAGATGGGACCTGATGTTCCTTTGGTTGGTTGTTGCCTTCTTTGTTGACGGAATTGATGGGCCGTTGGCACGTCACTACGATGTCAAAAAGAACGCCGCTGAATTTGATGGTGTGCTGCTTGACCTGATCATCGACTACCTGACTTATGTCTTCATTCCTGCATTTGCTTTGTTCAAATCAGGGCTGATGGACGGCTGGACAGGTTGGTTTGCGATCATCCTTATTACATTTACATCCGCAATGTACTTTGCTGATACACGCATGAAAACTAAGGATAATTCATTTTCTGGCTTCCCAGGATGCTGGAACATGCTGGTCTTAGTTATCTTTGCGCTTGAACCAAACTTTTGGGTATCACTGGCACTTGTTACGATCTTAGCCGTTGCAATGTTCCTCCCGCTTAAATTCGTTCACCCTGTGCGCACAGAACGCTGGCGCGTGGTAACGTTGCCAGTGGCGATCGCTTGGACGTTCTTTGCAGGTTGGGCCGCTTGGGTTGATTTTCACCCAGAAAGCTGGGCACACTGGGGTCTTGTAGTCACCAGCGTTTATTTGCTGGGTGCAGGCGTCGCGCAACAAGCTATCCCAGAACGCACAGCCAAAGCTTAGTTGCTAAATCAACAATCCTGCCGCGCCCTCATGGCGCAGCAGCGCAACCTTGGTTTCGACACCACCTTCACCTGAAAACCCCGTCAGCCCCTTGGCACCCATCACGCGGTGGCAAGGAATGATGATTGGGATCAGATTTCCACCACAGGCTTGTCCCACCGCTTGGGCTGGAACGCCCAAATCCTTGGTAATTTCGCCGTAAGTTTGGGTGTAGCCAAAGGGGATCGCAAACACCACAGCACACACATCACTTTGAAAATCAGTGCCTTTTACGTTCATTGGCAAATCAAACGTCTCTAATTCACCACGCGCATAGGCCAGCATCTGGATTTCGGCAGCATGCAGAACATCGCTGTGATCATCAGCAGAGATGCCCCAATCAAGGCGCGTGATCTCTCCCGCTTCTTCCACAATGCACAGCAGGCCAAACTGTGTTTTAACACTGCGCCGTCTGATCTGTGACATGTGGAACCCCTTAAAACGACGGACCAATCCTTTAATAGAAAACCCCACCCGATTAAGGGCGAGGCTAGGGTAATTGTTGGCAATCGCCAAGGTGGCTTAGGCTGTCGCCATCATGCCTTTTTCTTCAGCCAAGGCACGCATGCGCTCCTGAAGCTTTTCAAATGCACGCACTTCGATCTGGCGAATACGCTCACGGCTCACTTTGTATTGTGTGCTCAGGTCTTCCAGCGTGATTGCTTCGTCACTTAGGCGGCGTTGGGTTAGGATGTCTTTTTCTCGGTCGTTCAAAACATCCATTGCTTCGGCCAACATTTCGCGGCGCACGGTTAATTCGTCATTGGCCTCATAATCGCCAGCTTGGTCGGCACTTTCGTCCTCAAGCCAATCCTGCCATTGCATGGTCCCCTCGCCCTCAGAGCCAACGGTCGCATTCAATGATGCATCCCCACCACTCATGCGGCGGTTCATACTGATCACTTCGGTTTCCGTTACACCCAAATCATTGGCAATACGGGCCAAGTTTTCTGGACGCAGATCACCTTCTTCGAGTGCACCAATGCGGTTCTTGGCTTTGCGCAGGTTAAAGAACAATTTCTTTTGCGCAGAGGTTGTTCCTAGCTTCACCAAAGACCACGAACGCAGGATGTATTCCTGAATGCTCGCGCGGATCCACCACATGGCATAGGTCGACAGACGGAAACCCTTTTCAGGATCAAACCGCTTAACTGCCTTCATCAAACCAACATTTGCCTCTGAAATCACTTCAGCTTGGGGCAGACCGTAACCTCGATAACCCATCGCAATTTTAGCTGCCAAACGCAGGTGGCTGGTCACCATTTTATGGGCCGCGCCTGTGTCTTCTTTTTCAACCCAAGCTTTTGCCGCCATGTACTCTTCCTCAGGCTCCAACATTGGGAACTTGCGGATTTCTTGCATGTAACGGTTCAGGCCACCTTCTGGAGTTGGTGCCGGTAGATTTGCATAATTAGCCATTGTCAGTCCCGCTCATTTGGGTGCCCATGTTTATGGGATTAACATTAATATGGGTGCTACACAGAAAGGTTTCAAGAGGTTGCCTGTGCGATAATTTCAATATGGAGACGCCAATGGCAAAGGCCAATGCTATGTCACAATCCTCACGCCTATGTGCACCATGTGGCATTAGCGTAGCAAATAAAAGCTTCGTTATTTGGCTGGAATCTCAAGTGCTGCAATCAAACGGGACATATCCGAAGGCATATCCGCCTCAAAGCGCATCATCTCGCCAGTCACTGGGTGTTTGAACCCCAAAACAGCCGCGTGCAAGGCTTGGCGCTTGAAGACACCAAGTTCACGCAGACCATCATCACTGATTGATCCCTTGGGCAGCTTGCGCTTGCCGCCGTAAACCGGGTCACCAACAAGGCCGTGACCGGCATGGGTCATATGCACGCGAATTTGGTGCGTACGACCTGTTTCCAACCAACATTCCATCAAGGCAATCACTTCAGGCGCACCAAAGCGCTGAACCGTACGGGCGCGGGTCACAGCGTGACGGCCCCCTTGAAACAACACCGCTTGGCGTTGGCGATCTGTCTTGTGACGGGCCAGTTGTGTGGTCATGCGAAGGATATTGCTGGTTTCAAAGCTTGCGCCTTTAACTCCTCGCAACCTTGGATCATTCGCATCAGGCACACCGTAAACCAGAGCTTTATAGTAACGTTCAGTGCTGTGGTCTGCAAACTGTGCTGCCAAACCATGGTGCGCCGTGTCCGTCTTGGCCGCGACTAAGATTCCAGATGTTTCTTTATCTATGCGGTGCACAATTCCCGGGCGCTTCATGCCACCAACGCCAGACAGAGTATCACCACAGTGGTGCATCAAGGCATTAACCATTGTGCCGTTCGGCGTACCAGGTGCAGGATGCACAACCAGGCCCGCAGGTTTGTTCACCACAATCAGGTCATCATCTTCATAGATCACATCCAGCGGAATGTTCTCTGGCAAGATATGGCTTTCTTCGGCCTCTGGCACGTCGATTTCGACATCAGCGCCTTCAAGAACTTTAGCCTTGGGGTCAAGAACGACAACGCCGTTCACTTTCACCGCGCCATCCGTGATCAAACGGGACAAACGGGTGCGCGACAGCGATGCATCCTCTGGCACATCACGTGCAACCGCCTTATCAAGACGTGAGGGCGGTGCTTCGCTAATACGGAAACGAACTGAGGTGATCGACATGACAGATCCTGTTGAACCCGCGAACTTGCGGTTTTTAAGACGATTGGTGACTGTACTAACCGCCACCATGTTGATCGGCGTTGTAGTCGTGGTAGGCCTGCTTGTCACCCGCCTGTCGTCAAAAGGCCCAGACTTGCCCCAAATGATCACTTTGTCAGACGGATCAACCGCCACAGCCTTCACCCAAGGCGATACATGGTATGCTATTGTGACCAGCGAAAACCAAATCCTGATCTATAATCGTACAGACGGCGAACTGCGCCAGACCATCGAAATAAAATAAGCCAGGTTTAGGTTTGTTGTTTTTAAAGGGGGGTAAGTGGTACCACCTCCTGGTCTCGAACCAGGGACCTCCTAATCCACAGCTGTATAAATCCATAAATCTAGACTGCGCTTACAAGGCCCTCACACAGCCAATCTAACCTCACACTCAGCCCATGTAGCGCCTCTAGCCGATCAGAATGGCAGGAGGGAGTGGATGGCGCTGAGTATAAACTTAAATAAGCTGGTTGAGGTTGGACTGGCTGTCCAGTCCGAAGGAAATCTTATGGCGTAGTAGCTATCATGCTTGTCATACCTATCATATTTTGTGTCCTGATATGACATGTATGATAGGTATGATAGGGGTCTATGTCTCAACTATAGCGATGTAGAAGCTGCATATCCGTATGCAAAATTGAACAGGTTTGCATTGATGAGCCGGACAGACAGGACAAATAGCGGACATGTCTGGGTTGGTTCAAAATATGTATATTGTAATTTTCAATTAATAAAATCTTTCAAGTTCTGAACAATATAGCAAAGATTTAATTATTATATCGTATGAAATATCTTGCTCAAATTTTTTTATGTTCTACAGATCCTCTTATGGCCTTCCCACTTTTGTCACGCATTTATGCCAATGCTCCGATAGTCCTTTGTCTCGCCACTTTTGGTTGGGGTACCAATACCGTCGCCAGTCGTCTTGCGGTTGGAGAAGTTTCGCCAATGATGTTAATTTTCTTGCGCTGGGGTCTGGTCGTAATATTCGTCTTTTCCCTACATGGTAAAGAGATGATCAAGGAATGGCCCACCATTCGTAAAAGGCTTAAATGGGTTTTTCTGATGGGTGGTTTTGGGTTGAGTATGTTTAATGCGCTTTTCTACATCGCAGCACATAGCACAACCGCGGTGAACTTGGGCATTATACAAAGCACGATGCCTGGGATGATCCTACTTGGTTCATTTTTTATCTTTGGTTCTCGCATCAACACATTACAGACTTTCGGACTTTTAATGACGTTTATCGGTGTAGTTGTGATGGTTTCTAAAGGCTCAATTGAAAACCTGATGCTCTTAGCCTTTAGCACTGGTGACTTGTTGATGTTTATCGCATGTTTCTTTTATGCAGGTTATACAATTGGATTGAAAGATAGGCCTAAGGTTTCGGGCCTAGTTATGTTGGGCTATTTTGCAGTCGCAGCTTTCGTGATGACTATACCGCTTATGGTAATTGAAAATGCAGTATATGGAGCGACCATGCCTGGAACAAAGGGGTGGTTGATTATTCTTTACATCGCTCTGATACCTTCGTTTATTGCACAGGTATTTTTCATGCGTGGCGTTGATCTCATAGGTTCTGGGGCCGCCGGTTTATATGCCAATTTGGTGCCTGTTTTTTCCGCCATTATTGCTGTGATGCTATTGGGCGAAAGTTTCAGTACCTACCACCTTGCTGCGATGATCTTTGTATTCGCAGGTATTGCGTTATTTGAGCATCAAAACAGGAAAAAAATATGATTTAACCTTTGGTGTTACCCCCCCCCAACGCTAGCTATCAGGCCTACTACCTCCAGAAGCGTATGATGCTTGCATAGGCAACAGGTGATGATGAGTTATGGTACGGGATGGTCGAGAGTTTGGTAATTAGCGGGCGTTAAGTACACAGGTCTTGAAGACGCTTTCAATTAAAATCCTATAACGGGACACCCTCCACCGTAATTCGATGCATGAGACGTGGATGACCGGAATAATCGGCAGTGGCATAATGTTGCACTAATCTATTATCCCAAATTGCGACCATTCCAGGCTCCCATACTACTCTCGCGGTAAAAATTGGTTGTGTTGTAAATCTATATATATACTCCAACAAAGCTGCGCTTTCTTCGATACTCCAATTTTCAAAATGAGTTGTAAAATCTCCATTTACATAAACACATGGAGAACCTGTGACTGGATGTTTTATTATTACTGGATGCAACACAGGATCACGGAAAGCATCTGGATTTTTCTGTAAACCCACGTTGCTATCAAGAAAACTACCGTCTGAATGCCAGGCACGTAAGTTGGATAGAATTTTTTGCAATCCGGGAGACATCGCGCGATACGCGGTGGCCATTGAAGCAAAGTGTGTATCGCCACCGTAAGGAGGTAGCTGACGAGCGCTAAGAATAGAACACATAGCCGGAGCCTCGTCATACGAGTGGTCCGTGTGCCATGTTCCACCAATGACTGCGCTTTGATCAGCTGAAGTACGAACTTCTGCTATAACTGGATAATTTGAAACGGGCGTAAAGAAACGATTAACATCAATATTACCAAAGAATTCGGCTAATTTGATGTGATCAGCGGGAGTTAAGTTTTGATCCGGCATCACTATAACGCCATGTTCAAACAAAGCTGACCGCATTTGTTCTAAGTCAGAGTGAGTAGCAGTCAAAAGTGAAACGCCACTCAAACGTGCGCCACAATGTCCTGCCATTTTTTCAGTTACCCACTCACTCATTATCAGCCTCTTTTGTATCCAATAGCCAAGTTATGATCTGTCTTACACGTATCTCCCGAGCAGCACTCAAAGATATTAGACTTACAGATGATGCACTGCTCATGCCCGTGAACCACAACTGTGTTCATTGGAAATTGGCAACAAGGGCAGCGTTGCTTGTGAGCATTTGCGGGGTGGAGGTGGTTATCCATATCAGCCAAACTATTGAACTCCGCCTACTTATCCAACACATTAATCGCAGCGCCTGCCCCACCAACCATGTAGCGCCTCTAGCCGATAAGAATGGCAGGCGGGAATGAATGGCGCTGAGTGTAAGCAACAACAGAACGTGGTGGGTTTAATATACACAATTGCGTGGGCGTGTCCGCGTTCTAGTGGGCGGCCTTGATGAAATTCCCATTCTGCAAATCACGCATCGCTTGCTGCAACTCGGCCTGTGTGTTCATCACGATTGGGCCATGCCACGCGACAGGTTCCTGCAAAGGGCGGCCAGCAATCAACAAAAATCGCACACCATCTTGCCCCGCCTGTATAGTCACATCGTCGCCATTACCAAAACGCACCAACGTCCTGTTGCCAGTCATATCGCGGATGTTCAGCTCCTCGCCTGCGACCTCTTTCTCCACGCGCACACCAATGGGCGTGGAGGCATCTACAAAGCTTCCCTGTCCGGCAAAGACATAGGCAAACGCATTGGCACGGGTATCTACGGGTAAAGTCTTGCGCACATTTGGCGGAATAGACACATCCAAGAACAACGGGTCAGCCGCAATGCCATCGACAGGGCCAGCTTTGCCCCAGAAGTTACCAGTAATGATCTTCACCACCGTGCCGTCATCATCAATAATCTGCGGCACATCATTGCCCGCAATATCTTGATAGCGTGGATCCGTCATCTTCAGGGCAGACGGCAAATTTGCCCACAACTGAAACCCGTGCATCTGTCCAGCCGCATTCCCTTTCGGCATCTCTTGGTGCAAAATTCCTGATCCTGCGGTCATCCATTGCACTGATCCAGCACCCAACACACCATTGTTACCAAGCGAATCTCCATGGGCGACTTCGCCTTCGAGAACGTAGGTAATCGTCTCGATTCCACGGTGGGGATGCCAAGGAAAACCTCGCTCGTAATGTGCAGGCACATCATTGCGGAAATCATCCATCATCAAAAATGGATCGGTTTGTGTTGTATCACCAAAACCAAAAACGCGGTGCAAATGCACGCCAGCGCCCTCCATGGCAGGTTGGGCTTTTGTGGTCTCTACTACAGGTCGAAAAGTCATGGCAGTCTCCTTTGCGTGTAGGCTAAAGATATAGGCCACTGCGTTCTGTTAGGAAATGCGCAGAACCGAACAGAAAGTGTGCGAAATGAGCGGTGAGGCTTAGACTTTATTATTAAATAAAGTACTGTCAGACTAATGATTGCAGGCATCAGATAGATGGAGCAATCAAAATCTATGCGCTCAATAATTGACGCCACTCAACGAGAGCAGCGGCACGGTTCCACTTGGAATTGGTGCGTGGGTAGAGATGGCGTTCCTGCGGCCCCTCACAGCCAACACAACCCCACACCCAGCCCTCATTGCGCCTTTGGCTGGCATGAGTGCCAGACGGGCATGATCGGCGCTGTGTGTAAGCTTAAACACGCGGATTGAGTTTGGATTGACTGTCCAGTCCGAAGGAAAGCTTATGGCTCAATAGCTATCATACTTGTCATAACTATCATATTTTGGGTCAGATTATGACACATCTGATAGGTATGACAGGGGTATTAACACTCGTCACTTACGAAAAATGCGTCTTTAAAATTTCACTGATGGAGAGCCTAATTGCAATTGGCTACACTGTGCCACCAAGTGGCTAGGTGTATTTTTTGACAAACTCATAAATATGTGCGATTAAAATAGAGGGAAGTCAGTCAGCAATTATTGCCGCTGAAGATAACCACACCAATAAATTGAATATTCTTTTAACAAATCGGCGCATTGCTTTTTCTATTGAGGCCCGTCGTTTTTCATATTGGGGATATCTTAATGCTCAGTACAGCTTTTTATGAACGTATCATTGGCGTAATAGGTGAAGAAAACTTGAGAGGTTTAACAACTAGTCAAGAAACTGACTTAAAGAAAAAATATAAGAAATTATTAGACAAAAAGGGAGGAGATTTAGACGAAATCAGTTTTGATGATATTTTTGAAGTCTGGATGGAGGTATCATAAACCTCAAACCCAAGCACTCATAAGTTTTAATCTCTAATGTCAATTTATATGAGCTGGAGCATCGCCTCCCAACCACAGCTATCAGGTTTGCGAATGGAAAGTGATCATTTGAGTTTGAAAGAAGGATGAACAGTTAATGGGTTATTTCGTACTTCTTAATTTCTTTACCCCATACCTTATCCATACCGACAAATGTAAAGCCACATGAAATTAATACTTTTTCAGATGCAATATTATCAGGTAATACAATGCCAACGATCTTCTTTAATTTAAGTTGATCAACGCCATATCTAACGACGCTATTTCCAGCCTCTTGTGCAATCCCTTGCCCCCAAGCCGATTGGATAAATCTATAGCCAAAGTCCACCCCATAATTTTCCATTAAAAACCCACAAATCCCGATAGGCTTCAAACTTTCTTTAACCCTGACGGCGTAACGTCCAAATCCGTGCCGCAAGTAACCATCAATATTTTCAGAAAGATATTGGCGAGTTTCGCCAATAGTTTTTACTTTTCCATCAATAAACTTTCTAACCACTGGATCGGAATCCAAGTCTGTTAAGAACTGAAGATCGTTGAGGTTCAGATTGTTGATGACTAGACGTTCCGTTTCTAGATACACCTTTTATATCCCTAAAAATAAGAATTGATTTGATAGTGTGGCTGCCCCATCCATCGCAACAATACAGCTGCCCTTATAAAGGATGTGATACGTGTTATTGCCCTTCTCCCCGCAGTTGTTACATCTTGCCCTCTGACGTACTCATGGGCTGTTCCAGTTCTCATAGAAATACTGGGGATCAGACGGCAGTTTACGTGTTAGCTGATAGGAGCGAAAAATCATACCATCTGCTCGTGCATCACCACTCTTAAAGGGCTTGCCTGTTTCTGGATATATTCGTTTCATCAACCTCGCTTTTACCCAACAGCCAAATTATGATCCGTCTCACAGGTATCACCTGAGCAACACTCGAAGATATTAGACTTACACACTGCTCATGACCATGAACCACAACTGTGTTCAGTGGAGGCTGGTATCTAGGACAACGTTGTTTGTGTGCATTGGCAGGGTGCATGTAGTTGTCCATTTAAACCAAACTATTGAACTGCACCTACTTGTCCAACACATAATTGCAGCATCTCCCTCCACCTCACAGTCAATCTAACCTCACACCCAGCCCATGTAGCGCCTCTAGCCAATAAGAATGGCAGGCGGGAGTGAATGGCGCTGAGTGTAAGCAACAACAGAACGTGGTGGGTTTAATGCACACAATTGCGTAGGCGTGTACGCGTGCTAATGGGCGGCCTTGATGAAATTCCCATTCTGCAAATCACGCATCGCTTGCTGCAACTCGGCCCGTGTGTTCATCACGATCGGGCCATGCCACGCGACAGGTTCCTGCAAAGGGCGGCCAGCAATCAACAAAAATCGCACACCATCCGGCCCCGCCTGTACAATCACATCGTCACCATTACCAAAACGCACCAACGTCCTGTTGCCAGTCATATCGCGGATGTTCAGCTCTTCGCCTGCGACCTCTTTCTCCACGCGCACACCAACGGGCGTGGACGCATCTACAAAGCTTCCCTGTCCGGCAAAGACATAGGCAAACGCATTGGCACGGGTATCTACGGGTAAAGTCTTGCGCCCATTTGGCGGAATAGACACATCCAAGAACAACGGGTCGGCCGCAATGCCATCGACAGGGCCAGCTTTGCCCCAGAAGTTACCGGTAATGATCTTCACCACCGTACCGTCATCATCAATAATCTGCGGCACATCATTGCCCGCAATATCTTGATAGCGTGGATCCGTCATCTTCAGGGCAGA
>Ga0307994_1000226_pt1 | contig 44239 bp, 41 predicted proteins | sample EllFjometagen261_FD_203171 | JGI IMG/M metagenome (GOLD analysis project Ga0307994, IMG submission 203171) | Marine microbial communities from Ellis Fjord, Antarctic Ocean - #261 | ecosystem: Environmental > Aquatic > Marine > Unclassified | place: Southern Ocean | collected 2014-11-02
TCTTCATGTTCTTCATGTTCTTCATGTTCTTCATGTTCTTCATGTTCTTCATGTTCTTCATGTTCTTCATGTTCTTCATTTTCTTCCAAGTGTATATTTTCAGATCTAGATTTATGGATACTGAGATTATTTATGTCAGTAATTTGAAAAAGTGATTCATTTTCTATATTTTTAATCGCTTTTCTTAAGCCAGACTCAAAGTCTTCACTGATAATTATTACTAAGTCAGCATTTGCAAGCATCCGAACCTGCGAAGGTTTCAAATGAAAAGTGTGTGCTGAGTTACTCGACTTAAGTAGTAGTTGTGGCTCTGCAATACCACTCATCAGTGCTGTAACGATGCTATGAATTGGTTTAATACTAACGACAACAGACGGGCCTGATTGTGCAACAACACTTTTGATGGTTATCATTAAAATAAAACTTAGTAAAAGACGGTTTTTCATAGCTTAAATCGAATCGAAAATTGAAGGGAAATTATACGCCAATCCTTTAAATCACCACTGAATTAGTTTTGGCAAATAATAATTACCCTTGTAGGAGCAGGGTGGCCTTCTTTTGTGAGTGATGAGTCAGACGGGTCAAGAAAGTCTTCTAATGAGGCTGCATTATCACCAATCCACTCCGATTTCCGCTGCTCTTCAGGAGTAGTTTTGTTAATATCAATAACTTTAATATTTTTGAAATTAGCTTTAACAAGCCATGATTTTAGAGTTTCAATGCTAGGAAGGCAGTGAACATTGCGCATTTGTGCATAGCGACCGTCTGGTATGAGGGAATAACCATTTGGACCCTCGACTACTAAAGTCTCTAGAATTAATTCTGCATCAGGCGCCATCATTTCCATTAATTGAGATAAGTGCTGCATATGATCTCTTTGATGATAAAGAACGCCCATTGAAAAGACAGAATCAAAAATTGCTAGTTTTGGCATTTCTTCAAGCCTAATTGGAAGGAGCATTGCATTAATTTTACTATTCGATAATGATTTAATTGCCGCGTATTGGTAATTAAACAAAAGAAAAGGTTCAATTCCTAATGCCTTTGAGGCCCCTTCGATCGCCATTCTTAAAGTAAAGTAACCATTTCCAGCGCCGACATCAAGAACCCTTCTGTTTTTTAATGGAGTAATGTGGTTTTGAAGGCGTTGCCATTTAAGACCTCCCTGCCATTCGCTTTCAAGTTTTAAATTATCAAAAATGAAGGGGCCTTTTCTCCAAGGCAAAAGCCTTTTAAGTGCAGTTTCAATTATTTTAGTATTGTTGCCATTTTGACCTATACTAATATAGGGTTCATTAAGCTCTATTTTCGTTTTAGGTATTGTTTTTAATTCCTCTATTGCCACAGACCATTTAGGAATATTACCATTATTAACATTGAAAGCATCTAGGCTAGCTTTAAGACATTGATCTGCAATTTTTTTTAGGGCTAAATCATTGAAAAATACCCTAAATTCTTCTGTAAATATAATCATAAATTAATTATGTTCCTAAAATATATCTAGTATAAAATAAAGTTATATATAAATACATATATTACTTTTAACTCTTATTGGAGATTAGTGTGATAAACAAATCAATTAAATTTTTTATAGTCTTTTTACTTTCATTAAATGTTTTTGCTGGTGGTGACGATCGTGACGATGCCTACTATGAAAACTTAGATCAGGAGTTAGCAGCATTTGAAGCTAAAATTGCAGCTGAGCTTGATTCGGACGCAATGATGGCTGAAATAGAAGCAGAGATGGCAAGAAAAGCTGCACTAGATGCTTTTCAACAAAAAATAGAAGATGAAAAAGCTGCTGCTGCGAAGTCAACAGCCGCCTACCAATCTAAACTTGCAAACGATGCGAGAATTGCTGCCCTTATGGATGAGTTATCTATTGCAAAAGAACTGGCTGCATTTGAAGCTCAGTTGGCTGCAGAATTAGCCTCTCAAGAAATGATGGCTGAAATTGAAAGAGAAATGGCTCTTGCAGCTTTCCTACAAAAACTAGAGGATGAAAAAGCTGCTGCTGCTGCATCGACTGCTGCCTATCAAGATAGTCTTTTAGATGCAGAGTTTGCAGCACTTGAAGCTCAAATTGGAGCTGAAGCTGACGCCGCTGCAATGATGGCTGAAATTGAAAGAGAAATGGCTCTTGCGGCTTTCCTGCAAAACCTTGAGGATGAAAAAGCTGCTGCTGCTGCATCGACTGCTGCCTATCAAGCTTCACTTGCTGATGAGGAAGTTATAGGTGTTATTGAAGAAGTAGTTGTTACAGAGGCTGCACATGAAGCATGTAAAGCTGCTTTAAATTTATCTGAGAGTAATGTAGCGCTTTTCAAGTCTGCCTTGGCTGATGGATCATTGTTTAATGTAGGCCCTCAAGTCTCTACTGGAACTGAATTTACTGCAAATAGATGGGATGCATACGCAAACTGTGTGAGTAATTATGTAAATCCTTTTTAAGGTTCAAGGTAATTAGTCATTTTGCTTACTTGATGTAAATCTAGAATGACTTTGAAATAAAAACCCAGGGCTTGCCCTGGGTTTTTATTTATAATGAGTTTATGAAAAATAATTTTATAAGTATTCTTATTAAATTAGCATGTCTTTTATTAATATCGACTAGTGTGAGTTCTGATAGTGATGAAAGCGCCGGGGATGCTTTAGACATTTCGCTTATAGCCGAATATAGTTCATGCGCTGATCTCTATGAAATTAATGAATCAGAAATCAACAACTTAACCTCTATTTTGTTATTATCTGGCGAAGCTTTTTTTGTTGAAGGCGATATGGTTATGAGCTCAACCAATGCGAAGGCAATTGTTGATTCATATGACCCTATATCCAATAAATTAACATATTATCAAACAGCTAAAACTGGTTTTAAATCATTCTCTTTAAATGAAAAACTTGTAGGTAGGGGTGCAGGTGTGTCTACTATAGAAGAGTTTGTTCTTGATTTTGGAGTACCTTGCTCTGATCTTATTGTTTCTATTGAAGAAAGTCCTGAGCAAATGATGTTTGTGTTTGCAGACTCTGAAGAGGCGATTCGAGCTAAATTAGCCTCTCAAGAAATGATGGCTGAAATCGAAACCGAAATGGCAAGACAAGCTGCCCTTGATGCCTTCCAGGCAAAACTAGCTGCGGATAAAGCTGCTGCTGCGAAGTCAACAGCTGCGTATCAATCCAAGGTTGCAAATGATGCTAAGGTTGATGCACTTATAGCTGAACTGTTTCTTGAAAAAGAACTGGCTGCATTTGAAGCTCAGTTGGCTGCAGAATTAGCCTCTCAAGAAATGATGGCTGAAATCGAAGCCGAAATGGCAAGACAAGCTGCCCTTGAAGCCTTCCAACAAAAACTAGCGGATGAAAAAGCTGCTGCCGCAGCATCGACTGCCGCCTATAGAGATGAACTACTTAATGCTGAACTTGCTGCTTTTGAATCCCAACTTGAAGCTGAACTCGCCGCTCAAGAAATGATGGCTGAAATCGAAGCCGAAATGGCAAGACAAGCTGCCCTTGAAGCCTTCCAACAAAAACTAGCGGATGAAAAAGCTGCTGCCGCAGCATCGACTGCCGCCTATAGAGATGAACTACTTAATGCTGAACTTGCTGCTTTTGAATCCCAACTTGAAGCTGAACTCGCCGCTCAAGAAATGATGGCTGAAATCGAAGCCGAAATGGCAAGACAAGCTGCCCTTGAAGCCTTCCAACAAAAACTAGCGGATGAAAAAGCTGCTGCCGCAGCATCGACTGCTGCATATCAAGCGAAAAATGCTTACGACGCGAGGGTAACTAAAATTATGGATGATCTAATTGTTCAATTAGATGAGATTGGTATAGCAGATAGTTATAAATCAGTTATTGCTGATGAGCTTATAAATGAGGCAACAGAAAAGTTAGAAGACGAAAAATTTATTGGGGCAATTTCTGGGGAAATAGTAACAGTTGCAATACATGATTTTTGCAAAGTGAATTTGGGATTATCGGATAGTAATATTGAGCTTTTCAGAAAGGCATTAGCAGGAAATTATCTTGGTAATGTTGGTCCTCAGGTAACTCATGGAACTGAATTTACTTCGAATAGATGGGCTGAATATATAGAATGCGTTGGATCTAAGAGGAAATAAAAAACTATTTAATAAATGCCAATTATATTTCTAGTAACGAGCTTTCTTTATCAGTTAGAGATTTTTCAATTAAGTTGATATGCTGATCCGTAATTTTTTGTATATTATCTTCAGCTCTATGTGACTCATCTTCTGATATTTCTTTTTCTTTAAGAAGTTCTCTATAGTCAGATATTGCATCTCTTCGAATATTTCTAATTGCCACTCTAGCGTTTTCAGCCTCATCACGGACAACTTTTACTAATTCCTTTCTCCGCTCTTCAGTAAGTAACGGAAGAGGAATACGCATAACTTGACCTTGTGTATTAGGGTTTAAACCTAAATCAGATGTCAAAATTGCCTTTTCAATTGGCCCAACCATATCTTTTTCCCATGGCGAGACCTTAAGGGTTCTTGAATCTTCAGCGCTTACATTAGACACTTGTGAAAGAGGAACCATGCTTCCATAGTATTCAACTGTAATTTGGTCAAGAAGTGAGGGGTGAGCCCTGCCAGCACGAATCTTGCTAAAATCAGTTTCAAGAGAAGCGAGTGATTTACCCATTCGGCTATTTGCGTCACTGTGAATTTCATTAATCATTTCTATTCTCCGTTTTGACTAACCATCGTACCAATTGATTGGCCATTTAAAATATTAGCTAAAGCATAATTATCATCAAACATACTAAACACACAAATTCTGATATTGTTTTCTCGGCATAATGCAAATGCTGCAGTATCCATCACCTCGATGTTTTTTTCAATAGCAGAATTAAAACTAAGCGCATCAAATTTTATAGCATTTGAATCTTTCAATGGATCACTTGAATAAATACCATCAACTTTAGTAGCCTTAAAGACAATATCGGCCTCAATTTCAACCGCTCTTAAGGCTGCAGCAGTATCAGTTGTGAAGCAGGGACTTCCAGTACCAGCAGAAAAAATAACTACCTTTCCTTCAGATAGTGCATTTTTAGCTTTAGTATGATTAAAGGGGTCGCAAACACCACCACCAATCGAAAAACCAGACATGACAATAGACGGTATATTATTTCTTTCAAAAGCATCTGATATGGCTAACGCATTCATTACTGTAGCGAGCATTCCAATATGATCCCCGGTGATTTTATTCATCCCATCACTTGCGAGTGCTGCGCCTCGATAGATGTTTCCACCGCCAATTACTATAGCAATTTCAACGCCAAGATCAAGAGCAGATTGAACAATAGTTACCACTTTCTTTAGCATTTCAGGGTCAATATTATTATTGTCACTTTTTAGCGCTTCACCACTGAGTTTAAGTAAGATTCGACGATAAGAAACCATGTGCTAAGAATTGAATACAAAATTAAGATTTTACACAACGCATGAGTATAATGAACCCTTTGTCCACCATAAAATACTGAACCTATGGATTCAATCAACATACGTGGCGCTAGAGTCCATAATTTAAAAAACATTGATGTAAGCATTCCAAGAAATAAGCTTGTAGTAATAACTGGTTTATCTGGTTCGGGTAAGTCATCTTTAGCCTTTGATACGATCTATGCAGAAGGCCAAAGAAGGTATGTTGAGTCATTGTCAGCGTATGCCAGGCAGTTTTTATCATTAATGGAAAAGCCTGATGTTGACCATATTGAAGGACTTTCTCCTGCTATTTCAATTGAGCAAAAAGCCACTTCTCATAATCCTCGTTCTACAGTAGGAACAATAACTGAGATTTATGATTATTTGAGGCTACTTTTTGCGAGAGTGGGCTCGCCTAGATGTCCTGATCATGGTGATGATTTACAGGCGCAAACTATATCTCAAATGGTTGATGCAATATTGAAGCTACCGGAAGATGCAAAGATAATGATTCTCGCGCCAATTGTAAAAAATAGAAAGGGCAGTCATCTAAAGTTATTACAAGAGCTTTCGCATGAAGGCTTTCTTCGTGCTAGAGTTGATGGCGAGGTTTTACTTCTTGAGGAGATTAATGAGCTTGATGGTAATAAAAACCATACTATCGAAATTGTAATTGACCGATTAAAAGTGAGGCAAGACATTACATCAAGGTTATCTGAATCTCTTGAAACGGCTCTTAATATGAGTGACGGTATCGCAATAGTTTGCCCAATGGAAATTGACTCTGTTTTAAAAGAGTTGACTTTTTCAGCAAAATTTTCTTGTATTCATTGTGGCTACTCTTTAGATGAGCTAGAGCCTAGACTATTTTCTTTTAACAATCCTGTGGGAGCTTGTGAAACGTGTGATGGCTTAGGCATTAAGGATGTATTTGATGAAGAGAGGGTTGTAGCTAATCCAGAGCTTAGTCTTGAAGATGGCGCAATTTATGGTTGGAGTAAAAGTAATGCCTATTTTTATCAAATGCTGACTTTAGTTGGTAATTTCTATAATTTTAGTATTTCAACGCCATTTAATGAATTGTCTGATGAGAATAAAAAAATTGTTCTTTATGGAAGTGGTGATCAAATTATAGATTTTTCTAAAATAAAAGGAAGAAGAGGCTGGACAAGTAAAAAAAAGCCTTTTGAAGGTATCATTCCAAGGATGATGCGTCGTTATGCAGATAGCGAAATACGTTCAATTAGGGAAGAATTGTCTAGGTATGTAATAAGCAAGCCTTGCTCAAGTTGTCATGGAGATAGGCTCAATTCATCTGCAAGAAATGTTTTTATTGATAATAGAAACATTTCAGACATAACAAAGCTTACGATAGATCAGGTATATGATTTTTTTGATTCTCTTCAGCTTGATGGTCAGAGGGGGGAGATTGCAAGTAAGATTCTTAGTGAGATTTCTCAGCGTTTACATTTTTTAATTAATGTCGGACTGGATTATCTCAATTTAGAAAGAAAGGCCAACTCTCTTTCTGGTGGCGAGGCGCAGCGAATAAGGTTAGCATCCCAGATTGGTGCTGGTTTGATTGGCGTGCTTTATGTTTTAGATGAACCATCAATAGGGCTTCATCAGCGCGATAATCAAAAGTTACTCGATACATTGACCTATCTTCGAGATTTAGGTAACACTGTTATTGTGGTTGAACATGATGAAGATGCTATAAGACAAGCGGATTATGTTGTTGATATTGGTCCTGGGGCAGGAATTCATGGCGGTGAAATTGTTGCAATAGGATCCCCTGATCAAGTTATAGCCAACACTAAATCGCTAACTGGAGATTATTTAAGTGGTCGATTAGAAATCAGTATTCCTAAAACTAGAAAGAAATCAAATGGCTGGCTTAATATTACTGGAGCAAGTGGAAACAACTTAAAGCATGTTGACTTAAAAATTCCTGTAGGCGTTTTAACTTGTATTACTGGAGTTTCTGGCTCAGGAAAGTCAACTCTAATTAATAATACACTTTATGAATTAGCTGCAAAAACTCTCAATGGAGCTCAAACTGATGTTGCTCCATTTAAAGAAGTAAAGGGTATGGATCTGTTCGATAAAGTTGTTAACATCAACCAAAGCCCAATTGGAAGGACCCCTAGATCTAATCCTGCCACTTACACGGGTGTCTTTACTTTAGTGCGAGATCTATTTTCACTGACACTTGAGTCTCGAACGCGAGGCTATAAATCTGGACGTTTTAGCTTTAATGTTAAAGGGGGAAGGTGTGAAGCGTGTAAAGGAGACGGCTTAATTAAGGTAGAGATGCATTTCTTGCCCGATGTTTACGTCTCCTGTGATGTTTGTCATGGCCATCGATATAATCGAGAAACCTTAGAGATTAAATATAAAGGAAAATCAATTGCAGAGGTCTTAGACATGACAGTTGAAGATGCACTTGAGTTTTTCAAGGCGATTCCAAAAATTAGTCAAAAAATGCAGACATTAATGGACGTTGGACTCTCCTATATTACACTTGGCCAAAATGCAACAACCCTTTCGGGTGGAGAGGCTCAGCGTATAAAGCTTGCAAAAGAGCTTTCTAAAACAGATACGGGGCAAACTTTGTATATATTAGATGAGCCAACAAGTGGACTTCATTTTCATGATATTAAGCAATTGCTGTCCGTGATTTTCAGACTAAGAGATCGAAATAATACAATTGTTATAATTGAGCATAATTTAGATGTCATTAAAACTGCCGACTGGGTTGTTGATCTTGGGCCAGAAGGAGGGAACAAAGGTGGCGAAATTATTGCGTTTGGAACTCCAGAAGAAGTATCCATGAATCCAAAGTCATATACTGGGCAGTTCCTTAAAAAGCATCTTTAGGTTTTTCATTCAAACTCTATAAGCGTCATTGTAAATGCTGTTTTTCCATTAATTTTGTGAATTCTAATTGGCTGAAAATTATCTTTAGTAGACAAATTTAGAGTTAATTTTAGCTCATCGCATATTACCCTCATAGTTTCAACTTCACTTTGATTAATTAAAATATTTTCATCCCCATCAACCTTGAAAATTAGGTATTTCACACCAGATTCATCAACAATTTGATAAGTAAACTCTAACTGATCAGGTTTATTAATCATGTCGTTAGATAAGGCAAGATAAACACTTAAAGAGTCAACAAGAACCCCAGGCTTTATCTTAAATTCCTCACCATTACTCGTTACAGCATAATTTTTATCAGTTTCAATGGTAATTTCGTAGTTCTTTTTAACTTCATCTTTAATTTTTTCTATGACGCTGAAGTAGGTGTTAATGACTTGTCCATCTATTTCATTGCCTATGCTTTTTTCAGTTCTTGAATAGTCATATAAAGCCTTCCATAAGGATTCAGTTTTAGCATCTGTTGTGAATTCAAATTGATTATTATTAACCTCTAAATTTAATATAGCAGTACCAACTTTCAAGTTACCCATTACAGTTTCAGCATAAAGGTCATAACTACCTTTATAAGGGGTTAGCGAAAAAGATTGGGCTGAAAAAATAAGGCCTAAAAACAAGAAAATCACTTTAATCATATTACTTTTCCATCAAGCGTTGCAGTTAAGTTATCAAAAAGAGTTAGTCGTCCTTGAGTATACCAATGAATCACTTTAGGATAGATAACATGTTCTATTTTTAAAACCTTATCGGAAAGAGTTTCTGCAGTATCTGAATTTTCAACGCTTACTGATTCCTGACTAATTATCGGACCACAATCCAGTTCTTTAGTAACAAAATGGACACTAACCCCATGTGTTTTTTCAGAGGCATCAATGGCCTTTTGATGTGTATTAAGTCCTGGAAATTTTGGGAGCAAAGAAGGGTGAATATTAAGAATTTTTCCAAAATAATGTGAAACAAATATTGGAGTAAGGATTCTCATATAGCCAGCTAAAATGATTAGGTCTATGTCGTGCTGATCAATAATATGAATTAGTTCTTCATCAAAAGCCATTTTGGAATTAAATAATTCAGGCTCAATAGTGAAAGTTTTAATTTTTGAAGATTTAGCTCTTTCTATTCCAAAAGCATTTTTATTGTTACTAATGACGCAGCTAATTTGTAAGTCAATTCTATCTGCATTATCAATTATTGATTGTAAATTAGAGCCATTACCTGAAATTAAAATAACAGCTTTCATGGCATTAAATTATTACTTGCTCACCTTTAGAGTCAACAACTTCTCCAATTAGCCAGGCTTTTTCACCTTTAGAATTTAATAGTTTAATAGCATCACTTGAGGATTCTTTTGGAACTATAACAATCATGCCAACGCCGCAGTTAAGAACTCTATGCATTTCACTTGTATCTATATTTCCTTCAGCCTGTAGCCACTGAAATATTTCTGGAAGCTCCCAAGAGTTTGCATCCAATTTTGCAGCTAAATGCTCTGGCATTACTCTGGGAATATTTTCAAGAAGACCACCACCTGTAATATGCGATATTGCATGTACGGGTAGATTTTGAACTAATGATAAGATTGATTTAACATAAATTTTAGTTGGCTCAATAAGTTCCTTGAGCTGGCTTGCTGTGGGCTTTGTTTTTTCCAAAACTTTTCTGATGAGTGAGTATCCATTTGAGTGAGGACCGGATGAACCAATTGCTATTATGTGATTGCCTGATGAAACTTTAGAGCCGTCGATAATGTTATCTTTTTCAACGATACCAACGCAAAATCCAGCTAGATCATATTCCTCTCCTTTATACATTCCAGGCATTTCAGCCGTTTCGCCTCCAATTAGAGAGCACCCAGATTGACGGCACCCTTCGCCAATTCCAGATATAACAGAAATAGCAATATCTGGATTGAGAGAGCCTGTCGCATAATAATCTAAAAAAAACAAAGGCTCAGCGCCCTGAACTATAAGATCATTGACGCACATAGCGACTAAATCAATTCCAATAGTGTCATGCTGATTAAGCATTTCAGCAACCATTAATTTGGTGCCAACACCGTCAGTTCCAGAAATTAAAACTGGGTTTTTATATTTATCTAAAGGAATTTCAAACATCGCGCCAAAGCCGCCTAGTCCAGCTAGAACACCAGGCCTTAGAGTAGATTTAGCAATTGGTTTAATTTTTTCAATAAGTTGATTGCCTTTGGTAATATCAACTCCAGAGTCCTTATAAGTCAATGACGACATATTGTTTTCCGTATAATTAAGGTCTAAAAAACTGAATTAAATCAAGCAAAATAATGAGCTACTCAATAGTACCCAATGTGCTTTCAATAATACGCATTATTTTAACAGTTCCAATAGTTATAGCGCTACTAAAAGAGCAGTATCTTTTGACGCTGCTATTATTTCTAGTAGCTGGAATTACTGATGCGTTAGACGGCTGGATTGCTAAACAGTTTTCTTTTCAGTCTCGCCTAGGCTCAATACTAGACCCAATGGCAGATAAGATATTGCTAACCTGTTCCTTTATTGCCTTATATTCGGTTGGGATAATGCCATTATGGCTTCTTATGATAATTTTTGTACGTGATGTAATTATTGTTGCAGGAGCTTTGGGCTATTTTCTCGGTGAAATTTCAGGAGAAAGAGATTTGCTGGAGCCTACTTTAATTAGTAAATTCAATACTGTATTGCAAATTGCACTCGTTTTATTTTTGCTGTTGGTTCAAATATATATTGAATTAGAAGGCCTAAAGGAGATGGTATTCATTGTAGTTGCCACTTCCACAGCTTTGAGTGGGGCCGACTATATTTTACTTTGGGTTAAAAAGTTTATCTTACAAGAGTCCAAGAAATGAACCAACTTGGCCTGCCGATTTCGCTTGACTCTAAAATGCTTTTAGATAATTTTATTGCCAATAATGAGCTTGTTAATTTAATAAACCAACTTTTTCTTGATAAAAAAGCTTCGGAGATTTATGTTTACGGGTTATCAGGTCAAGGCAAAACGCATGTTCTTCAAGGAGTAGTATTAAAAGCCCTAGAAAACGATAAAAATGCAATTTATATTGATTGCACTGATCCTTTTCCAGAACATCTATTTGACTTTATAAATCAATTAAGTTTTATTAGTTTTGATAATGTTGATCTTATTAGTAATGAAAACCAAGAGACATTTTTCGATCTATATAATCGTGCAAGACAGGCTGGAGTAGTTATTTTAGTTAGTGGCTCCGGTTTGCCAGCTGATTTAAACGTTATGAAGGACCTTAAGACTCGCCTAAGTTTGGCCGCTGTTTATAAACTAGAAGAGCTGAATGACGAGTTAACAATAGATGTACTGAATAAGCAGATGAGTGATAGAAATTTAACAATTGACTCAAAAATTTATGAATATTTGTTTAAGAATTATTCTCGAGATTTAAATACTTTAGTGTCTGCGATGAATGAGCTAGACAAAGCATCACTCCAATCAAAAAAAGCTATCTCAATTCCTTTTGTTAAATCAGTGCTTCATCTTTAGTAGCTACTAAATAACAATTTGCTTGGAAATATAAAATATTTTTCTAAAGTTTTGTATATTTAAGAAATATTCATATCTTTGAACTCAATAATAATAACAATATAGAATGGTTTACTATACTTCGTAAAACATTTGAAAACAGCATTCTAATCTTAAGAGCTTAATATATTTTTATGGAACATCTTCCTATTTTTATTAATATAAGACAAAAGCCAACCCTAGTTGTTGGTGGCGGAGATATTGCATTAAGAAAAATAAACTTATTATTAAAAGCTCATGCCAAGGTTACATGCGTTTCTCCCCATTTTTGTGAAGGCATAAAAACCTTATCTTTAGATAGCAGTGTAAGTTTAGTTAATAAGCGCTTTGAAGCATCCGACATTTCAAATTATTCAGTAATTATTTCTGCTACAGACGACTCAAAAGTAAATGAATCTGTCTCTAAGATAGCTCACGAAAGTCGTATACCGGTTAATGTGGTTGACTCGCCTGAGCTATCAAGCTTTATCATGCCCTCAATAGTTGACAGGTCTCCGGTGGTAATTGCTGTCTCTTCATCTGGTAAGGCACCAGTCCTAGCCCGAATAATTCGCGCAAAGCTTGAAACAATTATTCCTAGCTCATATGGGATACTTGCTGAAATTGCTGGCGAGTATAGGCAGAAAGTTAAAGATAGGTTTGTAAAAATTAAAGATAGAAGGGCATTTTGGGAGGCTACTTTTTCGGGCGTTATAGCTGAAAAAGTTTTTTCAGGACGTATTCAAGAAGCAAAGGCTGATATTGAAAAGCAGCTTATTGATTCAGTTGAGATGAACTTGGGAGAGGTTTATTTGGTTGGTGCTGGTCCTGGCGATCCTGACTTATTAACGTTTAAAGCCTTGAGGCTTATTCAGCAAGCTGATGTTGTGCTTTATGACAGGTTGGTATCTAAAGGTGTTATGGAGCTTGTTAGGAGAGACTCAGAGCTCATATATGTCGGTAAAAAAGGTGGCAGTGATAAATCTACTAGGCAAATAGATATTAATGCTCTTTTAGTTGATCTGGCAAAATCAGGCAAGAGAGTTTGCAGGTTAAAGGGCGGTGATCCTTTTATTTTTGGCCGAGGGGGTGAAGAAATTGAATCTCTTTCTGAGCATGGCATCCCTTTTCAGGTTGTTCCTGGAATAACTGCAGCATCAGGGTGCTCTTCTTATGCAGGAATTCCGTTAACCCATAGAGATTTCTCTCAATCCTGCCGTTTTGTGACCGCCCATTTAAAAGATGGTACGACTAACCTTCCATGGGAAGAGTTTATTGTTGAGCAGCAGACGATTGTTTTTTATATGGCATTGAGTGGGGCAAGTTACATTTGTGAGCAGTTAATTGCTCACGGCATGAGAGAGGAGATGCCAATTGCGATTATTGAAAAAGGCACAATGCCTGAGCAAAAAGTTTATATTACCTCTTTAAAAGACTTACCAAATTTGCTAAGTAAAGAAGATATTAATGCACCTACTTTGATGATTGTAGGAGAGGTCGTCAGTCTAAATGAGAAGTTAAGCTGGTACGGCAATTAAATAAGAAAATCTATTTCTTAAATAAGAAATGTTTGATTTAATTCGGTATAATTTCAAAATCTTCGCGGGGGTGGTGGAATTGGTAGACACGCTGGATTTAGGTTCCAGTGTCGCAAGACGTGAGAGTTCGAGTCTCTCTCTCCGCACCATATATCTTTATAAAGAGCTCTTAGGAGCTCTTTTTCATAATATCCCAGATTAGCTTAAGTTCGCTTTCACTTGGTTTGTTAAGATTTCTTAATTTTAGGTTCTTAATAATCGTCTCTATTGTTGACCAGTTGATTTGCATAAGTAGGTCAAAATCCATATCTCTAAAATAACCTTCTTTAAAGAATAGTTTCATATCAGTCATTGATTTTTCAAAATTTTTGAAGCCTATTGCCCTTGCCTCTTCAGATACCATGGGATCGATATTAACTAAACCTAAAAAGATAAATTCATTGTAGTTAGTTAAAAAATACTCAATAATTTTTCGAGAAGCTTCTTTGAACTGAAGTTCAATGCTTGAATTATCAGGCATATTTTCATTTAAGTCAGAAAAAGCATTTTTTTTAATGCTTATATATATTGTGTCAATAAGCTCTTGCTTTGATTTAAAGTGTATAAAAAGCGTTCCAGAGGCAACTCCTGCTTTTTTGCTAATTTGAGCAGTTGAAGTTGACTGAATGCCCTGACTGGCAAATAGCTCTAGAGCGCTTTGATAGATTTTATCTTTAGTTGAGAGCATTATTTTTTAGTCAATGGAGTAGCTCACTCCAGTTAGTTCTTCAGATAGCTTCCAAAGTTTTTTTGCATTATCTACATTATACGATAAATCATTTGATTTAACTAATGCAGGGTGACCTTTCATACCGCCCATTGATGGAGAGCCAAAATAATTATCTGACTGGGCAGTTGGATCGGTAGCCGCTCTAAGACCTCCAAGAGCACCTACCTTAACTTTTTGCCCAAGAAAAATATTCATAAAATTTGCCATACCAGAATGCTTCTGAAGATCTGTAGCAGTCCACCCTGGATGAGAAGCTAATACCATTGGACTTCCTTTATCCTGACCAAGTTTACGAGATAATTCATAGGTGAAATATAAATTTGCTAGCTTAGTGTCACTGTAGGCGCTCCAAGTTTTATATTTTCTTTTTTCCCAATTAAGATCATCAAAATCAATATTTCCAGAGGTATGAGCAATACTAGCTACATTTACAACTCTTGAATTTGGCGTCTTTTTGAGTAGAGATATTAGTTGACCTGTTAAAGCAAAATGACCTAAATGATTCGTGCCCATCTGTATCTCAAAGCCATCTTTTGTTTTTGAATAAGGGCAGGCCATTATGCCAGCGTTATTGATAAGGCAGTCTAGTGCTTTGTATTTTTTGTTTATAGATGTTGAGAAATTATTGACTGATTCGAGGCTTGATAAATCTAGCTCTTGAATATCTATCTTTCCATTTTTATTTTCAGCAAGAATTTCTTTTTTTACAGAATCAGCTTTTTTAATATTTCTAGCAGCCATAATGACGGTTGCGTTTTTTCGAACAAGAACTTTAACTGATTCTTTACCAAGACCACTCGTTGGTCCAGTTACTATAAAAATTTTCCCTGATTGATCAGGGATATTTGATTCGTTCCAATTTTCTTTTTTCATTTTTTTCCTTAAATAATATTAGTTTAATTTCTAAGTTTTTCCCACCAAGGATTTTTTGGTAAGTTGGTTAGTTCAAATACTTCACCAATCAATGGGGTTGCAATGTTGACGTTCTTTTTCGCAGCTTCCTTAGTAATTCGAATGATTGGCTCATCCCAAGGATGAATCGATAAATCAAATTTAGACCAATGAATCGGGAATAGCACTTTTGCTTTTAAGTCAATGCTGGCCTGAACAGATTCATCAGGAAACATATGAACATTTGACCAATCAATGTTGTAAGCTCCATTTTCGATAAAGGCAATGTCAAAAGGGCCATATTCATTACCTAACTTTTTAAATGTCTCTGAGTATCCTCCATCGCCACTGAAATATGCACTTAATGATTTTGATTTAACAATCCAAGAGCCCCATAACGTCGAGTTGCCATTTGTTATCCCCCTTCCACTAAAGTGAAGGGCTGGCGCAAAGATAAACTCAACATCTTTATAGCTCTTGCTTTCATACCAGTCAAGCTCAGTAATTTTATTTTTATTAACCCCCCATCTTTCTAGATGTGCTCCGACCCCTAAAGGCACAATAAAATGATCTACTAGATTTGATAAGTCTTTAATTGCTTTAGAGTCAAGGTGATCATAGTGATCATGAGAAATGATGACAATGTCGACCTTTGGAAGATCCTCTATCAATATTGGGTTTTCAAACACAAATGGCTTTCCATTAAAAAAACTACTTTTACTTTTTGAGCTGAACGACGGTAATGGTGATGCTCTATTAAAGACTGGATCAGTTATAACAACCAAACCTTCAGTTTTCATAAGAAGCGTGGAGTGACCAAACCAAACAAATTTACCCTCTGTTAAATCTTGGCCTTGAAATTTTATTGTTGGAAGAGGGCTCAAAGGGTTTTTATCTTTTGGCGGAAAGAACCATTCCTTTAGAGTCGACTTTCTTTCTAAAGTTCGAAAGTTTGTGTATGTTGTTTTAATGTTGCGAAATTTACCCTCAAAAAAGTTTTCTGAATTAACAATTATTTCTTTGGTATTTTTGTCAGGAGAGGCGCCAAAGACAGGAGAGACATTAAGAAAAATAAAAATAAGAAGAGCAACGATAAGAAGGGCATAGATTAAATATTTGATTACATTTAATATATTAAAAAGAATTTCCATAATCAAGTGCCTGTATTTTTTCAAAAAATAAATTATATACGACTATATGAGTGAGTAGTCAGTCATTATGTAATCTTAATTCATAATTAATTTAATTTAAGCGATGTCTATTAAGAATAAACATAAGAACTACTGTAAAATATTAGCTCTTAAAAACATAATAAAAACCTGGACTTATGTTGATTGAAATTGGACACTTTTCCCTCGTTCTTGCATTGATATTTTCTGTGCTATTGATGATATTACCATCAATAGGTCTTTATCAGAATAAATCAGCTCTAGCACAGCTTACAAAGCCTTTAGTTTGGGCGCAAGGCTTTTGGATTGCTGTTTCTTTTATTATTCTAATGAACGCATTCCTGGCGAATGATTTTTCAGTGAAGTATGTTGCGGATAATTCAAATACCCAGCTTCCAATTCTATTTAAAGCATCGGCTGTCTGGGGCGCACATGAAGGTTCATTGCTTTTGTGGGTCTTTGTGCTTTCAGTATGGACGATTGCGGTTAGTATTTTTTCAAAACGAATACCTTCAAATCTACTAAATTTAATTCTTATCGTGCTGGGAGCTATAAGTTTTGGATTTTTACTCTTTCTGCTTTTTACATCGAACCCATTTGAGCGAATACTGATTCCTCCATTAGAAGGCCGGGAGCTAAATCCACTCCTGCAGGACTTTGGCCTCGCTGTTCATCCACCTATGCTTTATATGGGGTATGTTGGATTAGCAGTTCCGTTTGCCTTTGTAATAGCCGCATTAATTAGGGGAAAACTTGACAGTTCTTGGCTGCGGTGGACCAGGCCATGGGCATTAATTTCATGGGCATTTTTAACCGTTGGAATAACGCTTGGAAGTTGGTGGGCGTATTATGAACTTGGCTGGGGAGGCTGGTGGTTCTGGGACCCTGTAGAGAATGCATCATTTATGCCGTGGCTTGTTGCGACCGCGCTTGTGCACTCATTAAGTGTTAGTGAAAAACGCGGCGCATTTAGACAGTGGACAGTTCTTCTAGCTATTGGCGGCTTCTCATTAAGTTTGTTAGGAGCATTTTTAGTTCGCTCTGGCGTGTTAACTTCTGTCCATGCTTTTGCTACGGACCCGACAAGAGGTCTGTTTATTTTGCTATTTTTATTTATTGTTATTGGAGGCTCTTTAATTCTATTTACATGGCGCTCTCATTTACTGCAAAAAAGTAATCAATTTGCACTACTTTCAAGAGAAACTGGGCTTTTAATAAATAATATATTGCTTATCACGGCATTGTTTACAGTTCTTTTGGGGACGCTTTATCCATTAATTCTTGATACATTAAATCTTGGAAAAATATCAGTGGGTGCGCCTTATTTCAATGCAGTTTTTGTGCCAATTATGATTCCTGGAGTTTTAGCATTAGCTATCTTCCCTTTTGTCCGCTGGAAGAAAGATAGCGTATCTAGACTAACTTCATTGCTGCGTCTTAATTGGATTGGAATTGCTTTACTAATATTACTTGCAAGAGTTGTAATGACTGACAATATTTATGTGTTAATTGCAATTGGCCTTTTTATTTGGGTGGCCTTTCATGTCATTATTTTAGTAAGCAAGAGGATAAGGACAAAGTCGAAATTTTCATTTGCATTTTTAGGGATGATAATTGCTCACCTAGGAATTGCAGTTTTTACTCTTGGGGCAACGGTAACAACCCAACTTGGAATAGAAAAAGATATAAAAATGGATGTTGGAGAATCTCAAAATATTGCAGGTTATGATTTTGTTTTTAATGGTGTTAAGCCCCATACAAAAGATAATTATTCAGGCTTTATTGGTGACATTAGTGTTTATAGTGACGCTAAGCAAATCGCACAACTTAAGCCTGAGAAGAGGTATTACCAAAGCGGGATGCCAATGACAGAGGCATCAATTGACCCGTCATTGACTAGAGATCTTTATGTAGCCTTAGGAGAGAGTTTAGAGGGTGACGCTTGGAGCGTAAGGATTTATTATAAGCCGCTGGTGAGATGGATATGGTTAGGCGGATTAATGATTGCGCTTGGAGCTTTCTTTGCTGCAATTGACCGGCGTTATTTTGTGAGAGCTAAATCATGATCTTAAGCTGGCAATTTATTTTAATGATCGTTATATCTAGCTTATTTTTAGCATGGTTCCTGTATAGGCCAGTAAAGTCAAACCTTAGTGACGATGATTCAAATATAGCAATTAACAAACAAAGGCAGGCTGAGCTTGAAATAGATTTTAACCAAGGACATATTGAAAGTGCTCAATATCAAGAAGCTGAGTCAGAAATTATTAGCACTTTAGCTTCAGAGCTAAAAAGTAGTCCTGCAAAAAATATAACCATTGAGCCACTTAAATGGATAACTCTGATAGTTCTATCTATTGGAATTTTATCTTTATTAGTTTATTCTCAGCTGGCTCCAAAAATAATTCCAAATTCTGATGCTGCTTTAACCGAACCTTTGAGTATGAGTGAGAGTATTCAAAAATTACAGGATTACTTAATTGAAAATCCAAATGATTTTCAAGCATTAAAAATGCTAGGTCTGGCGCAAGTTGGTACGGGTAATATTGATAGCTCGATTGAATCCTTTGAGAGGGCATTTGAAGTAAATCCAAATGATATTGACTTGCTTCTTCAGTTTGCTAGCGCTATAGCTGCGAATCAAAATGGTATGTTTTATGGTAAGTCTCAAACTTTAATTGAAAAAGCTCTAAGTCTTGATCCTCAATCAATTCAGGTGCTGTATTTTGCTGGCATTGTTTCAGCTCATCAATCTGACCTGGATGGGGCAATAGGTTACTGGCAAAAAGCTTTATATCTTATGCCAGACAGTCATCCTGATAGAAATATTATCGAAGAGGCTCTCAGTACGGTATTAAATTTACAAGTAAAATAGCCTTCATGAGTTTAACATTACAATTAGCAAAATCACTTATAAGTAGGCCTTCAGTAACGCCTAATGATAAAGGCTGCCAAGCCATCATGATTGATCGTCTCGAAAAAATTGGATTTAAGATTCATCCTCTGAAGTTTGGTGATGTTGATAATTTTTGGGCCACTCACGGAGATACTGGCCCTATTTTTTCTTTTGCAGGACATACTGATGTTGTGCCCGCTGGAGATGATGAGGCTTGGAAGACGCCACCTTTCGAGCCCACAGTAAAAGATGGGCTCTTATTTGGTAGGGGCGCAGCTGATATGAAAGGATCTCTAGCCTCAATGGTCGTGGCAACAGAAAATTTTATTGAGAAAAATCCAAATCATAAGGGAACTGTTGCATTTTTAATTACTTCTGATGAAGAAGGTATTGCCGTTAATGGAACGGTTAAAGTAGTGGATTATCTTAAAAGTCTAGATCAAAAGATAGATTATTGTTTGATTGGAGAGCCCTCATCTACTTCTATGCTTGGAGATGTTATTAAAAATGGAAGAAGAGGCTCGTTAAATGGCCTCTTAACTATAAAAGGTAAGCAAGGGCATATTGCATATCCTCATTTAGCAGAAAATCCTAATCATCTTATGACTTCAGTGCTGAAAGACTTATGTCAGCAGCAATGGGACAATGGTAATGAATACTTTCCTGCTACTTCGTTTCAAATTTCAAATATCCATTCTGGCTCTAGAGTAACTAATGTAATTCCTGGTGAAGTCGAAATAATGTTTAATTTCAGATATTCAACAGAAACTACAAAAGAAGCGCTTCAGAAAAAAGTAAATGATATTTTAGATAGCCGTAAACTTAATTATTCTATTGATTGGTCGCACTCAGGCTTTCCATTTTTAACCCCAAAAGGAGAGCTGGTCTCTGCATGTGTTGATGCAATAGAAAAAATTAAATCAATTAAGCCGAAGCTTTCTACATCTGGAGGCACTTCTGATGGTCGATTTATTGCTCAAGAAGGAACCCAGGTAGTTGAGCTTGGCCCTATTAACGCAACAATTCATCAGGTTGATGAGTCAGTTTTGGTTCAAGATTTAGAAGATCTAAGCAAAATTTACTCTCAAATTTTAACAAATCTATTAGTCTAGCCTTGTTATTAATAACGCTACAGGTTAATTAATGAAATTTGAAATTATTACCCTTTTTCCAGAAATGTTTTCTGCCATCAAAGAGGAAGGAGTTGTTGCAAGAGCAATTAAGAAGTCGATTATCTCAATTTGTGAATGGCAGCTTAGAGACTTCAGCTCTAATAAATATAAAAATGTTGACGATAAGCCTTATGGTGGCGGTGGTGGAATGGTTATGCAGGTGAAACCAATTAGGGACTGCATTGCAAAGATTAAAAAACAAAACCCAGAAACCAAAGTCATTTATTTGTCACCTCAAGGACAAAAATTAAATCAAAATTTAGTAGAAAAACTAGCCTCCTTTGATTCGCTAACTCTGCTTTGCGGCCGATATGAGGGAGTGGATGAGCGGATTATAGAAAATGATATTGATTATGAAGTTTCAATTGGAGACTATGTTATTAGTGGCGGTGAGTTGGCAGCTATGGTTTTAATTGATTCAGTCAGTCGGCGTCTCCCAAATGTTTTAGGAAATCAAGATTCTTTAAAGGATTCATTTACCAATAATTTACTTGATTACCCTCACTATACTAGGCCAGAGAGTGTCGATGGTCAGTCTGTTCCAGATGTCTTACTAAGTGGAAATCAAGCCAAAATTGATGCTTGGCGTCATGAGCAATCAATTGAAAAAACCAATCAAAAAAGACCCGACCTATTAGCTAAGTAAATCTATTATGTTAAAGTCTATAGTGGAATTGTTATTACTAGGCCAATCGTATATAATTTCAGCTATATTTTGAATGAATCTCTTTATGAATAATAATCACTCTTTTGTAGGCTCAAATGTTGCTTTAATTACGCCAATGTTTGCTGATGGGGCTGTTGATTATGAAGCCCTTAATCATTTAATTGATTTTCATGTTGATTCAGGAACAAGTTCGATTGTCTCCGTTGGTACTACAGGAGAGTCTGCAACTGTAGGCGTCAAAGAGCATCTAAAGATTATCGATCATACAGTGAAATATGCTGCGAAAAGAATTCCAATCATTGCAGGAACTGGTGCTAATTCAACATCTGAAGCTATTGAACTTACACAAGAGGCGCTAAATTTAGGGGCCGATGCTTGTTTGCTTGTCACTCCATATTATAATAAGCCAACACAAGAAGGTCTATTCCAGCACTATAAGTTAATAGCAGAAAGCGTCAATATCAATCAAATTCTTTATAATGTCCCTGGTAGAACTGCAGTTGATATGTCTGTAGAAATAACTTCTAGACTTGCTGAAATTCCTAATATTATTGGAATTAAAGATGCTACAGGAGACCTTTCGGTGATTGAACAGTTGGTTGAAAAGTGTCCTGAGGACTTTTTGTTGTTAACTGGAGATGACGCCACAGCAGTTGATTTTCTTATTGCAGGCGGGCACGGTGGTATTTCTGTAACCGCTAATATTGCTCCAAAAGAGCTTCAGAAAGTTTATTTATCCGCTATCGCTGGAAATATAGAACTGGCTAAAAAATTGAACTCTCAGCTAGAAAATTTTCATAAAAATTTGTTTATAGAGGCAAATCCAATTCCTGTTAAATGGGCTCTTCATAAAATGGGCAAGTGTGAGAAAGGTATTAGACTTCCTTTACTGGAATTATCTAATGAGTTTAAATCAATTATCGAGAATGACCTAAAGGAACTAAATTTAGCATGAAAAAAATTAATTATTTAACTATTATTCTAATGAGCTTATTGGCTGTAAGTTGTTCAAAAATTACAGATCCAGTTAAGAAAATAGGCTTAGGAAATCGTGTTGTGAACTATCAATCTGATGAAAAAGTTGATTCATTAATAATTCCCCCAGATCTTACTGCTCCAAGTTCTCAGGGCGTATTTACTGAAATTATTGAAGCTAGTGATAACGACAATGTTATAGAGAGAGTTCAAAATGTTGAAGTTATGCGTGATAAGTATCGTCGATGGTTGGTTGTAGATTTACCTCCAAATGAAGTGTGGAGTATCTCTAAAGAGTTTTTTAGATCTTATAATTTTAAGATTAATAAAGAAAATCAACAAATTGGCATATTTGAAACTGATTATCTTGAGATAGAAACAGTAGTCCCTGATAAATCGCTTGGCGCAATACGCGCTAGTTTAGCAAAAGTTTTAAAAACTCAATATGGTCTCCCAATTGCAGATAAGTATCGAGTTCGAATAGAGCCTGTTGAAGGCCAAAATAAATCTGAAGTTTATTTAACTCTTTCATCAATTGGCGAGGTTGTAAGTGGATCAATGAGGCTCTGGCAGCCAAGAGAAAAAGATGTTGAGATTGAGACGGAGATGCTTTTAACTCTTATGGTATTTCTAGGAAATGATAAGTTAGAGGCTATTGACAAAATACAATCGAATGATTCTAGTAATGTCGTAACTGCTGTCGTTGAAACTGCTAAAAATGGATATGCTAGCTTAATTTTTCCTTATGATAAAAAGCAAACATGGGGCTATCTTGGCTGGGCTCTTGATGAGCTAAATATTGATATAGATGATAGAGATCATGTGGAAGGCAGTTACTTCATCAATGTCTTACCAAATAATGGATTTTTCTCTAAACTGTTGAGCGCTGCTTCTGCGACTAAAACCTATCAGTTGATTGTTAAAGAGGTTGATGAGCTTTCAACCTATGTTTATTTTGTTGATCTAACTGAAGAAAATGAGAATGATACGTTGCTTTATAGTTTTGAACTTTTCAATCAAGTTGCATCAAAGTTTTAATTTTTTTTAAATTCCAGCTAGATTTTATTTAAATCATGCTTACTAAAATACAAATTCAAGATATCGCTTGTCAGAAATTATTGATTAGCGATTTAACGGATGCTGATTTACTTGAATTTTGTAAAATTTCAAACCAAAGATATAGAGAAGGAAACCCTATTATTAGTGATGAGTATTACGACTTTATCTTTACTTTGGAATTATCAAAAAGACTTCCCGACGATCCTTTCTTGCAAAGAGTCGAGACTGAAAATGAAGGCTTTTCAGAAGAAAAAATTAAACTTCCTAAAAAAATGTTATCGACTGATAAGGCTTATAGCTGGGAAGAAATAAATAAGTGGCTAGAGAGAATTGCAAAGTTTTCAGATGAAATTAACCATTCACTCGATGATATTCAAATAAAAGGAACAGCTAAGTTAGACGGCTTTGCGGGTTATGACGATGGCATTAAACTTTATACAAGAGGTGATGGGAATAAGGGGAGTGATATAAGTAGGGTTTTCGAAAGAGGGCTTGCAATTTTTAATAATAGTGAAAGAGGGCAAGGTCCTGGTGAAATCGTTGTTAAGCGCAGCTATTTTGAAAAGCATCTTAGTAATCATTTTGAATATCCAAGAAACTTTCAAGCTAGCCTAATTAAAGAAAAAGAACTAGATAAGTTTGCAATTGACGCAATTAGCGAAAAAGCTGCTTTATTTGTTCCATTTACTCAATTACCTAAATGGCTTGGAAGTATTGATGAGTTCAGTAGTCAATTTTTAGATATCGTTGGTGAGTTAGAAAGTGGTGTTGATTTTGATGTTGATGGAGTGGTGTTTGAAATAGTTAGTCCAGAACTTAAAGAGTATATGGGATCAAATCGTAAGTTTCACCGCTGGCAAATTGCCTTTAAAGAAAATAAAGAGAAAGCTCAAGTCAGAGTTATATCAGTAACCGCCCAAGTTGGCAGAACAGGGAAGGTAACACCTGTCGCTGAGTTAGAGCCAACTCAGCTAAGTGGAGCCACAATTTATCGTGCTACTGGCCATCATTATGGACTAGTGAAAGAACAAGGTTTGGGTGCTGGAAGTGTTATTGAGTTGACTCGTAGTGGTTTAGTTATACCTAAAATTAATAAAGTCTTGAAATCTGCAGAAATAGATTTACCTCTAAATTGTCCTAGTTGTGGAAATAAATTAAGTTGGGATTCAGATTTTTTAATGTGTCTTAATCATGAATCATGTCCAGATCAAATTAGAGGAAAAATAATATATTTTTTTCGCATCCTTGCAAACAATGATGGTTTTGGTCAAGCTACCATTCAAAAATTATATGATCAAGGCGTTCGCCAAGTCAGTGATATTTATCTTTTAAACAAAACTCAATTGATTTCGATGGGTTTTGGTAAAAAAACCTCTCAAAATCTATTTGATCAGCTCTCAAGATCGCGGCAAGAAAGTATTGAAGATTGGAGATTTTTGGCGGCTTTTGGCGTTCAAAGACTTGGTATGGGTAACTGTGAAAATTTGTTAAAAAGCTATTCACTTAATCAGGTTTTTAATTTGTCAGTCGAAGATATATCAAATATTGATGGTTTTGCCGAGCTAACTGCTGAATTAATATTTGATGGTCTGTTGTCAATTAGAGTTCAATATGAAACTTTGGTGTTAGGTGGATTTCAGCTAGAGTCAACTCAATTATCTAGCGATACAAATTTAAGTAGTAATCTTTTTAAAAATAAAAAAATTGTTTTTACCGGATCAATGAATGAGTCCAGAGTGAAACTCCAAAAACAAGCCAAAGCACTTGGCGCTATTGTCAGTAAAAGCGTAAGCTCAAAAACTGACTATCTAATTATTGGTGAGAATGTGGGTCAGTTAAAAACCAAAGCTGCAAAAACTCATGGTGTTGAAATTCTTTCTGAAGCTGAATATTTGAGAAAACTAACTTCTTCATAATAACTACTATATAATAATTTCAACTTGAAAGCCAATGCTGGTTTTTAAGACAAAACAATGGCGTTTATTTGGGAATTTATCCTAGATAAGCGTTTTTTTTCGTCAGTTCAAAGATGAGCTGCACTGGTATAGAAGCCCACTCCTTTTTTTAGAGGTAGTGGGCTTTTTAGTTTTTATTATATGGAGTAATAATATGAAAATGATTACAGCATTTATTCAGCCTAAAAGGCTAGATGTCGTAAGGGAGGCTCTCTCTGGGATTAATATTAATGGAGTCACAGCATCTGAAGTTAAGGGGTTTGGAAGGCAAAAAGGACATACTGAACTTTATCGGGGATCAGAGTTTGTTGTTGAATTTTTACCAAAAGTAAAGTTGGAAATTGCCATTACTGATGAGCAGATCGATGAAGTAGTAGAAACCATTTCCAGCGCATGCAAGATAAATGGCGGAAAGATAGGCGACGGTAAAATTTTTGTTTCAAGTCTTGACCAGGTTATTCGTATTCGTACGGGTGAAGTTGGTCCAGACGCAATTTAGGAGAGATTTATGGAAGATCAAATATTTGAATTACAATATGCACTCGATACCTTTTATTTTTTGGTAATGGGCGCATTAGTTATGTGGATGGCTGCAGGATTTTCAATGCTTGAAGCTGGATTAGTTAGGAGTAAAAACACTGCTGAAATTTTAACTAAAAATATTGGTTTATTTGCTATTGCATGTACGATGTACATGGTTTATGGCTATGACGTAATGTATGGTGGTGGTGCTCTATTATCAGGAATAAGCGGTCAAGGTGAAACTTACTCAAATGCCTCTGACTTTTATTTTCAAGTAGTGTTTGTAGCTACGTCAATGTCAATTGTTTCTGGAGCAGTGGCAGAGAGAATGAAGCTGTTTGCTTTCTTTGCTTTTGCAGTAATTTTTACGACTTTAATCTATCCATTAGAAGGTTCATGGACATGGGGCGGAGCAAGCGTTTTCGGTCTATATTCATTAAGTGACTTTGGATTTTACGACTTTGCAGGCTCTGGAATTGTACATATGGCAGGCGCTTCAGCAGCACTTGCAGGCGTTCTATTGCTTGGGGCGAGAAAAGGTAAGTATGACAAAGACGGAAAATCAATGCCAATTTTAGGTGCAAATCTACCTTTAGCAACTCTTGGAACATTTATTTTATGGATGGGTTGGTTTGGCTTTAATGGTGGCTCGGTTTTAGCAATGGCTAGTAAAGAGAGTGCAGATGCAGTTGCAATGGTATTTGTTAATACTAATGCAGCGGCAGCTGGTGGCGTAATTGCAGCACTTCTTTTTGCGAAATTGTGGTTTGGAAAAGCAGACTTAACTATGACGTTAAATGGTGCATTAGCAGGTCTTGTAGCAATTACTGCTGGCCCTGATACGCCAAGCGCATTAGTTGCAACTCTAATTGGTGCTGTTGGTGGAATTCTAGTAGTTCTTTCAATAGTTTGGTTAGATCGTAAGCTGAGAATTGATGATCCAGTTGGCGCAATATCGGTCCATGGAGTTGTTGGTTTATGGGGTCTTTTGGCTGTACCACTAACAAATAGTGACGTTACATTTACTGGACAGTTAATTGGTGCTGGTACTATTTTTGTCTGGGTATTTATAGCTTCTGGAGTGGTTTGGTTTGCCCTTAAAACTGTTATGGGAATTCGAGTTACTGAAGAAGAAGAAGATGCTGGGTCAGATCTTACTGAGTGTGGTATTGAGGCTTATCCAGAGTTTTCATCTAAGTAACACGTATTAGAAAATTCAATTAAAAAAGTAATATTATTTTTTATTGATCATCTTCAACTTGAAGCATCACTATAAAGCTTCAAGTTGAATTTTATGAGCTTAGCTGGCGGTTTTTTCATCTACTCCCGCCAGCCAACGCTTTTAATTTACATTTAATTTAAGAATCAAGCTAATCGTATATGAAAGATAAGCTTAATGAGGTATATTAATGAGCAATAAAAATAATCAAATTAAAATGAAACAGACAGCGTTAAAAATTATATTAGTTGATGAGAATATGGGGCGATCTGCGATTCTTAGACGAGCCCTTCAAGATAAGGGTCACGAAGTGATATCTCGATTAGAGGGAAGTGAAAATCTTGCCACTAGTAACGAAATTACCCATGCGGATGTTGTTATTATTAATGCAGATATCCCTGATGAGGCTGTTTTTGCTAATCTTAGGGATGTGAATAAAACCAAGCCTAAGCCAATTGTAATGTTTACAGAAAGCTCAGAAGATCATATGGCTGGAACTGCTATTAAGTCTGGAGTTAATGCCTATATTGTTGATGGTCTTGAAGAAAAACGAGTTCAGCCGATTATTGATGTTGCAATTGCCCGTTTTAGAGAGTTTCAAGCACTTAAAGATGAATTGGATGCTACTAGAAACCAGTTAGCTGAGAGAAAGGCAGTTGAAAAAGCAAAAGGCTTATTAATGAAGCATAAAAAAATCACTGAAGATGAGGCTTATCAATCTATTCGAAAGATGGCTATGGATAAAAATAAAAGAATTACTGATGTCGCTGATGGAATTATAAGTGCTTTTGAACTAATACAATAATCTATTTATTTCTAGAAGCCTTTTCTTGGTGACCAGAGATGCCAAAACGAGCGGCTAATTCCAATTCAACCTCTTCAAGCGAAATATTTTCATGACGCAGTAAAACTAACAAGTGAAACCAAAGGTCTGCTACCTCATGAATAACCTCTTCCCTTCCCTCTTCTTTGGCAGCTTTAATAACTTCATCTGATTCTTCGCTAATCTTTTCTAGGATTTTATTTGTTCCTTCATGATATAAAGAGGAAACATAGGATTTGTCTGCTGAAGATGATTTTCGCTCTTCAAGTATTTTTTCTAAAGTTAAAAGCATGTTATCCATAGATTTCCTTTGGATCCTTTATAACCTCTAAGACGCTTTGCCATTTATTGTTTTCAAGTTTATTGAAAAAACAATTAGCACGGCCTGTATGACAAGTAATACCACCTTTCTGTCTTACCTTAAGCAAAATAACATCTTGATCACAGTCAGTATAAATCTCTACTATATCTTGACTATGTCCGGACTCCTCCCCCTTAAACCAGAGTTTTTTTCTAGATCTTGAAAAGTAGACTGCTTTTTTAGTTTTTACACTTAAAGATAGTGCTTCTTTATTCATCCACGCCATCATTAAAACTTCAGAAGATGAAAAGTCCTGAGTAATTACGGGAACTAGTCCTTTTTCATTAAACTGAATTTTATCTAGGGCTTTCATTGTTTAGCTTTATTTTGTTTAATAACAATTTTACCGATGCATTATAAATCAATGAAAGTTTATTTTTATAGTCCTGCTTTGAGGCTTGCTACTATAAATTGATCTAAATTACCATCGAGTACATCTTGTGTATTGCTACTTTCAACGCCTGTTCTTAGGTCCTTAATACGCGACTGGTCAAGAACATATGAGCGTATTTGATGTCCCCAACCAATGTCTGATTTTAAATCTTCTACGTTCTGCTTCTCACTGTTTCTTTTTTGCATCTCTAGCTCGTATAGTTTAGATTTTAATTGTTTCATTGCCTGATCTTTATTCGCATGTTGAGACCTTCCATCCTGACACTGAACAACTGTTAAAGTAGGTAAGTGAGTAATTCTAACTGCTGATTCAGTTTTATTAACATGTTGACCACCGGCACCAGAGGCGCGATAAGTGTCTATTCGAAGGTCAGAAGGGTTTATATCTATTTCAATATTGTCATCAATTTCTGGAGATACGAATACTGACGAAAATGAGGTATGTCTTTTTCCATTTGCATTATATGGGGATTTTCTAACTAGTCTATGAATGCCTATTTCGCTTCTTAGCCAGCCAAAGGCATACTCGCCATCAAAGTGAATGGTTGCAGATTTAATTCCAGCGACTTCTCCAGCTGAAACTTCCATTAGCTTAACTTTAAATTTATGTTTATCGCCCCATCTTAAATACATTCTTAAAATCATTTCAGCCCAATCTTGAGCTTCAGTGCCGCCAGAGCCTGATTGAATGTCTAAGTATGCCGAGTTTTGATCCATATCACCGCTAAACATTCTTTTAAATTCATATGCTGCAATGGATTCTTCTATTTCATTTAAATCTGCAATGATTCCATTAACTGTGTTCGTATCATTTTCAGCTTCAGCCATTTCAAGGAGCTCTTTGGCGTCATTTAAAACACTTGAAGAGTAAGAAAATACTTCACAAAGATTTTCGAGTTCGACCTTTTCTTTACCTAAAGATTGTGCTTTTTCAGGGTCTGACCATATTTCAGGATTTTCAAGTTCCAACCTAACCTCTTCTAGACGATCAGTCTTTTCGTCAATCACTAAATGTTCAGCTAAAACAGATGAGCGCTCGATCAGTTCAGATATTTTTTGATAATTCGCAGAAAGTTCCATAACCCCATTTTAATGCGACAAATAATAAAAAAGCCCCAAAATAGGGGCTTTAATTTATTTCACGCTAATTTTTACTTTCTTAATCCTAGTCGCGAAATTAAATTTGAATAAGTAGTAACATCATTAGTCCTAGCGTAAGCTAGTAATTTTTTACGCTGGGAAACTAAACGTAACAGACCTCTTCTTGAGTGGTGGTCTTTTTTATGTGTTTTAAAGTGTTCAGTTAAATGCTTTATTCTTGCAGTTAATAGAGCAACTTGTACATTAACAGAGCCAGTATCCGCGGAGTCATTTTGGTATTCTTTAATAATTGCTTGTGTATCAATTGACATAATTAACAGTATATGTGACAAAATTTAAGAACGGAATTATACTCTATTTTTTTGAATTGTTGCATTTCTAATAAAATATTATTAATTATATTTGTAGAAGCTTTCTGCACCTTCCGGTCTTGTTTTAAATCTACGATGGATCCACAGGTATTGCTCAGGAGTTTTATTTATTTGTTTTTCGAGAATTTTGTTTGTAATTGTTGCATCAATAATTGGATCATTAGACGGAAAGCCTGAAAGTGGCTTTTCAAATGACATTTCATATCCCTTGCTTGTTCTAATAAAGCTATATGCTATGACTCTAGTTTTATCATTTTTAGCCAGTCTTGCAGTTGCTGAAGCAGTTGCAGTTTGAATTCCAAATAATGGAGCAAAAACACTATTATTTTTTCCTAAGTCCTGATCAGGTGCATACCAAATGGGCAGACTATTATTTATAGCTTTTATGATTGACCTTGTGTCAGTACTTTTAATCATTACAGCGCCATTTTTTTTATAGCCTTTGACCATGGCTTGGTCAAATAATTTATTATTTTGGGGTCGGTATATATTGGCAATTGTGTGATTAATCAGTAAGGCGCGACTACCTAACATAAGAGGCATAAAATGTGCGCATAGAATAATAATTCCACCTTCCTGTTTGAGGGCATCTGTAAAGTGGTGTTCTTTCTTGATTGTTAATAATTTATTAATTTTATTATCACTTGCATAATAAGCATTTGCAGTTTCAAAAAGACTAATACCTATTGCCTCAAAATGTTTTTTAACTAAAGTATTAACTTGTGCTTGTTTTTTTTCAGGGAAGCAATGAGATATATTAGAGTATGCAGTTGAGCGCCATTTTGACATAAATGGATAAATTGCCTTACCAATAAACTTGCCAATAAATACTTGGGTACTAAAAGGAATAAACACTCCAATTCGCATTAGTAAAATTAAAATCCAAGTTGGAAAAAATTTAGGGTGAATAAATTTGATGTTTAACATTAAAATAAAAATAAAATGAAACTAAAGATTAACATATAAATTATGCCGTTTATTGACAGAGATTTTATCAATGATTTGCCCAATAGGGTAGATATTGTTGGCCTAATTAATAAGAGAGTCCCATTAAAAAAGGCTGGAAAGGATTTTAAGGCTTGCTGCCCCTTCCATGAAGAAAAAACACCATCCTTCACTGTTGTTCCAAATAAACAAATTTATCACTGCTTTGGGTGTGGAGAAAGTGGAGGTGTCATTGATTTTGTCATGAAATATGATCATCTGGCTTTTGTGGAGGCTATTGAAACAGTGGCTGGCGAGTCTGGGGTTTCAGTTGTATATGATCAGACTGCCAAACCTATTGATAAGAGATTTGAACGATACAACAAATTGATGTCAGAGCTTAGTGAATTTTATCAAAACCAATTAAAACAATCTGCAGCGAAAAAGAAGGTGGTTGATTATGCAAAAAATAGAGGAATTAGCGGAACTATAGCTAAAAGGTTTGAGCTTGGCTTTGCGCCTCCTGGCTGGACCAATCTTTATGATGCGTTTAAAAATAATGATGAATCTATTCAGGATCTTTTGTCAATGGGGATGCTGGTTCCAAAAAAGGATAAGAAGGACGATTTCTATGATCGATTCCGCGATCGATTAATGTTTCCAATTCATAATACTAAAGGAAATGTTATAGGTTTTGGAGGAAGGGTTTTATCAAGCAAGGATAATCCCAAATATCTAAATTCACCTGAAACGCCTTTATTCTCAAAATCAAAAGAACTTTATGGACTCTATCACTGCAGAAAACATAGTAGGCGTATTGATTATATTATAGTTGTAGAGGGCTACATGGACGTAATTGCTCTTCATCAACAAGGCATAACTAATGTTGTGGCCACCCTTGGTACTGCTACTACTCCTGCTCATTTGCAAGTTTTATCTCGCTCAGCAGAGACAATTATTTTTTGTTTTGATGGCGACAAAGCTGGAAGAGATGCAGCATGGAAGGCATTAAAGACTTCTTTGCCAGTGATAACTTCAGGACTACTTATTAAGTTTTTGTTATTACCTGATGGAGAGGACCCGGATACTTTGATAAAAAGTGAGTCAGTAAAATCTTTTACAAAAAGAGTAGAGGAGTCTCAAACTCTTTCGAGTTTTTTATTTGATCATATAAAGTCAGAAGTTCCCTTTAATACTATAGAGGGCAAGACTTTATTTCTAGAGAAATCTTCGGCATTGATTAACTTAGTGACTTATCCAATATACCGTCAGCAATTAATTGAAGGTGTTGCTCAAACCATTGGACAGAATGTTGGTCAGGTCGAAAAGGCTATGGAGCTAACTGTTGTGGATGAATTACCATCATTTAACTCAGATGATTATGGTGAAATTGAACCGCCATATATACCAGTTCAAAAATATATAATTGCTTCAAAATCCTCGAGCATGAAAAGCCTTATGTCAAGAATGATTTCATGCGTCATTAATTACCCTTCAATAGTAAATAACCCTGAATCCTCAAGCGTTATTGAGGAGCGAGCTCGAAACCTACCTAAGTCAGAAGTGTTGGTTGAATTGATTAGATATGCACAGGTTGAGTCTGACCTTTCGAAGGAGGGTTTATTGACACCCTACAAGTCTAAAGAAAGAATATATTCTCGCCTTCAGGAGTTAAGCGTAATGGAGCCATTTTTAAGTGAATATGAAGCCAAGGAAGAGTTTGGATACACTTTGACTGCTGCAGAAAAGTACTATGAAAGAAAATCGACAAAAGCCTCTATTCTTTCTGCTAGAACTCATGATGACGAAAAACTTGTTATGGAAAATATTATGAAAGGTAGGGTTAATCCAATATCCAAAAAAAAGTTTTAACCTTCAAACTTTGATTTAATTTCTGGATCATTAATTAGTATTCTTTTCATCGCTTTTTGAAATGCTATAGAGGCGGAATTAGAGCCTTCGCATCGATTTCTCATCGTTGGGTCCCAAGACACAAAACATTTTTTAGGGTAATCGAGTCTGACCGCCATAATGTATTTTGGATTTTTGGCAGGAGAAAATCCGATGAAATAGGTTCTTTTGGCACCATCTTTGCTATACTTTCCATCAATCACCATTTCTGCTGTTCCTGTTTTTCCTGCAACTGAGTAGCCATTAATTACAGCTCGATAACCTGAGCCGTTATCTGAAGCAACCGAGTCAAGTATTTCAGCTATTCTTTTAGTTGATTCAGGGGTAAAAATTTGCTGTAAATTATTGGGAGTACTATCGTTCTTAAAAAGTTTTAATGATGGCATTGCTCCTTCATTAGCGAACACAAGATAAGCTCTTGCAAGCTGAGCAAGATTTGCATTCATAGGGCCATGCCCAAAAGATAGTGAGCGTTTATCGGCCAAACCCCAATCGCTAAAGTGTCTTAAAATTCCTGGATTTTCAGCTCTAGGCATTACTCCAAGTGATCTCCCAAAACCCAACATATCCCATGTGTGATAAAAATCTTCATTTTCAATATTTTCAGCAACCTTTACAGTGCCTAAATTGTGTGATTTTTCAAGAATCCTTTGAATAGTCATCTCAGTATATTTTTTGTCAGGCAGTATGTTTCCTACACGCTTTGTAACGTCAATTAATTCATCATCTGTTGCTGTTATTATTCCTTTATCTAAGGCTAATAGCATTGTGAAAGGTTTCATCGTTGAGCCTGGCTCAGTTATATCTGAAAAAACTCGATTACGGTAATCATCAGCACTATAGTTTTGATGATTATTTGGGTTTGTTGACGGATAGCTTGCTAGTGCTAATATTTCACCGTTTGGTGATAGAACAATTGCAGCAGCAGAGTCTGCCTCATGAAATTCAGCCTGCTCTTTGATTGCATTATAGACATGAAATTGAATATCAGAATCTATAGTTAAGCTTAAATCTTTACCCTCTTTAAATTCCCTTATTAATTCTGCATCATAGTAAATATTAGAATCACTTTTGTTGTCTGCTAATCTTTTAATACCGTTACTGCCAGCTAAATATTGATCATATTCAGATTCAATGCCAAATACTCCAATATTTTCAATATCAGTTTTTCCAAGTAATGGAGCTATGGAGTCTTTTTTAGGATAGTAGCGAAAACTACTAGATTGGATTGCAACTCCTGCAATTGATTGTGGGCTGCAATTCTCTACTTCTACTTTCTCTTTAATTGCTGGTTTTATACCAATAAGTAATTTAGCTTTATCAAATAAGCTGTTAGAGGGAGGTTTAAGTTCCTTAAAGCAAATTTTAATTCGTTTCTTTTTGAGTGCAGTAATATTATTAAGAATAGCGTCATTTACTCTTAAGTTTTCTTTAACAATAAAATACTTTCGCTGTTTTTCTTTTTTTTCACTTATTTTTTCCCTAAATTCATTAGTTGGAATATTTAAAGCTTCTGCTAAAAGATTAATATATTCTTCTTGAAGAATCATTGGGTCAAGATTAATTTTTTTTTGAATAAGGTTGATTGCTAGAAGGTTGTTATTTCTGTCTAAAATACTTCCTCTTATAGAGTTTTCAACAATGATTCTTTCTGAGTTATTAGAAGCCTTAAGTTTTAAAGGCTCATCATTTGCATTAATATCAGAAACACCAAGAGCCCTGAAGATAAAAATACATACAATGATAATAAAGCTAATTTTGACTAAAGCTTGCCTATTTCTATAGCCTTGAACTCGAGCTATCTTCATATGGAAACCTCATCAGATTTAACTGGGGCGAACATCAATAATTCTTCTTTCGATTTTTGATAAACCGTTACACCACTTTGAAGTTCTGAAGATTCCATCATTAATTGCCTGTTTAGTGCATTAATTCGCTCATGATCAGATTTCACAATCTTCTCTTGCTTATGAAGTAAGTACATTTGATTATGCCAATGAATACTTAATATTGAAATTGAAACTACTGCGGTTATTAATAAAGCATTAATGATTATTTTTTGTTTGAGTAGTGCTAACATTTTTCAACCAAACGAAGGATTGCACTTCTTGACCTTCTATTTACTTTTACCTCTTCATCAGTTGGCTTTATTTTTCCTAAATCTTTAAGTAAACATTCGGATTCATCGTTGGCGATGATTGGCAGCCCTTTTGGGAGTTGCTTGGGGCGAGAATGTTTGCGAATAAATTGCTTTACTATTCGATCTTCAATTGAGTGAAAGGTAATAATTGCAAGTCTTCCATTCGGAGATAACGCATCAATAGTTTGCTCAAGGCCTACTGAAAGTTTTTTTAATTCATCATTAATTGCTATTCTAATGGCTTGAAATGAGCGAGTTGCTGGATGCTTATTTTTGCCAGGCCTAACAACAGTAGCGATTAGATTTGCGAGCTCAAGCGTGGAGTTTAGATTGTTATTTTTTTGATACTCTTTAATAGTCGATGCAATAATTCTACTTCTTTTTTCTTCACCATACTGATAAAGAGCATTTGCAATTTCAGTTTCATTGCTATCCTTTAACCAGCTTGCTGCTGTAAGAGCTTGCGTTTGATCCATCCTCATATCAAGTGCGCCATCTTTCATGAAGCTAAAGCCCCTTTCAGCATTATCTATTTGAGGTGAAGAAATACCTAAATCCATTAATATGCCGTCCACTTTTCCAAATAAATTTAACCGGTTAAGATTGTCTTGCAGGTTTGAAAAATTACAATGAATTGTTGTTAATCGCGGATCTGGCAGATTTATTTGTGCATAGTTGATTGCGTCAATATCCTGATCAAGTCCAATAACTTTTCCAGAATCTCCAAGATTTTTAAGTATTCCTATTGTGTGTCCACATCTTCCTAGAGTGGCATCAACATAAACACCATTAGGCTTAATATTTAGGCCTTTTATAGATTCATTGAAAAGAACTGATTCATGATGGTTTGATTCTAACATTGCGCCATCTCTCTTAACTGATTCACCATCTTAGAGTGAAAGTTTTAAAATTTCTTCAGGGACATCTATTTGAGAACTCAACCTTTCAAGCTTTTCAATTTGTTCTTTCCATGCGTTTTCATCCCAAATTTCAAAACTTGTGCCTTGCCCACTTAAAATAGCTTTAGTTGTTAGATTTGCGTAATTTTTGTGAGAGCTTGGTAGCAAAATTCTACCAATTTTATCCAATTCACATTCACAAGCGTGCCCTATAAGTTTTCTAGATAGTATTTTTGAATGTACATTTAAAGAAGGAAGATCACCAATTTTTCGTTCAAGTTGCTGCCAATCAGGCAGAGGGTATAGAACCAAGCAGGGATCGTCAGGATGAATACTAAGAACCATTTGTCCAGAGCAGATTTTGGCGACTTGGTCTTGATGGCGTATAGGGATCTTAACCCTGCCTTTTGCATCAATTGATAATAGGTGAATTCCACGGAACATAAAACCATTTTATACCATTAAATACCATTCATCACCACAAATATTTTCATTCATTGTTGCTTCATTATGATTTATTTTTTGTTAGAATACTTTGAAATTAAAGCAATTATTAAAATCACCCAATCCAAAGGAAAAATGATGAATAAAAAAATAGCAATTATTGGCGCAGGCCCAAGCGGCCTTGCACAACTCAGAGCTTTTAAATCTGCAGAAGAAAATGGTGAAGCCGTTCCTGAGGTTGTTTGTTTTGAGAAGCAAGATAACTGGGGAGGCTTATGGAATTATAGCTGGAGAACAGGGCTTGATAAACATGGTGAAATTGCCCATAGTAGTATGTATCGCTATCTTTGGTCTAATGGTCCTAAAGAGTGTCTAGAATTCGCAGATTATTATTTTGAAGAGCACTTTGACCACCCGATAGCCTCTTTTCCTCCAAGGGAGGTTTTGTTTGATTACATTCAAGGAAGGGTTGAGAAAGCTAATGTAAGGAATAAAATTAGATTTAATACCGCTGTAAGAAATGTCGAATATGATGAGAAAAGTGAGTTATTTACTGTATCCGTTAGCAACTTGATTGATGACGAGATGTATTCTGAAGAATTTGATTATGTTATTGTTGCTTCTGGGCATTTTTCAACCCCTAATGTCCCAAGTTATGAGGGCTTTAATCACTTTAACGGCAGAATACTTCATGCCCATGACTTTAGAGATGCTTTAGAGTTTGAAGGCCAAGATATCTTAATTATTGGAAGTAGCTACTCTGCTGAAGATATTGGATCTCAATGCTATAAATATGGAGCTAAATCAATTACAAGCAGTTATCGTAATGCTCCAATGGGGTTTGGCTGGCCAGATAATTGGGAGGAAAAGCCGGCTTTAGTCAAAGTTTCAGGAAATACTGCTCATTTTGCTGATGGAAGCTCTAAAGATGTTGACTCAATTATATTGTGTACAGGCTATATCCACCATTTTCCATTCTTGCCAGATTCCCTCCGCTTAAAAACGAATAATATTCTTTACCCATTAGGCTTATTTAAAGGGGTTGTTTGGGAAGAGAATCCAAAACTTATGTATTTAGGTATGCAAGATCAATGGTATACATTTAATATGTTTGATGCCCAGGCTTGGTATGCAAGAGATATTATTCTTGAAAAAATAGCATTGCCTTCATACGATGATATGCACTCGCATACTCTTGATTGGCATGAGCGCGAAACAGCACAAGACGATGTTGCATATGCAATTGACTTTCAAGGCGCGTATACCCAAATGTTAATTGATGAAACTGATTATCCAAACTTTGATATTGAGGGAGTCAACAGAACATTTATGGATTGGAAGCATAATAAAAAAGATGGAATTATGACTTTTAGGGATAAATCTCACGCATCTTTGATGACGGGAACTCAGTCACCACCTCACCATACCCCATGGCTCGAGGCATTAGATGATTCACTAAAAACCTATTTAGACATTTGATTTCAGTGTATTCACAATTATTAATATACTGAAATGATTAAGGCTAATTTTAATATTTAATTCACCATATAAAAAACACTATTACGAAGATTGATTAAGACTAAAATTCCCATTCTGTTAAAATATATTAACTAAATCCTTAAAGGTTAAATTGTTATTCGGTGAACAATAAGAGCTACCACACAATTGATAAAAACTCAATCGAAGACGTTCTAGAGCGTGCGAAACAATACCGCTCACTACTTCAACCAGAAGTAGCTATTAGTATTTGCTTAGATATCTTTGCTGTTGACAAGGACAATCAAAATGCCCTAGTTATCTATATTCTCGCATTAACAGACCAGTTAGTACAAAGCGAATCAAAGATTCATCACAAAAAAATTACAGAGAGTATTAAAAAGCTTGACTCCGAATTTCTGCGCCATTACTACTCTGGAATTTTTTTAGAAAGACAGGCTAGAGGTTTATTAATAAATTCTATGTCACGATCATTTGCCTATGAGGCCTTTATTGAAGCAATTGAAGAATTTGAAATAGCAGAAAAAATGGCACCAAAACATTGCGCAGATCCAATTTTGCGTTATAACAGCTGCCTAAGAACCATTAAAAAAGAAAATCTTCAACCACGTCAAGAATTCGATGAACTTTACTAACAACCGCACAGTCAGTCTCAAAAAAATGATGGCAATAGCCGGATTATTTTGGTTTTTTTTCTTAATATTTTATCTTTTAGGTGCTTTAACCTTTCATTCTGGTGAGCAGACCTTTACTGCTTTTTATTTCTGGCTTAATGGTTCAATTTTTTATCCTATTTTGGCTACTTTATTATTATTGACACTTACTTTTCATGTGTTCATTGCAATTACTAGGCAACTATCAAATAATGTTGGCTCTAGTAATCGATATAAGAAGCCTTATCCTAAGGCTGTTCCTAGAATAGTTGCCTGGTCAGGGGCTTCTATCATTCTAATTTTCATAATTACTCATGCTGTTCAAATGCTTTCAATAAACACGATTGATTTGTATTCAGAAATTCAAAATATTTTTCAAAGACCAATCATGTGGGTGATTTATGGACTTGGAATGATTGCAATTTCAACACATTTGTATCATGGACTAACAAATGTTCTGCAAACTTTGGGTATTTCAAGTAAACAGCATGAGGTTATTGCACTCATAGTTGTTCTTCTCATCATGGCAGGTTATGCCTCAATTCCATTAGGTGTTTTGTATGCAAAAGTTTAACTCAAATGTTCCAACAGGGCCACTCGAGAATCGGTGGGAGAAGCATAAGTTTGATCTTGCTCTTATTGCACCTCAAAACAGAAAAAAATATAATGTTATAGTTATTGGAACTGGGCTTGCAGGCGCATCATTGTGCGCTACGTTGGGTGAGGCAGGATACAATATACAGTCTTTTTGTTACAATGATAGTCCTAGAAGAGCCCACTCAATTGCTGCACAAGGTGGCGTAAATGCTAGTAAAAATTATCAAAATGATGGTGATAGCACCTGGAGGTTATTTTATGACACAATTAAGGGTGGTGATTTCCGCGCAAGGGAGTCAAATATATATCGCTTAGCTCAATTAAGTTGCAATATTATCGATCAGGCGGTTTCTCAAGGTGTACCTTTTGCTAGAGAGTATAGTGGTTATTTGGCAAACAGATCGTTTGGCGGCACTCAAGTCTCTCGAACTTTTTATGCACGTGGGCAGACAGGTCAACAGCTATTATTAGGCGCATATGGCTCAATGAGTAAAGAAATAGCATCTGGAAGAGTAAAACACACCTCTAGATCTGAAATGCTAGAAATAATAATAATTAATGGAAAAGCTAGAGGAGTGGTTGTAAGAGACCTAATTACGGGCGAAATTTCATCACACGTTGCGGATTGCGTTGTAATGTGTACGGGTGGTTATAGTAATGCCTACTTCCTATCAACCAATGCAAAGGGATGTAACACTTCTGCAACATGGAGAGCACATAAAAATGGCGCTTACTTTGCAAATCCAAGTTTTACTCAAATTCACCCAACTTGCGTTCCGCCAACAGGCGATAGTCAGTCAAAGTTAACACTGATGAGCGAATCATTAAGAAATGATGGTCGAATATGGGCGCCAAAAAATATTGAAGATTGTGATAAAAGCCCAAATGATATTCCAGAGGAAGGTAGAGATTATTTTCTGGAGCGTATGTACCCTGCGTTTGCAAATTTAGTTCCAAGAGATATTGCATCAAGAGCTCTTAAAGGGATTTGCGATGAGGGGCGAGGTGTTGGCTCAATTATTAATGATCAAAGACTCGGCGTTTATCTTGATTTTTCTTCGGTCATTGAAAAAATGGGTATTGATAAAGTTAAAGAGAAATATGGTAACTTGTTTGATATGTATAAAAGTATTACCGGTGAAAACCCTTATGAAGTTCCAATGAAAATCTATCCTGCACCGCATTACACAATGGGTGGGTTATGGGTTGATTACAACTTAATGACTACAATCGATGGATTGTTTGCTTGCGGTGAAGCTAATTTCTCTGATCATGGGGCAAATCGCTTAGGTGCTTCTGCATTAATGCAAGGGCTAGCTGATGGTTATTTCATTGCTCCTCAAACCGTAGCTAATTATTTAGCACGCGGCAAATTTGAAGAGGTAAGTAATGACCATCCTGAGGTAATGGCATCTATCGATTCGGTTAAAAGTCGTATAGATAAATTAATGAATGCACCAAAGCCAAAACATTCCCCAGACTACTTTCATAGAAAAGTGGGAAGTATTTTATGGGCTGCATGCGGAATGGCCAGAGATAAAAAAGCACTTGAAGAGGCAGTAAAATCAATTGAAAAACTAAAATCAAAGTTTTGGCAAAACATTAAAGTGACCGGTTCAGATGCTGACTTTAATCAAACCCTAGAGAAGGCTGGAAGAGTTGCAGATTTTATTGAGCTCGGTCACCTAATGTGTATTGATGCGCTTGATCGTGAAGAGTCTTGTGGTGCTCATGCACGCCTTGAGTATCTTGCTGAAAGTGGTGACGCAATGAGAGATGATGAGAACTATGGTTATGTAGCAGCATGGGAGTTTAATGAGAATGGCCCTGAGCTTCATAAAGAGGAGCTTAATTTTGAATTTATTAAGCCAACATACAGGGACTATAAATGAATTTTACACTCCATATCTGGCGACAAAAAAACACGAATAGTGATGGAAGCTTTGTAACTTATCATGTCGAAAATATTGACAGCGACACCTCATTTTTAGAGATGCTTGATCACTTAAATGAAAAGCTAATAGAAAAAGGCGAGGACTGTGTAGTGTTCGACTATGATTGCAGAGAAGGCATATGCGGAACTTGTTCATTGGTAATTAATGGCCATCCTCACGGCGAAAAGAAAGCAACGACCACTTGCCAATTGTATATGAGGGATTACGCTAATCAGAGAGAGCTCTGGATTGAGCCATGGCGTGCTAGTAGTTTTCCAATTATGAAAGATTTAGCAGTTAAGCGAGAAGCCTTTGATCGAATTATTCAGTCTGGCGGCTTTATTTCTGTCTCTGTTGGTTCTGCTCCTGAAGCTAACTCTCAGCTAATAAATAAAGATGATGCTGATTGTGCATTTGATTCAGCTACTTGTATTGGATGCGGCGCTTGTGTTGCGGTTTGTCCAAATGCTTCAGCAAGTTTATTTGTAGCGGCAAAAATTAATCATTTTGAGCGCTTACCTCAAGGCAAAATTGAAAGTAAGAGGCGCGCAGAAAGAATGATAAATCAGATGGAAGAAGAGGGCTTTGGTAGCTGTTCAAATCACAGGCATTGCGAGACTGTTTGTCCAAAAGAGATTTCAGTGAGTAATATCGCTACAATGAACAATTTACTATAAACATATATATGAATTGATGAATGCTAGTATGAATTAATGCTAGTTTTTTTTACGAGTTAATTAGGGAGATGTTATGAAGGTTTCGGTATTGGGCGCTGCTGGCGGAATTGGCCAAGCGTTAGGTTTATTATTAAAGACACAGTTGCCAAGTGGAACTGAATTATCGTTATATGATATTGCTCCTGTCACTCCAGGTGTTGCAGCAGATTTGAGCCACATCCCTACAGCAGTAAAAGTTTCTGGCTTTGCAGGCGAAGACCCTTCACCTGCTTTGGTAAATGCTGACATTGTATTGATCTCAGCTGGTGTTGCCCGTAAGCCTGGAATGGATCGATCAGACCTTTTTAATATTAACGCAGGCATCGTTAAAAACCTTGTTTCAGCTTGTGCAGATACTTGCCCAAAAGCTTTAATTGGAATTATTACAAACCCAGTAAACACAACGGTTGCAATTGCAGCAGAAGTTTTAAAGAAAAAAGGGGTTTATGATCCAGCGCACTTATTTGGAATAACCACTTTAGATGTTATTCGTTCTAGCACATTTGTTGCTGAAGTTAATGGCGTAAATCCTGAAGATGTAAATGTCCCTGTAATTGGTGGACACTCAGGAATAACTATCCTTCCATTGCTTTCGCAATCAAACTTTGATTTTGATGAAGCTGGCGCAGCTGCAATGACAACGCGCATACAAAATGCAGGCACTGAGGTTGTTGAAGCTAAAGCAGGCGGCGGCTCAGCCACTTTATCAATGGGTCAAGCGGCTGCAAAATTTGGTTTGTCACTAGTTCGCGCCCTTAATGGTGAAGAGGGCGTAATAGAGTGTACTTATGTCGAAGGTTCGGGAGATATGGCGCGCTTTTTTGCGCAACCAGTTCTGTTAGGTACAAACGGTGTTGAGAAAATCCTAGGTTTTGGCGATCTTTCAGTATTTGAAGGGAAGACTCTTAATGCTGCACTTGAAACTCTCAGATCTGATATTAAAATTGGTGAAGAGTTTGTAAATAAAACTTAAAAATAATAAAATAAGGCAAAAATGTCACAAACTTTTCATGATAAGGCTTTAGCTTATCACCAAGAAGGAAGACCCGGTAAAATTAATGTTACTTCGCATAAAAAATTAGATAATGACCATGATCTAAGTTTGGCATATAGCCCAGGCGTAGCAGCTCCTGTAAGGGAAATTGTAAAAGATCCTAGTGCTGTAAATAAATACACTATTAAAGGTAATTTAGTAGCGGTAATTACTGATGGTTCGGCTGTTCTTGGGCTGGGAAATGTTGGGCCGTTGGCAGCAAAGCCGGTAATGGAAGGTAAGGCTGTATTATTTAAACGTTTTGCAGGTATCGATGTTTTTAATATTGAGCTTGATACTCAAGATGTTGATGAGATTGTCAGCACAATTAAAAATATTGCGCCTACATTTGGTGGAATTAATTTAGAGGATATCTCTGCGCCGCGATGCTTTGAGATTGAAAGACGATTAATCGAGGAGTTAGATATACCTGTTTTTCATGATGACCAGCATGGAACCGCTATTATTGTTGCAGCAGGGCTTTTAAATGCGCTCGAAATTCAAGAAAAAAACTTTAAAGAGGCGAAGATTGTTTGTGCAGGGGCTGGATCTGCAGGAATTGCAACTTTGAATTTATTGCTTGAGCTTGGTTTTAGTAAAGATAATATTCTGTTGGTTGATCGTAATGGAGTGGTTTCAACTAAAAGTGAAAACTTAAGCAAGGAAAAGCTAACTTTTGCAGCAGATACTGATAAAAAAACTTTAACTGAAGCTATTTCTGGCTCAGATGTTTTTATTGGTGTTGCTAGAGGAAATCTTGTAACACAAGAGATGGTTAAATCAATGGCTAAAAGACCAATAATTTTTGCATTGTCCAACCCTGATCCAGAAATCTCACCAGCAGAAGTTTATGATTGCAGAGATGATGTATTAATGGCCACCGGAAGAAGTGATTATCCAAACCAGGTAAATAATGTTCTTGGCTTTCCTTATATTTTTAGAGGGGCACTTGATGCCAATTCTAAAATTATTAATACTGAAATGAAGATTGCTGCAGTTCATGCACTTAAAGACTTGGTTAAGCTTCCAGCTCCTAAAGAATTACTAGAGCTTTATAAAGATAGTAGTTTGACTTTTGGCAAAGACTACTTCATTCCGAAACCTTTTGATCCAAGACTAATTGAGGTTGTTCCAAAAGCAATAATTGATGCAGCAATTTCTAGTGGTGCATCACGGCAAAAATAATCATCTAAAAACCTATTAATTACTATATTTAATCCTTGCTAAGCGAAATTAGTTATGGGATAATGTCTGATTGTTTTTTTGGAGGGGTGGCCGAGTGGTTAAAGGCGACGGACTGTAAATCCGTTCTCTCTGAGTACGTTGGTTCGAATCCAACTCCCTCCACCAGAAGAACATGAGAATAAGAAATTGCGGGTGTCGTATATTGGTATTACCTTAGCCTTCCAAGCTAATGAGGTGGGTTCGATTCCCATCACCCGCTCCATGTAGGGCTGTGCTCACCTAGCTCAGTCGGTAGAGCACTTCCTTGGTAAGGAAGAGGTCGCCGGTTCAAATCCGGTGGTGAGCTCCACGTAAATTGAATGAATATAGGAGATTAGAAATGGCAAAAGAGAAATTTGAAAGAACCAAACCACACGTAAATGTGGGAACGATTGGTCACGTTGACCATGGAAAAACTACTTTAACTGCAGCCCTTACTAAGGTTATGGCTGAAATGAA